>Ga0307409_100000249_pt1 | contig 21704 bp, 43 predicted proteins | sample 322Ometagenome_2_FD_203888 | JGI IMG/M metagenome (GOLD analysis project Ga0307409, IMG submission 203888) | Maize rhizosphere microbial communities from greenhouse at UC Davis, California, United States - 322HYB-O-2 | ecosystem: Host-associated > Plants > Roots > Rhizosphere > Soil | place... | reverse complement strand
ACCGTGACGAGGCAGGGGCCAAGCGGCGTAAGGCCGCGTTCCGCCTAGCCTCCAAGACCTACCCAAGCGAGCCACTGTTGCCCGCCATCAAGACAGCATTGGAGCTCTGACATGGCATACGACGAGGTAACGGTGAGCATTACCGCTCACGCTGACACCAACGGAACGGTGACTGTGGAGGCTCCCGAGGGCACCGAGTGGGACAGGGCCACGATCAAGGCTCTAGCCCAAGAGGCCGTATCAAGCCTGCATGGTTCCCTGCACTTCAAGGTGGGCCCGCAGACCTCCTACCTGTCCGCTGACCGCACAAGGGCAGAGGTACAGCAATGGGCCTTTAGGGTGGTGCCCCGTGGGTGAGTGCCCATGCGGCAATGATGCCAACCATGACTCTGGCCTGTGTGATCACTGCGAGTGGACCGACGAGCAACCGGCCCACGAGGGCCACTACAGCCGCCTAGGCGGCGCGTGGTGGTGCGATACCTGCGACTCGCCATATTGCGAGCTGGCATGAGCCCATGGGAGTCCAAGGGCCCAACGCCGGCAAAAGACCTGGAGGAGGGGGACAGGGTTGATTTTGACCCTGAGGCTCCCTATATCACTGAGGCTAACCGGGAGTTCGCCAAGCATCAGTACGCCTCCATCAGCGTATGGGAGCAAGGCGGGTGGGCCGATGACATGGCCAAGCCCGGTGAGGTTGTCCTCTACACAGACAACTTTCCACAGCCCATAATCTTGCCCGCTGAGACGCTGGTTCACGTCGAACGCTGGCACTAAACACACTATGGGGGAGCGATTGGGAGGCTCCCCCATAGTGACCCCCAACACTCGTAACTGTAATTGGTAACGCAACGCATTTCATAATGGTTACAGAAGCACAGGAAGTGAAGCTACGTAACGCGTAGCCAGTCCACCTACATGACACGCAAAGGATTCAGACATGCCCACCCCGCACCAGCCCAAGACCAACGTTGAAACGCCGTTCGGTCCCGCCAATATCAATGACCACCGGAGCTATGAAACTCCCCGGGGTCCACTGGATGGCTCTTGGTACAGCAAGACCACCCGTGCCGCCATCGGCATGGATGGTGCCAAGGTCAATAACAAGGAGTATCCCCACCTGACGCTCTACGTTGAGAGCCGGGGGGATGGCTCACTGAGCATCGGCCCACTGTCCTACGGGACGCTGACGCCAGCCGCCGCCGAGAAGATTGAAAAGTGGTGGAAGTCCGAGGGCATGGAGTTCCTGGCCCCGTTCCTCGATGACTTGGACGACGCCAGCCGCCGCTCCTCACTCAAGCACAAGCTGTTCTACCCGATCCTGCGGGCCATCAAGGACGTTGGCCCGAACCCCTACCACCCCGAGCCTGACGCTGACCTGAGGTTGGAGCTCTTGGACGAGATCATGGAGGACATTACCAAGGCACGTGCCAACGGTGTGCACTTCTACAAGATCGAGGACTAGGGCCATGGGACCGGTAACCAAGGCGACAATCGTAAGCATGCTTGAATCCCTGCACTTCCAAGCCGTCAAGGCCGGGTTGATCACCAAGGATCAAGTCCTGCTGTATGACGAGGGTGTAGCAAGCGGGGGAGTACCTCCCGCTGTGTGGCTGGAATGGCGCGGGACCGCCTGCCCATTCCTGCCCAGCATGGAAATCATGCCCAAGAAGGAACAGTACCGAATCATCCAAGGGGCCATCTTTGCCCTTATGGCTCTCAACATCAACAACACCCTTGGGGGGACCGAATCATGAAACGTCTAGTCATTACCTTTGCCGCCGCCGCCCTCGCTCTGACGGGGTGCGGTGCGGCACAGGCCACACCGGCCCCGGCCAAGACGATCACTGCCACGCCAGCCGCCGCCACCATCCAAGAGGATGACCCGGCATGGGATTGCGCCACGATGGGTAACCGCATCTGCGGTGCCAACCCTCTGGAACGCACCGAGGCATGGGGAGCGTTCCGCACCGTTGACCTTCCCGAGGAGACGTTGCGGCAGGCATTCAAGGTTACGTACCGTGGCCTGTCCACTGAGGGTGTGGACTTCCCGCCCTCTCAGTACGTCACCCTCAAGTCACAGCTGACCCCGGGCAAGGTTCACGTGTTCGAGATTCAGCCCACGCCATGACCGAGCCCGCAACGCACATCATCACGCTCACTGACGAGCAATGGGCCCTGCTCCACGACGGCCTCGAAGCCATCAGGACGCGGATTGACGACAACATCTACGACAACAACAAGCACCCCGGCCTGTATGAGGACGAGGACATAAACGCCATGAACGACCGGGCCAGGGATTGCCAGGAGCTCAGCAACGAGCTCCTAGTCCAGACCGGCTCTGCCTACCGCTGGCACGATCACTTCACGGCACACGAGGACGCTGAGGGGGAGGTGGTGCGGTTCGACCCCAAGGTGGGGGAGCCGTTCAGCCCCGAGGAAGAACGTTCAACGTGGACGATCATCGAGGAAGGGGACGGCCTGCGGGCCCTCCCCGGCTACCATCCCAACCGCAACTACATGTACTACGTGATGACAGCAAAGGAGTGGACCGATGCCGACCGAGACAAGCGCTGGCTCTACTGAGTGGACCGTGAAAAAGGCGGTGAGCTCGCTGGTGCCGGGTGACCGGATCATCTTTAGTGAGGCCATGGGCGGCGAGGGTGAGACGGTTACCGTCGAGTGCTTGACCGCCATCATGAGCTCGGTGGCAATTCACACCGAGGAGCTGGACTTTGCCATAGCGGCCATGCCTAACCAATGGATCGAGATTGACCTCAAGGAGGGGGAGCAGGAATGAGCACCAAGGAAGAGTACGAGGCCGTCTACGGGCCAGTGCCGGCCGATCAGACCCCCGCCACCGAATGGGGGGATGGCGGCTGTTACGTGGTCTACACAGGCCAGCACTACACCGAGGCCGTGGGCCGGTGGAGCGACCGCGAGGAGGCTCTGCGTGTGGTGGACATACTGCGGGCCAAGGTCAAGGGCCGCTCCTACAAGTTCGACACCTCTCACCACATGGTGAGCGGTCTATCCGGCAAGCCGATATGTTCCGCCTGCGGCAGGGGCACGCCGGTTGCCATACCCGTCACCACCTACCGAGAGGATTTCTGGCCGTGAACATCAAGAGTGACCCCGTAAGAATGCCTGACGGCACCGAATATTGCTCGGTGCTGGTCCCTGACCCCGACTACGGCAACAACCCGCCAGACGATGAGGGCGCATGGCCCACGCTGAGCACGTACTTTGTGTACGGCCCGGGGGAGTGGCGGGCCGAGCGTGTTGGCTATGAGGTTGAGGGTGACAGCCGCTACGTCGAGGCCTACAACCGCTTTGGCCAACGCAAGTACGACTACGTTGACCGCGAGGAAGTCTTTGAGTCCTGGCTCAAGATATTCCGCGGAGTGACCACTGTGAAGTGGCACCACGGGCAGGACCGAACCTACGTTTCGTTCGACACTCCCGAGTGGCGCAAGAAGATGGGCATTGAGCCTGACAAAGACCTGTCTGGCGAGGACCCCCTGGCCGAAATCAGGGCATGGCTGGATGGCGACGTGTGGGGCGTTCAGGTTCAGAAGCGCTGGAACCCCGACAACAAGCAGACGGTCCAATGGTGGGAGGGTGCCGAGGACGAGTGCTGGGGATTCTATGGCCGCAAGTACGCCATGGAACGTGCCAAGGAAATGCTGGCCGAGGTAGTGGCCAGCCACAAGCCGGTGCACCGTTACCCGGCCCACGAGAGGTTGGAGAAGGTGTCAGACGAGGTTACGGTCATCCTTGACTACCTCAAGTGCAAGAGCAACCTTGACGCAATGCCTGAGCAACTGAGGGCGGGAGCGTCAGCCGTTCTCCAAGAGTGGAACGAGCGGTCGGTCTACAGTTTCTACGGGGTTGACTATGACGAGCTCAAGGCTGAACGTGAGCTCAAGCTGACTCGGCAACGTGAGGCTGAGCGGTCGGCATGACGCAAGGTAACAGTGAGGGTGCCAAGAGGGTGGAGGCCATCCTCCACGGCGAGTTATTAGCCATCTTTGAACGCAGTGACACACCGAAACAAAGCCCGTCAGAGCTACCATCTGACAACCCACCAAAGTATGATCAAACTACGGTCGAAGAATCGGCCACCGAAACAGAAGGAGAGTAGCCATGGCTACCGCACCCAAGAACAACGCCACCCCCGCCGCCGACAACGAGTCTGTTGACGTTGACGAGCTCAAGGGAACCACGATCCTGTTCTCCAAGTCCGACATTGCCGACATGATGGGCACCACAACCCAGTCCCTCGCCAACCGCATGAAGCGGGAGAAGGACTTCCCCCGCCCCACGTACTCCAACAGCGGCGGCACGATGGTTCTCTACTCGGCCGAGGACGTGAAGCGTGTTCACGAGCACATGACCAAGGCTGACCGGGAACGCACCGCACGCCTCGCGGCGGCACTGGGCAACCTCGACAAGAAGGCCTGAGCCACGTTAGGTAAGTGGCCCTGCCACCGCTTAGGGCGGTGATGGTTCAAGACCAAGGCAGGGTGCGGGGACATTCAGTCCCGTTTGAATGGGGGGGCACACCATGGGTTGCCCTATCCAATCCATGAGAGGAAACACAATGCGTAAGACAATCGCGCTCACTTCACTGGCCCTTGTGGCTACCCTGGCGCTCACTGGCTGTGGAAAGTCCACCGACTCAGCCAAGCCCGGGGAGACGCCATCGGGCGAGGCAACGCCGGTAAGTGCACCTACGGCAACGCCAATCCCCAAGGCCACGCCGACCACGGACTCAAAGAAGTCCGTCCGTGGCAACCTCATCATGAGCGCCGGTGACATTGGGACTATCTCCAGCCGGTCCTCCAGCGACGTAGAGGTGAAGTTCTCAGTGTCGGCTATCTCGCCGGTTACCTGTGATCAGCAGTATTCGAGGCCTTCACAGAATGGCGCTCTGACCACCGTTGACCTGACGGTGGAGACGACGCCGGAACTGGCCAAGTCCAGCTACCCGAAGTTCACGCTCTCCAGCTACGACTTCAAGTTCATTGCGGACAACGGCACTACGTTCACGGGTGACCTGGGCGGCATGTCTACGTACTCGTGCATTGCCGACTCGCTTACGTTCCCGTCCGCTGGAATGGGGCCGGCCGAGAAGCTCAGCGCCAAGGTAGTGCTTGACCTGCCCGCGGCGCATGGCACCCTTGTACTCAAGTCCGGCATGTCCGGCGGGTTTGAGTACAAGTTCTAATCAGTAAGTAAGCTTTGCGGGGGGGGCCGGTTCCGATTTTCTTGGGGGACCGGCCCTTTCCGCGACCAAAAGGAGAACAACTTGCGTTACAACCTTGAAATTGTCACCGACGACACCGTGCAGGCCAAAGAGATTCTGGAGACAGTTGCCCAGTTTGTTGGGCAGGGTGCCACCGAGCTCATGGGTTCCATCGGCAACGGTGAGGCCATCTGGAACATGATTTCCAGCGCCAACGTCTACGACGACGGCGACTACACCGACGATGAGGGCAACCTCCTGCATGTGCATGATGACGCCGTTGTTCACGTGACCTGGGCCAAGACGGCCAAGCAGGAGGACTTTGCAGACGGCATCGACATTGACGAGTGGCACGAGAAGCACGGCCACCTCCGCCCCGCCGCCTGACCAGTGCGATTCACGTTAGGTGATTCGGGGTATTACGACCTGTATGGCATGCCCATCAGCATGTCGCGCTGGACCGAGCTCTTTGGTCATGAGCGCCACGTGGGGAATGACTACCTCAAGCTCAACGGCCACGTGTTCCACGTCTCCACCGTATGGCTAGGCCTTGATCACTCATGGGGGAGCGGCCCGCCGCTCATCTTCGAGACGATGATTTTCCAGCAGGACGCACGGGACGACGACATGTACCAAGTCCGCTACTCGACCATTGAGCGGGCCCGTGAGGGCCACTGGTGGGCCATCCGCTGGCTCTACAGGCAACAGGGCATCAAGCCCAAGCTACTCATCCACAAGGGAAGGAAACCATGAGTGACAACATCGAGAACGATCCCGATTTCATCAAGTGGAAGAAGGACGTTCAAGAGAACCTGATCCCGAGGATCGACAACTCGGCTGTGACAATCTCACTCATGCCCAATGGCGCTCCCGACGTGAAGTACGCCGTGGAACTGGGACTGAGCATAATGCTTGACAAGCCGATCATCATTGCCGTCCAGCCGGGGGGCAAGATACCGCTCAAGCTGGCCAAGGTGGCCGACGAGATAGTGGAGATTGACCTCAGCCAGTCGGCAGTGTCGGCACTCCGCGTGCAAGAAGCAATGAACCGCGTGATCAAGAGGCTGGGGCTGTGACCGGGCGCAAGTGGGTTCAGGTGCCAGGACTCGTTGGCTGGGTCCGTGAGCACGATCCAGAGACAGAGAGCGGCCTCGCTCCCATGAAGGCTGAGGGTGACCATGAAGAGGATCATTAGCTGGCTCAAGCGCTTGCTCCGCGAGGACGAGCGGGACCACGAGTGGCGAAACGAGGGGTGGTAATGCACGTACCCGAGGAGAACCTATTCAAGTACCGGAACCTCATGGGGCTGTCTCGCAGGTTCAAGAGCCTAGGTGACACCATCGGGCCCAACGACATGGCGGACTCCACAATCTGCTGGAGGCTGGCCAAGAAATACAGGGACAAGGCACAAGAGCTAAGAGTGCCAGGGGAGAGGGAGTTGGCAGATGAACCTGATACTGGGGGACCTGTATGAGGATGACGACGAGCCGGTAGTCATACAGCCACGCCGGTCATTCACACCCGAGGAAACGTACCTGCCATGGGAAGTGATGGCCGACCCGGGGGAGGGCGGTACCTGCTACATGGTGGTGCAAAAGCCCGTGGACCCGAACCGCAGGGTCCGCACGGTCACCAAGCACAATCGGACGCTCTGGTTTGGCTCCAAGGACGCGGCGCTGAGCCGTTGCCTCCAAGAGAACATGGAGCAGGGCCGCATCAAGCGGCATGCGTTTGAACCCGGTGAACCTGAGGGCCGCAAGGCCCCACGGTGCAAGCACTGTGGCCTGCCGAGCAAGCATGTGAGGGCACATGTAACTGCCTAAAATGGCGTTACTTTACATAAGATAGGCTATCGGCGTTACGAAACGTCACTAAAGAGGGGGAGTCAAGATGGTAAATCCATACGAAATCAGCAAGGAAATCCAGAGTGACGAGGAGGGCCGCGAGGTAGTTGTCTACCTCGCTGAGCACTTTGGAATCAAGCTCGCCAATGAGCACGTTGCCCGCACAATTCAGGTTGATTTGGAGCTCAGCCAGGAATCACTTGATTGCCTAATTGAAATGGCGGGCTACGGTATTAACTACTGGGCATCATCAGCTACGCAAGACGATGAGGCCAAGACGTACACCGTCACCGAGAACGAGGAGGGCGAGTATGCCGTTCACGTCATCAGCTACGACAAGATCATTGACGCGTTCTGGAAGGCCGCTAATCCCGGCGCGGAAATCAAGGGCTGGCACCGTGGCCACTCCACCCGGGCCTATGCCCTCAGCGCTGTCACCAACGGCCTGCGTAACGGCGAGGGTGACATAGAGGCAGGAGACATTGACTCCGACCTCGCAGACAACATCATTCAGCTAGCCGCCTTTGGCGAAGTCATCTACGGCTAGAATAGACGGGTTCAATTCCACAACCACACGAGAGGTGCGTCTCCCAATGACCACGAATACCTCAGATTCAACCACCATTAGCTTGAAACGACGCACTACACGCGTCGTGAAGCACCCCCACACACACATCGAGAAACTGGACAAGCCCTCGCACATCGAGGAGCTTCACGCGGGCGACTTCTTTGTTGATCACAACGTTCAGCGCATGCTCAACGAGCCGCGCGTGGCTGAAATGGCCGCAGACTTCCGCCCCGACTCTATGGGCCTGATCACTGCATCACTGCGCGAGAATGGCCGGATCGCAATACTCGACGGCCAGCACCGCATAGCCGCCGCCCGCATGGCCCGGTACGACGGGCCGATTGTCTCCCGCGTCTTTGAGAATCTGACAGTCAAAGAGGAGGCCGGCCTTTTCCTTACCCTGAATAAAAGCAGGCCAGTTTCGACTATCGAGCGATTCAAGGTGCGCGTCACGCTCGGTGATCCAATCGCCACCAACATCAACAAGATTCTCAAGGCCTATGGCCTCAATGTGAACTTTGCCAACACCAAAAGCACCAACACGGTTGGCGCCGTTGTCACGCTGGAGAAGGTCTATCACGGCGCTGGCGTGCGGGATCACGGCCACCATGCAGACTTGGTTGATCGCGTAATCGGTTCATTGATCGCCGCCTACTCTGGCGATACTCGCCCCGTGGTGTTCTCCCGCCCAATGGTGGAAGGCATGGGCATCTTCCATGCCACCTACGGCAAGAGGATCGACAGGGCCCGCCTCACAGACATGATGAGCTCGGTTCCCCCCCGGCAGGTAGCCTCCCGGGCCAGGACTCGCCGGGACGCCCTGGGGGGCTCCATTGGCGAGAACGCGGCCGAGATAATCCTCGACATTTACAACCACCGCCGCAAGGACAAGCTCCCGCCGTACAAGGACGTAGATCCTTACGTCAACTACTCGGACCCCACAAAGGACGAGCTCTACATTGATCCGGCCCAGTACATCAAGCGTGAGGTGGAGCAGGAACTTGCAGACGCCGGGTAACCCCGCGAAACCAAGGCCCCGGCCCTGCGCCTCCTGCCCGTACCGGCGCAACGTACCCTCCGGGGTATGGGACGCCACCGAGTATTCCAAACTGCCCGAGTACGACGGCGACATGGGAACACAGCCCGTCGCGGTGTTCCACTGCCACCAGAAGGACGGCACAGTGTGTTCCGGCTGGCTTGGCCACCGGAACCCCGATGACCTGCTTGCGGTCCGCCTGGGGCTCATCAGTGGCCGTCTGGACCCCTCCTGTGTTGACTACACCACCGACGTTCCGCTGTTTGCCAGCGGGGCCGAGGCGGCAGAGCACGGCGTCAGGGACATAACCGCCCCGAGCGAGGCGGCGTGCAACACCATCGAGAAGCTGGTCCGCAAGCACGGACTCCAGTAAGTACAGCCACCCCCGGGGGCCAGCCATTGCGGCTGGCCCCCTTTTTTTGTGCCCAAAATCGGGTTGCGAGACAGTGAATCGCTAGTGAACGCCGTAGGGTTACGCGTAATTAGAACCGTGACCTATTCGTTACATTCTTGACCCAATCTTGCATCTACACCGTGAGTTTCCTTGAAAAATCAAGCGACTTGATCAGCTAACGACACACTGCCAGAAGTCCCCGGGGTCTTAATGAATAGGTGTAAGCCGGTGTAGGCCGGTGAGGCGGCGGAAACTGTCCTGTCACGCTGATATTCTTTTTTCACACCAGCCACGGAGGCCGAAAATCTTCCCGGCTGGCTCTCCCACTGACTGGCGGATACCCCTTGGGAACGGGGCCCGCACTGCCGGATTCGACCCCGGCAACAGTTTGGGTTGACCAATCCAAATCAGCCTTAGGTCCCGAAAGAAGCATGACAGTACGATGCACCGCCTCTCCCAACTCCAAGCGACATGCGCTCTCCCCGTAGTCGCCACACGACGCTCCACCCGAATTAACCGCACGGGCCGCTCGCTCACGGACGAGCAAGCACAGGCCCTCCAGCTTGAGTACCAGCGCGGCGGTGTCAGCACCACGGCCCTTGGCCACAAGTACGGCATCAGCCAGCAGGTAGCCCACCGGATTGCCACCGGGCGACACTACGCCAACCTCCCCACGGCCCCCGCAAGGCGGGCCCTGGCATCATGGATCGACCCGAAGGTTCGCTTTCGCGGCGAGCCCGGGGAGCCCGAGCTCACGGCCCTCAAGGCCATGCTCAGGGACCACCCCGAGCGGTGGGCACTGGTCAAGCAGACCAAGACCATGCCAGCCAACTTTGAACCATGGAGCCGCTGGGGCCTCTTTGCCGAGGCCCGCAGGGACGCCGATGGCTGGTGGGGAACCTACGTAATGTTCCCTGCCGGTGCCATGGTTGAAATGGCGGCGGCATAGCCGCCAACCACACGGGCCCGCGTAAGCCACTTGATCCAGAAGTAGCAGAGCGGATCGCGGAACTGAGGCAAGCAGGCCTCACAATCAAGAGCATTGCCAATGCCCTAGGTGTCAGCCGTGGCACCGTAGGCAACTACAGCACTGCCTCCGCAAAGCCAGTCAAGGCCCCCTCCCGGGGCCGTGGCCGACCGGCAGGACGCAAAGAGTACCTCTTTGACGATCCCCGGTTTACCGACACTCTGGACGCGGACCCGTACGCAGACGTAATCCCCATTCCATTCTTCCCGGCCGACCTCCCCCGGCTGGAGCTTGACCCCTTCTGGACTCCCCCGCGCCTTGATGACGCGTGCCAGCGGGCCCGGGTCAAGCGACTCTCCCAAGGACGCAGACATGATCATCGAGGCAAAAAACCTCAAGCTTCATAACATCGGCCAGTTGATCCTCGTTGTGAACAACGGCGAGGTATTGATGGGCAAGCTGGAGCGAGTCAAAGGACCGAACCCAGCAGCACACAAGAAGATTTCACTCCGCATCAGCGGTGAAACGGTGGTAGTCGAACCTGATTCGTCGGTTCGTATTCGCCGGTCCCCCGAGCTCCACGAGCTCTGGTTGGCCTCCAATGCAATGGAGGAAATGCTGGACGGGGTGGAAGCGTAGCGAGTCTCCCAACTCGCTACGCCCACACCATCCCGACTATCCAAACGTGAGGGCCATCTCCCAATGACCACTACAAACGCTGGTGTATCCCCAGTCAGAGGATTGCTCGCCAGGAACCTCCAAACCAATCTCCCAATTGGTTTTGAGAAGTCATCTGCGGCAAGCCGGCCATTCCAATCTACCGACACTTTCACTCCTGTCACAAGTTCACTCGCCTTTGTCGAGTGGGGGGAACGGGACTGTGAATAGAGGCAAAGTCACTCATCCGAGGTGTGGAACTGTGTTCAACAACTCAGATCGTGAGGGCCATTGCGCCGCCTGTTGCCGCACCATCGTCGGGCTTAGGGCATTCGATCAACACCGCTCCAAAGGAAAGTGCCTGGCACTCGTAGACGGTGAGAATCAGTTCTGGCTTGACGACACGGGCCGGTGGCACTGGGGCCCCAAGATGAAAGATTCGCTGAGGACAAGCTTTGAGAAGAAGAAGAAGGGTGACAGCCCCGCCGAGGGAGCCGGGCCCGCAGAAACAAATGGTGCAAGCCATTGAGCGAGCCATCATCCGAAAGTACCTCGTTGACCAAGCTGGTTGGGGTGTACTGCGCGAGGTGTCAATTGACGATCTTGTTCAGCCATCCCGTGGACGTAAAGTCAGCCGCCGACGCATTGACTACCTGCTCATGCGGATTAGCCGCCGCTCTAGTCCTCGACACGAGCGGATTGCCCTAGAGGTAAAGGTCACCCGCGCTGACTTCAAGCGTGACACCGATGAGAAGCGTGCCGCATGGTTCGGTGTCGCTGATCGGTTTGCCTACGTCACCCCGATTGGGCTGATAAAGCCCGAGGAACTACCCGCTGGCTGTGGACTCATGGAGTACAACCCTGAGGCCATATTCGGCAAGGACGTTCTCAAGTGGAAGGTTCTTGCCCCACGCAAGACCGAGCCACCAACCCCGTTCGACACACAATTCTTTGCCTACCTCTTTGGCCGCGCATCACGCGCCGAGAACTCACTTAGGACAGCATCATGAGCAAGCACGTATCTTTCCCCGCATCCCACCTCTCTGCATTCGAGGTTGGCAAGCGTGTTCAGGTGGTCACCGTTGACGGTGCCAAGATCACCGACACGCTCACCGGCCTGTTCGTCAAGCAGGAGGGCGACAAGGTGAAACTCTTTGTCCAGTTCGGGAGCATCAATCAGGCATTCAACTCCTTCGAGGTCAACCCCGATCAGTTCGTCAAGCGCATTGATGAGGGCGTATGACCGCCCTGGCAATGGCTGACAACTGGGGGTTCTATGTGTTCGGCCTCATCATGTTCCTGTTCGGCGCATGGCTCCTATGGGTTGGGCGTGACGCGTGAACTGGAGCCTAGTACACACGGGCATGGCCATAGCGCTTGTCGGCGTACTTCTGCTGACGCTGGCGGGGTTGGATCGGTGGCGTGACTATCGGTAATGGCTACGTTCCGCATGCACCCGAAGAACTTGGCCGACATGCTGGCCAACGCAGTGGACATTGGCAAGGACAAGACCACCCACTCACTGATTTACTTGCGCGTCTCCGCCGATACCTTGTTTGTCTATGGCCGAGGCCGTTACACGGCGGGCAGGGACTCGCGGCAGTTTGATGCCGAGGAACCGCAGTACGCCGAACTGGTAATCACCGAGGATGAGGCGAGCGAGCTGGCTACCGCGCTGAGAGGCGTGGAAGGTGCTGGCCGCAAGGAAACGCTGGTCACCGTCACGGTCACCGAGCGTGACGCACTGCATGTGCAGTACGGCGAGGACGTGCTCTGCGAGCTCCCCGACGCCGACACCAACGAAGCCACGTTCGGCATGCCCGACGAGGTAAGCGACTGGGACGAGATAGACGAGCTCCTGGCTGAGATTGCCAAGGGCGGTCCACCCCTCACGCGCTATGGGTTCCAGAAGGACATTCTGGCCCGCATGAACAAGATTCGGGCTGACAGTCCAGTAATGGACTTCGCCCTCCACCCTGACAGCCACTCCTTTGGCGTGGCCATGGGCTCTACCTTCCGCGCCATTGTCGCGGGAGTTGACCGACAGTTTTACGCCAATGGCGGCAAGTGGGGCGATGGCCCCGGCAAACCAGAGCACCTCTGGGAGGCCTAAGAGAGGACACATTGAGCAAGGCACCGCTGGTTCAAGCTATCAACTGGAACCGCATTGAGGACGACGTTGACGTGGCCGTATGGAACCGTCTGGTCAACAACTTCTGGCTCCCTGAAAAGGTGCCGCTGTCCAACGACCTCCAGAGTTGGGCAACACTCACTCCTTACGAGCAGACACTCACCATGCGGGTGTTCACCGGCCTTACGCTACTGGACACCATCCAAGGCACGGTTGGCGCCGTATCCCTGATCCCCGACGCAATCACTCCTCACGAGGAGGCCGTCTACACCAACATTGCGTTCATGGAGTCGGTTCACGCCAAGTCCTACTCCTCGATCTTCTCCACTCTGTGCTCCACCAAGGAGATTGACGAAGCGTTCCGCTGGTCAGTCGAGAACCCCTGGCTACAGCGCAAGGCGCAGATCGTCACCGAATACTACGCCGGGGATGATCCCCTCAAGCGCAAGGTGGCCTCCACCCTGCTTGAGTCATTCCTGTTCTACTCAGGTTTCTACCTGCCGCTCTACTGGAGCTCCCGGGCCAAGCTGACCAACACCGCAGACCTCATACGCCTGATCATCAAGGACGAGGCGGTTCATGGTTACTACATCGGGTACAAGTTCCAGCGAGGGCTTGACGGAGCGTCACCTGAACGCAAGCAGGAGATTGAGGACTACACCTACGGTCTGCTTACCGAGCTCTACGAGAACGAGCTCAAGTACACCGCGGATCTATACGACCCGGTTGGTTTGACCGAGGACGTGAAGAAGTTCCTCCACTACAACGCCAACAAGGCGTTGATGAACCTGGGGTATGACGCTCTGTTCCCCTCCAACGTCTGTGACGTAAACCCCGGCATCCTCTCGGCACTCTCGCCGGATGCCAACGAAAACCACGACTTCTTTTCTGGCTCAGGCTCCTCCTACGTCATCGGCAAGGCCGAAAAGACTGAGGACCTGGACTGGGATTTCTGACAGGACTGTTTTGAAATTTCGATCTGACATGAGCGTTGAGCTCATCGACTCGATGGGTGACGAAACCCGCATTGTGCAGGCCGCACAGGTTTCCACCAAGGGTGCCTACGACAACATCACCAAGGCCCCCGGGTTCATCAATGGCCTACGTCGCGCATTCCACACTGGCGGTTGGCAGTTGCCAACCAAGGCCAAGCCCAACCCCGGCTTGGTGAAGTGGCTCTACAAGGAACGCCACGCCTCCCCGTTCGAGCACTGCTACATGACGTTCCGCATTGAGGCCCCGATCTTTGTTACCCGGGAAATCTTGCGCCACCGCATCAGCAATTTCAACGAGGAGAGCGGACGCTACCGGGTACTCAAGGGAGTGTTCTACAAGCCCGCCAAGGGCCGGAACCTCACGCAGGTAGGCAAGGTGGGCAACTACGAGTTCAAGCCCGGAAACGTGCACCACCGGGTGCTCACAAGCCTCTCTACGGTGCTGGCACCGACAGTTGCATGGGGGTTCTACCGTTGCATGATTCGGGCCGGCGTTGCACGCGAGGTGGCCCGTATGGTCCTGCCCGTGTCGATCTACTCCAGCCTGTATTACACGGCGAACCTCAGGAGCATCCTCAACTTCCTTAGTCTCCGAGTGGACTGGGCAAACGCTACCGTTCGCTCCCACCCTCAGGCAGAGATTCAGGAAGTGGCAGTGCAGATTGCCGCCGAGGTGCAGAAGCGGTTCCCCAACGTCTGGAAGTCATTCTCAGAGAACGGGTACCAGTCCGTATGAGGCTCTATATCGCGGGGCCCATGAGCAATTACCCCGAGTACAACTACCCCGAGTTCAACAAGGCGCAGAAGCGTCTTGAGGCCGCAGGGTACGAGGTAATCAACCCGGCCCGTCAGGGCTTTGGGCTGACGTACGAGGAGTACCTCAAGCGGGCCATTGCAGACGTGTTCGAGTGTGACGGTATCGCCATGCTCAAGAACTGGCACCTCTCCCCCGGGGCCCAGGCTGAGATTGCTCTGGCCGACGCTCTCAAGAAGGACACCTCAATGGTGTCGGTCTGGATCACCCTCAAGGTGCTGGAGGCTGGCCGTGCCGCTAATTGATGACGTGCTGGGCACCGGCTACGGCCACCGCTCGGTGTCTCAGGTTTCCAGCTACGCCCAGTGTGCCGAGGCCTACCGGCTGGGCCGCGTAGCCATGGCACCCTCACGGCCCGCCGCGTGGTTCTCCCACGGGACGGCCTACCACTTCGCTATCGAGGAGTACGAGAACAGCCACCGCCAGTTGTCCAGCGAGGCGTTGGACTCCCTGTTCAAGGACACCTACCGGGCTGAGATAGCCAAGCTCAAAGAGCAGTGGCCCGAGGAGACTGACTGGCTCACTGGAGGCCGTAAGAAGGGCTTTCAGGACATAGAGGACCGAGAGGTTATCGGCCTCTGGCAAGTCAATGACTACGTGCAGTTTGCCGAGGCAAACAAGGACGTGTGGCGGATTCTACCCATGGGGGCAGACAAGATCGCCACTGAGGTCAAGTTTGAAATCATGTTCGGCCGCGTCAAGGTCATTGGATTCATTGACCAAATCCGGCAGTACAGGAACGGGGCCCTGGAGGTTGCAGACCTCAAGACGGGCACCCGTGAACCGGGATCGACCATGCAGTTGGGCGTCTACGCCCAAGTTGCACTGCAAGAAACCGGCGTGCTCCCCGAAACGGGAGTGTTCATCAAGGCTGGCAGGCCTGCAACCAAGACGGTTGCGGCCAAGCCGACCAAGGATCAGCCGCACACGCTGAGTGACTGGACCCCCGAGCTCCTTACCTCGATGTTCGAGGACATGGACCGGATGGACAAGCTGGGCATTTTTCTGCCGAACCCCCAAGAGGGTTGTGAGCGGGTTTGCACCGTAGCTGAGTTCTGCCGGATCAAGGGCTGGAGCAAAGGCCAGTTCGACACAATCCGCGTCAGGCCACCGAGAGAGGCCTGACCTATTGTCCGAGGAGGACACACTGACCACCGATTTGCCGTACACCGTGAGTGACCGCACCGGAAAGCTCACCACCCGCGTAGGTGCTGGCACCGCCATTGGCACCCGCAACGCCACCAGCATCCGCGTGGCAACGCCGTACGCCGTCGCTGAGATGGCACTGGAGCCCCGCACACAGGCTCTTGTGGCCAACGAGCTCCTCAAGCGTCTCCCCACCGCCAAGGGCGTGCAGACGACCGTACAGGATGGCCGTAGCACCATTGCGGTGGACAACGCACGGGTCTATCAGGCACTCACCGAGGGTGAGGCCCAGCGGAACCTGAACTTCGCCCTGGCGAACCTGGAGAGCTACCTCTACTGGGAACGCAAGGGCCGCGCCGAGAAGATCGAGCGTGAGGCCAACCTCAAGCGGGCCGAGGAACGCAAGGCCAAGGAACTGGCCGACGCCAAGAAGGCGGCCGAGGAAGCTACCCGCCTGAGTAAGAAGGCGCTGGCCATCTACAACGCGGTCAACAGCACCAACTACGTCCGGTTCCCCGTGCTCATGGGCTCCACTCAGCTCCAGAAGTGGTTGGACGTGGCCCGCGAGGCCGAGAAGGTTGCCTCGCTCAATGCGCTGACCGTCCCGACGCTCAGGGACCTCTACCCCTCATTCAGTGGTGGCCCCATGTTCGCCAACGGCGGATATGTCAACCGCACCGGCTACTAAGCCAAGCCACCACCCCCCCCATTTTTCGCACTACCCCGTTAGGACCCAATGACTGACACCTTTTCCGAAGCTCCCCTGTCTGTGAACCTCAAGCCCGCACCGGGCTTTGATGCCCCGCAGTTCACCGTTCGGGCCATGACCCCGGCTGAGCTTGTTGCACGCATCAACGGCTCCATCGAGAGCGGCGTGTTCGCCGCCATCGGTAACGCCGCCAGCGAGTACAAGGCCGCGTACAACGCCACCAACATCTTGGGTGCCGCTCCGATCAGCGCTCCCGAGGCTCCGGTGGCACCGGCCCACGTCGCCGCACCGCAGGCACCGGCTCCCGCCGCTGACCCGTGGGGCGCACCGGCACCGGCATGGGGCGCGGCTCCTGCCGCCGCACCGGCCCCGGCCTACGCTCCCCCGGCCTACGCCCCGCCCGCCGCTCCCGCCGCTGGCGCGGCAGGAGCCCCGTTCATCCCCGCGTTTGGACAGCCGGCCACCTTCCGTAGCGGTCAGGGTGCCAAGGGCCCGTGGTCCGCATACCTGGACCCCCGCCCGAAGCAGGTAACCGACCTCCTGCCGAAGGACCACACGGGCAAGGTCCCGTCCACCGATGACGTGAACCACCCGGGCCTTGCGGGCAACACGCACAAGTTCGCCAAGTTCCTCCGCTAGACCGTGACGCGAGGGGGGCGGCTACTCCCGCTCCCCTCAGTTACGTAACGTCTAGTCACACAAGGAGGATAGGGTGCTTACCCTAAACCAAGGCCGTCGTCTAAACGCGGCGGCAGGCGAACCGCTTCACAATCCTCTCGGTGTCATGAACGTCAGCAAGACGTTCCTGCGTAAAGGTCAGTTGTCTCTAGTAGCGGCTGGCCCCGGAAGTGGCAAGTCCGCCATCGTGCAATTCATCTTGCAGGTTGGCAATGGACTTCCCCCTGGCGCTCCTGATCGGGCCGTCAACCGGACCCTGTATTTCTCTGCTGACTCGGACTCCACCACAATGTGGACCCGCAGTGCGGCGATTGCTACCGGCATGACGCAAGACATGATTGACGAGCTACGGCTGGCCGATGAGGTTGAACACCTAGAAGCGGCAGTGTCACGTTCGGCAAACCACATGAGGTTTGATTACGAATCGTCACCGAGCGACAGCTATGTACTGGACCAAATAGATGCCTACGCATCTGTCTTTGGCCAATTTCCTGAGGTCATAGTCTTTGACAACTTGAAGAACGTTGCCATCGAGGGTGCCGAGGGAGAGTTCCAAGCCCTCGAAGAGGCGTGTGGCTTCATGCATGACCTCGCCAGAGACACCAATGCGGCAGTGATCGCACTACACCACGTTACGGGTGAGAACGAGGATGGTATGAAAGCCATCCCCATGTCAGGCATCAGAGGCAAGGTTTCAAAGACCCCCGAAGTGATCCTCACCCTGCATAGGCGTGATACCCAAATGTTCGTAAGCCCGGTGAAGAACCGTAACGGGGTTGCGGACGCGAGTGGCAACTGGATGTTGCCAGTCCAAGTTGACCTTAGCCGAATGGCTTTTACCGGATAGGCACACATGAACCGCCGAGCTTTCACCCCCGACCTCATGGTTGGTTGCTATACCGCCTGTTGGGGGTGTCGGTTCGGATTCTGCAACCGAGGGTGGCACACGGCCTGTGACGCCGACGACGTTTACGAGTGGGAACGTCGCGGGTCCAATGGCCCCCACCCTTACACACGCCAATGCGGTTGCTGGTGCCAGTTCTACAAGCCCAAACCACTGATCCACAAAGGACGGAAACCATGACGCCACTCACTTGGGGTAATACCCAAACGGAGTTGCTGGTGAAGCGTGGAGCTCCCGAGCTCCCCGAGGGCTTCACATACCGGCTGGACATAAAGCATCCAAGCCTCACTGAGGGTAGGCCAATGCTCCAGCCCGCAACGGTTACCGCACGTATCGGTGAGCATGTCGGTGACGAATGGGTAGAAGTAGCCCGGTTCACCGAAGTTACACGAGCCGACTTGGCCATGGCGTCGGTTGCCGCCGCTAAGCACGCATACGAAGTGTGGGGCATCGAATGAGCAGGGTCTACCTGCTATTCACCGACCACGAGGGCGACCCGCTGGCGCTGACCAACGAGATTAGCGCCGTCTACGTCACCGCCGAGAAGGAACAGGTCAAATCGTTCCTTGGCCAAGAGCCGGTACGTGAACTGGTCAAGGAGTCCTACCGGGTGGTGCACCACAGCACCGGCAGTTACCGCGTGAGGGAAACCTTTGACGAGGTAATGGACAAGATCAGGGCGGCTACCGAATGCGAGTGATGGGCATAGACCCCTCACTCAGCGGAACGGGCGTGGCTCTTGGTGACGGAACACTCCGCACGATCAAGACCACAGCCAAGGAAGGCGACGGGGAGAGGCTCCTCAAGCTCTACCGGGAGCTCCAAGCCGCTATGCGCGGCGACGATGGCCGCAAGGCAACGTTCGCCGTCATCGAGGACTTGCCCACACACGCCATGTCGGCGGGCCTCACGGGCCGAGCCCAGGGCATTGTCCGCATGACGCTGGCCCAGTGGGACACGCCCTACGTAGCAATCCCGCCAGCGAGCTTGAAGAAGTTCGCCACGGGCAAGGGCAACGCCAAGAAGGACGCCATGCGCCAAGCGTGGCTGGAGTTCAGTGGCGAGGACAACAGCGACGACAACCAAGTGGACGCCGCTTGGTTACGGCAGATCGGGCTCCACCTCAAGGGGGGGCTGGTGAACCTGCCACCAGAACAACTCGCGGCAGTAGCCGCCTACCTCTAGATCAGGACACCGCATGGAACCCACCGAGTACGACGTGTCAATGACGCTGGATGAGCTTGAGGAACTGATTGACCTTGCAGTGGCGGGAGCCATCTGCATGGGCCAGTCAGACCCCTTCCCGCAGATCATCACTGACCTCAGTGAGATTCACAAGGAGCTCACGGACGATGGCGTTTAGTCGCCCCACCCCCTTGGACATACGCGCCGTAGTCGAGCACTACGGCGGCGAGGTCCCCGCCCACGGCCATGGCCGCGTCAAAATGCGGTGCTTCCTCCCGGGCCATGAGGACTCACAGCCCTCAGCGGTCCTCAACGAGGACAAGAGCTACTACAGGTGCTTCACCTGTGACCTATCCCTTGACGGCTACGGCCTCATCATGAAATTGGAGTCTTGCGATTTCCCTAGTGCCATCAGCCACGGTGTTGAAAAGTTTGGCCTCAAGTACGGAGGCCTATCATCAACAGCTACTCAGCCCCGAAGGCGAACGCCATTACGAATATCTGAACGTGGAGCGGGGGATCAACCACGAGACGATTCTCCACTTCAAGCTGGGAGCCGTGTTAGACGCAAGCGCGTCTCATGAGCAAGCCCAGGGCATGCTTTCCATCCCCTACCTGACGCCAGCCGGCCCCGTTCAAATCCGGTTCCGCAGGGCACCGTGGGAGGACAAGGGCCCCAAGTATTGGCAGACCCCGGGTAGCCAGGTTCGCATGTTCAACACCAACTATCTGTTGGACCCCAACCGCTACGTCTACGTATGCGAGGGCGAGTTCGACACCATTGCCGCCACACAGGCGGGCCTACCGGCTGTAGGAATCTCAGGCGTGAACGGGTGGCGCAACCACTTCTACCTCATGCTGGCAGGCCATGACCGGGTGACGTTCTTTGCGGACAACGACTCTGCGTCGGACTCAGCCGAGGGCAAGCCCAAGCCGGATGACTGGCCCGAGGGCAAGGAATGGAACCCCGTCAAGAACGCGGGCCTGAACTTTGCCAACAAACACGCCGAGGCCATTGAGGGTGGGGCCGTCATTCAAATGCCCCCCGGCTACGACGTGAACAGCTATTTGATCGAGCAAGGAGCAGAGGAGCTCCGCGCTATCGCAGGATTTAGGAGAACCACTTGAGCGACACCATTGACGTCAAGGCAACCGCCATCGTCACCAAGGGCAAGCTGTTTACCCGCCCCCGCTACACCGTCACCCTGTTTGTTGACGACATGTCCACCGGCATCCACCTTCACTGCAAGAAGCGTGAAGTAACCGAGGCCAGCCAGTGGATGGTGAACAACACCGCCGCCCTGCTGGCGTCCGAAGGGCTGTATGAGTTCTTCGCAGACCGGGCCGAGGCCCTCCTCCCCAAGGTGGCTACTGAGCAGAAGCTCCCGGCAGTTGGTGACGTAGTGTCACTGACCACTGACCTTGGCCCAAAGTACCCGGTGGGCACCAAGGGGACCGTAGTGCGGATCGACGCACCCGAAGGGCACTCCCCCGAGAACGTGTACCCGGTGATCTTTGCACCGCACGGTACCCCGGGCGTTGAAATCCCGCTGGCACACGGAGAGTGGAAGTGATCGTTATTGGCCTGACCGGCAGGGCCGGGGCAGGTAAGGACACAGTTGCAGACCGCTTGGTAGCCAAGCATGGCTTTACCAAGATGAGCTTCGCCGGTCCCCTCAAGGACATTCTGCTGAGTGTCAACCCGATCCTGGGTTTCCACCCGATGCACCCGGGAACGTTGATCACCTTGAGCGAGGCACTCACGGATTGCGGCGGTGAGGACGGGGTGAAGAAGCTTTTCCCTAAGTACCGCAGTTACGCACAGAAACTCGGCACCGAGGGTGTACGTAAGTACGATCCCGATTTCTGGATCAACACCGCCATCAAAGAGGTAGTGAAGCTCCCGAGGGATGCCCGCGTTGTGTTCACCGACGTTCGGTTCCCGAACGAGGCGGCTACCATTCAGCGGTTCTTTGGCCGTGACTACACCACCGAGCTCTGGTTCGTTGACCGGCCCGAGTCGGGGTTGAGGAGCGTCACAGCCCACGCCTCCGAGGAGCACGCGGGGGCCATGAACGAGCAGGTTACCGTCCACAACAACGGGTCCGTATGGGACCTGGAGTGGATCGTTGACAGCCTCGCACGTGACCTTGTGTCCGTGGAGAGGGTGAAGCTGGCCGCGTGAAGTGTGCTGTCCAAAGGGCGTATGACGCCATGAACGAGGATGACCGCGCCGCGTTTCGCCGGATCATCGTCAACCCCGGGCTCACTGCCGGGTTGATTGCCGAAGCGCTACGCGTTGACGGCTACCTCATGGTTGACCGCGCGGCGGTCGGCCACTTCCGCCGCAAACTCCAAGCAGGAAAGGCCACTCTGTGAGTCTGATTGAAGCACTCAACACCGTGTCGCGGCCTCTGGAGCCTGCACCGCC
>Ga0307409_100000248_pt1 | contig 21707 bp, 19 predicted proteins | sample 322Ometagenome_2_FD_203888 | JGI IMG/M metagenome (GOLD analysis project Ga0307409, IMG submission 203888) | Maize rhizosphere microbial communities from greenhouse at UC Davis, California, United States - 322HYB-O-2 | ecosystem: Host-associated > Plants > Roots > Rhizosphere > Soil | place... | reverse complement strand
TCGGCCACCGCGGTGGGCATGGCGCTCGCCAGGGTCAGGTGCCCGTCGACGGCCAGCACCACCCCGCTGCCGGTGAGGTTCAGCACGGCCGTCACCCGGTCGGTGAGCTCTTCGAGCATCGTCTGGGTGTCATACGGCGTCAGCAGGGTGTGGGTGAACGCCGACAGTGTCTGGACGAACAGGGTGTGGTCGTACACCACCCACCTCCCCTCCCCAGGCGCGGCCGGGGGCCCGTGAGGAGCAGTATCCCGCAGGGGGACACGCCACGAGGGCGGTTCCGCGAAGGACGCCTGCTGCTCGGCGTCAGCGCACGAGCACGTGACCGGCCGGCGTGGAGAGCCGGGTCCACCGGCCGTGCGCGAACACCGTCACCTCGGTGCCGGGCGGGGTGAACCCCAGCACGTATGCCGCGAACGCACCGCCCGCGGGGAACGGCGGCACGGTGGTGGTGGCGCGCTGCCAGACACGCTGCCGCAGCGCGGCGACCGCGTGGCCACCCGCCTGCTGCGGCGTACCCTCGGCCACCTCCTCGATGCCCTCGCGGGCCGCCTCGTTGACGACGTCGGCCGCCAGTGCGCCCACGCGTTCCCAGCCCGTGCGGGGCGGGGCGACGGCGGCCCAGGCGGCCCGCACGGTGACGGGCGGCACGTCCAGCACCGCGGGCCCGGGGGCGCCGTCTTGGCGCGCGAGCCGGTCGGAGACCGCGGCGAGGGAGACCGTCACGTCGACGTCCGACTCCTCGGCGAGCGGCATGGTGCGCAGGCCGACCACGGCCCCCTCGGCGAGCAGGCCCGCACCGGGGAGCACGCCGACGTAGGCGGCCAGGGTGCGTCCGTGCGCCTGCAGCCGGATGGCGCCGTCGGGGTCGACGGACCTGGCCCGGGCGACCAGGGTGCCGAGGTCGGCGAGGGCCTCGGCGTCGGTGAAGCGCAGCTGCGTCATCGGCGGCGCCACCGGAAGGGCACGGGGTCGCCCTCGTGGCGCTTGAGGGTGGCCCTCTCCGCGTCGGAGAGGCGACGCGGCTTGGCGTCCACGAAGCTGTAGAGCACGAGCGTGGTCTCGGCCCGGGCGTACAGGGCGTCGCCCACCGAGGCCGGGTCCCGCACCTCGTAGGCGAGGTCGAACGACGCGCCGCTGATGCGGGTGGCCCACATGTCGACAGCGATCGGGGCGTGCCGGAACTCCAGCGGCGCGAGGTACTCGATCTCGTGCCGCGCGACGAGGACGCCCTGGTCGAGCATGGAGCGCTCCTGCCCGAACCACTCCTGGAAGCCGATCACGCGCGCGTCCTCGAGCAGCCGCAGGAACTGCACGTTGTTGACGTGGCCGTAGGCGTCCATGTCGCTCCAGCGCAGGGGGACGTCGACGCTGTACCGCTCGCCTGGCTCGTTCACCATGCCGGCCATCCTCCCACCCGGTCGCGGTGCCGCCCGGCGAGGTCCAGCGGGCGGTCGTCCACAGCCCGAGGGGCCGTGTGTGCCGCCGTGTCGGCCGGGCGGCATACGGTGGGGCGCATGTCTGTCACCAGCACCACCACTGCCAGCGACGCCCTCGCGGATCAGGCGACCACCGTCCTGCGCCGCCTCGTCGGCCGCGACGACGCGACGTTCCGCGAGGGCCAGCTCGAGGCCATCGAGGCGCTGGTGGGGTCTCGGCAACGGGTGCTGGTCGTGCAGCGCACCGGCTGGGGCAAGTCGGCGGTCTACTTCGTGTCCACCGCGCTGCGCCGGGCCCAGGGGGCCGGACCGACCGTGATCGTGTCGCCCCTGCTGGCGCTCATGCGCGACCAGATCGGCGCGGCAGAGCGCGCCGGCATCCGGGCGGTGTCCATGAACTCGGCCAACGCCGAGGAGTGGGGACAGGTCGGCGCGGCGCTGGCCGCCGACGAGGTCGACGTGCTGCTGGTGAGCCCCGAGCGGCTCAACAACCCGCGCTTCCGCGACGAGCAGCTGCCCGACCTCGCGCGCCGGTGCGGCCTGCTGGTGGTCGACGAGGCGCACTGTGTCAGCGACTGGGGCCACGACTTCCGCCCCGACTACCGCCGCATCCGCGACCTGCTGACCACCCTGCCGGAGCGCACCCCTGTGCTGGCGACGACCGCCACCGCGAACGCCCGGGTCGTCACCGACGTCGTGGAGCAGCTGGGCGCCGGTGGGCACGAGGTGCTCACGCTGCGCGGCGGGCTCGCGCGCGAGTCGCTGCGTCTGGGTGTGCTGCGGCAGACCTCCCCCGAGCAGCGGCTGGCCTGGCTGCTCGCCCACCTCGACGACCTGCCGGGCAGCGGCATCGTCTACTGCCTCACCGTCTCCGCGGCCGAGGACGTCGCGGCGGCTCTGCGGGAGGCGGGGCACGCGGTGCAGGCCTACACCGGTCGCACGGACCCGGCCGACCGGGAGCGCCTCGAGGCCGCCCTGCGCCACAACGAGGTCAAGGCCCTGGTCGCCACGAGCGCGCTCGGCATGGGCTTCGACAAGCCTGACCTCGGCTTCGTGCTGCACCTGGGCGCCCCCTCCTCCCCGGTCGCCTACTACCAGCAGGTGGGTCGCGCCGGCCGCGCGACCGAGCGCGCCGACGTGCTGCTGCTGCCCGGCCCCGAGGACCGCGACATCTGGTCGTACTTCGCGTCGGCCTCGATGCCGCGGCAGGAGCAGGCGGACGCGGTGCTGGCGGCGCTGGCCGAGTCGTCGCGCCCGCTCTCCACCGTCGCCCTCGAGACCATCGTCGACGTGCGCCGCACCCGTCTCGAGCTGCTGCTGAAGGTGCTCGATGTCGACGGCGCCGTGCAGCGCGTCTCCGGCGGCTGGACGGCCACCGGGCAGCCCTGGACCTACGACGCCGAGCGCTACGCCCGCGTCAGTGAGGCGCGACAGCGCGAGCAGGGCCTCATGCTCGACTACGAGCGCACCGCGCAGTGCCGCATGGCCTTCCTCCAGGAGTCGCTCGACGACGCGACCGCCCAGCGGTGCGGCCGCTGCGACACCTGCGCCGAGCCGTGGTTCCCGACCGACATCCCCGAGACGGCCGTGGTGTCGGCGCGCGGGCGGCTCGAGCGGGCGGGGGTCGAGCTCGAGCCCCGGTCGCAGTGGCCGAGCGGGATGGACCGCCTCGGCGTGCCGCTCAAGGGGCGGATCCCGGCGACCGAGGGCATGGAGCCGGGGCGCGCGCTGGCCCGCCTCACCGACCTCGGCTGGGGGCAGCGGCTGCGCGCCCTGCTCAAGGAGGACGCCCCGGTGGACGCCGAGCTGCTGCGGGCCTGTGTCCCTGTGCTGCGCGACTGGGGCTGGGTGCAGCGGCCCGCGGCGGTCGTGGCGGTCCCGTCGCGCAACCGGCCCCAGCTCGTCCAGTCGGCGGCCCAGGGGCTCGCCGAGATCGGACGGCTGCCCTTCCTCGGCACCCTCGACCTGGTCGCCGAGGGACCGGTCGGCGAGCCGGGCGGCAACAGCGCCTTCCGCCTCGCCGGGGTCTGGGGACGGCTCGCGGTGGGTGCCGGGTTGGCAACCGCGCTGACCCAGGTGGACGGCCCGGTCCTGCTCGTCGACGACCTTGCGTCGTCACGCTGGACCCTGACCGTCGCCGCGCAGGCCCTGCGCCAGGCCGGTGCCGACGGGGTGCTGCCGTTCGTGCTGGCCCTCGAGGCCTAGGCGCCCCCGGCGAGCCGGCCGCTGCACCGGCTATCGTCGCCGCGTGACCACGAGCGACGAGAAGCCCCGACTCGACCCCCTCGCCGACCTCATCGACGTGCTCGACCTCGACGAGCTGGGCACGGCGCGGATCACGGTGGAGGGCCTGCCCGACGACGCCGAGACCGACCTCGGGGAGTCACAGGCGCAGGTCTTCGTCGGCCGGAGCCAGCCGCAGCCGCACGGCCGGGTCTTCGGCGGCCAGGTGCTGGCGCAGTCCGTCGTCGCCGCCGGCCGGACCATGGCCGACGTGGACGGCGGCCGACGCGTGATCCACTCGCTGCACGCGTACTTCGTCCGGCCCGGCGACGACAGCCACCCCATCCGGTTCGCCGTCGAGCGCATGCGCGACGGCAACTCCTTCTCCACGCGCCGGGTGCACGCCATCCAGTACGGCAAGACCATCCTGTCGATGATCGCCTCCTTCCAGGCACCGGCCGAGGGCCTCGAGCACCAGGACCAGATGCCGGCCGCGCCCGACCCCGAGATGCTGCCGTCGGTCGAGGACACGCTCGGCACCATCGACCACCCCGCCGCGCAGTTCTTCGCCTACCAGCGCCCGATCGACCTGCGGCACGTCGAGGGCCACCTCTACCTCAAGCCCGGCGCCCAGCTCGCCGCACACCAGTCGGTGTGGCTCAAGGCGGTCGGCTCGCTGCCCGACGACCCGCTGCTGCACGCCGCCGTCCTCGCCTACGCCTCGGACTACTCGCTGCTGGAGTCCGTGCTCCGTCGCCACGGGCTGGCGTGGTCGGACCGGCGCCTGCGTCCCGCGAGCCTCGACCACGCCATGTGGTTCCACCGGGCGGGCCGCGCCGACGACTGGATCCTCTACACCCAGCAGTCGCCCTCTGCATCCAGTGGCCGGGGTCTGGCCAACGGGCGGATGTTCGCCCCCGACGGCACCCTGATCGCCTCCGTGGCGCAGGAAGGCATGCTCCGCGTCAAGGAGTCCTGATGGCCGGCCGCTCCCCCGAGCAGGACCGGTCGGCGCCTCGGCCCGACCGCGATGCGGGCCGCTGGCTCGTCGACGACCTCCGCCCCGAGGACCGCGAGACGTGGGTGCAGCTGCACCGCGGCTACCTCGACTTCTACGAGTCCACCCGGCCCGAGGAGGTCTCGGCCGTCGTGTGGTCGTGGCTCCAGGACCCCGGCCACGAGCTCGAGGCCCTCGTCGTGCGCCCCGCGCCGCGCGCGGAGCCTGTCGGCCTGGCCCACTACCGGCCGTTCGTCCGACCGCTGCACGGCTCGACCGCCTGCTTCCTCGACGACCTCTTCGTCGCCCCGGCAGCCCGTGGCACCGGTGCCGTCGACGCCCTGCTGGCGGGGGTGCAGCAGCGCTGCCACGAGCGCGGGTGGAGCCACGTCCGCTGGGTCACCCGGGCGAGCAACAGCACGGCGCAGTCGACCTACGACCGGCTCGCGACCCGCACCGACCTCGTGACCTACGACCTCGACGCAGTCCGCACCCCTCGACACCCAGGGCACCCCTGATACGACACCGCCCTGGACGCCCGAAGGCGTTCTGGTCGCGCGGCGCGCCTAGCCCAGCCGCACCACCGCGACGCCCTGAGCCGGAAGGCGCAGGCCCTTGTCCCCGACCGCAGTCGCAGCGGGGGCCCAGGCCAGGAGCACCGCGGCCACCTCGGCCGGCACCGGGACGACCTGCTCCGCGTCCGCGAAGTTCGCCACCGTGGCCACCGTGCCGCGTCGCAGGACGAGCCAGCGGTCGTCGTCATGGCAGGAGACCTCCACGGCGTCGAGGTGGCCGTCGCTGAGGTCGGCCTCACCACGACGGAGGGTGACCAGGTCGCGGTACCACGCCAGCATCCGCGCATGCTCGCCCTCACGCGGCTCGGCCCAGTCGAGCTGGCTGCGTCGGTAGGTCGCCTCGTCCTGCGGGTCCGGCACGTCGTCGAACGCCCAGCCGTGCGAGGCGAACTCGTTGCGGCGGCCCTCGGAGACGGCCTCGCGCAGGGCCGGGTCGCCGAAGTCGGTGAAGAACTGGAACGGCGTGCTCGCCGCCCACTCCTCGCCCATGAAGACCATCGGCGTGTAGGCGGAGGTGAGGTAGAGGGCCGCCCCGATCGCCTGCTGGCCGGGTGAGACCACGGCGCTGATGCGGTCGCCGACGGCGCGGTTGCCGACCTGGTCATGGGTCTGCAGGTAGGCGAGGAACCGGCGGCCGTCGACGGCGGAGCGGTCCACCGGCCGGCCCCACTCGCTCTCCCGGAAGGCGGAGTAGCCCCCGTCGTGCAGGAACACCCTGCTCAAGGTCTTCGCGAGCACCGTCAGCGGCCCGCCGTCGGGCATGGGCGGGCTGAAGCCACCGAAGTCCTCGTAGTAGCCCTGCCGCTCGCCGGTCAGCGACACGTGCAGGGCGTGGTGGACGTCGTCGTCCCACTGCGCGTCCATGCCACGGCCGCCCTCGGCGGTGGGCGTGACCATCGCGGCGTCGTTGAGGTCGCTCTCGGCGATGAGCGTCAGGGGCCGGCCCAGCCGCTGCTCGAGCTCGGAGACCTCGTCGGACAGCTGCGCCAGCAGGTGCCGCTCGGAGTCGTCGCGCAGCTCGTGCACGGCGTCCAGCCGGAGCGCGTCGACGTGGAAGTCCTGGAACCAGCGAAGCGCGTTGTCGATGATCCAGCGGCGGACCTCGTGGCTGCCCTCCTGGTCGAGGTTGAGCGCGGCGCCCCACGGAGTGTGGTGCGCCTCGGTGAAGTAGGGGCCGAAGCCGGCGAGGTAGTTCCCGGCCGGGCCGAGGTGGTTGTAGACGACGTCGAGGCACACCCCCAGGCCGCGCTGGTGGCAGGCGTCCACGAAGCGCTGCAGCGCCGCCGGGCCACCGTAGGCGTCGTGCACGGCATAAGGGGCGACCCCGTCGTAGCCCCAGTTCCACTGCCCGTCGAACGCTGCGACCGGCATGAGCTCGACGACGTCGACGCCGAGGTCGACGAGGTGGTCGAGCCGTCCGACCGCCGAGTCGAGGGTGCCTTCGGGCGTGAAGGTGCCGACGTGCAGCTCGTAGACGACGCCGCCGAGCGTGCCCAGCCCCTGCTGCGGCCCCGCCCAGATGCTGTCGCCCCACTCGTGGGCCTCGACGTCGAAGGTGCGGCTCGGGCCGTGCACACCGTGCGGCTGCCACGCGGTGCGCGGGTCGGGGCGGGGCTCACCGCCGTCGACGCTGAAGGTGTAGTCCAGGGGGTCGCGGGACGGCGCCGACCGCCAGAACCACCAGCCACCAGGGGCCGAGGTCATGGCCTGCACCGCAGGGTCTGCACCGGGCGCCCCCACGTGGACGGCCACCCGCTGTGCGCCGGGCGCCCAGAGCCTCAGCTCGTGGGGGAACGCCGGTGCGGGCTCCCGCACGGTCTGGTTCCCGGTGGTCGCTGTCGTGCCGTTGTGCCGCTGTTCAGTGCTCATCGCGGACTAGCAAAGCGACCGGCAGGTCTGCGAGCAACTCCGCCACGGGAACACCCTCTCCCCGGGGCGACACCACGGCGCGGTTGGTCAGCACGTCGCGCCAGGTGCCGGACGGCACCGACACCGTGTGCGAGGCCCACCCGCCGGCGGCTTCCAGACCGGCGGCCAGCCTGGTGACGACTGCGAGCACCTGGACGCCGGAGGCATCCCCGCGTCCGACGCCCAGGGCGTGCGGCGTCGTGGCGGCCAGAGGCTCGTAGGTGGCGGACTCGCCGACGAACCACTCCGGGTGCTCCCGCCGCAGGCGCAGGGCGCGCGAGGTCACGAGCAGCTTCTCGTCGTGGAGGTCGGCCGGGGCGGCTCCCGCGTCCAGTGCCTCCAGCCGGCGTCGGCGCTCGGCGTAGTCGACCAGTCGCCGGTTGTCGGGGTCGACGAGCGAGAGGTCGACCAGTTCCGTGCCCTGGTAGACGTCGGGGACGCCGGGCGTGACGAGCTGGAGCAGCTTCTGCCCGAGGATCGCCGCTCGTGAGCAGTCGGCGGTGCGGGCGTGCCAGGCCTCGATGTGCCGCGCGATGCCCGGGTCGTCGACGAGCCCGTCGACGAAGGTGGCCACGGCCTGCTCGTAGGCCTCGTCGGGCTCGGTCCAGGTGGTGTGCACCTTCGCCTCACGGATCGCCTTGGTGGCGTAGCCCTGGAGCCGTGCGGCGTCGATGGGCCAGACCCCCACGACGGTCTGCCACAGCAGGTACTCCGTCGCCGGGTCGAGCCGCTCGCCGCGGTGGCGCTGGGAGATGCGGCGCGCCTCGTCGAGCCACCGGCCCCACTCGTGGGGCTGCTCGGAGATGACCCCGATGCGGGCCCGGACGTCCTCGGAGCGCTTGGTGTCGTGCGTGGACAGCGTCGTCATGGCGGTCGGCCACGAGGCGAGCTGCCGCTCCGCGAAGTCGTGCAGCTCGGCCACACCGGTGCCGAGGTGCGCCGGGTTGCCGCCGACCTCGTTGAGGGAGACCAGCCGGACGTGACGGTAGAAGGCGGTGTCCTCGATGGCCTTGGCCATCACGGGTCCGCACGTCTGCTGGAACCGCACGACCAGCTCGTCGGCGGCCGCCTGGTCGGCCGGTTCGGCGCCGCTGCCGAGGACCAGCAGCTCACGAAGCCGCGAGAGGGTCGCGTGGTCGGACTCTGGCAGTGCCCCCTCGGCGCGGTCGCACGCCTCCTCGACCACCGCGACCTGCTCGGACCGCGGGCGCTCCCCCGGCCTGATGTACGCGCGGTAGCGGTCCATGGCCACCAGCAGGGCCTCCAGGACGCGCCGCGAGGCCCCCGCGTCGAGGCTGGGGTCGACCCGCGCGACGAGGCGCAGCAGCCGGTTGACCTCCGCGGCCTGGATGTGTTCGACGACAAGGCGTTTCGCCTCGTCGATGATCTCCTCGAGGCTGCGGTGGTCACCCGTCAGCTCGCGCGCCAGTGCGGTCAGGTCGCCCGCGGACTGGGGGTCGACGAAGACGCCGCCGACCCGCAGCAGCGTGTCGTAACCGGTGGTGCCGGCACAGCGCCAGTCCGCCGGCAGCTCCTCGTGGCCCTCGAGGATCTTCTCCGCGACGACCCACGAGTCACCGGTGGCGTCGGCGAGTCGGTCGAGGTAGCCCCGGGGGTCGGCCAACCCGTCGGGGTGGTCGATGCGCAGCCCGTCGAGCTCACCCGCGCGGACGAGCTCGAGGAGCAGGGCATGCGTGGCGTCGAAGACCTCGGGGTCCTCGACGCGGACCGCTGCCAGCGTGGTGACGTCGAAGAACCGACGGTAGTTGAGCTCGTCGCCGCCCTCGCGCCAGTGCGCGAGCCGGTAGGCCTGCGCCGCAAGGAGATCGGGCAGGTCGAGCGCCTCCGTGCCCGGACGCACCGGGAACTGGTGGTCGTAGTAGCGCACGACGCACTCGTCGCCGTTCTCGCCACCGGTGCCGTCGACGCTGAGCTCGCCCGCGGCCAGCACGTCCTCCAGGGACGACCCGAGCACCGGCATGAGCACCCGGCCGTCGCCGGCCTCCCAGTCGACGTCGAACCAGTGCGCGAACTCCGACTGCCGGCCGTCGCGCAGCAGTGACCACCACTGCCTGTTGAGGTAGGCCGGGGAGGGCACCGTCATGTGGTTCGGCACGACGTCTGCAACCGCCCGCACGCCGTTGGCGTGCAGACGCCCCACCATCCGGTCGAACGCCTCACGGCCGCCTGCCTCGTCGTTGAGCCGGCTGTGGTCCACGACGTCGTAGCCGTGCGTCGAGCCGGGCGCCGGCTGCAGCACCGGCGACAGGTAGGCGTGGGAGACGCCTAGTGCCGCAAGGTAGTCCGCCTGCTCAGCCGCATCGTCGAACGTGAAGGCGGGCTGGATCTGGAAACGGTAGGTCGCAGCGGGCACCGGCCGCCCGGGGGCCGGCCGGTGCGGGACGGAGCCGCGCGGCATACCGCTCACCGACGCCGCTCGGCGGCGCCCGTCGGGGACATGGCCTGCCGTTCCAGCGGGCAACGCAGCACCACGACGCTGCGGGCCTGCGTCGTGACCTCCGACCCCGGCATGAGCTCGAGCTCGGGGTCGATGTCCTGGGCGCCGGTGTCGATGTCGACCAGCCAGCTGCTGCCGTAGTCCTCGTCGGGCAGGGTGAACCGCAGCGACTCGTGGTGGCCGTTGAAGAGCACCAGGAAGTTGTCGTCGACGATGCGCTGGCCGCGAGTGTCCGGCTCGGGGATGGTCGACCCGTTGAGGAACACCGCCATCGAACGGGCATAGCCGTTGGCCCAGCTGTCCTCGTCCATGTGCCCGCCATTGGGCTCGAACCACTCGATGTCACCGACCTCCGACTGGCCGCCGTGTTCGGGGCTGCCGGCGAAGAACCTGCGCCGGTGGAAGACCGGGTGCTCCCGGCGCAGCTCGATGAGGCGGCGCGTGAAGTGCAGCAGGTCCAGCTGCTCCTCGCCCAGCTCCCAGTCGACCCACGAGATGTCGTTGTCCTGGCAGTACCCGTTGTTGTTGCCGCGCTGGGTGCGGCCGATCTCGTCGCCGTGGAGCAGCATCGGCACGCCCTGAGACACCATGAGGGTGGTCAGGAAGTTGCGCTGCTGCCGCAGGCGGAGCTCCTTGACCTCCGGGTCGTCGGTCGGTCCCTCGACACCGCAGTTCCAGGAGCGGTTGTGGCTCTCGCCGTCGTTGCCGCCCTCGCCGTTGGCCTCGTTGTGCTTGTCGTTGTAGGAGACCAGGTCGCGCAGGGTGAAGCCGTCGTGCGCGGTGACGAAGTTGATGGAGGCGATCGGGTGCCGGCCGTCGCCCTGGTAGAGGTCGGAGGACCCGGTGATGCGGGAGGCGAACTCCCCCAGCGTCGCGCTCTCGCCGCGCCAGAAGTCGCGGACCGTGTCGCGGTACTTGCCGTTCCACTCCGTCCACAGGGGCGGGAAGTTGCCGACCTGGTAACCGCCCTCACCGACGTCCCACGGCTCGGCGATGAGCTTCACCTGGCTCACGATCGGGTCCTGCTGCACGAGGTCGAAGAAGGCCGACAGCTTGTCGACCTCGTGGAACTGACGGGCGAGGGTGGCGGCGAGGTCGAAGCGGAAGCCGTCGACGTGCATCTCGGTGACCCAGTAGCGCAGGGAGTCCATGATCAGCTGCAGCACGTGCGGGCTGCGCATGAGCAGGCTGTTCCCGGTGCCCGTCGTGTCGTAGTAGTGGGCCTTGTCCTCGTCGACGAGCCGGTAGTAGTTGGCGTTGTCGATGCCGCGGAACGACAGCGTCGGGCCCATGTGGTTGCCCTCGGCCGTGTGGTTGTAGACGACGTCGAGGATGACCTCGATGCCGGCTTCGTGGAGCTCCTTGACCATGCCCTTGAACTCGGCGACCTGCTCGCCCCGGGTGCCGTACGCGGCATACTCGTTGTGCGGCGCGAGGAAGCCGATCGTGTTGTAGCCCCAGTAGTTGCGCAGCCCCTTGTCGCGGAGGGTGAAGTCCTGCACGAACTGGTGAACCGGCATGAGCTCGATGGCCGTGATGCCGAGGTCCTTGAGGTGGGCGATCGTCGCCGGGTGCGCGATGCCGGCGTAGGTGCCGCGGATCTCCTCGGGGATCTCCGGGTGCAGCTCGGTCAGGCCCTTGACGTGGGCCTCGTAGATCACGCTCTCGTGGTACTGGTGCCCCGGTGAACGGTCCTGGCCCCAGTCGAAGAACGGGTTGACGACCACCGACAGCATGGTGTGGCCGAGGCTGTCCTGGGTGTTCAGCTCCTCCGCCTCACCGCCCTCGCTGCCCTCGAAGTGGTAGGAGAAGAGCGACTCGTCTCCGTCGGACATGCCGTCGAACGCCTTGGCGTACGGGTCGAGCAGCAGCTTCGCGGGGTTGCAGCGGTGGCCGTTCTCGGGGTCGTGGGGGCCGTGCACGCGGTAGCCGTAGCGCTGGCCGGGCTGGACGCCCGGGAGGTAGCCGTGCCAGACGAAGCCGTCGACCTCGGGAAGGGCGACCCGGGTCTCCTGGCCGTCGTCGTCGATGAGGCACAGCTCGACGCGCTCGGCCACCTCGGAGAAGAGGGCGAAGTTGACGCCGGTGCCGTCATAGGTGGCACCGAGCGGGTAGGCACTGCCAGGCCAGATCTCCATGGGTCCCTTCCAGAAGGGGATGAGGGTGCGGCGAAGGCCGCGTGGACGTCCGAGGACGCCGGCGGCCTCAGGGGGCCCATTCTGCTGTATGCCGCGCACGTCCACGATTCCTGCGCGGCGACGCCGTGCCGCCCGGCCCACGCCGGTAAGCGCCCGCTTAGTACACTCACGGCACCACTCACCGTCGACTGGAGGAATCGTGAGCACTTCGCGAGTTGCCATCGTGACCGGAGCCGCCCGCGGCATCGGGGCCGCCACCGCCCAGCGCCTGGCCCGGGACGGGCACTCGGTCGCCGTCCTCGACCTCGACGAGGCCGCCTGCTCCGCCACCGTCGGGGCGGTCGAGGCTGCGGGCGGTCGGGCCATCGCCGTCGGCGTCGACGTGTCGAAGGCCGACCGGGTGGAGGCCGCGGTCAAGCGGGTCGCCGACGAGCTGGGCGCACCCACGATCCTGGTCAACAACGCCGGCATCATCCGCGACAACCTCATCTTCAAGATGACCGAGGACGACTGGGACGCCGTCATGGCGGTGCACCTGCGCGGCGCCTTCCTCATGACGCGGGCCGTCCAGGCGCACATGACCCAGGAGAAGTGGGGACGCATCGTCAACCTCTCCTCCAGCTCGGCCCAGGGCAACCGCGGCCAGGCCAACTACTCGGCCGCCAAGGCCGGTCTGCAGGGCTTCAGCAAGACCCTCGCCATCGAGCTCGGCAGGTTCGGCGTGACGGCCAACGCCGTCGCGCCCGGCTTCATCCAGACCGAGATGACGAAGGCGACCGCCGAGCGCATGGGCGTCTCGTTCGAGGACTTCATCGCCCACTCGGCATCGCAGATCCCGGTGCAGCGCGTCGGCCAGCCCGAGGACATCGCCGCCACGATCTCGTTCCTGTGCAGCGAGGACGCCGGCTTCGTCTCCGGCCAGGTCATCTACGTCGCCGGCGGCCCGCTCGACTGACCTCCCGCCGCACAACCGGTGTGCCGCCCGCGCTCCCGCGCGGGCGGCACACCTCTTCGACGGCAAGGCGTCTTCGAGGACTAAGCCCGATCCGCGCTGACGGTACGGCCCACCTGGGCTTCTCCGCTGCCTGGGTAGTAGATCGACGAAGAGTCAGCCAGGGCGTCCCTCGCCTGGAACAACCCGTGCCTGTGCAGGAGCGCGAACCACAAAACTGCCGCGGCATGGTTCGAGGCCAGGCTGAACTGAGGGTGGGTGCCGGTCAGGAGGTGCCGTAAGTCTGCTGACCTAACGTCGAACGGAAAGCTTTGCAGCCGCTCGACCTCCCAGTAGTCGCGCGCCATGGGCGCGACCGTCTGCAGTTCGTCCCAAGTGAGGTCCACCTCGGCCAAGTAACTGAAGCACGGCTGCCACCGACTTTGGTCGAAGAAGAAGCCGGTAGCGGTCAGGTGACGCACACGCCCCACGTCGTGCGTGCCTGCTCCAATGTTCAGCTCCTCGCGGAGCGCTCGCAGGGCAGACTCCCGCGGATCGAGACGGCCCTCAATGTTGAGGTCACTGGGCAACATGCCCTCTGCCGCAACGTGGACGGGGGACCGTTCCTGCTTCCCCGGCGTCCTTCCGACCATGAAGGTGCGTCCGCGCACTCCCAGCACCAGCCGCCCGTCAGACGTCACGACCGCTGTGCCCACTCCCACCTTCGCCGGAGCGGGAAGCGATCCTACTTCCTCGATGCTGGTGGGCCACTCGTCCCAGTGGTCACGCAGAGAGGGAGCCTCGGAGTCGCTGAACGCCGGGCCATCCAGGTCTGCCGACGAGACCACGAAGTCGAAGTAGGTCGTCTGGGCGGGCACCAAGCGATACGTGGCTGTTCGCCTGCCGTGGGCGTCACGAGCCAACGTCAGCGACGCGCCGACGAGGTCGACGCAAGGATCGTTGGTCAGAACGAGGCCCGCCTCCTGGGCGCGCCGTTGCACCTCCGGCAGGCGGTTGGCTCGCAGCTGTGCGAGTTCGGAGTCAGCACGGTGAGATGCAGCCAGAGGCTCGAACTCGTACCTGACCCTCGACGTCCACTCGCGACCCTGCCCGCAAGAGGCCACGACCGCGATGTCGGGAATCTCCATCCGACCGACGCGAATGGAGCTGGTGCGCCAGGTGTGCGCATCGAACCGTTTGGCGTGTTCGTGCTCCCGGCGTCCGCGAATTTCCCTCCACAACGTCAGAGAAGCAGCGATGACGGCTGTGGACACAGTGACGAGGGCGCCGACGCCCGCAATGACCACCTCGTGGACATAGGACTCCGTCGCGGTCCGGGGGTAGAGAGCGTACGTAGCAAGGAGGAGGACAACGCCCAAGACGATGAGGACGCCGACCTGCACGAGACCCCAGTGCCGCGTAAGCACCGCCGTCACACTGTCCCGCCGCTGTGGCCTGACTGCCCTGACCGCTGCCGAGCTCGGCACACCAACCTCCACCTTCATCTTCGACCATCGCTGCAACAGCAGGGAGCATGGCGGAGAAATGCCCCCAGAATCCGTCGATTAGGGATGATCCTCCACGAATGGCGGAGAAATCTTGCGTCTACCGGCGACACCATCTTGACAGTTACTCATCAGCCGAAGGATATTTTCCTTACTGGTTAATAAACCGATTGGTTGAGGAACATGTCGCACGACCCGCTCAGCACCGTCTTCGCCGCCCTGGCCGACCCGACCCGGCGCGCGATCCTCGAGCGCCTGTCCGAGGGGGACGCCACGGTGGGCGAGCTGGCCGAGCCGTTCGACATGAGCCTGCCCGCGATCAGCAAGCACCTGGCCGTCCTCGAGCGCGCCGGGCTGGTCGCCAAGAGCCGCGAGGGGCAGCGCAAGTACTGCCGCATCACGGCCACACCGCTGAAGAACGCGGACACCTGGCTGAACGAGTACCGCCGCCACTGGGAGGCCAACCTCGACAGCCTGGACGCCTACCTGACACGCGTCCAGAACCCACCGCAGGACCAGGAGCACTGACCATGTCCGACACGACCTCCGGCACCGACCAGCGTGCCACCGTCACCCGCAGTGACAACCAGCTCGTCATCACCCGCACCTTCGCGGCACCTGCCGCCCTGGTCTACGAGGTGATGACCCGTCCCGAGCACATCCGCCAGTGGTGGGGCGCCGGCCACGGGGAGGTGACCACCTGTGAGGTCGACCTGCGGGTCGGCGGCCGCTGGCACTTCGCCCAGGTCACGCCCGACGGCACCGAGGTGTCCTTCTCCGGCGAGTACCGCGAGATCGACCCGCCCGACCGGCTCGTGCACACCGAGGTGTTCGACAACATCGGCGGGCCGCCGTCGCTCGTGGAGTCGTCCTACACCGAGGAGGACGGCGCGACGACCCTGCGCGCGGTCATCACCTACGACTCGGCCGCGACCGTCGACATGGTCGTGGCGTCCGGCATGGAGAGCGGGCTCAACGACTCCTACGACGCGCTCGAGGCGCTGATGAAGCGGCTGGCCGCCGGGAAGGGCTAGAGCGAGCCGAGCCGGCGGCGCATACCGGCGAGCCAGCGGTCGGGGTCGGCCGCACGGGCGGCATACATCGCGGCCACCTCGGGGTGCGGTAGCACGAGGAACTGGTTCGCGTCCATCGCCTCGAGCAGGGCCTCGGCGACGAGCTCGGGCTCGACCGCCGACGGCTCGAGCAGGGCGCGACCGGCCTCACCGGAGGCGCGGAGCATGTCGGTGTGGACCCCCTGTGGGCACACAGCGTGGACGCGGATCCCGTTGCCGCCGTGGGTCATCGAGAGCCATTCGGCAAAGGCGTACGCCGCGTGCTTGCTCACGGCATAGGGCGCAGCGCCCGGCATGGTGAGCAGGCCCGCGGCGCTCACCGTCGCGACGAAGGTGCCCCCACCCCGCTCCAGCCACTCGGGCAGGAGCAGCCGCGCGGCGCGCACGTGGGCCATGACGTTGACGTCCCACGACAGCGCCCAGGCATCATCGTCGGCGCCCTCCCCGCCGCCGCGCGCGACCCCGGCGTTGGCACAGAAGACGTCGATGCCGCCCAGGAGCTCACGCGCGCGGGCGACGAGCCGCTCGACGCCGGCCTCCCCGGCGGCATCGCCGGGCGCGACGTGGCCACCGATGGCGCCAGCCGTGGCCTCGGCGGCCGCCGCGTCGAGGTCGTTGACGACCACCCGCGCACCCCTGGCTGCGAACGCCCTGGCACAGGCTGCGCCGATGCCCCGCCCGGCACCGGTCACGACCACCCCGGCACCGGCGAGGTCGAGCGTCACGGCGCCGCCGGCAGGGTCACGACGCCACGCCGACGGTCACAGCGCGCCACCGAGGGTCACGCCTCCGTCGACCACGAGGGTCTGGCCGGTGATCCACGAGGCGTCCCGCGAGAGCAGGAACGACACCGCGCCGGCGACGTCCTCGGGCACACCGAGACGCTTCATCGGGTATGCCGCGGCCACCTGCTCCTCGCGGCCCTCGTAGAGGGCGGTGGCGAACCGCGTCTTGACCACCGCGGGCGCCACTGCGTTGACCCGCACCTCCGGCCCGAGCTGGTGACCCAGCTCGACGGTGAGGTGGATCAACGCAGCCTTGCTCACGGCATACCAGCCGATGGTGCCGGAGGCGCCGAGGCCCGCCACGGACGCGACGTTGACCACGGCGCCCGGCCGCTCGGCGCCGCCGCCCAGACCGGACTTGACCGCCTTCTGCGTCCACGAGAACGCGGCGAGGACGTTGACCTCCATGATCTTGCGGGCCGCCGTGAGGTCGGAGTCGAGCATGGGGCCGTAGACCGGGTTGATGCCGGTGTTGTTCACCAGCAGGTCGAGGCCGCCGAAGGTCTCGCGAGCCGCGGCGACGACCTCGTCCTGGTGCGCCTCGTCGGCGGCGTTGCCGGCCACACCGAGCGCGTGCTGGGCGCCGCCGAGCTCGGCAACCGCCTCGGCGAGGGCCTCGGGCTTGCGGCCCGTGACGACGACCCGCGCACCCTCCTCGACGAGACGGCGGGCGATCCCCAGGCCGATGCCGCGCGAGGCACCGGTGACGACCGCCACCGCCCCGTCGTGAGCTCCCACGCCCCTACAGCCCCAGGTCCCGGCCGATGAGCTCCTTCATGATCTCGTTCGAGCCCGCCCAGATCTTCGAGACGCGGGCGTCACGCCAGGCGCGGGCCACGCGGTACTCGTTCATGAAGCCGTAGCCGCCGTACAGCTGGACGCACTCGTCGAGCACGTCGTTCTGCACCTGCGCCGACCACCACTTGGCCTTGGCCGCGTCCACCGGCGTCAGCTTCTTCTCGGCATGAGCCGCGATGCAGTCGTCGACGTAGGCCTGGGTGACCTCGAGCCTGGTCTGGAGCTCGGCGATCTTGAACTTGTTGTGCTGGAACGAGCCCACCGGCTGGCCGAAGGCCTTGCGCTCCTTCACGTACTCCAGCGTCTCGCGCAGGGCCTGGAAGGCGTGGGCGGTGTTCGCGACGGCGGCGCCGACGCGCTCCTGCGGGAGGCGCTGCATCATCGCGATGAAGCCCAGGCCCTCCTCGCCGAGCCGGTTCGCGTCGGGCACCCGGACGTTCTCGAAGAAGAGCTCGGAGGTGTCCGCCTCCTCCTGGCCGACCTTGTCGAGCTTGCGGCCGCGGCTGAAACCCTCCATGCCGGCCTCGACGACGAACAGGGTGATGCCCTTGGCGCCCTTGGAGGCGTCGGTGCGGGCGGCGACGATGACGAGGTCAGCCTGGTAGCCGTTGGTGATGAAGGTCTTGGAGCCGTTGAGGACCCAGTCGGCGCCGTCGCGGACGGCCGTGGTCTTCAGCGCGGCGAGGTCGGAACCTCCCGAGGGCTCGGTCATGGCGATCGCGGCGATGAGGTCACCGTTGGCCATGCCCGGCAGCCAGCGCTCCTTCTGCTCCTGCGTGCCGAGGTCGACGATGTAGGGTGGGCAGACGTCGGAGTGGATGCCGAAGCAGGACGACACCGCGAAGTTGAAGCCGGCGATCTCCTCGGCGGCGATGGCGTTGAACCGGTAGTCCTCCGCACCGGCTCCCCCGAACTCCTCGGGGATGTCGAGGCCGAAGAGGCCCTGCTTGCCGGCCTCCTTCCAGATGTCGCGGTCGATGGACTTGACCTCGAGCATCTGCTCGGCACGCGGCTTCAGGGTCCGCTCGACGAACTCACGGACCGAGCTGCGGAAGGCCTCGTGGTCGGGGCCGTAGACATTGCGGGGCATTTTGCGGCTACCTCCAAGGTGACTAAGCGCTTGCTTAGTCTGTGACGGCTGCGGCATGCTGTCAACCATGTCGACGCCCGGGCGCTCCGCGGAAACGGTGACCGACGCCGCCCTGCGCCTCATGGAGGCAGCCGCGGACGCGTTCGCGGCCAAGGGATTCCACGCCACCACCACGCGAGACATCGCCTCGCGCGCAGGGCTCTCCCCCGCCGGCGTCTACGTGCACTTCGCCTCCAAGGAGGAGCTGCTCTTCCAGCTGAGCCGCGAGGGTCACGAGGCCGCCCGCGACATGCTCGTGGCCGCTGCCGAGGCGGCAGGCTCACCCACCGAGGCGCTCCGCTCGATCATGGCCGTCTTCTCCCAGTGGCACGCCGAGCACTTCCGGGTGGCCCGCATCGTGCAGTACGAGTTCCAGAACCTGACCGCCGAGCACCGCGAGGCCGTGCTCGGGCTGCGCAAGCAGATCGACAGCGTGGTGCGCGACGTGCTCACCGCCGGGGTGGCCAGTGGCGAGTTCACGGTCACCGACGTGCCCGACACGGCCCTGGCCCTGTTGTCCATGGCGGTCGACGTGGCGCGGTGGTACGACCCCGAGATCAAGCGCACGCCCGAGGCGATCGGGCGCACCTACGGCGAGCTGGGCCTGCGCCTGGTCACCTGAGTCGGCGCACCGGCGGCGGCACCATCTGGTGCGGGCGGCGCCCCAGTCGGGGTCGATGCCCTGCACCGGACGCCTCGTCGGTGGATGATGGGCCATGAGCTCCAGACCCCTCGAGGTCACGTCCGAGGTCGAGCGCAAGTACGACGTCGACGCCAAGACCGTGCTGCCCTCCCTCGGTGGCGTCGACGGCATCGCCCGGATGGGCCAGCCGCGCGAGCACCGGCTCGAGGCGGTCTACTACGACACGGCCGGCATGGACCTCACCCGCCACCGGGTCACGCTCCGCCGGCGCACCGGCGGCGACGACGCCGGGTGGCACCTCAAGCTGCCGTCGTCCGGCGGCGACGCCCGTACCGAGATCCGCCTGCCCCTCGGCACACGTGCCAGGAAGGCCAAGGGTGGTGGCAGCGGCCAGTCGTTCCCGGTGCCGGCCCAGCTGCTCGCTCCGGTGCGCGCGATCGTGCGTGACCGGCCCCTGGTGCCCATCGCCCAGCTGAGCACCCGACGCCGCGAGCACGAGCTGTTCGACGAGCACGGTGACGTGGTCGCCCACCTCTGCGACGACGAGGTGGAGGCGCAGTCACTGGTCGGCTCGCAGGCCAGCCAGCGGTGGCGCGAGTGGGAGGTCGAGCTGGCCGGCGAGCACGCCGGGCTGCTCGAGACGGTCGAGCACCGGCTGCTCGAGACCGGGGCCTCTGCCGCCGGTCACGTCTCGAAGCTGCGCCGGGCCCTCGGTGACGGCCTGCCGGAAGCGCAGCAGGGCCCGGACCAGTTCACAGAGACGCCCGGGCGCGCCGGCACCACCGCCGCCACCACCGGGGACGTCCTCCTCGCCTACCTCGTCGAGCACCGCGCCGCCCTGCTCGGGCACGACGCCGGGGTCCGGCAGGGCGACTCCGAGCCGGTGCACAAGATGCGCGTGGCGGCCCGACGACTGCGCTCCGCGCTGACGACCTACCGCCCGGTGCTCGGCCGGGAGGTCGCGGACCCGCTCCGCGAGGAGCTGCGATGGCTCGGGCTCAGCCTCAGCGACGCCCGCGACGCCCACGTGATGCGGGGTCGGCTCACTGCCGTGCTGGCCGCCGAACCGCCCGAGCTCGTGGTCGGCCCGGTGGTGGCGCGCCTGGAGCAGGAGCTCGGGGCCGTCCAGCAGCACGGTCGCGAGCTGGCGGTGACCGCGCTGGAGAGCACCCGCTACTACCGGTTGCTCGACGCCCTCGACGACCTCGTCGCGTCCCTGTCCGCCGAGTCACCGTCCACGCCCTCCCGCTCCGAGGTGGCCCGGCTCGTGCGGCGGGACTGGAAACGGCTCCGTCGCGCGGTCAGGCAGGCCGACCGGGCTGACGACGTGGAGGCTCGTGACCCGGCGCTGCACGAGGCGCGCAAGAAGGCCAAGAGGCTCCGGTATGCCGCCGAGTCGGCGGTTCCGGTCTTCACCGACGATGCCGCGCGGCTCGCAAGCGCCGCCAAGGCGGTGCAGGAGGCGCTCGGCGACCACCAGGACACCGTGGTGGCCCGGGCCCGCCTGCGGTCCATCGCCATGACGGCCCACCTCAGCGGGGAGAACGCCTTCACCTTCGGCCGCCTGCACGCCCTGGAGCAGTGGCGGGCCGACCGCGCCGAGCGCGAGTTCGACGAGGCGTGGCGCCGGCTGTCCCGCCGCCGGCTGCGGCGGTGGTTGAGCCCCTGAGCGCCCCGGCGTGACCCGGCCGCCCGTCCGACACAGCCCGCGGCCGTCAAGGGACCATCGCCCCTGCCCGGTCCGCGCGGCCGGCCCGACCGTGGACCATGGAGGTGGTCCCCATGTCAGCGCCGCAGGCTAGGTCCCCGTCCGGCGTCCGCGCCGGTGGTGCGGACGCCGAGCGGGACAGCAGCACCCTGCGGCGCGTCGTGGGCTGCTTCTTCCTCTTCACCGGCGGCGTCCACCTCGGCATGGTGGCTGCCGACACCGAGGTCTACCGGCACTTCGCCGACGGCTCGATGGTTCCTCTCGTGCGCGACGCGTGGACTGACGTGTTCATGGCCCATGCCGTGCTCTGGGCGCTCCTCGTGATGACCGGAGAGCTGGCGATGGCCGTGCTGCTCCTGTGGGGCGGAGCCGCGGCGAAGGTCGGCTGGGTCGGCGTGATCAGCTTCCACGCTGCCCTCATGCTGTTCGGGTGGGGGTTCTGGGTCTGGAGCGTGCCGGTGCTGGTGTTCCTCGTGTGGGCGGCGCACCGCGACTGGCCGTCGCTCACGGGTGAGGCGTCCCTCAGGCCAGCGCCCGCCGCATGACCGGCCGGGCCGGCGAGGTGCGCCCGATCTCCGCGAACCCCGCTGCCGCGAACGTCGAGCGGGTCCCGTGGTACAGCTCGCTGGAGGCACGCCGAACCCCCGGCGCCACATCGACCGGGTAGCCCTCCACCGCCGCCGCCCCGTGCTCCGCGGCATACGTCACTGCTCCGTCGAGGAGCGCGGCAGCCACGCCCCGGCGCCGGAAGCCGGTCCGCACCACGAAGCAGGTCACCGACCAGACGGAGCCCTCCTGCTGGTCGTCGTCCGGGGCATCGCGGGCGGCGCCGCCGTCGGTCACGGCAAGCAGCGCCACCAGGGCGCGGTTGCGGCCCAGCCGCGGGTAGTCCTGCCGCGGCGCGACCGCCACCCAGCCCGCGGGCTCGCGACCGAGGTAGGCGAGCAGACCGGGGGCGGGCCGGCCCTGGGCCTGCGCCTCTTGGCACTGGCTGCGCAGGGCCTCGCGGTTGGTCTGCACCGTCGACTGTCGCCACTGCTCGCCGCCCAGCCGGAAGAACTGGCACCAGCAGGACGCGGGGTCGCCACGGGTGCCGAACACGGCGACGGCGTCGTCCCACCGATCCGCGGTCAGCGGCTCGACACGGACGACGCCGTCGCTGGTGCCCATGGGCTCAGTCGACCCCGGTGCTAGTCGCGGGTCAGCTTCCGGTAGGTGACCCGGTGCGGACGGGCCGCGTCGGCGCCGAGCCGCTCGACCTTGTTGGCCTCGTAGGACTCGAAGTTGCCCTCGAACCAGTACCACTTGCTCGGGTCCTGGTCGTCGCCCTCGTAGGCGAGGATGTGCGTCGCCACCCGGTCGAGGAACCACCGGTCGTGGGAGATGACCACGGCGCAGCC
>Ga0307409_100000247_pt1 | contig 21734 bp, 19 predicted proteins | sample 322Ometagenome_2_FD_203888 | JGI IMG/M metagenome (GOLD analysis project Ga0307409, IMG submission 203888) | Maize rhizosphere microbial communities from greenhouse at UC Davis, California, United States - 322HYB-O-2 | ecosystem: Host-associated > Plants > Roots > Rhizosphere > Soil | place... | reverse complement strand
GGCGGACACGATCGGTGGAGTCTGGACCTACGCCATGGAGCTGGCGCGAGCCCTGGGTGAGGAAGGAGTGGAGGTCATCCTCGCCAGCATGGGCGAACTCGCGACCTCAGAGCAACGGCGGGAAGCCGGGGCCATCGGCAACCTGGAGCTGGTGGAGAGCAGGTACCGGCTTCCCTGGATGGATCACCCCTGGGAGGACGTACGCCTGGCCGGCGACTGGCTGCTGGATCTGGCCGCACGGACGACTCCGGACCTCATCCATCTCAACGAGCCGGTCCACGGGTCACTGAGCTGGCCGGCCCCAACTCTGGCGGTGGCGCATTCCTGCGTGGTCTCCTGGTGGGAGGCCGTCTGGGGAACCGTTCCACCCGCTGATTGGAGCCGCTACTGGAAAGAGATGGGCCGTGGTTTACGGGGCGCCGATCAGGTGGTCGCCCCTTCCCGGTGGATGCTCGATGCCGTTCGCCGGTTCTATGGCATCCGCTGCGGAGTGGTAGTCCCCAACGGCCGCCGGGCGACTGATCTCGGGCCTGAGCGAAAGGAGCCGCTGGTATTTGCTGCCGGACGACTCTGGGATCCGGCAAAAAATCTGCTGCTGCTCGAAGAGGTAGCCGACGGACTGCCCTGGCCGATCTATATCGCCGGGGAGCCGAGACATCCGGGCCGCCAAGAACCCGTCGATGCGCAACGCGTTCATCTGTTGGGTCAGCTGTCGCCGCTGGACGTCGCTCGCTGGCTCGAGCGTGCCAGTATCTACGCCTTTCCGGCGCGTTACGAGCCGTTTGGTCTGTCCGTGCTCGAGGCCGCGCTTGCCGGGTGTGCTTTGGTCCTGGGCGACCTTCCTACCCTGCGAGAGCTGTGGGATGGAGCAGCAGTCTTCGTCTCGCCTGATCGACCTCACGATTTTCGCCTTGCACTCGAGGGCATGATCGAGGAGCCCCTCCTGCGGCAGGCCCTGGCGATGCGTGCCCGCCGCCGCGCCCTCCAGTACACACCCAGCCGGATGGCCCGGGGATACTTGCACGTGTATGCCGATCTGCTCTCCGGCCAGGGCAGGTACCAGCGGGAGTCGGTATGCGCATCGTGATGTTCTATCACTCGCTGGTCTCCGACTGGAATCACGGCAATGCGCATTTTCTTCGCGGCGTCGCTACCGAGCTGCTGGCCCGCGGCCACGACGTAACCGTGCTGGAGCCGGTTGACTCCTGGAGCCGAACTCATCTGCTGGAGGAGCGTGGAGAGGCCGCAATCCACGGCTTTTACCAGGCGTACCCCCGCCTGGCGAGCCGCCAGTATACCCTCGGCGCGCTGGACCTCGACCAGGAGCTTCAGGATGCCGACCTGGTCCTGGTGCACGAATGGAACGAGCAGGAGCTCGTAGCCGCGCTGGGCCGACACCGGGCCCTGACTGGAGGCTACCAGCTCCTGTTTCACGACACCCACCACCGGTCGGTCACTGAACGCGCCAGCATGGCTGAGTATCAGCTGGGCAGTTACGACGGTGTGCTCGCCTTCGGAGAGATTGTCCGACAACGATATCTGGACGAGGGCTGGGCCGAGCGGGTGTGGACCTGGCACGAGGCAGCGGATACTCGGGTGTTCTTCCCTCGTAGCAGCAGCTCCAACGAGGGTGACGTGGTCTGGGTGGGTAATTGGGGTGATGAGGAGCGCACGGCGGAGCTGGAGGAATTCCTGATTCGGCCGATCGAGGCGCTGCAGCTGCGTGCCCGGGTGCACGGCGTCCGCTATCCCGCGGAGGCGCAACGTCGCCTTTCGCAGGCGGGACTCCGGTATGAGGGCTGGCTTCCGAATTACCACGTTCCGGAGGTTTTTGCCCGCTTCCGCCTGACGCTGCACATCCCACGGCGGCCATACGTGGAGGCCCTGCCCGGCATACCCACCATCCGGGTGTTTGAGGCCCTGGCCTGTGGAATCCCGCTTATCTGCTCGCCGTGGGACGATGCCGAGCATCTGTTTTCACCGGGGCAGGACTTTCTGATAGCACGGAACGGAGTGGACATGCAGCGGAAAATGGCCGAGCTGCTGGCCGATCCTGCTGCCGCCGCGACGTTGGCACAGCACGGGCGGGCAACGATCCTGGCCCGTCATACCTGCCGTCACCGGGTAGATGAGTTGATGGGCATTGTCGCGGAGCTGAACGGCGCCAACGCTCTCGCACCCGAACACATTGGGGAGACAACCTGATGCCTGCCGGATTGGACATCGCCTTCTTCGGTTCCAGCCTGGTCTCAGCCTACTGGAACGGGGCCGCAACCTACTATCGCGGAATTATCCGAGCCCTCCACGGGCGAGGACATCGGGTGACGTTTTACGAGCCGAATGCGTACGGGCGCCAGGAGCATCGAGACATTCCGGATCCCGAGTGGGCCCGAGTAGTCGTCTACTCGGGTGAGACCGAAGCTGCCGCGCTCCAGGCTGTGGAGCAGGCAAGAGGTGCGGATCTCGTGGTGAAGGCGAGTGGAATAGGCATCTTCGATACCTTGCTCGAGTCCGCCGTGCTCGAGCTGCAGCGTCCCGAGACTCTGGTCGTGTTCTGGGATGTCGATGCTCCCGCCACCCTGGACCGGATCGAGCAGGATCCCTCAGATCCTTTCCGGCCCCTCATTCCACGCTACGATCTGGTGCTCACCTACGGGGGCGGCGAGCCGGTGGTTCGGGCATATCAATCGTTCGGCGCCCGGCAGTGCGTGCCAATCTACAACGCGCTGGATCCATCAACCCATCACGCTGTTCCTGCTGACCCACGGTTCGCCGGTGACCTCGGTTTTCTGGGGAACCGACTTCCGGATCGCGAGGCGCGGGTGGAGGAGTTCTTTTTGGCGGCAGCGGCTGTCTTACCGCAGAAGACCTTCCTGCTTGGAGGGAGTGGATGGAGTGACAAACGCCTGCCGGACAACGTGCGGTATGTGGGACACGTCTATACCCGGGATCACAACGCGTTCAACTGCACTCCAACCGCCGTCCTCAACGTGAACCGTGAGAGCATGGCGCGATATGGTTTCTCGCCGCCGACCCGGGTGTTCGAGGCGGCAGGAGCCGGAGCGTGTCTCATCACGGACCATTGGGAAGGGATCGAGCTCTTCCTTGAGCCGGACCGCGAGGTCATCGTGGCGCGATCCGGCGGAGAGGTTGCCGACCGACTGGATGCGCTCACCACCGCCGAGGCTCGTCAGATGGGCTTGGTGGCGCAACGGCGGATTCAGGCCGAGCATACCTATGACCATCGAGCGGCGCAGGTAGAGGAGTTACTGGATGCTCTCCGCCCCGCCTCAGGGGCTGTGGCCCGATGAACCCCCCGCACCTGCGCATTGTCATCCTGGGCCTCTCCATCACGTCTTCCTGGGGCAACGGCCATGCGACAACCTACCGTGGTCTGGTTCGCGAGCTCACCGCTCGGGGGCACGACGTACTGTTCCTAGAGCGTGACGTTCCCTGGTATGCCGCCAATCGCGATCAGCCGAAGCCTCAGCACGGCCGCACTGTGCTCTATCGGGATCTTCCCGACCTCAAGCGCCGCTTCGGGGGTGATGTAGAAGATGCAGACATGGTCATCGTCGGCTCGTATGTGCCCGACGGCGTGGCGGTGGGTGAGTGGGTGACCCGGGCGGCCCGAGGACTGACGGCCTTTTACGATATCGATACGCCGGTGACGCTGGCGAAGCTGGCCCGCGGGGAGGAAGACTATATCACAGTAGAGCTGATCCGGGATTACCAGCTCTACCTCTCCTTCACTGGAGGACCCACCCTGCATCGCCTAGAGCAGGAGTTTGGCTCTCCGATGGCGCGGCCCCTGTACTGCTCGGTGGATCCGGAGCTCTACTATCCGGACCCGGTGGAGAACCGGTGGGACCTCGGCTATATGGGCACGTACAGCGATGACCGTCAGCCGGGGCTCAACCGCTTTCTGGTCGAGCCAGCGCGGACCTGGCCTGAAGGGCGGTTCGTAGTCGCCGGCCCGCAGTATCCCAGGACGGTACGTTGGCCCCGGAATGTGCAGCGGATCCAGCACCTCCCACCTCGGCGGCACCGCGGCTTCTACAACGCCCAACATTTCACTCTCAATCTCACTCGAGCGGACATGATCGCTGCCGGCTTTTCTCCCAGTGTTCGCCTGTTCGAGGCCGCGGCATGCGGCACGCCGATCATCAGCGATTCCTGGGAAGGAATAGACACGCTGTTCGAACCCGGGCTCGAGATCCTCATCGCACGGTCGGCGTCCGATGTTCTCGGCTGGATACGGGACTGTTCGGAAGAGGAGCGCCGGGCCCTGGGCGAACGCGGCCGAATTCGAGTGCTGGCGCAGCACACGGCGGCGCATCGAGCGGCAGAGCTCGAAGGCTATGCCCTCCAGCTCCTCTCCCGAACATCTGTGGGGAGGGCCTCATGACCAGCCCAGCAAGATCTCCGGTGGACGTTGGCCAGGATCGCCGACAAAGCGATATCGCTGCCCTGGGACCCTGGTTCCACAACCTCCATTTGCCGGATGGGATTGAGACCGCGCCGCGCCACTTTCTGGGAGACTTCCCCGGGTATAAGTGGCAGGCTCTGGCGCCTCACCTGCCCACGCGGCTGGATGGTTGGACTGCGTTGGACATCGGGTGCAACGCCGGCTACTACAGCTTCGAGTTGGCGCGCCGCGGGGCTCGGGTCCGAGGGATCGATGTGGACCCGCATTACCTCAGGCAGGCCAGGTGGGCGGCTAGAGAACTGGAGCTGGAAGACGTAATAGAATTCCGGCAGATGCAGGTGTACGACCTGGCCCACGAAGACGAACAGTTCGACCTGGTGCTGTTCATGGGCGTTTTTTATCACCTGCGATATCCCTTGCTGGGACTGGACATCGTCGCCCGGCGCACCCGACGCACCATGGTGTTCCAGACCCTCACCACGCCAGGGATGGAGGTCTACTCCGATACCTGGGATCACCCCATCCATGAGCGCGACGCGCTGAACGAGCCGGGATGGCCTCGCATGGCGTTTGTCGAGCACCGATTTGCCAGTGATCCGACCAACTGGTGGGTCCCCAACCACGCCGCCGTAGAAGCCCTGCTCCGCTCCAGTGGAATGCAGGTGAGCGCTCATCTGGGTCACGAGATCTATCTCTGCGAGCCGGCGCCTCCTGACTCCCCGACCCGAGCGCCTTATGACTTCACTCCCGAGCTGCGGGCAGCAACCGGCCGCAATCGATAGCCGGTCATGATCGTCTACCGGGATCAGCGGTCATGGGCTGACCCGCGCCGCTTACTCTCCGAACTTCGAACAGCCACCCGCCGTGTTGCAGGCGCTCCATCCCATGAAATTGCCCGAGATATCCTGATCACTGCTGGGACGCTGGAGGCCGGCGTTCTGGACATACTCTTTCCACAGTCCGACGGCATGCACCCGCTAGCTGGAGCGTTCCGGAGCTCGAGCGTGTTCGCGGGCCGAGTCTTGTGGCACACGTGGCATTCGCGCCCCGAGGAGGCACAGATCTGGTGGAACCAGCTGGCCCAGCAGCTCGACGGCATCGCGCAATATCCGCTCCCAGCCGTGGTCGAGATCACGGTGCCGGAGGGCTACGCCCAGTACGCGGTCTATCCGGAGATGTACCTGGAAGCCGCGAAACAGGTCCACGCGAACTTCGGCCGGATCGACGCTGTTTGCCTGGGCCTCCGGAGCATCGGCACCAGCCTTTCGGGCGCAGTCGCCGCGGGGCTCTCTGAGTCGGGGTGCACCGTACGTTCGGCGACGCTTCGGCCCCGCGGGCACCCATTCTCCCGCTATCCCATTGTCACGGCCGAGCTGTCGGAGTTCCTGAGGCCCAATTCGGGGACACACTACCTCATTGTGGATGAGGGGCCCGGGCTCAGCGGGTCCTCCTTTGCGGGAACCATCGAACTGTTGCGCGAGTGGGGTGTCGCCGCTGACCGCATCCTGCTTTTTCCCAGCTGGGAAACGGATGGCTCGCAGCTGCGCTCCTCGGTGGCTCGCGAGGCCTGGTCGCGATACCGGCGGTTCACCGCCTCCTTCGAAGATGTGTGGCTTCGGTCGGGTCGCCTGGGAGCTGATTTTCCAGGGGAAATGCGGGATGTCTCCGCTGGCGAATGGCGCCCTGAGGTCTATCCCGATCCCGCGGAGTATCCGGCAGTGCAGCCGCAGCACGAGCGGCGAAAGTATCTGCTGTCATCGGGGCCGACTGCGCCGACAAAACTCTTGAGCTTCGTCGGCCTGGGAGACCGCGCACGCAAGAAAGTGTGCCGAGCCCACCGGCTGGCCCAGGCGGGCTTCACCCCCGAACCCGAGTCTCTAGCGCACGGTTTCCTTCTCCGGCCTTTCGTTCCAGGTACTCCACTGAGCCCAGCTGGGGTGAACCCGGAAGTACTGGAGCAGGTAGCAGCGTATCTGGCTCATCTGAGCGTGGAACACCAGGCAGAGCCCACCGTGAGCGAAAGCAATCTCCGAGAGATGATCGACGTCAATCTGCTCGAAGGTCTGGGCCCGGCGTGGACCGAGAAGATTCCCGCCGAGCTGTATCAGGGTAGCTGGGCAGAGCGGGTTGTGGCGCTCGATGGGAGAGTGCTGGCGCACGAATGGATCCGTACCGCTGACGGCTACCTCAAAGTCGACGCTCTGGACCATCACCAGGACCACTTCTTTCCCGGGTGCCAGGACATTGCCTGGGACGTTGCGGCCTCCGTGTTCGAGCTGGGGCTCACCGCCGAAGGCCGACGAGCGCTCATCGGGCGCTACCGCAGACTGAGCGGGGACCAGACCATCTCACGACGAGTCTGTTTTTATGCAACCGCGTATTTGGCGTTCCGACTCGGGTATACCGCAATGGCAGTCAGCGTGCTGGGGGACAGCCCCGATGGACGGCGCTTTGCGGCGGAGACTCAGCGCTACTCTGGGCTGCTCCAGCAGGAGCTGAGCGGCGGTTGGCAGGTATGGTGCGATGCGTAGCGCGGAAGTCTTCGAGCGGTACAAGCTTTTTATCTTCGATGCCGATGATACGCTGCGCCGCACTATCGCACCCGGAAAGCCCTGCCCCCATCGTCCCAACGAGTGGGTGCTGATGCCGCGCGTGGATGAGGTCTTGCGCGGAGTGCCCTGGGGGTCAGCCGCCGGACCTTATCTGGGGATTGCGTCAAACCAGGACCAGGTAGCCTATGGCCATCTGACGCTGGCAATGGCACGCACACTCCTGCGAGATCTGGCTCGCGCGGCTGCCAATCACGTACCGCCGGACGACGCGCTGCAGCTCTGTCCTCACGCCTTGGAGCATGAGTGCGACTGCCGGAAACCGAAGCCGGGAATGCTGCTGGCGGTTATGCGTCATTATGGTGTCACCCCCGAGGACACCCTGTTCGTTGGCAATCACGAGGTCGATCGTGAGTCCGCCGATCGCGCCGCAACCCACTTCAGCTGGTCGGCCGATTTTTTTGGTCAGCAGGAATAGCGGCGAATCATTCGGGCGCAGAAATCGGCGAACTCGTCCACCCGGCGTGGCGGGCTGGTGTGGTGCGGCCGGATTCCGGAGGATTCGGGAGTGAAGCAGAAGGTCAGGGTGACATCGAACTCCTCCAATGCTGCCATCTGCCGGTCGAACCAAACATCAGCGTTGGGCCGGTAGCTGTCGGCCCAGCTGAGTCCGGTCCGCAGGTGGCGCACGCCCAAGCGTCGTAACCAGCGGACCGCGTCCTCCAGCCGGTGATCCTCGAAGTGAAACCACTGGCAGATGCCCATGGCGGGAGCATACTCGGCAAATTGGCCGGCCGCGGGCTTCGGCGTGCCATCTTCCCGCAGAAGTCCGAGGTAGAAGTGCCGATAGTAGGACGAGCCCTCGGCCTCGCGATGCCGGGTGGTTGCCGGCCAGGCTCGAGGCAGGTCGTACAGACTGTACCAGTGAATCCGAGGGACGCGGCCGATCAGGAGCTCGGCCGTCCGCTGAAGGCCAAACTGCTGGACTTCCTCGGCTCCAAAGGTAGATACGCCGACCTCCGTGACCCAGACAGGCAGATCGGTAACCTCATAGATCTCCCGGAGCTTGTCCGGCCACTCGTGAATCGACCAATGATTCCAGTCGAGGGGAAAGCCGTGCACCGCAACAACGTCGAGCTCAGCCAGCACACCTAATCGGTCGAGAGTTTGGATGAAGTTGGGATCGATCGGTGAGATGCCGCCCAATACCCGGGTCAGACGGGGATTCTCGCTCCGCACGGCGGCCGATGCCGCCTTGACCAGGTCGGCGTACACCAGCCAGCCGGCATCCAGCTCGAAATCCCAGTGAGACATGTTGTTCGGTTCGTTCCAGAGCTTGACGGCTTCGATCATGCCGTAGCCCCGACCGGCGCAACGGGACGGCTGCTGAGCAGCCGAATCGCTTCCCGATAACCATGCAGCGTGCCTACATCCACGTACGCCTCTCCAGCGCGCACTCCCACGGCGGCGCCGCCGCGGGCCAGGTAGGCATTGATCAGCGTACCTATGTACTCATCGGCCTGCTGCCGCTCACACCAGAGGTCGTAGAGCTCGCGCATGGTGTGACCCGAAAGCTTGAAAGCTCCCCAGATCCAGGGAGACCCGGGATTCTGCTGCTTGACCCGAATCTCCCGGACCTGTCCAGCCTCGTCCGTCAGCACGGCATCGAACCGCTCCGGCCGATTCACCGGGAAGAGCAGGAACGACAGGGGGTCGTCTCCCAGCATCTTGAGCGCGTCTTCGGGGAACCAAATCGTATCGGGCAGTCCCACGATTACGAACTCGTCGGCAGGAATGAGTGGGAGGGCCTGAAAGACCGCATCACACAGGCCGGCCGGGACCCGCTGAACCGTAAAGCTGATGTGGGCCTTATTGGGGCGGTTTCCGTAGTATTCCAGAATATCGGATTTGCCTGGCGCGATGACAAAACAGATGCGCTGGGCGCCACCCAGGATCATGCGCTCGACCAGGTACTCACTGACAGCGCGGGGGCGCTCGGCCTCACCTTCCATCCGGCTCCCGACCGGAAGAAGCTCCTTGGAGAAGGCGAGCGGCTGTATGCGGCTCCCCGCCCCCGCGGCCGGCACGATGCCCCACATGGTCAGGCTTCCACCGTAAGAGCGCCCTCGAGCGCCGCTATCAGATCCAGGGCCCGGCGATCGGCTGTGTGGTCGGTCAATACTCGTTCCCGGGCGGCCCGGCCGATTCGGGCAAGCTCTTCGTCTGAAGCTTCCAGGGAGGAGAGGACATCCTCGGTGGTGCTTGCCACGAGAATTTCGGTGCCGGCCTGGAAGAACTCGTCGAGGCCGGGCCAGGAATCGCTGAGCACCACCGCACCGCATGCCGCAGCCTCGAAGAGCCGGCCTGAGGGGCAGAACCCCATCTCGGCCATGGGTGCCCGGGTGACATTCAGGGTGATGCGGGAGGAGCAGTAAAAAGCGGAATGCTCGGAGGGAGGCAGGTGGCGGACGAAGTAAATATTGTCGCTCCAGGGGAACGCCACCGGATACTGCGCGCCACCAATGAGGAACCGGCGCGTCGGCTGCCGGCGCGCGGGTTCGAGGAAAAGTCGCATAAGAGCTTGCTGGCGATCCTCGGCATAAGTGCCGAGATACGAGAGATCGGCCCGATAACGTTCCACCGGGAGCACGGGATAGTGCACCGTCTGGTCGACACTCCCGTACAATGGCGCTACCCGCCGGGCGCCAAGCCGCTGCTTCAGCTCCTGGAGCGCCACTCCTCCGGTATAACTGAGCACCAGATCGAAGTCCCCCAGGCCGTCGGGGGGCACGTACGGCACCGGCTCCCCCCTGCGGAGACGCTCCAGGGTAATCGGGGTGTCGAGGTCGTAGAACACGCGAAGTCCCGCGGAGCTGCCCTGGACCAGGTCTGCGGCGGCGATGCCATCCGGACAATAGGAGGTGACCATTGCGACGTCGGCGTGATCAACATCAGCGCGAGCGGCTTCGAGCACCTGATCCCAGCTGGCGTAGAGCCGGAGCACTCCGTCGGAGAGCTCGGGCAGGTCGCGGTGCTCCGCATAGTAGGGCACGTCCCGCTCGTAAAAGACCACATGATGTCCCAACCGGGTCAGGGCCCGAATCAGGCCCCGCCACAGCGTTGCGTGCCCGTTTCCCCAGGAAGAACTGACGGACAAACCGAAGACGACTAGCTTCATTGCGACCGCGAGACTCAGACGTGAGCAAAACGTACTTACCCTCAAGGTGTACGTTGGCTTCGGGTGGGGGGATGAGTCAGGTCACAGGGGTGTTGTGCTCTTTGACCCTGCTGAGAGGGCTGCCGGGATGACCATGTTCCTGTTGATTCGGCATGCCTTGTGTGATCCAGTGGGGCAATCCATCGCCGGTCGGCAGCCTGGGGTGCACCTGAACGAGGCGGGGCAGATTCAATCCCGGAAATTGGCCGAGCGGCTGGATGGCCTTGCCCTGGATGCCGTGTACAGCAGTCCGCTGGAGCGGGCCATGGAGACGGCCGGCCCGGTCGGACAACGCCATCACCTCGAGGTCCAAACCGCCCTGGGACTCAACGAGGTTGACTTCGGAGAGTGGACCGGGCGAACCCTGGCCGAGCTGGAGCAACTACCCGCCTGGCGATGGTTCAACAGCTTCCGCAGCGGCAGCACAATTCCGGGAGGCGAGACCATGGCGGAAGTGCTCAGTCGCTCGCTTCGGGAGCTCGACCGCTTACGGGAGCGCCATCCGGACCCGGGAGCTCTCGTGGCCGTCGTGAGTCATGGAGACGTGCTTCGAATGCTGGTGGTCCATGCCCTGGGCATGTCCGCGGATCTGCTCCAGCGGGTGGAGCTGAGCCCTGCCTCAGTGAGCCTCCTCCAGATCGAGGACCACGGTCCCCGCGTTCTCCTGCTGAACAGCACAGACGGCTGGCCCAGCGGGGTACCACTGCGCAACGCCTTCTAAACTCCCAGTGCAGGATGCGGCTTCCAAGGACGAATTCAGCGCGCCCCACTCAGCTCCCCACCAGTGACTTCACCTGCCAGCTCAGCTGAAAATTCCTCATCCCGGGCCGGTAAGTAGCTCCTAACCGTTTTGTTCGATAAGGCTTCCGGCTCCAATTCTTGCGGCTCTGGCCAGTAGGACTGTCGAGGCTTCCTGCCCGGTTCACCGGGTACTCCCGGGTTTAGATCAGCGTCGGCACAGGGCATCGAACTTGCTCGTTGCCAGAGCAACTCCAGCCCTGCTTCGATGCCCCGTAACGGACTTCAGCTTGCCAGGCGGTCGCTTCAGTTCGTCCGCCCCTATCGTCGCCCGCTCTGCGGCGTCATTTCGCTGGCGCTCGTTCTGGCTGCCCTCAGTGCCATCGATCCCCTGGTGATGAAGTACCTCTTCGACGAGCTAGAGCGAAGGGCAGGGCTGGAAAGCCTGGTCACCATCATGATCGGCCTGGTGGTCCTGGAGCTCACCCGCGCCGGGCTGCAGGCCTGGCTGGGCATTTTGAGCTGGGACGTACGACTGGGGGTCGAGTATACGCTTCGGGAGCAGCTAGTCAGCAAGCTCAACGCCCTGCCGATCTCCTTCCACCAGCGCGAGGGTGTGGGTGGAACAATGAACCGGGTAAACCAGGGCATCACCGGTTATGTCGGGGCGTTCAGCGATGTGGCGTTCAACCTCCTCCCTACCCTGCTCTACCTGGTCCTCTCGGTCATGGCGATGCTTCGGATGGAGTGGAGGCTCGCAGTCACGGTCATCATCTTCACGCCCCTTCCGGCCCTTATTGGCGCCCGGGCGGCTCCCGAGCAGATGCGGCGGGAGCGGCGACTGGTGGAGCGATGGAGCTCGATATACTCCCGATTCAATGAGGTGCTTGCCGGCATCATGACGGTCAAGGGATACGTCATGGAGGAAGAAGAAAAGCGCCGGTTCCTCCAGGGTGTGCGGGAGGGCAATGAGATCGTTCGCCGTGGTGTTCGCACTGACAATCGCACCGGAACCTTGCGCACCCTGGCCGCGACCACTTCCCGGCTCGCAGCGCTGGCGCTGGGTGGGTATCTGACCCTGCAAGGCGAAATCACCGTCGGAACCCTGGTGGCGTTTCTCGGGTATATCGGCGGGCTCTTCGGTCCGGTGCAGGGTCTTACCAATGCCTATCAGACCTTCCGCCGCGTCAGTGTGTCTCTGGACACGATCTTCGGCATTCTCGATGCGGACGACCTGGTGGGTGACACTCCGGGCGCTTCAGAAGTCGGCCAGCTCAAAGGGGAAGTGGAGTTCCGGAACGTCAGCTTTGGGTACCAGCCCGGAGCCGCGGTGTTGCGCGGCATCAATCTGGTTGCCCGGCCGGGAGAGACCATTGCCTTGGTAGGCCCCAGCGGAAGTGGGAAGACCACGCTGACCACGCTGCTGCAGCGCTTCTACAGCGTAACCGATGGGGAAATCACGATCGACGGCGTCGACATCCGCCACATGACGCAGCACTCCCTCAGAAGCCAGATCGGCGTGGTCTTTCAGGACGCGCATTTGTTCAACGACACGGTCCGGGCCAACATCGCCTACGGCCGGCCGCAGGCCACCCAGGCAGAAATCGAAGGGGCGGCCCGGGCAGCCCATGCCCATGAATTCATCATGCACCTGCCCGCCGGCTACGATACCATCGTGCGAGAGCGGGGCACCCGGCTCTCCGGCGGGCAGCGTCAGCGGATCGCAATTGCCCGCGCGCTGCTGAAGAACCCACCGATCCTGATCCTGGACGAGGCCACGTCGGCCTTGGACAGCGATTCGGAGCGCTTGATTCAGCAGGCCCTCAAGACACTGCTGCAGGGACGAACCGCATTCGTGATCGCGCACCGGCTCTCTACCGTGCGAGACGCGGACCGTATAGTTGTCATCAAGGATGGGATGATCGCCGAGGTGGGGCGGCACGCCGACTTGATTGCCGGAGGCGGATACTACGCCTCGTTAGTCACTCGCCAAACGGAGGGGTTCCTCGAGGAAGCCGAGCGCGCCGCTTAGCCTACTCGTCTTCGAGAGCGGTGAACGGGGGCACGTTCGTGAGCCAGAACCCTGCCAACCCGCCTTGGGGATCCACCTCTACGTAGAAGTTGTCCGCCGCCCGGACACATTCAACCGGACGCCGCGGCCCGATCTGCAGGTGAAACACACTCTCCGCACTGTTGGTTTGCACCGAAAGAGTGGTATCTACCTCCAGGGATGCCACGCCCGGACGTGAGGGGCGCGACGGCAGGACCACACGGCCATCCGTCAGCTTGGCAGGAACCCGCAGGTCGGAACCGGTGGTGACCTCCGGCCACACGACGACGTCCAGCCCGCAAATCACTCCGTTATTCACATCCAGCACGGCCACTGATCCTTCGGCATCCGTCAGCTCGACGGTGCCGGTGAGACCGCCACTCTTACGATTGCCCTTGAAGGCACCCGAGAGGATGTCCGTCTCGGAGTCCCAGCGCCACGTGATCGTGGGCAGCGCTCCGCTGAGCGGCTCGATGCGCGCTTCGATGCTCATGCCGCCGAGCTCAGGCTGCACGGACTGAGGCGAGTCGCTGGATCAGCCGCAGGGTCCGATCCAGGCCCTTCTCCAGGTCGCCATCCGAGACTGCGTAGCTCAGTCGAACCCACCGGTCGTCACCGAAAGCGGCGCCAGGAACGAGCGCGACACCTTCCTGTTTCATCAGCTGCTCGCAGAAGCTCTGTCCTGTGACCGGATCGCGCTCCCGAATGCCATCCACCCGGAAAAAGAAGTAGAACGCGCCGTGGGGTTCGACAAACTCGATACCGGGGGCCTCGTTGCGGAAGCGATCCACTAAATAGTCGCGCCGCCGCCGGAAGGCGGTCACCAGGCGGCTCACCTCTGCATCGACCCGCTCATCGGTGAAGGCGGTAGCGGCGGCCCACTGCGCTGGGTGATTGGCCCCGGTGGTAGTGTGGGACTGGAGGGCCGCCATGGCCTTGGTGACGTGCGGTGGAGCCAGTGCTGCCCCGATTCTCCACCCTGTCATCGCATAGGCCTTGCTGGCGCCATACACGATCACGGTTCGCTCGAGGAGATCATCCGGCAGATCGAGCAGGGACGGCGCCGGACCGGGGCCGAAGTTGATCCGCCGATAGATCTCATCCGAAATGATCCAGATGTCGTTCTTCTTGGCCCACTCGGCAATGGCCTTGAGCTCGGCCTGGGTATAGACCGACCCGGTAGGATTGCAGGGAGAACACAGAATCAGTCCGCGGGTGAGCTTGTGGCTCATTCGATCCAGGTCCCGGACACTCACCTTCAGACCCCACTCCGGATCTCCCGGCACCAGCACCGGCTCCGCCCGGGTCAGATGCACGATCTGGGGGTACGATACCCAAGCCGGCGACGGAATCAGGACCCGGTCTTTGGGGCCGAACAGGGTAAAGCAGGCGTTGAAGATGGATTGCTTGGAGCCAGAGCTCACCACGATCTGCTCGGGATCAACCCGCCGCCCTCCGGACATCCTGGAAAGCTGCTGTGCGATTCCCCGTCGCAGCTCAACGATCCCCACATTCGGCGGATAGCGGGTGAGACCCTTCTGGATGGCCTGGATGCCTGCCTGAGCGGCTGGGCCGGGGGTGTCGAAGTCGGGCTCTCCAACACCCAGGTCGAGGACGTCTTCGCCCGCGGCCTTCCGCCGTTTGGCCTCGTTGCTGATGGCGACCGTTTCCGAGGCCTTGAGATGCTGCACGTTGATAGACAGGGGATCGGGCATCCAGCAGTTCCACTATGGGTGAGGTGCGGAGGGACCGGGAAAACTTTGGCCCACAGGCTGGCGATGTCAACCGGCACGCACTTAGCTTGGTCGATTGCTGGTAGGTAGTGATCTGCACACCGGAGACTCCGTGCCCTCGTTCGAAGAACTTCACATCCAGTCATCCATCGCAGCAACTCTCGAGCAGCGAGGCTGGACTCCTGATGCCCCGGGAGTGAAAGACGCCGCACCGACGGCTGCCCGGGGACACAACCTGGTGTCGGTCACCCCACCACTGCCGGTCTATGCCACCCCAGCGCTTGCGGGGATGCTCAGCCGGTTGGAGCCGGGAAAGCGCGCCTTGATCGTTGTGCCTTCAGTGCAACTGGACGAGTGGGGGGCGCTGGTCTACGCTCTGACACGCGGTAGCGCTCTTCGGGCTCAGGTTGCCCGGGGGACTGCCCGGGCCATGCGCCGGCTTCGGTCCGACGCGCTCGACGTCCTGATTGCCACGCTCGACACCGCCCAGCTCCTGTTGACCCGCTCGGCACTGCGGATGGAAACCTTGGATGCGCTCCTGTTGGCCTGGCCGGAGCTCCTGGCCGATGAGGACAGCATGATGCCGCTGATGCAGGACCTTCCTCGTGACGCCCAGCGCATCGTCTACACCGCGGATCCGGCGAGAGTCACTGGACTGGTGGACCGCTACGCCCGAAAGGCTCTGACGATTGGTGCTCCCCAGCCGGACGCTGCCCTGGCCGGTCCGGTCCGAACCGTGAGCACCTCCTGGGCAGCGCGGGTCCAGGCGCTCGCGGAAACCCTCGAGCTGCTGGATCCAGCCTCAGCCGTGGTCTGGACCGCCGACCGGAGTCACCATGACGCCATTCTCCGGGTTGTTCCAGCCCAGCAGCCTGAGGTACAGCTGATCACGGGGGACGCGCCTCCGGCCGACATCATCGTTGCATTCGACCTGCCTCCGCGCGAGCGGCTGTCGCAACTGCTCGAGTCCGGCGAGCTAGTTCTGTTGGTGCCTCCCGGCACGGAGGGGTATGCCGCGAGACTCGCCTCGATCCGCCGGCCTCTGCAGCTACCCGGACCGCTGGATGCAGCCCGTTCGGAAGAGGCTCTACAACGCAGCCTGATTCAGCAAGCCATTGAGGCAGCGCAGGGACGCCGGGCCTTGCTGACGCTGGCTCCACTGTTCGAGCGCTATGACGCTACCAGTGTGGCCGCGGCTCTGTTTGAGCTCTGGCGCGGTTCGGCTCCAGCGGAGACACCAGCGAGAGCGGATTCTGCGGGGACGGCCAAGGTCTATGTCGGCGCCGGCAAGAAGGACGGCGTGAATGCCAACGACCTGGTGGCCGTCCTCACCAAGGAGCTGCGGGTGGATCGAACCAAGATCGGACGAATAGAGCTCCGCGACGCATATTCACTTATCGAGCTGCCGGCGCAGGAGGCGGAAGCGCTGGCCGGCCAACTCAACGGGACCACCATTCGGCGGAAGCGGGTTACGGCTCGGGTGGATCGTGGGCCGAGTCGTCCGGCTCGAGGTGATGCGGGAGCTCCGGGGCGGCCGGCCCGCCGGGCGGATCGGCGCTAACGCTTCCGGTTGACGAAGTCGCGCAAGGCACGACTGGCCCGGAACGCAGGCACGGTCGATGACTTGATGAGGGAAGCCTTACCGGTCCGCGGGTCCCGCCACTCCCGGGCTTCTCGCTTCCTCGTCTCAAAGGTGCCGAACCCCGAAATCGCAACCTTACCACCGCGCTTCAGCTCCGAGGCCAGCAGGCCCGTGGGTGAAAAAAAGAGCTCGGCTATCTGAGCCGCCTTGGCCTTGCTGATCCCGAGCTGCTTCGCCACGGCGGTAACCAGGTCCTGCTTGTTCACGGAGGCTCCTGCAATCGGGGTAGAAGTGAACCCATCCCTCGCATCTACAACAGCGCCGTCTGATCCTCATCCCGGCGTGGCACCTTGTGGCAATGGCGGCAACGAGCCTGATAGCTCTCCCGGCCTCCAATCATGATCGTAGGTGAATCGTACCGGGCAGGCTTCCCGTCGAGCAGCCGCTGGTTGCGACAGGCCGGGTCTCCGCAGAGCACACAGATAGCCTGAAGCTTGTCCACCATCTCGGCCACGGCCATCAGATCACCCATGGAGCCGAAGGGCTCGCCCCGAAAATCGGTGTCGGTGCCGGCCAAGATGACCCGGACGCCTCGAGACGCGAGCTCCGTAGCCACCGCAACAATCTGGGGGTCCAGGAACTGGGCCTCATCGATCGCGATGATCTGCGTTTCCGGGCGAACCAGGCGAAAAATTTCGCTGGCGGAGTCTACCGGACTCGCCTCGACCTCGGTCCCGTCGTGACTCGACACGCTGTAGAGCCCGGTGTAGCGGCTGTCCAGGTGTGACTTGAACACCTGAACCTTCCGGCGCGCGATAGTGGCCCGCCGCACCCGGCGGATAAGCTCCTCGCTCTTCCCGCTGAACATGACGCCGCTGATGACTTCGATCCACCCCGGATGTGCCCCGTAGTTCATTCCCGGTCCTGGTTGCTTGAGAGAAGAGGCACAAATGTAGACGGCTGAAGTCTGTGGTCCACCCTAGACCCTGGACCCTGGACGCTAGACCTTTCCCTCATGCTCTCAGTCGCGTTAACGGGAAACATGGGCGCCGGAAAGTCGACGGTTGCCGAGCTGTTTCGCGGCTGGGGCGCCACGATCATCGACGCCGATCAGCTGGTGCGGGAGGCACAGACGCCGGGACATCGGGCGCTGGAGCAGATCATCCAGCGCTTCGGCCCTGAAATGCTGCGCCCGGACGGGACCCTGGACCGGTCCCGTCTTCGATCCTCGGTGCTGGCCCACCCGCAGGCACTGGCAGCACTCAATGCCATCATGCATCCCGAGGTGCACCGCCGCAGGCTGGAGCTCCTGGAGGAAGCGCGGGCCAGAGGAGACCGGGTCGTGGTCAGCGACATCCCGCTCCTGTTTGAGGTGGCCGATCCGTCGGAGTTCGATGCGGTGGTGCTGGTGGATGCGCCCGAGCCGGTCCGCCGGGCACGGCTGCTGGAATCGCGCTCGGTGCCACGAGCCGAGCTCGATCGGCTGATGGCAGCGCAGCTTCCGGCGGCCACGAAGCGGCTCCGGAGCCAGTACGTCATCGAGAACGATGGGGACAGGAACGCGCTGGAACGATCGGCAGCATCGGTGTGGCAGGCACTGCTCGCGCGCGCTTGACCTCCTCTGCCGGTCCACCTATCCTCCGTCGCGCCACCACATTGGAGATATGCACGTGTCGAACGTGCCGGACGACCTGCGGTACACCGAGGAGCACGAGTACGTCGCGCGCACGGATGATGCCGCGGTCGTCAAGATCGGAATCACCGACTACGCCCAGGGGGAATTGGGCGATGTGGTGTTTGTCCGGTTGCCGAAGATTGGGGACCGGCTCGGCGCGCACCAGGCCTTTGGCGAAATCGAGGCGGTCAAGGCGGTCTCCGAGCTGTATAGCCCGCTCGCGGGAGAGGTCGTTGCGATCAACGGCGCCGTGGACAGTGACTCGGGAGTGGTTAACCGGGACCCGTACGGCGATGGATGGATGATCAAGCTCCGACTGGACAGCCCCGGGGACCTCGAGAATCTATTGACAGCCAAGGCCTATCGGGCACATATCGGGGAGTAATGGCGGGATCGATGCTGTCACTGTGCGCTGGATGCCTGAAGTGCAACAATCAATCGAAACTTGATGCCTCGAGCGCGTGTTCTCGAGGCATTTTTGTTATGTCGCTGAGGAGCGAGCATGGCTTACCCCATTTCCCACGATGAGATCAAGGTGACCAGCATCTTTGGTCGCAAGCTGAGTACGCCTACGCTGGATGTGCTTCACCCCTCACACTTCGCCTACCGCCACATCGGACCGCGGCGGAGTGATGTCGAAGAGATGCTGGAGCTGCTGGGCTATGCCTCCCTGGAAAGCTTCATCGATGCAGTGGTTCCAGAGGAGATTCGCCTCCGCCGGCCACTGGCGCTGCCGCCGGGGCGCAGTGAGCGAGAAGTGCTCCAGGCGCTCCGGGGCCTTGCCGGCATGAACCGGGTGTTCCGGTCCTACATCGGGATGGGGTACGCCGGCTGCTTCACTCCTCAGGTGATCCAGCGGAACGTCCTGGAGAATCCGGGCTGGTATACCGCATACACCCCGTACCAGGCCGAAATCGCGCAGGGAAGACTCGAGGCTCTGCTCAACTTCCAGACCGTCGTCTCCGATCTCACCGGCCTCGAAGTGGCGAACGCCTCGCTGCTGGACGAGGCCACGGCTGCGGCCGAGGCGATGAATCTGAGCCTCGCTGTTCGCGGGGCAAAAGGTCACCCGGTGTACCTGGTGGATGAACGCTGTCATCCCCAGACCATCGCGGTGGTGGGCACCCGGGCAGAGGCCAGGGGCATCCAGGTCCGGGTCAGCGAACCGAGCAGCTTCAGCTTCGACCCCGGCGTCATCGGCGCGCTGGTCCAGTACCCTGCAACCGACGGTCAGGTGCGGGATTTCCGCGGGATGTGCGAGCGAGCCCATGCCGCCGGCGCGCTGGTCACGGCCGCCACGGACCTCCTCAGCCTGACGCTCCTGACTCCTCCGGGAGAGTGGGGCGCCGATGTCGCTATCGGAAACAGCCAGCGGTTCGGCGTTCCCATGGGATACGGTGGACCACACGCCGCGTTCTTTGCCACCCGCGACGGCTATAAGCGATATCTGCCCGGACGAATCATCGGAGTCTCCAAGGACCGGGATGGCCGCCCCGCACTTCGGATGGCGCTCCAGACCCGTGAGCAGCACATCCGGCGTGACAAGGCAACCAGCAACGTGTGCACCGCGCAGGTGCTGCTGGCAGTCATGGCGAGCATGTATGCGGTGTATCATGGGCCCGCCGGACTTCGCCGGATCGCCGAGCGGGTGCACACCCGGACGGTCATACTGGCGAATGCTCTGCGGCGACTGGGATATAAGGTGGTGCATGAGGACTTCTTCGACACTATCTGCGTGGAAGCGGAGGGCTGGGCCCTGCCCCGGCTGCTCGACGCCGCACGGGTCCGGAACATCAACCTGCGGCAGCTCTCCTCTACCCGGCTCTGTGTCGCGCTGGATGAGACGGTTACCCTGGGCGATGTGGCCGACCTGATCTCGATCTTTTCATTGAACGAAGCGCTTCCCTTCATGCTCGACGATCTCGGCGTGAAGCGGGAACGCGCCATCCCCAAATCGCTGAGCCGCACCAGCTCCTACCTGGAGCACCCGGTGTTTCATCGGCATCACTCCGAAACCGAGATGCTCCGCTACATCAAGCGGCTGGAAGCGCGAGACCTGTCCCTGACCTCGGCGATGATCCCTCTGGGATCCTGCACCATGAAGTTGAACGCCACCACCGAGATGATGCCGGTGAGCTGGCGGGAGTTCAATCGACTCCATCCGTTTGCCCCGCGGGATCAGGCAGCCGGGTACCAGCTGCTGTTCAACCAGCTGGAGTATCAGCTGGCGGAGATCACCGGGTTTGCCGCCGTGTCCCTGCAGCCCAACGCCGGTTCCCAGGGTGAATATGCCGGCTTGCTGGTGATCCGGAGCTATCACCGTTCCCGGGGTGAGTCGCACCGCACCACCTGCCTCATTCCCCAGTCGGCTCACGGCACCAATCCCGCCAGCGCGGTGATGGCCGGTATGCAGGTTGTTGCCGTGAAGAGCGACCCGCGCGGCAATATCGATCTCGATGATCTCCGGGCCAAGGCGTCGGCTCACCGGGACACGCTCGCGGCACTGATGATCACGTATCCCTCAACCCACGGAGTGTTCGAGGGCTCGGTTCGTGAGATCTGTCGGGTGATCCATGAGCACGGGGGCCAGGTGTATATGGATGGGGCGAACATGAATGCCCAGGTCGGTCTCTGCCGACCAGGGGACATTGGCGCCGATGTATGCCACCTCAACCTGCACAAGACCTTCTGTATACCGCACGGAGGCGGGGGTCCGGGCATGGGTCCCATTGGTGTGGCCTCGCACCTGGTGCCTTTTCTCCCGGGCCACCCGGTGGTGGATCTGGACCATCCCGCCGCGTGTGGCACCATCTCCGCGGCCCCGTGGGGGAGCGCGGCCATACTCCCGATCTCCTGGGCCTACATCGCACTCATGGGGTACGACGGCCTCACCGAGGCCACTCAGATCGCAATCCTGAACGCCAACTACGTCGCCCGGCGGCTGGCCGATCACTATCCCCTGCTGTACACCGGTCAGAACGGCCTGGTGGCGCATGAATGCATCATCGACACCCGGCCCTACAAGGCGTCGGCCGGCGTGGATGTGGAGGACATCGCCAAGCGCATCATCGATTACGGATTCCATCCGCCAACGGTGTCCTTTCCCGTTCCGGGGACGCTCATGATCGAGCCAACGGAAAGCGAGTCCAGGGAGGAGCTCGACCGCTTCTGTGACGCGCTCATTGCCATTCGGGAGGAGATTCGGGAGATCGAGGAAGGTCGTGCGGACCGGGAGAACAATTTGTTGACCAATGCTCCTCACACCCTGGAGCAGGTGATCTCCGACGGCTGGAACCGCCCCTATCCTCGGGAGCGGGCGGCGTATCCTTCGCGAGCCGTGCGGGAGCACAAGGTGTGGCCCACCGTCGGGCGGATCGACAGCGCGTTTGGGGACAGGAATCTGATCTGCAGCTGTCCTCCCGTCGAGGCATATGGGTCTGCTTAGAGAGGCAAGAACGCCAGGAACGGAGAGAACCAGAGAGGAGTCTCACTCATCATCGGGGAATTCTCCCTCCCTACCGCCACTTGCGATCTGGGTCGACCATACGCCCCGTCCCGGGTGGGCGAACATGGCAATCGATCTGGCACTGCTGGACCGGGCCGAGCACAGGAACGAGAGCTGGCTCAGACTCTACCGTTGGGATCCGCCCTGTGTCTCATTCGGACGACATGAGCCGGCAACCCAGCAGTACGATGCCGACCGCATCCGGGTACTTGGGGTGGACACCGTCAGGCGTCCCACCGGGGGTCGTGCCGTATGG
>Ga0307409_100000245_pt1 | contig 21848 bp, 19 predicted proteins | sample 322Ometagenome_2_FD_203888 | JGI IMG/M metagenome (GOLD analysis project Ga0307409, IMG submission 203888) | Maize rhizosphere microbial communities from greenhouse at UC Davis, California, United States - 322HYB-O-2 | ecosystem: Host-associated > Plants > Roots > Rhizosphere > Soil | place... | reverse complement strand
GGCCCAAGGGGATTCGGCGCTTCGGCCGTTACTTCCGGGGTGGTGGTCTCGAGAAGGCGCAGCCGGTGGTGGCGCTGCTGGGTGAGATCGGTGAACGCCATGCCAAGGCCCCGGCGCAGGTGGCGCTGCGGTGGCTCATCGAGCAGGAGGGCGTGCTGCCAATCCCGGGTGCGAAGACCGGCAGGCAGGCGGCCAGCAACGCCGAGGCGCTGTCGTTCTCGCTGGTTGCTGCCGAGCTCGAGGCGCTCGACCGAGCAACGACGGCGTGGCGGAGGTGAGGGTAATCACGACGGCAACAGCAACCGGATGGCAGTGCCAGGAGAGCACATAACTGGACGCGATGAGAGCACATAACTTCGGCCGCTACGGTTAGACGCGACCTGCGAGAACGGCGCTTAGCACAGCGGTTCCCCCGCATTTTGCTGATAAGGATGAAGTCGGAGGTTCAAGTCCTCCCAGGCCCACTAATCTGCCTTTCGACCAGCCGAAACACACTGCAGCTTTCGCGTCCGGGGCTGCGGGGAGGCGACCAGTCTTGACCATCGAAACGCTCATCATCCTCACGTTCGGGGGGGCCGGTTCAGCTGGGCGTGTACGCATGGCACCTCATAACTGGCTTAACTTCCTGAGGTCTCATGGACAAGCCGCCTTGTCCCCCGCCCAGGGTCCCGGCATTCCCTCGAGAGGTCCGGGTTGGTGACGTAGGGACCGATAGTGCTGAGGAGACGAACAGACGCCTGAGCGTCTCGCGTGGCGGACGGGGACGATGGCATCGGTCGCGATCCCGAGTTCGCGTCCATCGCAGCGTTGCTGGATGGGCTGGACTCGGACCCTGCCACGCTGGTCGTCGAGAGCCATGGCCGCCGAAGTCTGCGCTGCGGGTCTTTCGGCGTGATTCGGTATGTGGGATGCTGCACAACCGGACGCCGGGAGGGCGTGTGAGGGGGGGTATGAGATGGCCGATCCGTTGACCCTGGCGGCGGTGGGGGCGGTTGCGCTCACCGAGGGCATCAAGTTCCTGTACGGGCAGGCCGGCGAGGCGCTCAAGCGCTGGCGGGAACGCAACGCGACCAAGGCCGCGTCCAGCTCCGTGGATGCGGCCGAGCCGGTCTCGGTGCAGCTCCCAGCCGATGCTTTCGAGGGGAAGATGCAGGAGCCGCAGCTGCATTTGGATGCGGTGGCAGGGCTGGAGCAGGAGCTGCGGGACCTGCGGGCGGCGGTGGCGGACTATGCGCAGGGGATCGACGATGTCGACCCCAACAACAAGCAGCTGCTAGAGACTGTGGACGGCCTGCGTCGGGCGATGGAGGCGGTCTACGGGCAGCGGATCGTCTTCAAAGGCGAGCCGGGCCCCTCCTCCGGCACCGAGGTGGTCGGTGAGGCCAAGGTGAAGGAGGTGCTCGGCTACGTCGCCGGCCTGCGGGCCAGGAGGATCATTAGTGGTTCGGTGACCGGCCGGGTGGAGGTGGACACGGTCGGGGCTGGGGCGCAGGTGGTCGGCCTGGAGGCCGAGACGATCGGCCCATCCCCGCCGGAGGAAGCCGCCAGGCGCGACCAGCATCCCTAGCCGTCGGCGAGTCAACGCGGCCAGCCGCCATCTACCGGCGTCCGGTTGAGCATCTGACTGGCGAGGAGCTGAAGATGGACAAGGACCCTGTCCTCGCGATCCCTGTGTCCTGTCTGCGATCTGTCAGTTCAACTTGCGGCCGCCTGACCTGCTCGTGCGGTCGTGGCACGGGCCTGACCCTGCCCCATCGGCCTGGTGCCTGGTTCGAGACCTGTCGGCTCGATGAATCGCCCCATCCGGATGCTGACATTCCGGAACTGATATGACTCCTCCCCTCAGCGCCCGCCTGCCACTCCTCCCCGACTTTGAGGAGCGAACGAGGGACTTCACGGGCCGGCAATGGGTCCTCCAAGAGATCGACCGCTGGCTGGCTGAGCCAACCCCCCGATTCCTCGTCACCGGCCGCCCTGGCACCGGCAAGTCCGCCATCGCTGCCCGGCTCGTGCAGCTGAGCAACGGGGACATCCTCGATGACGAGCTCCCTCGTCTCCGGCCCGGTTTCCTCGCCTACGCCCATTTCTGCCAGTTCAGGAACTACCCCACGCTAAATCCCCTTACCTTCGTGCAGGACTTGAGCGCCCGCCTTGCCTCCCTCCATGAAGGCTTCCGGCGTGCCCTCCTGGCAACAGACCATAGAGAGATCAGCATTACCGGGCGGGCTGACGTAACAACGGCGGCTGCCGGGGCCACGGTGGTGGGGGTGAACGTAGCAGTGCACGTCCACAACCTTCCTCCCCAAGCGGCGTTCGACGAGGTTGTCCGAAAGCCCCTACAGACCCTGGGAGCGGGCGGACTCGGGAGGCCCATCACGATCCTGGTGGATGCCCTCGACGAGGCTCTCACGTTCAAGCCGGTGCATTTGGTCGAGCTGCTCCGCGACATCTTGCAGGCCCAAAATCCTCTCCCGGGAGGGCTTCGATTCCTGCTCACCGCGAGGTCACAGGAGGCCCGAGTCCTCGACCGGCTGGGCCGGGCCGACGTTGACCTCGCCACCGATATCCCACTGCACGTGGACGACCTGCATGACTACGCGCAGGCCCGACTGCTCGAACTCGGGGAGCCCGCTCGCTCCACCCTGGCTCGCCGGGTGACCGAGAAACGCCAGGGCAACTTTCTCTACGCCCGATACGTACTGGACGATCTCCTAGCCCACCCCGAGCGGGTAGTCGACCCCGCCACTGTCCCTCTCCCAGAGGGCCTGGAGGGCGTGTACCGGGAATTCCTCACCCGGGAGCTCGCCCCGGACCGGGTGGACCGGGATTGGCGCACCCGCTTCCGCCCAGTGCTGGGACTCCTCGCGGTAGCTAGGGGCGAGGGCCTTCGCCTCCCCCACATCGCCGCGGCAGCTCGACTCCGTCCCTCGGAGGCGGAGGACACCTTGGCGGCCTGCGCCCAATTCCTCACGGGGCCGCGGCCCGAGGGCCCCTTCCGCATCTACCACCACTCGTTCCGGGAGTTCCTGCTCGCCGACCCCGACTTCCATGTCTACGCTGGAGAGGCCAGCGAGGCCTTGGCCGAGCATCTGCTCGAGGAGTATGCGGGGGACTGGGACACATGCGCCGACGCCTATGCCCTGGAGCACGCACCTGCCCACTTCGTCGAGGCGATTGAGGAGACTAAGGACAGCACGAATCGTCGGAAGCTGTCCACAGACCTCACTCGACTTCTTACAGATCTTTCCTTTCTCGAGGCCAAGACGGCCCGGTTCGGGGTGGACGCAACACTGACAGACCTCCAAAGGGCTCGCAAGGTGCTCACTGCCGGAGTAAATGAGGTCGACCAAGCCCTCCGGGTCCTGAATCGGGAGACACATAACTTGCGCGGATGGGATCCGCAAGCCAACCCACCGCTCTTCGCCACCCAGATTCGGAATCGAGCGCGAGAGCTGGGTGTGACGTTCCTTGCTGAAGAAGCGGGCACACGGCTCCATCGACTGGGAAGACCGCACCTTGAGCTTCTCTGGCGGGCTGCCGCCGAGTCGCCGGCCCTGGAGCGCATCCTGGTGGGGCACGACGGTCCGGTGGATACCGTGGCTGTGACACTCGGTGGACGGGGCCTCATCTCGGGGGGACGGGACGGGACCCTGCGCATATGGGATCTGCCAACGGGACAGCAACTGCTGGTCCTTGAGGATCATCCCTATGGTGTGGCGAAGGTGCTCGCCTCGCCCGATGGCCGGAGGGCAGTTTCGGCCTCGAGGGACAGGGCCGCTGGAGTCCGGATTTGGGATCTTGAAAGTCCCCAGGAGTTACTGACACTGCAAGATGTCAACGACATCGCGATGACTCCGGATGGCCGCCTGCTCGCGATCGCCCTGCAATCTGGAAACCTGCAGGTGCGAACGCCGGATACGGCAGGCCTTCTCTCCGAGCTCTCCGGTCGAGGTCGCTCAGCAACCGTGATCGCCGTGGACCCCGTGGGCCGGTGGGTCGCCGCAGGATCTTCGACAGGGGACATTACCGTTTGGGATCTCGATACTGGTCAGGCTCGCGATCTACTGGCTCAAGCCCCGGTTTCGGCGATCGCACTCACCCGCGGTGGCGGTCTGCTGGTCTCGGGGTTGAGCACAGGGACCGTTCAGGTCTGGGATCTCACGGAGGACGGGGATGCCCGCATCCTCGGGGATCACGAGGAGGGCGTCGTCGGACTCGCAGTGACCGACGACGCCGTCACTGCTGTCTCGGCTTCGGATGACGGCACGATGACGAGCTGGGACCTCAGAACGGGAGACGCCCTCAATTCGGTGCCCGCCGATCGGGCCTGGTTGCATGGGTCCGGAGCTCCTCCCATCGCACTTACCTCCGACGGGCGGTTGGCGATCGGGGCGCTCGGCTGGCAGACGCTGAGAATTATGGAGATCCGAAAGGGAGGCCAGGTGCGGCTCCTCCGGGGCCATGGACACTTGATTCGCGCAACTGCGGTGACGCCCGACGGTCGCCTCGCGATATCCGCGTCGGAGGACCACACGATAAGAGTCTGGAATCTTGAAGCCTCCCACCTGCTACCCAATCTGCTTGGACATGCCAACTCCATTGAGGCAGTCGCTGTCAGCCCTGACGGAGACGTGGCTCTGTCCGGCTCCACGGATGGCATCCTCAAGGCCTGGAACGTTCCTGGCGGGGAGGCGCAGTTCTCCCTCCGCGCCCACGACGGCAGCATCGAGGCGATCGCAGTGGACCGTAGCGGCCGTATCGCGGTCTCGGCGGGATTGGACAGTACCGTCAGACTGTGGGAGCTACGAGAGGAGAAGGAGACCCGCACGGTCGAGGTCACCGCAACGCCGGGCGACCTAGCGATTGCAGATGACGGAACTGTGGTTATGGCCTCAGGGCACGGCGCACTAGCAGTCTGGGATTCGCATGGGGTCCGGACTGTGCGGACCGGCTCGGACCATAGGTTCGAACTGCTTCCGTGCGCGGTCGCGCAGGGAGGCCGAGCGGCAATCCTAGTCGAGCCAGGAACAGATAGACAATTCATGACCATCTTCGATCTGGCAATGGGAGTGTCCCAGAGGCTCGTGACCGACTCTCAGGCGCAGTCGGTTGCCATCACATTCGATGGACAGGTGGCGGCCGCAGGGCTACCGGACGGGACAGTGAGGGTCTGGGCTGTCAAAGACGGGCGAGAGCTCTACAAGCTCGTTGGTCACCTCTACCTCGTCACATCGGTCGTAATGACGCCGGACGCTCGGCGCTTAGTGTCAGGCGCCGGGGATCGTACGCTCAGAGTGTGGGACTTGGTGGCGTCGCAGCACGAGGCGGCCGTAGAGCTGCAGGCCGCTGCAGTGGTGGCGCTTGATTCTGAGGTCTCGTGTGTTGCGGCCTCATCTGAGGGCCTCACCATCATTGCCGGAGACAAAAGCGGAGCCGTATCATGTTTTCGGCTCTGGGACCCTCCGCTTTGGTAGGTGGGTGGTCGTACAGCCGAGGGTCATCTTTGCTCGACCTGAGCCGGTCCACCAACTCTGGCGCTACTTCGGAGGAGCCGAGTCGGAATCCCTCAAGTGACTCAGCTGAGGCACTCGGAGCCTTCGATAGCCTAGCTCCGAGTACTCGAGCTGAGTATGGGCACTCGAGGCGGGCAGTCGGGTTTCAATACGGAGCCCCGACCCTCCAGCGAGTGGAGCACACAGCCTCTCCTATCAAACCCCGCGAAGTTGCAGGAGCGCATGTGCAGGCTGGCGGACGCAGCTTCGAACGTCACCTAAACTCCAAGGTAGTCGGTCGCCTCCAGTTCGGCGACGGTCCTCTGCGTCGGCGATGCTCGGCAGTCCGGCGCTTGGGCTCAGCGCAACAGCACTTAACTGAACGCGATGAGAGCACATAACTTCGCCCTTTACGGTTGACCGCCACCTGCGAGAACGGCGTTTAGCACAGCGGTTCCCTGCATTTTGCTGATAAGGATGAGGTCCCAGGTTCAAGTCCTGGCAGGCCCACTACCACTTCCGCAGCGCACGGCCGCCCGGCTGATCATCGACGCTGGTCCGGCCAGGCTGCCCAGTTCGTGCAACCGGCGAGGGGGAGTCCGCGAACCTCAGTTGTGCGATGATCCCCTTGCTGGATTGAACCCTCGGCTGGGCGGGGACTCCCGCATACCGAGGAACAAGGCCGTCCCCAATCGGTGAAAGGGGTCGCTGTGGACATCATCGGGCTGATCATCGCCGGCATCATCATCGGCGCACTGGGCAAGTTCTTCGCGCCGGGCAACCGCGACAACATTCCGTTCTGGCTCACCATTGTCTGCGGGGTTGGCGGTGTGCTCATCGGCTACTACCTCGCCGCCGCGCTCGGTGTTGCGGCGACGCGCGGCATTGACTGGACCCGGTGGATCATCAGCATCGTCGTCGCGGCCGTCCTCGTGATGATCGCGGCCTCGGTGACAGCCAGACGCGGCAGGGCGATCTAAGAGTCCCGGGACCGCGAGGACCAAGTCCTCGGTGTGGATGAAGCTCCGGCCGGCCGGCGAGCCATGCTCCCCACGGCTTGGACCCGGCCGGCACGAATCAGGACTCACCGCGTGGCTCGGTCCGTGGTGGTCTCGGTGGGCATGAGCGGTCACGACCGGTACGAAGAAACCACTGGTCACCACATCTTCCCGGCCAGGACCTCGGGGAGTGATGCAGCGAGACGGCGGGTTCGAATCCGACCTATCGCTGCCCCGGGCCGGCGACCCTCGCCAACGAGGCGGCCTCGGCTCCGCCGCGCGCGCTGGCGTCGAAGCACCCTCGTCGTACCCGACCTGCATACTGCAGGACATGTCTGAGTCATCTGCGCATCGACACCATGCCATCGACTACGTTGAGTTCACGGTCACCGATCTCGAACAGGCCAAGCGCTTCTACACCCAAGCGTTCGGCTGGCGGTTCGTCGGGCGGCCCGTTGGTGCTGCTGTATTCGACCGACCTGGACCGGTCAGTGGAGGCGGTGGAGCACGCCGGCGGCCAAGTGGTGAACGGGCCGTACGCGTTCCCCGGTGGTCGCCGGTTCCACTTCACCGACCCGAGTGGGAATGAGCTGGGCATCTGGGCCGAGGCGTAGCGCGCACGGCGGCATCAAGGCTGTGGCGGCGGAGCAACGAGCCGGTCCCGTGCCACCCAACGTGCCACTTCAGACGGACAACCCCCGGTACCCAGCGGACACCACGTCACTTCCATCCGACCGTTGAGCTGGTCGTCCTCGCCGGACCAGCATGAACGCATCCCGCGAATATGCCTGATAAGGATGAGGCCCGGCGGTTCAAGTTCTGGCACTGACCGCAGCACAGGCATCGAGGTGTCAGGTGACGGGAGCAGACGGCGGCCCTGGATGGATCGCCACGTCAGCGGACGACCTCGACCAGCAGCACCCAGGCGTTGACCACCGCGACTACCACCGAGAAGGCCATCCCAGGGACGAGCCAGTAGAGCCCGCCGCCAGCCCCCAGCAGCAATGACACCCCGGCGACCACCATCGGTAGGGTGGCGGCCTGGGTGACCACCACCGAGATAAGGGGGACGAAGCGCGGCTGGTTCGGTATCGGGGCGCGCAGCGCCCGAAGCGAGATGCCGGTCACGGTCGACCAGGCGACGATCCCCACCACCAGCACCTCGCTGCCAAGCACCCAACGGGGCTGCTCGGGCACCAGCGCGAACGTCGAGACCATCAGCACGGCGACGAGCAACACGATTGTCGCCAACGCCGCACCAGGCAGGCTCCGGATGGAGATGATCCGTTCGAGGTTGATGGACACAGCCACGAACAGCAACCCGCCCAGCGCGGCCGAGGCGCCTGCCTCGGCCAGGAACAGCTCCCCCCAGCCCTCGGTGGTATATGCGTTCACCGGAGGCTTGGTCGGCAATGTGCGGCTCGCATGGTCCCAACTCCTTCCACTCTGTTGGATACGGCGCAGACACCAGACTGGCTCAGGTACGCCGGCGACCATACAGCCCTCAGCAAGCAGCGGCGCGACGCTGAATGGCGCCACGAGCGGAGGGACCGGAGAGCCCGACCCGACCTGGTCTGGCCTGGTCTGGCCTGGTCCACGTTTGGTCCACATGCCATAGGAGCCGAACGGTTCGCAATGGTCTCCAGGGGGGGCATCGTTCGCCCAGGTCGCAGGTGCAAGCCCGGGTAGAGAACTCTGATAAGGATGAGGTCCCAGGTTCAAGTCCTGGCAGGCCCACCACCAGCTCGCTCGCTTGAATGCTCGCACAGTTCATGTTCGGGGCCGCTTCGGCGGACGTGTACCGGATGACACCTCGTAGTTGGCTTAGCTTCTTGTGGTGTCAGCGTCTGGGGGAACCTCGACTCGGGTTCCGGCCTCGAACGACTCGATGATGGCGATGGCGACGGCGAGGGCCCGGCGGCCGGCGCGGGCGTGGATGGGTGGGGCTTGCTTGTTGCGGAACGCCGAGAGCAGCTCGTCGACGTGCTTGTCGAAGGTGCGGTGGAACTGGCGGTCGACGTCGTTGAAGTAGCCGGCCTGCCAGACGCTGCTGACCTCGCTCCCCGCCTGGGTGAAGGTGTAGCGCTGGACGGTGTCCTGGATCAGGATCCGGCCGCTAGTGCCGTTCAGCTCGAGCTGGTGGGTCGCCGGGTAGGTGTAGGAGGAGTCGTAGGAGCCGACCAGGCTCCCGACCGCTCCGTTGGCGAAGTGGAGGGCGGCCGCCAGGGTCGAGTAGCCCCGGCCGGTCTTGTCGGTCATCTGGGCGGTCACCGAGTCGATCGGCCCGCACAGGTGCTCGAGCATGTCGAGGCCGTGGCACTGGGTCTCGATGAGGTTGGCGTGGGGGTGGGAGCTGGTTCCGGCCTCGCCCCCGAAGCGCCAGGTGGCGAAGACCAGCTCACCGAGGTCGCCGGCGCCGATGGCGTCGGCGGCCATGGCCACCGGGGTGGCGTAGCGGTGGTTGAAGTTGATGGCGAAGAACAGCGAGCGGGCCTCGGCCTCGGCCAGCAGGACGTCGGCCTCCTCGAGGTCGAAGACCAGCGGCTTCTCGACCAACAGCGGGAACCCGGCCCGGATGACCGTGAGCGTCGGCTCGAAGTGGCCCTCGTTGGCCAGGCAGATCGAGACCAGGTCGGGCCGCTCGCGCTCCAGCATCTGGTCGATATCGACATAGGGGTTGGCCCCGAACTCGCCGGCCCGGGCGGCAGCGCGTTCGGGCGTGCGGCCGACCACCGCGCACAGCTCGACGTCGGGCCGCTCGGCGTAGACGCGGGCGTGCTCGCGTCCCCACCACGGCCCGGTGCCCACGACCGCCACTCTGGTCCGCTGCTCGTGCGTCACGGTGCCTCCAGGGGTCGGAGGTGGGCAGGCTTTTCGGTCACAGTCGCCGCCGGCGGCTCAGATAGGTCTGGACGACGACGACCACGATCAGGAAGGCGCCGCTGACCACCTGCTGGTAGTAGGAGCTGAGGGTGCCGACCTGGTTGATGAGGTTCTGGATGACGCCCAGCAGCAGCACTCCGGCCAGGGTGCCGGTGAGCGAGCCGGCGCCTCCGCTGAGCAGCGTCCCCCCGATGACGACGGCCGCGATCGCCTCCAGCTCCAGGCCGGCTCCGAGGGTGGGCAGGCCGGACGAGGAGCGGGCGGCGACCAGGACGCCGGCGAAGCCGGCGAGCATGGCGCTGGCGACATAGACGAGGATCTTGATGCGGGCCACCGGCAGGCCCATGAGCTGGGCCGCGTCCTCGCTGCCGCCGATCGCGAACACCGCCTGCCCGAAGCTGGTCCGGTTGAGCACCACCAGCCCGATCAGGAAGGCGGCGAGCGCGAACAGGACCGGCACGCCCAGGCCACCGACCGTGCCCTGGCCGAGCTCGGTCACCGCCATCCCGGGCTTGATCAGGTAGGTGGTGTTGCCCTCGTCCGACACGGCGAACGCCGCCCCGCGCGCGAACAGCAGCGCGGCCAGGGTGACGATGAACGGGGCCATCCGCGCCCTGGCGATCAGCAGGCCGTTGACCAGGCCGATGGCCCCGCAGACGGCCAGGGGGAGCGCGACCGCCGCGAGCGAGCCCTGGCGGGAGCCGTAGGCGGCCAGCACCCCGGCCAGGGCGAGCAGCGAGCCGACCGACAGGTCGATCCCGCCGCCGATGATCACGAACGTCATCCCGATCGCGATCAGGGCCAGGAACGAGCTCGAGATGGCGATGTTGCGGAAGTTCTCGACGCTGGCGAAGCTGCTCCCGAAGGCGATTGCGCCGGCGACGATCGCCACCGCCAGGACGAGGAACACGGCGCCGCGCTGGAGCAGGCCGGCGACCTGCTCGCGCCGCCCGGCCCGGGGCTCGGTCCCGCCCGAGTCGGCGGTCCCTGTGGCCACCGCCTTGGCCTCCCCGACCAGCCGGTCGGCGCTCACGTGGCCACCCTGGGGCGCTGCAGGTAGACGGCGGCGATGATGATGGCCGCGGCGATCATCCGGGCCGTCGAGTCGGGCAGGTCGTGCTTGATCAGGGTGGCCGAGATGAGCTGCATCAGCAGCGCGCCGGCCAGGGTGCCGAGGATGCGGACGCGGCCACCACTGAGCGGGGTCCCGCCGACCACCACGGCGGTGATCGCGCTCAGCTCGATCAGGAGGCCGACGAACGACGGGTCGGCGGCGCTCAGCCTGGCCGTGTCGAGGATCCCGGCCAGCGCGGCCAGCAGGCCGCTGACCACGTAGACGACCACAAGGGTGCGCCGCACCGGCAGGCCGGCGAGGACGCTGGCCCCGCGGTTGCCGCCGATCGCGACCACCCGCCGGCCGAAGGTGGTGCGCCGAACGACCAGGCCGACGAGCCCGGCGACGGCCCCGGCGATCAGGACGGTGATCGGGATCCCGGCGACCCGGTCGGTCCCGATGGCCGCCAGGGTGGGGTCGAACAGCTCGGTCAGCCGCCCCTGGGCGATGACCAGGGCGATACCGCGGCCGGCGACCAGCAGGCCGAGGGTGGCGACGATCGGCTGCACCCCGACGAAGGCGACCAGGCCGCCGTTGACAAGCCCGACCACGCCGCCCGCGGCCAGGGCGACCGGGATCGCCACCCAGGGGCCGTATCCGAGGTAGAGGGGGAGCAGGGCGGCGGCGATGGCCATGGTCGCCCCGACCGACAGGTCGATGCCCTCGGTGCCGATGACCAGCGCCATGCCCAGAGCGACGATGGCCACCGGGACCACCTGGATGAGCTGCAGGCGCAGGTTGCCGACGGTGGCGAAGTTGGCCGTGAAGGCCAGGTTGAACGCCACCAGCAGGGCCAGGGCCAGGTACACGCCCCGGTCCCCGAGCCAGCCGCGCAGGTCCCGCTGGGCCGGGAGCGTGCGGGTCAGGGTGGCCTCATCCATCGGCGCCGCCCTCGCTGGCCCGCCCGGCCTGGGCGATCAGCTCCATGATGCGATCCTCGCCGATCTCGTCGCGGCGCAGCGTCCCCACCACCGCCCCGTCCTTGAGCACCACCACCGCGTCCGCGCCCTCGACCACCTCCTCGAGCTCCGAGGAGATGAGCAGGACGCCAAGGCCTTTGCCGGCCAGGTCGTCGATCAGGCTCTGGACCTCGGCCTTGGCCCCGACGTCGATCCCCCGGGTTGGCTCGTCGAGGATCAGCACCTTGGGGTCGAGGCAGAGGATCCGGGCCAGGAGCACCTTCTGCTGGTTGCCGCCGGAGAGCTCGGCGACCGGCTGGTCGGGGCTGGAGGCCTTGATCCGGAGGCGGCTGATGAACGTGGTGACGAGCTCGTCCTGGCGGCGCTCGGACACGAAGCCAGCCCGAGTGAGGGCCGGCAGCGCGGCCAGGACAATGTTCTCCCGGACCGAGAGGTTGGGCACGATGCCCTCGGCCTTGCGGTCCTCGGGGAGCATGGCGATCCCGGCGCCGATGGCGGCCTGGGGCGATCCCAGCCGCAGCGGGCGGCCGGCCACGCTGACCGAGCCGTGGTCGAGCGGCTGGGCCCCGAAGATCGCCTTGGCGGTCTCGGTGCGCCCCGAGCCGAGCAGTCCGGCCAGACCGACGACCTCACCCCGCCTGATCCCGATCGACACGCTGTCCAGCACGTGCCTGCGGGTGAGACCGTTCGCCTCCAGCACCGGCCTGTCGTCGCGCCGCTGGTGCTCCTCACCGAAGCTGGTCACGCCGTGGGCCTGCACCTCGGCGACGTCGCGGCCGAGCATGGCGGCGACCAGCCGGAGCCGGGTGATCGCGGTCACGTCGCCCGTGTGGACCAGGCGGCCGTCCCGCAGGACGGTCACGCGCTGGCAGAGCTTGAACACCTCGTCGAGCTTGTGGGTGATGTAGAGCACGGCGACCTGGCGGGCGCGGAGCAGGTTCACCACCTCGAACAGGCGCTCCACCTCGCGTGGCTCCAGGGAGGAGGTCGGCTCGTCCATGATCACCACCCGGGCGGCGGTGGACACCGCCCGGGCGATCGCGACCATCTGCTGGATGCCGAGCCCGAGCTCGCCCAGCGGCCGGCGGACGTCCACCGAGATGCCGTACCCGGCCAGCAGCTCGGCGGCCTTGCGGTGCATCCGGGTCGTGTCGATCAGTCCGAGCCGGCTCTTGGGCTCGCGGCCCAGGAACAGGTTGCGGGCCACGCTCAGCAGCGGGACGAGGTTGACCTCCTGGTAGATGGTGCTGATGCCGGCCGCCTGGGCGTCGCGGGGCCGGGTGTAGCTCACCGGCTGGCCGAGATAGACGGTCTCGCCCTCGTCCGGCTGGTAGACGCCGGTCATGACCTTGATGAGGGTCGACTTCCCGGCGCCGTTCTCACCGACCAGGGCGTGCACCTCGCCGGGGCGCAGGTCCAGTGACACCCGATCGAGCGCGACGACGCCCAGGAACCGCTTGGAGACGTCTCGGACCTCCAACACCGGCGTTGGCGTCTCGATCTCGTCCACCTCCAGACCGGTCCCTGAGCTCGTCAGGCACTGCCCGTGGATCAGTAGGCGTTGGCCAGCTCGGCCTGCGCGTTCTCGGCGGTGTACTCCTTGTCGGAGATGATGGTCTTCTCGGGGACACCCTTGCCGCTGTAGAAGTTGTCCAGGGCCTCGAAGGCGAGCGGCCCGAACCGCGGGTTGGACTCGATCACCCCGCTGATCCAGCCGTCGACCAGGCCCTGGACGGCGCCCTTGGTACCGTCGATGGTGATGATCTTGACGTCGCCCGGCTTCTTGCCGGCGGCCTTGAGGGCGGCCACGGCGCCAAGGGCCATCTCGTCGTTGTGGGCGTAGATGGCGCTGATATCGGGGTTGGACTGCAGCATCTGCTCGGTGACCCGCTGGCCCTTCTCGCGGACGTAGTCGGCGGCCTGCTGGGCGACGATGTCGAGCTTGCTGTTCTTGGCCTTGAGCTGGTCAAGGAAGCCCTGGTTGCGGTCGGTGGTGACGTTGACACCCGGCGCCCCGAGCAGGATGGCCAGCTTCCCCTGGTCACCGGTGACCTTCATCATCGCGTCGGCGGCCCGCTCGCCCTGGGTGACAAAGTTCGACCCCACCCAGCCGACGTAGTCCTGGCAGGCGGACTTGCTGGTCAGCAGCCGGTCGATGGTCATGATCGGGACCTTGGCCATCTTGGCCGCCTCCAGCGCCGGGTCGAGACCCTCGGAGTTGAGCGGGGAGATGATCAGGACCTTGGCGCCCTGGGCGATCATCGACTGGATGTCGGAGATCTCCTTGTTCAGGTCGGACTGGGCGTTGGTGGTGATGAGCTTGATGCCCCGCTTGGCCGCCTCGTCCTTGATCGACTGGGTCTCGGCGATGCGGAACGGGTTGGCCTCCTTCTCCGACTGGGCAAACCCGACGGTGACGCTCTTGAGGTCGAGCTTCTCCACCCCGCCGGCGTACTTGTCGAAGGTGCAGCCAGAGCCGCTCTGCTCCTGAACCTGCTGGGCCGCGTTCTGTCCGCCATTGCCCTCCGAGCTGTCGGAGCTCTTGGTACAGGCGCCGAGCATGAGCGTCAGCCCGACGACCGCCACCGCGGCCGCCTTCGCGCGAAGCCGTCGCGAGACGAGCATGCGCTACTCCTTTCACTGGGGCGTGTCAAAGTCACGCACGCCGAGAACTGCGCGCCGACGATCGTTTGGACCCCGAGCTCGTGGTCACAGTTGATCTTGTGTGACCACTTCTGTCAAGTGGCTGATCGGTCGAGCGGCAGACGTGCCACCCGGACGTCCATATCGGCCTCGCGGAGCCGGCGCAGCTCCTCGGCGTCGGCCCCCGAGTCGGTGATCAGCACGTCAATGTCGGGGCAGGGCACCGTCTGGCACATGGTGTCCTTGCCGATCTTGGCCGAGTCAGCCAGCACGACGACCTGCCGGGCCGCGGCGGCCAGGGCCTGGTCGGTGGCGGCCGCGAACAGGTTCGGGGTGGTGAGCCCGCGCTCGACGGTGACACCCTCGCCGGACAGGAAGACCTGCGAGACCCGCAGGCCCTCGGCGTTCTGCTCGGTGACCGGACCGACCAGGGCCTGGATCGAGCGGCGCAGGTTGCCGCCCAGCATCACCACGTCGACCTGCGGGGACTGCATCAGCGCGTGGGCGACGGGCAGCGAGTTGGTGACCACGGTGAGCTCTGGGAGCGGCGCCAGCAGCCTGGCCAGGGCGAGCGTGGTCCGGCCGGGCCCGAGCAGGATGGAGTCGCCCGGCTGGACCAGGCTGACCGCCAGCTCGGCGATGGCCGCCTTCCCGGCGGCCGCCTGGTCGGCCTCGACCGGCCGGGTCGGCTCCTGGGCCAGGCCGTCGCCGAGGATGGCGCCACCGTGGGTCCGCCGCAGCAGCCCCTCAGCGGCCATCGCCTGGAGGTCCCGCCGGACGGTCACCTCCGAGGTGGCCAACTGCTCGGCGAGCTCCCGCAGGGAGACGATGCCGCGCGCCTGGACCTGCTTGAGGATGTGGCGCCGCCGCTCTTCGATCAGCATGTCCTGATCGTACACAGGCGATCAACTATGCACAATCGTTGGCCAACTTCGGGCGAGAGCGCGCAAGCTGGACCAGGCCGCGCCCGATTCGACGCCCTCCGGAGACCGTCGCCACCCGCTCGTGCGGCAGCTGTTCAAGCTGCTGGAGCGTTACCAGCGTCCCGGGGGGTGGTCTTCCACCGGGTAGGGGTGAGGCCGTCGGCTGTGGTGAGGGTCTCGTAGTCTCCTGGCCATGTTCGCGCTTCTGGTGCTGGCCGCGGCTGACTTTCTGGTGGTGCTGGATGGGCTGATCGTCAGCGTGGCCCTGCCGTCGATCCAGCGCGACCTCGGGTTCAGCCAGGCCGGCCTGCAGTGGGTCGTGAACGGCGATCTGCTGGCCTTTGGTGGGGTTCTTGTTGCTGGGTGGACGTGCCGCCGACCTGGTGGGGCGGCGGCGGGTGTTCATCGCCGGGCTGGTGGTGTTCGCCGTCGGGTCGTTGGCGTGTGGCCTGGCCCCATCGGCGGGGGTGCTGGTGGCCGCTCGGGCTGGCCAGGGGCTCGGGGGCGGCGCTGACCGTGCCGGCGGCGCTGGCTCTGCTGACCGCGACCTTGCCGAGGGATCGGCCCGTGACCGGGCCCTGGCCATCTGGTCGGCGGTGTCCTCGGTCGGGGTTCCCGCCGGGGCCCTGCTCGGGGGCGTGCTGACCGGCGGCCCGGGCTGGCGGTGGGTGTTGTTCCTCAGCGCCCCGCTGGCGCTGGCGGCGGCGTGGCTGGCCCTGGCTGCCCTGACCGAGAGCCGCCAGGAGACGGCCGCACGGCACTTCGACCTTGCCGGGGCGGCGTCGGTCACCGCCGGGCTGACGCTGCTGATCTACGCCATTGTCCAGACCGAGCATGCCGGGCTGGCCTCCTCACAGGTCCTGGGACTGCTCGCCGTCGCCGTGGCCCTGCTGGTGGGGTTTGTGGTGATGGAGCGTCGGTCCCAGGCGCCACTGGTCCGGTTCGCCATGTTCCGGGTGCCCGGTGTTGGGGTCGCCAGCCTGGCCGGGGCGGTGTTGCCGGTCGGGCTGGGCGCGCTGCTGTTTGTCGGCACGCTGTACCTGCAGCAGGTCTCCGGGGCTACGGCGCGCCCTGGAGACCGGCCTGGCCTATCTGGCGCTGTCGGTGCCGGTGCTGGTGGGCAGCTCCGCTGCCGCCCAGCCGGCGCTCGGCTGATCAGTGCTCCCAGCGGTCGAGCGCGGTGATCTGGATCAGGTTGCCGCAGGTGTCGTTCACCATGGCGATGGTCGAGCCGGTCACCTTGGTTGGCGGCATGGTGAAGTCGGCGCCGAGCGTCTTCATGCGCTCGTACTCCGGCTGCACGTCGTCTACGAAGAACATGGTGGCGGGCTGGCCTTGCTCGAACGTCGCCCGCTGGTAGGCCTGCGCGGCCGGATTGTCGTTGGGGGCGAGCTGCAGCTCCGTTCCGTCTGGCTCCTCCGGTGAGGCAACGGTCAGCCATCTGAACGGCCCCTGGGTAACGTCCACCTTCTTCACGAAGCCCAGGACGTCGGTGTAGAAGCGCAGCGCTTTGTCCTGGTCGTCGACGTAGATGCTGGTCACCTTGATTTTCACGATGGTCCTCCTGCGTGTCACATCGGGTTTGGGGGACTGCTCGATCAGCTGTGGATCTGGTTGATCCGGATCAGGTTTCCGGCCGGATCGCGGAAGGCGCAGTCGCGGACGCCGTAGGGCTGGTCCATCGGCTCCTGGACCACCTCGGCGCCGGTCGCCTCCACGCGGTCGAAGATCCCTTCGAGGTCCGGGGTCGAGAAGATCAGCCCCCTCAGCAGGCCCTTGGCGAGCAGGTCACCGATCGCCGCCCGGTCCGACGGCGAGATGCCGGGATCGGCTGCCGGAGGCTCGAGCACGATGTTGACGTCGGGCTGCGAGGGCGGCCCCATGGTGACCCAGCGCATGCCATAGGCGCCGACATCGTTGCGCACCTCGAAGCCCAGCGCGTCGCGATAGAACGCGATCGCCTTGTCATGATCGTCGACCGACAGGAAGCAGGAATGTAGTTTCACGTCCATGGGCTCACCTCCATGGACCGAGCCTATCCGCCCCCGGTGGTGGCCGCTTCTCGATTCCTGACTGGTCGCAGCGCCGCCCGCACGAGGCATGCGGGAAGCGGTTCCGTCCATGAGTGATCCCGAGCCCGATAGGCGCTCGGGGTCTCCCCGACGAGCTCGGTGAAGCGCGCGCTGAAGGTCCCCAGCGACGAGCAGCCGACCTCGAAGCAGACCTCGGTGACCGAGAGGTCGCCGCGCCGCAGTAGGTTCATGGCCCGCTCGATGCGCCGGGTCATCAGGTAGCTGTAGGGGGTCTCGCCGTAGGCGGCGCGGAAGCTCCGTGAGAAGTGGCCGGACGACATGCAGGCGGTGCGAGCCAGCGCCTCCACGTTGAGTGGGCGCGCGTACTCACGATCCATCTGATCTCGCGCGCGCCGCAGAAGTACCATGTCGTCACGATCCACGGCGCACAGCATACCGCCCGCCGGGAGCGCCAGGCGGCCCGGCGGGTCGGAGCCTAGGTCCTCGCCGCCGGCTGGGCGTTGCCGTATTCGTCGTGCCAGTTCCACCACTCGTACGGCGGCGTTTGGGGGTAGCCCTCCGGCGAGTCCTCCCACTCCTCTTGGCGCCCGAGCGCGGTCATGTCGAGGTAGCTCCAGGTGCTCCCCATCGCCTCGTCGCCGCGGGCGTTGATGAAGTAGGTGCGGAACACGCTGTCACCGTCGCGGATGAACGCGTTCGTGCCGTGCCACTCGTCCACGCCGAAGTCGGTGTCGAAGCCGTCCGTCAAGGTGTACCACGGCATCTCCCAGCCCATCCGCGCCTTCACGCGCTCGATGTCCGTCTGCGGTGCCCGCGAGACGAACACGAGCGTGGTGTCGCGGGCGTTCAGATGGGCGAGGTTCCCGACGTGGTCGGCCAGCATGGAGCAGCCGATGCAGGCATGCTCGGGCCAGCCGGACACGCCCGGCTCGAGAAAGGCGCGATAGACGATCAGCTGACGGCGACCGTGGAACAGGTCGAGCAGGCTCGCCTTGCCCTGGGGCCCGTCGAACTCGTACCCCTTCTCCACCGCCAGCCACGGCATCCGCCGGCGCTCGGCGGCGAGCGCGTCACGGGCGCGGGTCAGCTTCTTCTCTCTCACGAGCAGTTGCTGGCGCGCGGCCTCCCACTCCTGCCGCGACACGATCGGGGGTGTGGTCATTGCGAGACGTCCGTCCACCACTGCTGCCTCCTGGTCTCCAGATCGGCGCACGACCCCAACTGCCGCGCCTTGTTCAGGCCGCTTGCACTTCCTGATCCTCGCATGGACGGGTGACAGCCCCAGCAGCTACCGGGACGGCCCTCAGGGTGCTCCCTCCCGCCTGGGCCACGTCCACGCGTACCAGACGACCAGCAGCAGAAGGACACTCTCGGTGATGCTCAGGAACCAGTAGTACGCCGACGTCTCGCCGATCGCCGAGGCCACGATGGAGACGACGTACAGGCTTGGCAAGACAATGTTGACCCAGCGGTTGACGGTCGGGACGAGGACCAGCGAGAGGAACACCATCACGCTCGCGATCGCGATGTAGAGCGAGACCGCGAACAGGAAAGACCTCCGTGATCGCCATCCCCGAGATCTTGCCTGCCATCACCTCCTCGATCTGCCCTGGGCTGAAGAATCCGAAGATGTCGCCATAGGCGAACAGGAAGAGCATCGCGATCCACAGGGCCGCGATCTTGAATCGGACGCCGACCTTCACGTCCTCGAAGGTCATGGAGCTGGCGCTGGACACGTCGGCACCTCCTCGTTCCCCCGCGATGTCGGGCAAGCCTAGCCGACGCTCATCAGCCAGCAGTGGTGCAGTAGTCGACGAACTGACGTAGCCGGGCGGCGAAGCGGCCGGGATCAACGAGATGGACGAAGTGGCCATCGCCTGGCCATTCCTCGAGCTGCACGTCCGGGAGCGACGCGAACCGCTCGCGCTCACCGTCGGTGATTGGCCGTCCGAACACGCTCAGGTAGGGGACGTCGAGATTGGCGTTGATCGTGTCGATCCACGCTTGGAGCTCGGCCGGATTGCTGCGAAGCACCATCTCCCAATACCTGACGACCACGTCCTGGTTCACCTCGTGTGTGGCGAGCACGAGCGAGCGCGCCGGCTCGGGGATCCGCTCAAGCCCGAGGCTGTTCTCGAACATTGGCCAGACCTCCGCGAACCCGGGGCCGCGCAGCGCTGGCTCGAGCCGGCGGACGAGCTCCGCGAACGGCCGGATGTGGGGGCCGTTGTCGATGGAAACGAGGCCGCGCGCCGGGTAGGCGGAGGCGTACATGGCCGCCAGCCCACCCGACATGGAGTGCCCGACGACGATCGGCCGTTCGACCGCGAGCGCGTTGAGTAGCTCGTGCAGCCGAGCGGGGATCTGCTCGAGCGGCGGCGGCGTGCCGTGGCTCTCGCCGTGGGCCGGCAGGTCGATCGCGATGCTCCGCACGGCGCCGCCGAGGCGCTCGATGATCGGCCACCAACTGCGACGGTCGAACGTCAACCCGTGCAACAGGACGACGGGCGTCCCAGCTCCTTCGTCGTCGTAGGCGAGCCTCGACGCGGTGTGTGCTGTTGCCATCGATGTCTCCTGAAGGGTTGATCTGTTTTGCAACGCCGTTACGGTAACGACGTTGCGATATGCTGTCAAGCATGGGACGACGGCGGGAGCACGACGAGAAGACCGCGGTGGCGCTGCTCGACGCCGCCGAGCGCATCGTCGCCGAGCAGGGCATCGACGCCCTTTCCTTGCGCGAGGTGGCGCGCGGGGCAGGCACGACCACGCGCGCGATCTACAGCTTGTTCGGATCGAAGGACGGGCTCCTCGGCGCCCTCGGCGTGCGCGCCTTCAACCTCCTCCAGCGCGAGATCGAGGCGCTGCCGGCGAGTGACCAGCCATCAGACGACCTCATCGAGGTGGCGCTCATCTACCGCCGCTTCGCGCTCGAGCATCCGGCGCTGTTCTCGATCGCGTTCCACCGCGCCAACCCGGCCATCTGGCCCCACTTCCGCGCCTCGGCGATGGACGCACTCGCCGTCCTCGACAAGCGGTTCGAGCCGCTCGCCGACGCGGATCTCCTCGGAGGCCGCAGCGTCTCCGAGGCGTCGACGCAGTTCCGTGCCCTGGGCGAGGGCGTGGCATGGACCGAGCTCCGCGGCAACCCACTCCCGCCCGACCCCGAACGCTTCTGGCGCAACGCCTTCCATGCCCTGATCACCGGCTTCGCCGCTCCCACTTCCCGGCGCCGCGGCGCACGGGCCGCAGGCGCGGTCCGATAGCCGTCGCCCCACCAGACAACCAGTGGCACGGGCCTCGCCGCTGTTGTCAGCCGCGCGAGCCCGCTCGCTCCAGGGGGAACTCGTGGCTGGCGCCGGGGACGAGCTCGACCGTGCGGTCGCGGACCAGGACCTTGATGGGTGGGGCGCCGCCGGGGCGGGAGCTGACCGCCATGCGGTCCTCGGCCAGGGTGACGTCGATGCGGTGGCCACGGTAGTGGATGCTGAAGTGGAGCTGCTTGACCTGCGGCGGGAGGGCCGGCTCGAACCGGAGCACCTTCCCGCGGGCGCGCATGCCGGTCAGGCAGCGCAGGACGATGTCGACCGTGCCGGCCATCGCTCCCAGGTGGATGCCCTCGGCGGTGGTGCCGCCCTGGACGTCGGCGACGTCGCTCTCAAGGGCCCGCAGCAGGAACCGCCAGGCCTGCTCGGGCTGGTAGCGGGCCAGGACCCAGGCGCTCACCACCCCGCTGAGGGTGGACCCGTGGGAGGTCCGCTCCAGGTGGTAGCTGACCGTGCGGGCCAGCTGCTCCTCGCTCACCTGGTAGCCGAGGCCGGCCAGCAGCTCGCGCAGCTCCTGGCGTGACAGCAGGAACAGCAGCATCAGCACGTCGGCCTGCTTGGCCAGCTTGTAGCGGTCGGTGCTGTCGCCCTCGGCCTCCAGCACCCGGTCCAGCCGCTGGATGTTGCCGTAGCGTTCCCGGTAGCCCTCCCAGTCGAAGTCCAGCAGCTGCTCGTAGCCCTCGAACTGGGTCAGCACGCCGTCGGCGTGGAAGACGACCTTCATCTTGCGAGTGATGTCGCGCCAGCGGTCCAGCTCCTCGTCGCGGAGCGTGAGCTCCTCGACCAGCTCCTGCCGGTAGTGCGGCGGCAGCTCGGCCAGCGCCTCGAGGGCCCGCTGCAGCACCCAGACAGCCATCACGTTGGTGTAGGTGTTGTTGCGCAGGCCCTGCTCGTCGGCGCCTGGGTAGCTCTCGTGGTACTCGTCGGGCCCCATGACGCCGTGGATCTCGTAGCGGTCCTGGTCCTGGTCCCAGGTGGCGATGCTGGACCAGAAGCGTGCGATCTCCAGCAGCAGCTCGGCCCCCACGAAGCGCAGGAACCCGATGCTGCCGGTGACCATGTAGTGCTGCCAGACGTTGTAGGCGATCGCGATGTTGACGTGCCGCTGCAGGTGGGAGTGGTCGGGCAGCCAGCGCCCTGATTTGGGGTTGAGGTGGAGCTCCTGGGTCTCCTCCTGGCCGTTGGAGCCGCTCTGCCAGGGGAACATGGCCCCCTCGTACCCGGCCGCCCGCGCCGCCCCCCGTGCCACGCCGAGGCGTGCGAAACGGTAGTCCAGCAGGGCGCTGGCCAGGACCGGCCGCTGGAAGTTGAGGAACGGGAAGACGAACATCTCGTCCCAGAAGATGTGGCCCCGGTAGGCCTCACCGTGCCAGCCGCGTGCCGGGACGCCGGCGTCGAGGTGGACCGAGTGGGGCGACACGGTCTGCAGCAGGTGGAAGATGTGCAGGTGCAGGACGGTCTCGGTCCACTCGTTGGCGCTGTCCAGCGCGATGTCGAAGCGGTTCCAGAGGCTGTTCCA
>Ga0307409_100000243_pt1 | contig 21977 bp, 19 predicted proteins | sample 322Ometagenome_2_FD_203888 | JGI IMG/M metagenome (GOLD analysis project Ga0307409, IMG submission 203888) | Maize rhizosphere microbial communities from greenhouse at UC Davis, California, United States - 322HYB-O-2 | ecosystem: Host-associated > Plants > Roots > Rhizosphere > Soil | place... | reverse complement strand
CTGGATAGCCGGGCTGAGGCCGCTGCGGATACTCCTCCGGGGGAGGCTTCGGCTGCTCTGGATAGCCGGGCTGAGGCCGCTGCGGATACTCCTCCGCGGGAGACTCCGGCCGCTCGCCGGCGCCAGCTTCATCCTGAATCTTCAGATAAGCGGCCAGCACCTCATCAACGGTGTTCTCGCGGACGTACTTGCAGCTCGCGGCGTCTGCGTCTTTGTGGCATTGCTCCTCGGCCAGCCGCCGTTTGAGATCGGCGATCGCGGTATGACCGCGGACTATACAGTTGAGTGCCCGGCAGAGGCAATCGATGTACGCGTTGACGTCGGTGAAGCCGCGCCAGACCCACTCCAAGTGGCGGCGGGCCACCAGTGCGGCGGCGTAAAGTCGACGCAAATTCGCCGAATCGGGAGCGGCGGCGATCTTCTTCTCGATGTCGGTGATCTCTGCCTGCACCGCGGTGACTCGCTCAGCCACCTTGGTCGGCTCCTGGACGAGGACATTGAAGCACTCCTCGGCGGACTGAGTCTGTGGCTCGATATCGGCAATCCGCGCGCGCACTTCAGCGTCCGGGCAGCGGCGCATCTCATCAAAGTCGCAGTCCAGCTCGCAGTAGCAGCCGCTCTGGTCGCGGCAGGCATCAATTCGGCGCGCCACCACGTCGTACGCTGAGTCGAGCCTGCCGACAACCGACGCGTCGTCGATCAGACAGACCAGCTGATCGACCAGCTTTTCGAGCTGCTTCTTGGCCGCCGCCACCAGCGGCCCTGCCGTCTCACGCGCCGCGCCGTATGTCTTACGGGCATTCTCGAATGCAGTGCGGGCGGCGTCGAGGGTTTCCTTCTTGCCGGCGAGGTATGCGGCTTGAGCCGCGATACCCGTTGCCTCGCACTTTACGTGGTCGAGCTCGTCCGGGTTGCAATCGCTCGGCGGCGGCTCGTAGCGCTGCTCTTTCTCGCCGGTGTCATTGGTGTACTGGCGGCTGGTCATCCGTGTCCTCCCTGCTCGCTCACACACCGATACTGGCGTCCGACGTGTCACCGCGCCGTTACCGAGGTGCGGACGGGCGAACGTGACGATGTGGTGACGGGTGGCGGGCAAGCATGCGGAGATGCAGCCGCTCTGGAACACCGCCCGATGACCGGGTTCCCGGGCTCGCCCCACACCGCCCGGGGGGGACTGATCGGGATCGATCCGGAAAACCCGGTGGCGAGCGTGGTGATCTTCCAGTACAACCCCGACGAGATGACCCGTACGCTGCAAGCGAGGGCGGCCATCGGCGCGGGAATGTCCGCCGGTGCTCGGGACGAGGCGCTGCGGTTGACCGGGGCACCGATCGAGAACATCACCCTTGCCGTCGAGATCGATGCGTCCGACCAGCTTGAGAGCGGCGATGCTGTGACAACGACGGTCGGCATCTACCCGCAACTGTCCTCTTTGGAGATGCTGCTCTACCCGAAGAGCGCACTTGTCATCGCGAACACAGCGCTCGCCTTGGCTGGCACGATCGAGCTCGTCCCCGCACTGGCGCCGCTCACCTTGTTGGTTTGGGGGGTCAAGCGAGTGCTGCCGGTGCGACTGACCCAGTTCTCAATCGTCGAGCAGGCGTACGACCAGGGACTCAATCCCATCCGCGCGCGCGTCTCGCTTGGCCTGCGCGTGCTGTCCTACAGCGACCTGCCGCTCACCAACCCCGGCTACCACGTCTATCTCGCCAACCAGATCACCAAGGAGGCGCTGGCGACGCTCGGCAGCGCGTCGGCAGCTGCCACTGCCGGACCGGGTTTTGTCGGATCTCTATCGCTGGGGGTGTGATGTGCCGGAGCCGACGAGTAGGTACTTCGCGGTGGACGTCGCGACGACCGCGGTGCCGGACGGCGCAGGCGGGCAGCGAAACGTGAACTACCTGCGGCGGCGCTTCCCACCACCACCATCCACTCTGCGCACACTCACCGAGCACCCGGTCACCCAGGGGGACCGGCTCGACCTGATTACGGCGCGGTATCTCGGCGATCCCACCCAGTTCTGGCGAGTCTGTGACGCCAACCTCGTGCTCCATCCCGAGGAACTGGTGGCGCCCGACCAAATCGGCCGGCTGCTCCGTATCCCTGTTCCGCAGGCCTGACTGGAGGCGCGATGGCCCAGCTGGGAATGACACTAACCGTCCTCATTGGCCCGACCCTCCCGGTGCCAGCGCCGCCGCTGCTCATGGAGAACCTGGATAGCGTGGAGGTCACGACCTCCGATACCGCGCGGTCCGGTTTCCAGCTCGTCTTCACCGCTGGTCGAAGCGGACCCGCCGACCTCGTCGACTTTCCGTTGCTCACCCTGCCGCTGCTGCGCCAGTTCAGTCGGGTGATCCTCGTCGTCACCTTCGCCGGCACACCGAAGGTGCTTATGGACGGTTTCATTACCCACCGGGAGCTGACGCCGGGCACGACCCCAGGCGCATCCAGGCTTTCCGTCACCGGCGAGGACGTGAGTGTGCTGATGGATCTGCATGAGAAGTCGGTTGAGCACTCGGCGCAGGATGAGGCGACCATCGCCACTCGGATCATCCTCGACTACTCCCAGTTGGGCCTTGTCCCGCAAGTGATCCCGGCACCAACGGTGGATCAACCGCTGCCAGTGAATCGGGTGCCCGCTCAGCTGGCAACGGATCACCGCTACCTGACTACCATCGCAAGCCGCTTCGGATACGTGTTCTACGTGGTTGCGGGCCCGGCAGAGGGGACCAACACCGCATATTGGGGGCCGCCTGTGCGGGTCGGGCGGCCGCAGCGGGCGTTGTCGGTGGATCTCGGTGCCGAGACAAACGTGCGGCAGATCAACTTCCGCTCTGACGGGCTGGCACCGACTCAGGTCGTCGGCCGCCTCCAGGACCGGCAGACCAACAAGTCGGTGCCGGTACGCAGCGCCACCACCACCCGCCCGCCGCTCGCTGCGAGGCCGGATTGGCAGGTGAATCTCCCCAACGTACGCACGACGGTGTTCCGAGACAGCGGCCTGACCACGACACAGGCGCAGGCCCGAGCCCAGGGCGTCGCCGAGGCGTCCAACGACTCACTTACCGCCACTGGCACTCTGGACACGCTGCGATACGCCGACCTGCTGACCGCCCGCGGTCTGGTCGGCTTGCGTGGCGCGGGCCTCGAGCACGATGGCCTCTACTACGTCAAGCGGGTCACGCACAGCATCCAACGCGGCGAGTACACCCAGGCTTTTACGCTGACCCGCGAAGGTGCTGGCGCGACCACGGCGGTGGTGCGGCCGTGAGTGACACCTATTACGGCAAATATCGCGGGCAGGTCGCTGACAACGCTGACCCGTACGGGCTGGGGCGGGTCCAGGTCACCTGCCCTGCGGTGCTTGGTGAAGGCAGGGCGAGCTGGGCGATGCCGAGCATGCCGTATGCGGGCAAAAAGGTTGGGTTCTTCGCAGTGCCGCCAAACGGGGCGAACGTGTGGGTCGAGTTCGAGGCCGGCGACCTTGACTATCCGATCTGGTCCGGGTGCTTCTGGGGCGACGGCGAAGTGCCGACGGATACGCCCGTCGCCACCACGAAAGTCTTCAAGACCGACGGCTTGACGCTCACAGTCGACGACACCTCTGGCTCCGGCGGCGTCAAGCTGGAGGTGTCCCCGCCGGTCGCCTCGATGACCCTGCGGATCAACCTGAGCTCGTCCGCCATTGAGCTGTCGGCCGGTAACGCGAAGATCACGCTCGGACCAGCCACTGTTTCGGTGAACGACGGCGCGCTCGAGGTGTTGTGATGCCCGGCTACCTCGTGCACCAGGGGGCCACGGTGCTCTGTTCCCACGGCGGCCAGGCGCAGCCGACCGTGCCGAGCCCTCGGGTGAAGGTTGGCGGCCAGCAGGTGGCAACCCAGCCAGCGCCGTACACCGTCACGGGATGCCCATTCACGCTGCCGAGCGGTCCTTTCCCGTGCGTGACTGCCCAATGGGTCAAGGCCGCGACCAAGGTTCTGGTCGGCGGCGTGCCGGCCGTGCTGCAGGACAGCCAGGCAGTCTGCGTTCCGACCGGAACGCCGCTGACAGTGATCGTCACACAGCTGCGGACGAAGGGGACATGAAATGCACATCGACTACCCGTTCCGGGTGGACGACCGTGGCCGGACAGCGGAGACCTCCGACAACGACTATGTTCGCGACCTAGTCGAGCAAGTCCTCTTCACAGCGCCAGGGGAGCGCGTCAACCGGCCAACCTTCGGCAGCGGTGTGCTGCGGCTGGTTTTCGAGCCGAACAGCGCTGAGTTGGCCACGGCGACTGAGTTTCTCGTGCAGAGCGCGCTGCAGGAATGGCTCGCCGATCTGGTTGAGGTGCAGGGCGTTCAGGTATCCAGTGTTGACTCCACGCTGCAGGTCGAGGTCCGCTACCAGGTACGGTCCCAGCCGCAGCCGCAGCCCCGAACGACCGTCCTGACCAGGCCGGTGTGACCGCCATGGATCAGTACCGCTGCACGGACGGCGACCGCCGGCTGGCTAGCACCCAAGCCAGCGGCCAGCTGAACGGCCTCGATTGGGTAGAGGTTTACGTCGGCCACCCAGATGTGCCGGCGCGACGCACTCTACTAGTTCGCTGCCTGCTGCCGCTGCCAGCTGGCCTCGCCGCCACCGATGTCCGCATCGACGGCGGGGTCCGGGTGGACCCAGCAATCAACCCGGTGCGCGTGGTCTGGGCGGTGCCGGCGAGGCGGCTGGCTGCCGCGCAGAATGCTGGCCTGGTCAGCGCCTCGGACGTTGCCGCCTTCGGCGCGGTGCCGGACCCTGACCGCCTGCTGGTAGTACGGACCAACTCGATCGGCGACTTCTCCAGCTACCGGCTGGTAGTCGCAGAACCTGGCCGGTGGGGCTTCGACCCGCGGCTGGCCCAGATCGACTTCATGTTCAGTGTGGACTGCCCGGCCGATCAGGACTGCCCTGCGCCGGCGGCCTGCCCGCCCGAGCGCGTGATCGAGCCGGTCGTTGACTACCTTGGCCGAGACTTCGCCGCGCTACGGCAGGTGTTGCTTGATCGGCTCTCGCTGCTGTTGCCCCATTGGAAGGACCGCTCGGTCGCTGATCTGGGCGTGACGTTGGTAGAGCTGTTCGCCTACCTCGGCGACAACCTTTCCTACGCGCAGGACTCGGTGTCGGCGGAGGCGTACCTAGGCACCGCACGCCGCCGCGTTTCGGTCGCCCGGCACGCCAGGCTCCTGGATTACAGGATGCACCAGGGAGCTGCGGCGCGGACCTGGCTGGCGTTGTCGGCGGACGCCGGCGCGGATGGCGTCACGCTGCCGTCCGGCACCGAGGTCGGTGCCGCAAACGGCGGAGCGGATGGCCCGGTCTTCCGCACCCTCCACGAGTTGACTATACGTTCCGTGAGGTCGGCGATCGACTTCTACACCTGGGGCGACCTGTATTGCTGCCTGCCCCGCGGGGCCACCCGGGCCACCCTCCGCGGCACCTGCGCCGAACTGCAGCTACACGCCGGTGACGTGCTGCTGCTAGAAGAAGTCCGAGGCCGGAGCGGCGAAGTGATGGACGCCGACCGTACGCACCGCTGGGCCGTACGGCTGTCCGAGGAGCCGATCGACGCGGCGGACCCGTTGACTGGGACGGAGGTTGTCGAGGTGGCTTGGCGGGAGGAGGACGCGCTGCCGTTCCCGCTGTGTGTTTGGCAGTTCCCCCGCGGGCGATGCCTTGACCCGATCGCGGCCGCGGTCGTCCGCGGCAACGTCGTGCTGGTTGAGCACGGGAAGCTGATCCCCCTCGAACCGTTGGTGCCGGACCGAGTCCCGGCCCGCGGGCGCTTCAGGCCCAGGCTCGATCGGCTGGGGCTCGCCTACGCGATGCCGTACCGGCACGCGCAGGCAGTCCGGCGCCCAGCGGCGGAGGCTCTCGACGTCAGGCCGAGCGAGGCCGTTGCGCAGATTGTGCAGCTCACCGATGGCCGGGAGGACTGGGTGGTGCGCCCGGACCTGCTGTACAGCGACCGCTTCGAGCCTGCATACGTGGTGGAGATGGACGACGACAGCCGGGCGCGGATGAGGTTCGGCGACCCGCCCAATCGACGGCCGGTTCCGGGCGCCATCGTCCGGGCGAGCTACCGCATCGGCGGTGGCCGGGGTGGGAACGTCGGCGCGGACGTCCTCACCAGTCTGGCCGAGCCAGTCACCGGACTGTCCGTTCGCAACCCGATGCCGGCCCGCGGCGGGGCGGACCCCGAACCGGTGGAGCAAGTGCGGCAGTGGGCACCGCAGGCCTTCCGGGTGCAGGAGCGCGCTGTCACCGACGCGGACTACCGCGAGATCACCGAGCGACATCCCCAGGTGCAACGGGCGGCGGCGACCCGGCGATGGACCGGGTCCTGGTACACCGAGTACGTCACCGTCGACCGGCTGCGCGGGGTGCCTGTCGACCGTCCATTCCGAACCGACGTGGCTGCATACCTTGAGTCGTTCCGGATGGCCGGGGTCGACGTCGCCGTCGATGCGCCGATCCCTGTGCCACTGAACATTGTGCTCACCGTTTGCGTTGAGCCCGGGCACCTGCGGTCCGCGGTGGAGCGCGCTCTTACCGACCGGTTCTCCGCGCGCGACCTCGCCAGCGGCGACCGCGGCTTTTTCCACTCTGACAACTTCACCTTCGCCCAGCCGGTCTACCTCAGCGCCGTGGTCGCGGCGGCGATGGCTGTCGACGGGGTGCGTTGGGTGGAGACTGCAGAAGCTGCGGGCAAGCCGAACCGATTCCGGCGGTGGGGACGGCCGTCCGCGGGCGAGCACGCAGCCGGCCGGATCCCGATGCAACGGCTCGAGGTGGCTCGCTGCGACAGCGACCCGGACCAGCCAGAGAACGGCCGGATCGCGTTCGCGATGGTCGGAGGGCTGTGATCATGGCTGCGCCTGCGCTTGACGACTGCGGCTGCTGCGGAGCTGCGCCGGAGGAGCCTACCCTGGCCAACCCGCCTGGGCAGGCCACCCTGGCGTACCGGAGCGGCACTCAGACCAGTGTGTTTCGTCGGATGCTCGCTCGGCTGGCTGACGAGCTGCCGGGACTGAGAGCGCGGGACGCGGACGATCCAGCGATCGCGCTGCTCGACGCCTGGGCGACGGTCGCCGACGTGGTCACCTTCTACCAGGAGCGGATCGTCAACGAAAGCTTCCTGCGAACGGCGACCGAGCGGGTCTCTGTAGTCGAGCTGGCTCATGCGATCGGCTATGAGCTGCGGCCGGGCGTCGCCGCCTCGACGCACCTGCGCTTCGCCGTCGAATCTGTACCGGGAGCGCCCGAGAAGGCCCTGGTAGCGGAACGGACAAAGGTCCGAAGTGTGCCGGGCCAGGGCGAGCAGTCGCAGACGTTCGAGACCAGCGCTGAGCTGCCCGCGCAAGCCGAGCTGAACGAGGTTGGGTTGCGTACCCACGAGCCGCAGCAGATCGGGCGCGGCACCACGCGGCTGTACTTCAGCGGGACGACTACTGGGCTGCAGCCTGGGGACGCCATCCTGGTGGTGCGCCGGGACAAGTCCGGCGTATGCCGTGAATTCCGGATCTTGCGCACGGTCGACCCGCGGTCGGACACCACGCTGGTTGGCTGGGACCGCGGGCTCGAGGCCGGCCCGACGCCACCGCAGGATGCAGTGGAGGTGTACGCCTTCCGACTGCGAGCCTCGATCTTCGGCCAGAACGCACCGGACTTCCGGTCGATGCCCGATGAGGTACGCGGTCGATATCTGGCATCGCATTCCGACTCGCCAGCGCCGACGGCTGGCAACTGGCCGGGCTTCGAGCTTCCCGGGGAGGACGACGAGACGGTGATCGACCTCGACGCGGCGTACCCTGCGGTCGTTAAGGGATCCTGGCTTGTGCTCAGCGAGGCGGCAAAGGAGCCGGCGATCCTCCTGGTCGATAAGGCTGAGCTCGCTGGGGGCGAGGATTTCGGCATCACCGGCCGAACGACCCAGGTCACACTCCTTCCCGACACCGACCTGTCCAGGTTCAGCCGGCGGGAGGTCGCGGTGTTCACACAGAGCGAGCGGCTCAGGCTTGCCGACCAGCCGATCGAGCGCCCGCTCACCGGCCGTGTACTGGAGCTAGACCGGGTCGCGGCCTTCATACCGGGCAGCCGCGTCTTCGTTGCCGCTAGCACCGACTCCGGTGCACCCTTCATCCGGCTGTCAACGGTCGAGCCGATCGGCACGGGTGCCGAAGTGACGCTCGACGCAGACCTGCCATCGGGACTGCGCCGGGACTCGGCCAGGCTGCTGGGCAACGTCGTCCTGGCCACGCACGGAGAGACCGTGGACGACGAAGTGCTTGGCAGCGGCGACGGCACGCTCGCCTACCAGCGCTTCACCCTGCGCAAGCCGGATCTGACGCACGTCTCGGCCCGGACGTCCAGCGGCGTGGTGAGCACACTCGAGGTGCGGGTCGACGGAGTGCTGTGGAACCAGGTTCCGTCGCTGTTCCTGGCCGGCCCACAGGACAGGGTGTACGTCGTCCGCATTGACGACGATGCACGCGCGACCGTCATCTTCGGCGACGGGATCCGGGGATCCCGGCTGCCGTCGGGACAAGAGAACGTCCGGGCCCGCTATCGAAGCGGCATCGGACCCCCGGGCCGGGTGACCGCTGACTCCCTGACACTGCTGCCGCAGCGACCGTTCGGCATCGCGACCGCTACAAACCCAGAGGACGCCGCCGGCGGGGTTGCGCCGGAGAGCCTGGAGGCGGCCCGGGTCAACGCGCCGCTCGCCGTGCTGACCCTCGACCGGGTCGTTTCGCTGCGCGACCACGAGGACTTCGCCCGGGCGTTCGGCGGAATCGCCAAAGCGCGCGCGGTTGCGCTGCCCGTGCGCAACACGCTGCTCGTTCACCTAACAGTGGCAGCGGAGGGCGGCGCGGCGGTCGACGATACGACGGTCGGCCATCTGCGCGACGCCATTGCGGAGTTTGGCGGCTCGATAGACCGATTCCGAATCGACAGTCTCCGGGCTGCCCCGTTCGAGGTAGAGCTGAGCGTACTTACGGACCCGGCGCGGGTGAGGTCCACTGTGCACGACGCGGTGGTAGCTGAGGTGCGGACAGCGTTCGCCGCCGACCGCCGCTCCTTTGTCCAGCCGGTCACCGCGGCGGAAGTGATCTCCGTCGTACAGGCTGTTCCCGGGGTTGTAGCAGCTAGGCTGACCGCCCTACACCGACGCGGCGAGGCTGGCGTGACTGAGGTGCTAGTCGCCCGCGACGCCCGCTTCGCCCCGACCGCACAGGAGCCGGATCGTATCCTGCCGGCCGAGCTGCTCGTCGTCGACCGCAACAAGATCTTGCTCACGGTGATGCCGCCATGACCGCCAGCCCGAGCCCATATGAGATGCTGCCGGCTATCCACCGGATCCGGGACTCCGAGAGGGGTGAGCCGCTGCGGGGACTGCTCGCGGTGGTGGAAGAAGAGTGGCGCCGGCTGGTCGAGGATGTTGACGACCTCTATGACGATTGGTTCATCGAGACATGCGACGAGTGGGTGGTGCCCTACATCGCTGACCTGCTCGGCGTGCAGGGCCTGACATCGGTCACCGGCGGGCCGAGCCTGCGCGCGGTGGTTGCTAATACTCTTGCCTACCGGAGGCGGAAGGGCACGCCGGCAGTGCTTGAGCAGCTGGCCCGGGACGTGACCGGATGGCCGGCCCGCGTGGTGGAGTACTTCAGTCTGATCGGCACCATCCAGCACCTCGACCATGTCCGGCTCGCGAACGTGCGGACCCCGGACTTGCGCGATTCCGCAGCCCTAGAGCTCGTCGGGACACCCTTCGACCGGACCTCGCGCACAGTGGACGTCCGGCACATCGACATCGGCCGAGGGCGGCACAACATCCCAAATGTCGGCCTCCACATGTGGCGGCTCGGCTCGTACGCGGTGGCGGGTGTCGATGCGCGCGCGGTGGACCGGTCCCTCGGCCAGTGGAAGTTCGACCCAGCGGGTCGGGACATGCCGCTGTTCATACGGCCCCGGACCAAGCCCGCGCTCACCCATATCGCCGAGCAGGCTGACGTGCCGGATCCGCTGCGGCGGCGGGCCCTGTATGACGAACTCACCGCGCTGGCGGCGGGCGGCGACCCGGTCCTGCTCGCCGAGCCCACGCCGGCGCTGCGAGTGCGGCTTGATGGCGCCGCTGGGGAACCGGTGGGGCCGTCCGGGCTGGTCTGCTGCGACTTGACCGACTGGCAGGGGCCACGCGGGGACTCGGTCGCGGTGGATCCGATGCTCGGCCGCATCGCGCTGCCCACCGACTCCCGGCCCGCCCGGGTTCTAGTCGACTATGCCTACGGCTTCCCGGGCGATCTCGGTGCAGGGCCGTACGATCGGAGAGAGACGCTGGCCATCGCCCAGGCCGCTACCGGCCTGCCGTGGCCGGACGAGGCGGCCTGGCGGTCCGAATCCGGGTGGCAGATCGGAGTCGGCCGCGACGTCGACCTAATACCCGGTCAGGTCGTTCGGACGATCGGGGACGCGGTGCGGCTGTGGAATGCACGTCCACCGCGACCCGGCGGTCAGGTCGGCGTCATCGCGGTCAGCGACAGCGCCACATACACCGAGGATCTCAGCATCGACGTGTCGGCCGGCGATCGATTGCTGCTGGTCGCAGCCGCCTGGCCAGAGAGGGAGCCCGGGGTGCTCGCACCGACCGGCCTGCGTCCGCACCTCATCGGCACCATCGAGGTCACCGGCGGCAGCGGAGCATCCCACGGGGCTCCGAGCCAGTTCCTGCTTGACGGGTTCTCGGTCGAGGGTGGGCTCACCGTCCTGCCCGGCGACCTCGGTGGTCTAGTGGTCTCTAGCTGCACGCTGCTGGACGGCACTGTGGACAAAGGCATGCTTGTGGCCCAGGGCAATCCGCAGCTGAGAGTGCGGCTGCTGCGTAGCCTCTGCACCGCCGTCGAGCTCAGGGACACCGCCGGTCTAGGTCTCACCGACTGCATCGTGCACGCTGGCGGCGATGCGTCGGGCCATGCGATCGACGCGCCGTCCACGCACGTCGAAGTCATCGCAAGCACCGTGCTCGGCTACACCACGGCCCGCAGTTTCGCTGCCAGCAACGCGATCCTGCGCGGGCAGGTTGACATCGAGCGCCGGCAGCAGGGCTGTGTGCGCTTTTCCTTCCTGCCGCTGCAGTCCCGGTCGCCGCGTCGGTACCAGTGCCAGCCGTCCGACGAGGCATCGACCATCGCTCCGGTGTTCACCTCATTGCGGCCGGACGACCCAGGCTTCGGGCAGCTTGCCGCCGGCTGCCCGGTCGAAATCAGCGAGGGCGCCGACGACCAGGGCGAGATGGGCGCGTACGGCTTCCTGCAGCAACACCGGCGGCGGGCCAACTTGGCCTCGCAGCTGGACACATACCTTCGCTTCGGGCTCGAAGCCGGATTCTTCCTAGTGACGTGAGGTGCAGCATGAAGGGCGACTTCACCCGGCGTACGTTCCGCCATCGCAACCATTACCGCGGCGTCCTGCTGCAGCAGGGTCGGGTTGCCCTCGACGCTGACTGGAACGAGCAGGTCGAGATCCAGGAGCGGCTGGATCGTACGACCACACGCGACACGGTCGGCCGGCACGGCACCCCGGCGGAGGCCGCCGGGATGGAGGTCGTCTGCGCGAGCGGCGATGTCACCAAGAGCGACTGCAAGGAAACCGACCTACGAATCTCCCCCGGCCGCTACTACGTGGACGGCATCCTCTGTGAAAACGAAAAGCTGGTGCCTTTGACCGCCCAGCCGGACCTGCCCGGAGTGACGCTGCCCAAGGAGGCGGGGCGCTATATCGCCTACCTCGATGTGTGGGCCGAACACGTCACCATGCTGGAGCGGCCGGAATTGCGCGAAGTGGCTCTCGGCGGCCCGGATACCGCTACCCGCAGCCGGACTATCTGGCAGGTCCGCCTCGTCAAGCCGAAAAATCCCCCGGACGGCTGCCCGCCGGAGGATCCGCCGTTCACCCCTGAACTCGCTCGCGGAGACCCCACCGGCACACCGGGCAAGCTGCGGGCCCGGGCGAAGGCGCCCGACGATGATCCCGAGCCCTGCGCCATCCCGACGACCGCGCGCTATCGCCGGCTAGAGAACCAGCTCTACCGTGTGGAGATCCGGACGGGCGGCTCCCCGGAGGACAAGCGGACCTACCTCTGGTCGCGGGAGAACGGGTCGGTTGCGGCGCGGCTGCTGACCGTCGCCGGCAACGTGCTGACCATCGACGCCGCCGGCCGCGACGAGCGGCTCGGCTTCGCCCGAGACAACTGGGTTGAGGTAACCGACTCTGCCCGCGGCCGGAGGGGTGAGAAGGGCTTCTTGGCCCAGCTTGACGAGGCGGACGGGACAAAGCTGACCGTACATCGCTGGCTGGATGACATCGCGCCGACCAACGAGGACCTCGGGCCAGGCAAGGTGGTCCGCCGGTGGGACTCGGAGGGTGAGCTGACCGTCGGCGCTGGTTGGGTGAACCTCGAGGATGGCGTCCAGGTCGAGTTCGATGGCGGCATGTACCGGACCGGCGACTATTGGCTGATCCCGGCTCGGTCGGCCAGCCTGACCGGCAATCCGGTTGACCCTGACCTCGTTGGCAACGTCGAGTGGCCGCGAGACGGCGACAAAGCGGTGTTCCGGCGGCCGGTCGGGATCAAGCACCACTACGCCCCCCTCGCGGTGCTGGAGCTCGGGTATGGCGGCTGGCGCCGGCTGTACGACTGCCGGATTGTGTTCCCCCCGCTCAGCGGCCCGAAGCCGGGACTGGACCATGCGCCCGGCCTGCACGTCACCGGTGTGGTCCTCCGCGATGAGGACGAGACGCCGCTGCTGAACGACTCGGTCATCGCGGCGGAGGACCTGGCCGGCGGTATCGCCGTCCTCCTCGATGACGCTCCGGCCGCGACGACAGTGGACGGCAAACCAGTGTTGCAGTTCACCGTCGATCTGCCGTACCCGTTCTCCCAGTCGGACCGGGACCTGTGGTACCTAGGGCAGTCGACAGACGAGAAGAACTTGATTGGCACGATGCCGCTCGCGCTCGGCGGAGAGGTCGCCCTGGACCAGCCCCAAAGGGGGCCTGCGATTACATGGATGCCGGCCGAGGGCAGTGCGGAGTTTCTGCCGCGGCTGCTCACGATGATGGGCGAGTTCCACCGGGGCAATCGGGTGCTATGTCACCTGACGCTGACCGGCCGCGCCGTCGCCGCGGATGATGGCCGGGTGGTCAACGGGCTGGCCGTCGGCCGCCCTGCGGCAGACGGCACTACCGAGCTGGTGTTGCCGACTGTGGACGACGTGCATGGCGCTGACTTCACCATGTGGTTCTGGCTGGCGCAGCCATCCCAAGAGCCGGTTCCTCAATGATGGCCGTCGCCGATCGGGTGTCACCGGTACGGCCGCCGGCGGCGGTGCGGGTGGCGCCCCCGCCGGCGCAGATCCAGCGCTGCGGTGGCGTCCAGTGCCCGCCCGGCACTTGCAACCACGACGACGACCAGAAGATCCATCGGCACGCGGAGGGCGGGGCGGGCCCGCTGTCGCCGCCGGGAATCGTGACTAGCGTCTTGGCATCGGCGGGACAGGCCCTAGACATCTCCACCCGCAAGCTGATGGAGGAGCGATTCGGCCACGACTTCAGTAAAGTGCGGATCCACACCGACTCTGCAGCGGCACGGTCGGCACAAGCGATCAACGCCCAGGCGTACACGTACGGCCGGCACGTCGTGATTGGATCGGGACGGTACCGGCCTGACACTCGTGACGGGGTGGAGCTCCTCGCGCACGAGCTCACCCACGTCGTCCAGCAGGGCAATCGCGCCGCCGATACGATGGCGCCGCGCTCCATCAGTCACCCGCAGGAGGCATCCGAGCAAGAAGCACACCGGATGGCCGGCGGCCTAAACCGAGACGGCCTCGCCGGGACGCGGCCGCCTGCTGGGCTGGTCCAGCGGCAGAGTGACGAGGAGCCGGGCGGGTTCGCCGGCGGTGGCGGCTCATTCGGCGGCGGCGGTGCCAGTGGCAGCTGGGAACCGGCGGATGAGACAGAAAACGTCAGCATGGTCGAGCTGACTTGTGAATCCACATCGGACGGGACGATCGATTTCCACCTGCGCGGTGGCGGGATGACTAGCTACCGGCTCACTCTCTGCGACCTGACCCCCGGCGACTACGTGGCCGAGGTCGAGGTCGTTGGGCATGACCTCACACTGCGCTTCGATCTGCCGGGCGGCCTGTTGTTCCGGTTCGCGTACGTCGTCGATCCCGGACAACAGGACCCATCGACATTCTTCGGTGACCAGCACCGGGTGCCGGTGCGGGCGCGATCGGGCGTGCCCACTCCCACCGCGCCGGCGCTGCCGCTGGTCTGCTCCCGACCGCTGGACTTCCCCGCGTGGACCGGGCTGCGGAACTTCCGGCACGCCTACATCAACGACCCGCCAGCGAACTACGCCATCCGCGGACTGGTCAGCGGTAACGGCGTCACCGCCAGCTGCTCGACAGCTACTGACGCTTCCGGAACGCCGGATGTGCCTGCAACCTCGATCTGCAAAGAATGCCTTCCGGCGCCCGGCCAGACTAAGGAGGACGTGTCCCGGTGTCTCCGCGCTACCCACGCGGCGTATCCAAGCCCCAACCTCTACCGAAACCTGCCGGACCCGCACGACAGCTTCCGGCACGGCCCCAACAGCAACAGCTATGCGGCGGCGATGGCCCGATGCTGCTACAACTTCAGCCCGTCGGGCTTGGGAATCCTCCCTGGCTGGAGCCACTCCCCGGCCGGGCCGTGTCCTCCCGCACCTACCCCAGTGTTGCCTTCCGAGGAGCCCGCACCGGAGCCCGGGCAATCCGAGGAACCCGCGCCGGAGCAGTCCGGGGAGGCTCGCGATGCCGGTGCACCGGGCGAGCCACCCGCTGGCGCTGGACCGCTCGGCGGCCAGGATACAGCGCCCACCGACCTACACGCGTTCGGCAATCGCAGCAAGCCGCGGGACCCGCGGCTCGGTATCGACATCGATCCTAATCCGGACGGATCGGTCGGCCCGGAACCAAAGGAGCCTCCGTGGCCGGACGGCGCCTCTACCTTCGGGGACCCGGAGAAGGCCCCCTTGACTGGTCATCACCACCGCATTGTCGCGGGTACCCGGATGACTACCGGGCTGCGAGTGATCGCAGACGGCTCGGAGGCCGGCGGGCCGCAAAGGGAGACGCACCATACGATTTTCCCGGTCGAGCAGATGCTCTTCCAGGACTTCGTGGACCGCTTCCAGGGGCTTGGCTGGGCGTACGCGGGTAAGAGGTGAGCGTGGAAATAGAGCCGTCCGATGGAGCGCTCTGGAAGGCCGTCGTTCAGGCAGAGGGCCGGTTCATCGCCGCCCGGATGGCGTTTCTCGCGAACGCCGAGGATCGGGTGGGTGTGCTGCGGGGCGCGTTGCACACTGCGGCACAGCGAGGCACCGCGCTGCGGCTGCTGCCGTACTGCCAGCCCGCCGAGCGGCAGGAGCTCTTCGGGGTGCTCCTCCGACTGTCTAGTGTCGGCCACCGGGACGTCCTGCTGTGCCGCGAGGCGATCCTGTCGTTACCCCGGGGCTGGGTGCTCGACCGGATCGAGTCCGCTGCCGAGGAACTACTGTCCGACGGTGGCGAGGAGGAGTATCGCCGGCTACTCGAGCTCTATGCTGAGCTGGACGCCGGCCTGACCCGACGGCTGGCGGAGCGGGCTGCGCGGCACCCTGACCAGGAGGTGCGCGAGGCCGGCGCAGACTTCCTCCGGCGGCTGCCGTGAATGCTGGTGGCGTTGGCCCGTACGCTGTGCTCGGCTGGGACGCATCGAGCGTATCCGTCGGCACGCTGCAGGGCGGTGATCCGGAGCTACGCCGAGTTGCCACCCGCTGGCGGGACATCCGCAACTGCGTCGCCGCCCCAGACGGCTCCTGGCTGCTGGTGTCCGGTGTGGCCACCGATTCCGGCGCGCACGGCCTGTGGCGGGTGAACCCTACGGATGGCCCGTCGCGCGCGCTGCTGGAGGCCGACTACCTGTTGCACGGAGCCGTCGACCCGACCGGCTCGCGGGTTGCGTACACCGCGCCACCGGCCCGGTCCCGGTCGGACACCAGCCTGCATCTGCTCGACCTCGCCGACTCTGCTAGCCGGCTGGTGGTCGAGGGGTCGCTGGCGGTCGACTGCATCCCGTCCTGGCGGACGCCCGGCCACGTGCTGTTTCACACCGAGGACCGGGAGATCGTCGAGCTCGACCTGGCTTCGGGCCGGTCACGCCGGCTGTTCGCCGGCGAGCACCCGGCCCCGTCGCCGGACGGTAGCCGGATCGCCTACCGCACCGGTCCTACCGTCCTGGTCGCCGGTGCCCCCGGTCCGCGGGCCGACGTCTCACCCCGGTGGGGCCTGCTCCACCGCCCGTATCGGGGCGGCATGAGCTGGTCACCCGATGGCCGGCTGCTGCTGCTCGCCCGAACGGGTGGCACGCTCGGCTATGAGCTGGACTTCGGCGCGCTCGACGTCCAGACCCAGGAGCTCACGCGGATTCGGCAGCGCTACCTGCGGGGTCTGGTCTTCTCCTAGTCGCCGTACATTGAAGAGACCCCATGCCTGCACGACGGAGGAGGTCGGACATGTTTGCACGTGTCCAGCCGCAGCAACGGATCAGCTCGAAGAGCCGCGCGGACCGACCGCCCGATCGGCCATGCGCTTGCGCCAGCTGCGGTTCGGAACGCCGCAGCGCGCCGTAGCGCGGACGCCGGTTCGGTGCGATCCCGGTGCGGGCACCCGAGGCCTCCGAAGCCGGCGACGACGACCTGGAGCAGACGACCCTCACCGGCGGCACGTCTGGCAACAGCTTCACGTCGGAGTTCGATCCGACGACCAGCAGCCCGGTGCCGGACTGCGACCGCATCGTCATCACCCAGTCGGTCAAGATGACGGCAGATGGGACGGCCCTCATGCCAGGCACCTACTACTCGCCGTGGAAGTGCCGCGATGTCACAGCGCTGTCGGACGGGAGCTACCTGGATCACGGCAAGTGCACCTACACCACGCCGTACCCGGTGGACCGGGGGATCGGCACCGCGGGCAAGAGCAACGCGACCGGCACCGCCAAGGCGACGTACGGGGATGCGCCAGCAACCAGCGGTGGGGACAAGGGCTTCAAGAGCGCCGCCAACCCCGGCGGCTGGTCCACCGTCACCTACTACTTCGAGAACTACGCCCTGTGCGCCCTGGGAAAGGACTGCGCCCCCATGTCCGGGCCGCTCTCCGGTCCGACCTGGTACGACGGGATCGCCTGGCAATACGCGAAGACCGCCGTGGACGACGCGGCCGGCGGCAACGGGACTGCGACAGCGACCGCCAGCCTGCTGCCACCGACGGTCGGCGCGACCATCCTGCAGGCGTTCGACAAGTACAACCAGGCTAAGGGTTTCGTGCCCTGTTGACGCTGCCGCGAGGCGGCCATGAGTCGAACGGCACACGATGGCAGAGATAGCGATCGGGGAGAGCCTGGCCTGGCTGGCCGTCTCCAGGCCGCACATCGGGGTAGCGCGCGTCGCCGAGGACGAGCGTGTGGCGGGCCCGGGTGATGCGCTGCATACACGGCGTCTCGAGCTGCGCCGCACCACGGTGGTAGCCGGCGACCCGCCCGAGCAGGCGCACATCAGCATCTAGTGGCGGACGGCGCGGACGGCGCGGACGGCGCGGTCGGCACCGACGTGCTTGCCTTCGCCGACGCCGACAAGCTCGTCGAACGGGTGGTCGGGCTCGACCGTCACGACCTCCGTCCCGCGCTTACCGTGTCATTCGACCTATTGGCTGACCGGTCCGCGATCCTCGACGCCGTGCGGTCCGCAGTGGATGGACGCGGTCAGGTGGGAGCTGCTGCCGCGGGCCGCGCCCTCGGCCTGAACGAGCCGCAACGCGGATTCCTCCGGTTCGCCGTGCCGGCGGGCACGCCGGCGTACGAGGCGCTATACGCCGGCGGCGCCTGCTACCTGGTGGTACCCGTGCAGCCCGACCTGGAGCAGGACCTGCTGCGGCACAGCCAGGCCGGCGATCCGTGGGAGCGTGCCCGGGTGGCACATCAGCTCGGGAACTACTCGGACCGGGAGGCCGTCGAGCGGCTTGGGCAGCTGCTGCTCGACCCGGCCAGGATGCCGGTGCAGACTCTCTCCGGTGGGCGGCGAACCGAACGCTCGGTGCAGCCAGCTGCCCAGGTTGCCTTCGACAGCCTGACCGAGCTCGGGGTCGCGGTCGACCAGCCGGACGGTTGGGTGGAGGACTTCCCCCACTTGCTCATCTGGCCGGGCAGCGCCGCCCTCGCCGGCTGACAGCGCGCCCGCCTACCGGTCCGGATGCCCGAGCGCCGGGCGACCGGCAGGTTCCGGCCCCGCACGGACCACGTCGTCACGGCTGCTCTCGCGGCAGCACACCTCCTACTGAGCTGGCGATGGCGCGCGCCACCGCGCGCGCCAACTCGACGTCAGGCGACCAAGACTGATCCGCCTGAAGGGCGGCCGCAACTCCGTCCTCGTCCGGCGACCCGTCGATTCCCAGGGACTCGATGTGGACGGTCAGGTCGTCCATCCGGCTACCTCCGCGTCGGTCAGTGGTCTCTCCAGTTTGGCGTACTCCGTGCGTGCTGCCGAGAGTATGTGTGTCATCCGTACGGGCTTGCCGGCGTCCGCGGCCAGGAACGCGGCCGACAGCGCGATGTTGCGGATTGTGCCGCCAGCGATGGTGAGCCGGGCCAGCTTCCCGGCGTCGAGGCCGTCAGTCGGCAGCTGCGGCGGGAAGATCCTCCGCCAGATCTGAGCCCGCCCGGCGGCGTCCGGGAACGGGAACGGGACCATAAAGCGTAGCCGGCGCAGGAATGCCGAATCCAGCGCGCTCTTCAGGTTGGTGGTCAAGATCGCCAGTCCGCGGTAGGTCTCCATCCGCTGCAGCAAGTAACTCACCTCGATGTTGGCGTACCGATCGTGGCTGTCCTTGACCTCGCTGCGCTTGCCGAACAGCGCGTCCGCTTCGTCGAAAAGCAAAACCGCGCCGCCGGCCTCTGCCGCGTCGAAGATCCGACGGAGATTCTTCTCGGTCTCCCCGATGTACTTGCTTACTACCTGGCTGAGGTCCACCCGATGCAAATCGAGCGCGAGGTCCGCTGCCAGCACCTCTGCGGCGAAGGTCTTCCCAGTGCCGCTCGGCCCGGCGAAGAGCGCGGCGACTCCGGACCCGCGAGCGGTGCGGGTCGCGAAGCCCCATTCCTCGAGAACGAGCAACTGGTGCCGGACGTGCATGGCGATCTGGTGCAGCAGCTCTAGCTGGGGCGCCGGTAGCACTAGGTCGTCCCAACCGGGGCGTGAAACGATCCGCTGCGTCAAGTCGTCCAGGTCCCCCCGCGAGTACCGGCGGCACGCATCCCACAACAAGAAGCCAGCCTCGGCATCCCAAGGCTCGCTTATCTCGCTCGCGACCTCCGCGATACCGCTGAGACCGAGGTCGAACTGGCCGGCGATCCGGTCCACCCATCCGTTCAGTCCGCGCATGGGGCCCACCGCCGAGCGCCACGCGGTACGGCGCTCGCCGGCATCCGCCGGGGCGACCTCCACGCTAGTCAGCGAGCCGGCGCGGTCCAGCGGGGCGCGGGACACCAACGCGACCGGCGCCCGAAGCCGAACCGCGAGCTCAGCAGCTGCATGGCCGCCCTCGTCGCCGACCTCAATCAGCCAGGACCGACCGCTCAGCGCGGTCTCCCGATCGCAAAGGCGCGCCAATAGGTCTCGCTCGTCCGGTGCGGCGGGAAGGTCCGCGGCCCGCAGGCACACCGGCTGCAGGCCCAAGTCTATGGATGCTGCCGACACGACCGCCCGCAGATCACCGGGCTGCCGCCCCGACAGCCGCACCCGCCGGTCGCCGGGCGCAGCCCAACACGCCACCACGCGATCGGCCGCGGCCCGCAGCGCCAGCGACAGCGCCGGCGGAGAGATGAGCGGCTCGGCGAGCACCTCGATCCTCGGGTCTAGGTAGGCGATCCCAGTCAGTGCGTGCAGCACACGCTCGTCGATCCGCAGTGGACTCGCGGTCGGCACCTCCGGGTGCGCCAGCTCGACCAGGTGCCAACGGCGCAGCTGGGCAGTCGGCGTCGTGGCGCTCCAGTGTGAGTCCGGCAGCGTCGCCATCGCCAGGCTGAAAGTCGCGTACGGCCGATCCGGGTCGCCATGCGCGGTCGCACACGCCCGGGCGACCGCGGTGTCCAGTTCCACGCCGGCACAGAGCAACAGCACCGCCCGTTCGAAGCCGGACAAACCAAAGGCTGCAGCTATGCCGTCGAGCGCCGGCGGTGCCGGCATCACGGCGGCGAGGTTGTCCCGACGGAGGGCCGCGTCGTGGTCGTCCTCACCGGACACGCAGCACCGGACGGCGTCGAGCGCGGCGGTGAGGAACCGGTGGTTGGCCTCCACCCAGCCGTCGGCCGGCTCGCTGTCCGGACCGGTCATAGGATCGTCACCCTGGGCTGGTCAAAGCGACCGTCGGCCCCTGTGGCCAGGATGCTCTCCGCGCCGTCGACCTGCACGCGGACGAGGTAATCGCCGGGCATCACCCCAGTCACCCGCAAGGTCACCTCGTCGACCGTCGCGGGGCCAGCCGGGTCGAGCGGCGGCGCGACGAACAGGTACGACCGCGTTGGGCGCTGGTCCGGAGGCGGCGGGTGATGCTCGTTGAGGATCAGCACGACGCGCTGCCGGCGCCCGACAGCCGGTGTCAATGGCACGGTCACGTCGACCGCACCCGCGCCGCCGGAAGCGGCGGTCACAGCGTCAGCGACGGTGGGCCGAATAACCACGGGTTCGGCCGCAGACTCGGCGCCGCCGCGCTCGACCGCCGGCGTGCCTACGAGCCGAGGGTGCACCACCTGCACGCCATGCACGCCCGCGACGACCGCGGCCGGGACGGTGACGGTCAGCCTGCTGCCCGTGGCCTGGTCGTCGGGAACCGTCATCTCGACCTCGCCTAGCCGTACCCGCGTCCTGAACGCGCCGCGCAGGCGCTGGCCTTCGATCCGCAGGCTGGTACCGACCGTGACCGGATCGGTCGGCGCCGTGTCGGCGACCACCCGCGTGATGGCGGGAACAGTGAGTGCGGCGACATCGACGCCACGGGTGAGCACGGGCAGCGGCGCCTCAGGTGTGAGGTCCTGATCCAGCAGCACGACGGCAGCGTTGTATGCGACAGAAAGCCGGTACGGTGCCTGGAAGAACGTCGACCACAGCTTCGACAGTTCCTCCAGGCTGAGGGGCTGTAGCGTGAAGCGCACCACGTCGACTTGGTCGGGGAGGTCGGAGAACTGTTCCCATGCTGTGGGATCTTGCACGCTTGCGCGATTGATAAGGTCGCGCAGTAGCTCGCGGCTCAGCACCGGCCGGGCGGCGAGGGCGGTGACCGCGACGCCTAGCATCCGTTGCGGCTCGACGGCGCCCTCGTCGCCGGAGAATGTCAGCAGGTAGTGCAGGTCCAGCGCCTGCTGCGGGCGAGCGACCGCGGTGCCGTCTGGTCGGCGCGTCGGCAGGGCGGCGCCGCTCCAGTGACCGTTCCCGACGACCTCGTACAGGAAGACGTTGATGCCGCGGGCATCACCGTCGACGTTCGCGAGCATGTCCGGCCGCAGTGTCGTGACGCGGGCGTTCTGGACGCCACCATTAGGTACCCGCGGCAGCGCCTCAGCGAGGATCCGGCTGAGCGCGGACGTCACCATCGCCACCGAGAGTGAATTACTCATTGGGCGCCGCTGTTCCGGCGGTCCAGGTACGCCTCGAGCGAGAGCTGCTGCGGGCCAGGCTCCGGCTCTTGAGCGGGCGGAGGTTGGGGCGGGGTGTGAACCTCGACCCTGCCGATGTGGACCGTCACGGTCGGCGCCGGTTCGCTCGCCGAGCCGTTCAGATCCGACGGCACGAGCCTGTCGGCCCGGTTGATCCC
>Ga0307409_100000241_pt1 | contig 22011 bp, 21 predicted proteins | sample 322Ometagenome_2_FD_203888 | JGI IMG/M metagenome (GOLD analysis project Ga0307409, IMG submission 203888) | Maize rhizosphere microbial communities from greenhouse at UC Davis, California, United States - 322HYB-O-2 | ecosystem: Host-associated > Plants > Roots > Rhizosphere > Soil | place... | reverse complement strand
AATCCGACCGAGGGGCCTTTGGGAGCGGAGCCCGGCTGGCGCGGCTTCGCCGTGCCTCGCCTGCAATCGAGGTGGTCACCGTTGGCGTCAGCGGCTCTCCTCGGATTCCTGATAACGGGCTGGCATTGCCACTGGTTTCATGCCGCAGTTTGACCTTGGGCTGCCTGATATCGCGACGACGGTGTTGGTCACCTTCTGGTACCTGGTTGTTCAACCGCACTGGCGGCAGCGTGCTGCTGACACTCATCGCACATGCAACTGAGAGCGCAGTCAACATCCAGGGCCTCTGGCCACCAGGAGCTGGTACGGACCGTACGGAATGGAGCTCGTTGATTGCCTGGACGTTGCTCGTGGTTGCCCTGTTGATCTTCGATCGCAAGTCCTGGCGGACGGCACCGGAGTCGGCAATTGATCGAGTACCCGGCCCGGACCCGGATGAGTTGATCACGCGCCGTCCAGCGGCGGCGGCCGAGCGATAGTCGGGCAAGATCAACTCGGAAAACCATCCGGTTGGTGAACGGAGTTGTTGTCCGCCCAGGACCCCCGGGAAATACGCGCGCGCGGTGCCCAATGGTGAAGTTCGGTGCCCTTCACGTCCCGCACCAAGCGCAGGGCTTGGGAGGTTCCCTGGGCCACGGATCGTCGCGCCACGGATCGAGTCCGGGTCCTGGATATCCGCGTTCTTGATGCCCCCGGCCCGTGACCGCATGTAAGGCACTGACGGTGATACGCGAGCGGCCCGTTCTGCTGGGTGAACTTCACCATGCGCTGGTTGGAGTGTTCGCATGTGGTGGCGCAACGGCCGCAGATGAGTCCTGGTGGCTTCTCGGTGGGCATCCGGCAACGCTGACACGGTCGCGTCGGATAGCTGCGACGCGGTCCGGCCCGATTCTGCTCATGACTGACCAACGTAGTCGACAGCCGTCAGGATGAGATCATGACTGACCTTGATACCCGAGGGTGGCGCAACAGCCTTCGCCGGCACGACGTCTTGGCGTTCATGCTGGCTGCCCTGATCTTGACGTGGGTGGTCTGGGTGCCACGCGCCATGGGGGCGCAGGTCGGGGTGATCGGTCAGTTGTGGACCTGGATTCCCGCGATGACAGCCCTCGGTTGTGCGGCGGTGTTGTACGGCCGGGCTGGCGTACGCGATCTGGGTCGCCGATTGGTGTTGTGGCGGGTCAGGTGGTGGTGGTATCCAGTTGTCCTGCTGGGGCCGCTGGTGTTCGCGCTGGTGGTTGCCGGGACAGCGGTGTTGCTCGGCGAGCCGTGGGATGCAGTGCGCCCGCCCGCATTGACCCTGTCGATTCCTGCGCTTGGGTTGACGTTGCTGATTCTGGCGCTCACCGACGGACTCGGCGAAGAGCTGGGCTGGCGTGGGTACCTCCTGCCAAGGCTCCTCATCCGCCACCGTGCTTTCGTTGCCAGCCTGATCCTCGGGCTCTACTGGTGGCTGTGGCACCTCCCGTCGCTCTGGACTGCGGGTGGCGCGATGGAGGGCCAACCGCCGTGGCTGCTGCTCGCTGACCTTCTGGCCAAGTCGTTGCTTTTCACCTATGTGTTTCTGGGCACGCAGGGCAGCGTGCTGATCGTGATCTTGCTGCATGCCTCGACCAATCTCTTCGGAGTGTCGCCGCCCATAGGCCCGGATGGTGACCTGACGGTGCCGCTCGTGGCGCTGGCCCTCAAGTGGGTGCTAGCTGTCGCGCTATTCGTCCGGCTACCCCGATCGTTTAGCGATGGATCGGCCGAGTTTCACTGGTCAGCTACTCCTGGGTAAGTTCGGCGAGCTCGGCGGAGACGGTGATTCTGGCGAGTCCGGACTGCTTGGCGAGTCCGGCGAGTCGGGACTGCTCGGTGAATCGAGGCATCACCAGCCACGGGCGCGCCACTCGCCGAGGTGCGGTCGCTCATTGCCCAACGTCGTGTCATCTCCGTGACCGGGATGCACCACGGTGTCGTCGCCAAAGCGGGCGAAGATCTTGCTTTCAAGGTCATTCATCAGGGAAGTGAAATCCTCTGGAGTTGTTGTCCGCCCAGGGCCCCCTGGAAAGAGGCTGTCGCCGGTAAACAAATGTGTCCGGCCGGCGCCGGGATACCCGAGAGTGATCGAACCCGGCGTGTGCCCGACCAGCCCGATGACTTCCAGCCACTCGCTACCCAGCTGGATTCGATCACCGTCCCAGGCCCCGTTCAGGCCCCGTATTTCGGTGCCGATCCTGATCGCCTCAAGATCAGGTTGGCCGCAGATCAGCTGCGCCCCAGTAGCAGCAGCGACCGACGGTAGAGCCTGCCAGTGATCATCATGCCGGTGGGTGGTCACAATGGCGTCCAGCGCCTGATCGGAGATGATCTTGAGAAGTCGATCACCGTCGTTGGCGGCATCAATGAGCACGCTGCCGCCGCTGCTGTGCTGAAGCAGGTAGGCATTGTTGTCGAACGGTCCGACGCTGATCTTGGCCACGGTCACTGAGCCGGAGAGTCTCAGAACCAGCGGCGGTCCACCGGGTTCGACGTGGTTGATGCCAAGCATCAGAACGCCGGAAGTCGTAGCCGGTCGCCTCCGGTGATCGCGGAGGCGTCTGTCCTCCCTAGCAGCCAGCCAAGGAGATGGGCGCTGGTGCCATTGACCGGCACCGGACTCCCAACGCTGCCCACCGCATTGGTAACGCCGGAATCCGACGTCAGCTCCAGCTTCGGAAAGTCCTCTCGATCTCGCAGCCGGAACGCACACCACTCCAGTAGCCACTCCGCTGTCTGGTTGTCGATGTCGGTGATCTCGTAACCGACGTCAAGATCAACATGGTGGATCACCACCTCGAGCAGTCGCGCCAGCGGCAGCAGCCGGGCGGGCACTTGCAGTCCCCGGCTCATCTCGACCACCGCGTCCCAGACGTCGGCATCCTCGAGTTCGTCGAATGCCGAATCCAACCGTCCGGCTGAGGTATCCAGATCGATCTGGAGGTCGAGGCCGGACCGTCCAGCACCAGCCTCAATCTCAGCAGCCCGGTGCTCCGGCGAGGAATACATATCCTGGCGCTCGCCCGTACGCGCCCACTGAGTCAGTCGGCAGATGGCATCGGCATGACGAGCAATGTGAGTGGCTAGGTGGCCTCGTGTCCAGTCCGGCAGTCGGCTGGCAGCCCGCCACTGCTCGTCGGTAACCAAGATCGTTTCGCCCAGCAAACGCTGGGTGGCGGTTCTCACCAGTCCGCGCAGCGTCTCCAGCTGCGTTGTGGCGGGAGATGCGGCGGCAGTCATGATGCATACCGTAGTGCCCGACCCTGGTGCTGGGGAGGGCTCAATGCGATCAGATTTTCTGGCGCATTTTCTGGTATCTCCTGTCAGTGCGGGCACATACGATGTGCTCCGTGAGTGACCGTCTCGTCGTCCGGGGTGCACGCGAGCACAATCTGCAGAACATCTCGCTGGATTTGCCGCGAGATGCTCTCATCGTCTTCACCGGATTATCCGGATCTGGCAAGTCGAGTCTCGCTTTCGACACCATCTTTGCCGAAGGCCAGCGCCGCTACGTCGAGTCGCTCTCGGCGTACGCGCGGCAGTTCCTGGGCCAGATGGACAAGCCGGACGTGGATTTCATCGAAGGCTTGTCACCTGCGGTTTCCATCGACCAGAAGTCCACCAGCCGCAACCCGCGCTCGACGGTAGGGACTATCACTGAGGTCTACGACTATCTGCGGCTGCTGTATGCCCGCGCCGGTCGGCCGCACTGTCCGATCTGCGGCGAGCCGATCAGTCGGCAGTCGCCCCAGCAGATCGTCGACCGCCTGATGGCGATGGAAGAGGGAACCAGGTTCCAGGTGCTTGCGCCGGTCGTCCGTGGCCGGAAGGGGGAGTACGCCGAGGTTTTCCGCGAGCTTGCCTCGGAGGGTTTCAGTCGCGCCCGTGTCGACGGTCAGGTCGTCCAGCTCACCGATCCGCCAGTCCTGGACAAGAAGTACAAGCACTCCATCGACGTCATTGTTGACCGGCTTACCGTAAAGCCAACGGCCAAGCATCGCTTGACCGACTCGGTGGAAACCGCACTGAAGCTGGCGCAAGGCATCGTTGCCGTCGACTTCGTGGATCTCGACCCCAAGGATCCGCAGCGCGAACGCACCTACTCCGAAAAGATGGCCTGTCCCAACAATCACGACATTGCCATCGATGAGCTTGAGCCTCGGCAGTTCTCCTTCAATGGGCCGTGGGGTGCCTGCCCAACCTGTTCCGGTCTGGGTACCCGAATGGAAGTTGATCCAGAACTTGTGGTCCCAGATGACGACAAGTCTCTGTCCGACGGTGCAATCGCCCCCTGGTCATCCCAGCACGTGGCCGACTACTTCGGTCGACTTATTGACTCGCTTGCTGAGAGCGCCGGCTTCTCAACCAAGTTGCCCTGGCGCCGCTTGCCGACGTCGGCCAAGAAGATGTTGCTCGAGGGCGTGCCCGGTCTGGTGCATGTGCGCTATCGAAACCGGTACGGTCGCGAGCGCAGTTACAACGCGAAATATGAGGGTGTCATCCCCTATATCGAGCGGCGGCACGCCGAGGCGGAAAGTGACACCTCGCGGGAACGGTTCGCCGGCTATATGCGTGAGGTGCCTTGCCGGGTCTGTAAGGGCGCACGGCTGAAGCCCACCTCGCTCGCAGTGACGATCGGCGGCAAGAACATTGCAGAGCTGTCAGCCATGTCGATCGATGCTGCCGCGGCGTTTCTTGGTCAACTCGAGCTCAGCGAGCGTGAGCGGCAGATTGCCGAGCGGGTGCTCAAGGAGATCAACGAGCGTTTGAAGTTCTTGCTCGATGTGGGCTTGGACTACCTGTCGCTGAGCCGTCCGACGGGCAGCCTCTCCGGCGGGGAGGCGCAGCGAATCCGCCTCGCGACGCAGATCGGCTCGGGGCTCGTGGGCGTCCTCTACGTGCTTGACGAGCCAAGTATCGGGCTGCATCAGCGCGACAACCGCCGGCTGATCGAGACCCTGCTGCGGCTGCGGGATTTGGGCAACACGTTGATCGTGGTGGAACACGACGAGGAAACGATCAAGGCCGCCGACTGGGCGGTCGACATTGGTCCAGGTGCCGGTGAACACGGCGGCCGGGTAGTGCACTCGGGCACTGTCGAGGAACTGCTGAACAATCGCGATTCGCTGACCGGTGCGTACCTGGCCCGGCGCCGTTCCATCCCACTGCCAAGTTCGCGCCGCCCGCGTCTTCCAGGTCGGGAGGTCACCGTCCATAGGGCGGCTGAGCACAATCTGCGGAACATCACGGTGTCATTCCCGCTAGGCCAGCTGATCGCCGTCACAGGAGTGTCCGGGTCCGGCAAGTCCACGCTTGTCAACCACATCCTCTACAACGCCCTGGCCAAGCGGATCTACAACGCTCGTGAGGTGCCCGGTCGACATCGCTCGATCAGCGGAGCTGAACAGATTGACAAAGTCATCCACGTTGATCAATCACCTATTGGCCGTACGCCGCGATCAAATCCGGCAACCTACACCGGCGTTTTTGATCACGTACGCCGACTCTTTGCCGAGACACCGGAGGCCAAGGTACGCGGCTACCAGCCCGGCAGGTTCTCGTTCAATGTCAAGGGCGGTCGCTGCGAGAACTGCACCGGGGACGGCACGATCAAGATCGAGATGAACTTCTTGCCCGATGTGTACGTGCCATGCGAGGTATGCCACGGCGCTCGGTACAACAGGGAGACCTTGGAGGTCCACTACAAGGGCAGGTCGATCTCCGAGGTTTTGGACATGTCGATCGAGGAGGCGCTGGAGCTCTTCGCTCCGTTGCCCGCAATAGCGCGGCACCTGAGCACCCTGGTTGACGTCGGACTTGGTTACGTACGACTGGGGCAGCCGGCGCCAACGCTGTCCGGCGGTGAAGCACAGCGCGTCAAGCTAGCCAGCGAGCTGCAAAAACGAGCAACCGGGCGCACCCTCTACGTCCTGGACGAGCCAACAACAGGTCTGCACTTTGAGGACATCCGCAAGCTGTTGGGTGTGCTGGGACGCCTGGTGGACGCGGGGAACACTGTCGTGGTCATCGAGCACAACCTCGACGTGATCAAGACTGCCGATTGGCTGATAGACATGGGGCCCGAAGGTGGATCACGTGGTGGCTTGGTGATCGCCGAGGGCACACCGGAGCAAATCGCGAATAACCCGAAGTCCTATACCGGCGAGTTCCTACGCGCGTTGCTGGATGGTCGTGCCGTCCCCATCAGGGCGACCCAGCCGGCGCTTGTTGCCAGCTGACACGCCGTCGATCGAGCTGCGAGCGTCGGATCCCAAGTGGATGGGCGAGCAGCTCCAAAATTCGAACCAAATCGACGCCTATCTCGTGTGCAGTCGCAAAAGCGTCTTCACGCCAGGAGGCTTCTGTGACCGAACTCGGCGATCAGCGGCCGGCCCACGAGGCGGCGTCGGCTACTAGCCGGCGGACCGTGTTGCGGGCCGCCGGACTACTCGCGCTGACCGGCACCGGGGCCGCCGCGCTGGCTGGTTGCTCGGCTGATGCCGAAACCGGCGCGCCGTCCGCAACGTCAGCCGCCGAAACGACAGCTTCCACAGCTTCGCCGTCGCCGACCGCCGACGCGACTTCCCCCAAACCGTCCGCCTCCCAGGCTAAGGCGCCCAACGGTCCGAGCGTCGCGACCTCCAAGGTGCCGGTTGGCGGCGGCGTGATCTTGGCGGACGCCGATTACGTGGTAACCCAACCGAGCAAGGGAAGCTATAAGGCGTTCAGCAAGATCTGTACGCACCAGGGATGCCCGGTGGCATCGGTGGAAAACAGCTCCATTCATTGCAACTGTCACGGCAGCGAGTACTCGATCGCCGACGGCTCGGTGACGAATCCGCCAGCCACCAAGCCGCTTGCCGAGTCGAAGACTGCAGTCTTCCAGGGCAAGGTCTACGTAACCGGGTGAATTAATCGACACGTGCCCTGAGCCTGTCGAAGGGCACATGCTCGCGCTTCGGCAGGCTCAGCGCGCATCGTCGGCCGCCCGTCCTAGTCTGGGCGCGTGGTTCCTCCAGTCTCGTCTCGGCCGGCCCCGGCGTACCGGCCTGCGCCGGGATCCATCCCGGACCAGCCTGGGGTGTACCGCTTCTCCGATGCCCAAGGTCGGGTCATCTATGTCGGGAAGGCCAAGAGTCTCCGGTCCCGGCTGAACTCCTATTTCGCCGATCCGGCTTCGATGATGAGCCGTACCCGATCGATGGTCGGTACCGCCACCAAGGTCGATTGGACGGTGGTCCAAAACGAGGTGGAGGCACTCCAGCTCGAGTATTCCTGGATCAAGGAGTTCGATCCGCGCTTCAACATCAAGTACCGAGACGACAAGTCGTATCCCTGGTTGGCCATCACCTTGTCTGAGGAGTTTCCGAGGGTAATGGTCGGCCGCGGGGCGAAGGGGAAGGGCACCCGCTACTTCGGTCCCTACTCCCACGCTTGGGCGATCCGCGAGACGGTCGACCTGCTGCTCCGCGTCTTTCCGATGCGGTCCTGCCGGCCTGGCGTATTCAAGAACCACAAGCAACTTGGTCGACCCTGCTTGCTCGGCTACATCGGCAAGTGCTCAGCGCCGTGCATAGGAAGGGTGACGGCTGAGGAGCATCGCGCGATCGTCGATGACTTCTGCCAGTTCATGTCCGGCCAGGCCGGACCCATGATCAAGAAGCTGGAGCGGGAGATGCGGGCAGCCAGCGACGCGCTGGAGTTTGAGCGGGCGGCTCGGCTGCGGGATGACATTGGTGCGCTACAACGAGCCATGGAGCGCAACGCCGTGGTCTTCCGAGACGGCACTGACGCCGATGTGATCGCGATCGCCGAAGATCCGCTGGAGGTCGCCGTACAGATCTTCCACGTACGTGGCGGACGGGTCCGCGGGGAGCGTGGTTGGGTTGCGGATCGGTTCGATGACGGCGGGACTGATGAGCTGATCGAACAGTTCCTGCTGCAGCTTTACGCCGAGCCCGATCCCACCATGAATGATCGAGATGCCGTGCCACGAGAGATCTTGGTGCCGGTGATGCCGTCCTCGGCGGAATCTCTGACGCGGATGCTTGGGGACCGCCGCAGTTCGCATGTTTCGATCCGCGTGCCGCAGCGTGGCGACAAGCGGGCGCTCATGGAGACGGTCGCCCGCAATGCGAGTGAGATCTTGATCAAGCACAAGACCACTCGCGCAGGTGATCTTTCGACGCGCAACCGCGCGCTAGAAGAGATTCAGGACGCGCTTGAGCTGCCGACTGCGCCGCTTCGCATCGAGTGTTACGACATCTCCAACCTGCAAGGCACCGAAGTGGTCGGCTCCATGGTCGTATTTGAAGATGGTCTGCCGCGTAAAAGCGAGTATCGGCGATTCGTGATTCGGCAGGTCGAGGGCCAAAACGACGTCGCCGCCATGCACGAGGTGATCACCCGCCGGTTCCGCCGTCTTATCGATGATCGTGCCGCCATGGCCAAGCAAGCGGGCGACGGCTTCGCCGCTGGGTCTGAGGACGACGAAGGGCCGCTGTTGGTTGATCCGACGACCGGAGCGCCGCGCAAGTTCGCGTACGCACCGTCACTGGTGGTAGTTGACGGCGGACCGCCCCAGGTAGCCGCCGCTGCCAAGGCTCTCCATGAACTCGGCATCGATGACATCGCGCTGTGCGGCCTGGCCAAGCGTCTGGAGGAAGTGTGGCTGCCTGACGTCGATGAGCCGGTGATCTTGCCCCGGACCAGTGAGGGCCTGTACCTGCTGCAGCGGCTCCGGGACGAGGCACACCGCTTTGCGATCACCCACCATCGCTCTCGGCGCAGCAAGTCGATGGTGGAGTCATTACTGGACCAAGTGCCGGGTCTGGGTGAGGTTCGCCGCAAGGCGTTGATCAAGTACTTCGGCTCCCTGAAGAAGCTACGCGCGGCAACCGTCGAGGAGATTGCGGCCGTACCCGGCTTTGGCACCAAGACCGCAATCGCGATCAAGGACGCATTACAACAGACACCTCAACCGGAGGCTATCGACATGGCGACCGGGGAGGTCCTGGACAGCATTTGATTGCGGCGTTTCTCCGCGCAAGGTCGCATCTGACGACCGATCAGGCGGATCCGGTCTTCATTCGTGGCCGTGTGCGGAGAAACGCCCGAGGGGGTCTTAAGGGAATAATCAATCTCGTGACCAGCCTGAGCCCCGAGGGTCAGCTCGACACCGAGAGCCTCACCAAGCCGCTCCGGCTGGTCGTCGTCAGCGGCATGTCAGGCGCGGGGCGCTCCACGGCGGCCCACAGCCTGGAAGACCTCGGCTGGTACGTGGTGGACAACTTGCCGCCCAGCGTGCTGCCCGAGGTGTGCCGCCAGGCCCGGGAAATCGACCTCACCCGGCTCGCCGTTGTGCTGGATGTCCGTACCCGCGGCTTCTTCGAGCAATTGCCGACGATGTTCACCGAATTGGCCGCGATCGGTACCTTGCCCGAAATCTTGTTCCTGGAGGCGGCCGACGACGTTATCGTCCGACGCCAGGAGTCGGTACGCCGCCCACACCCTCTGCAGGGTGATGGTCGGCTGCTGGATGGCATCCACAGAGAGCGCGAAACCCTGGCGACACTACGGGCAGCGGCCGACCTGGTGATCGACACATCGTCGCTGAACATTCACCAGTTGGGCTCCCGGGTCGCTCACGCCTACGGTGGTGCCCCTGATGATCAACTGCGGGTCACGCTGCTATCATTCGGCTTCAAATATGGCATTCCGGTGGATGCAGACATGGTGTTCGATGTGCGCTTCCTGCCCAATCCGCATTGGATTCCGGAGCTCCGCCCGCAGACGGGTCTCAGCAAGCCGGTCAGCGACTACGTGCTCGGGCAACCGGGCGCCGACGCGTTTCTTACTTCGATGCAAGACCTGATGCAGGTCGTGTCAGTGGGTTATGTGACCGAAGGCAAACGGTTCGCCACACTCGCCATCGGCTGTACCGGAGGCAAGCATCGCAGTTCAGCGATGGCTGAGGAACTCGCGCGCCGGCTGCGAGCCACGGGCCTGCCGACCACAGTGCTCCACCGCGACCTAGGTCGAGAGTGACCGCCCGCGATGTGGCCCGCGACTTCCCGTCGGGCTCATTAGGTCCCAGCCTTCCGACTGTCGTCGCCTTCGGCGGTGGGCATGGACTCGCCGTATCGTTGACCGCCCTGCGACGGGTTACGGATCACTTGACCGCGATCGTTACCGTCGCTGATGACGGCGGCTCCTCCGGCCGGCTCCGCGACGAGCTCCACTGCCTGCCACCCGGAGATCTTCGGATGGCGCTCGCGGCGCTGTGCGGCGATGACGAGTCGGGTCGTACTTGGGCAGACGTCCTGCAGTATCGGTTCAGTACCCATGGTCCCTTGGATGATCATGCAATTGGCAACCTGCTGATCGTGGGGCTGTGGGAGCGCCTTGGCGATCCGGTCGCAGGTCTGGACATGGTGGCCAAGCTGCTGGGAGCGAAGGGTCGGGTGCTTCCGATGGCCTCAGTGCCGCTGGAAATCGCCGCCGAGGTGATCGGGCTCGATCCGGAGAAGCCGGACGAGATTTCCGAAATCCACGGCCAAGCACGAGTTGCCACAACCTCCGGGGAAGTGTGCTCGGTACGGCTGATACCGCATGATCCGCCGGCCTGTCCGGAATCGACCGAGGTTGTGTTGGGGGCCGACTGGATCGTCTTGGGGCCGGGCTCCTGGTTTACCTCCGTGATTCCACATCTACTAGTTCCCAAGCTCGCCGAAGCGATCCATACCACACGAGCTCGGCGCATCCTTACCCTGAACCTCGAACCGTCCGGGGAGACGGCGGGCTTCTCGGCAGCGAAGCACATTGAGCTGCTCGCCGACCACGCTCCCGACCTACGGCTCGATGTCGTACTCGCCGATAGCGGTTTCGCCTCCGACGACCCTCATCTGGCTTCTCGAGCGGAAGCTCTGGGGGCGCGTCTGGTGGTGGCCGACCTGGCCGCCCGCGACGGGTCGCCGCGCCACGACCCACTCCGACTGGCCTCGGTGTACGCCGACATCCTGGGCATCTAGCTGCTGCGGCGCGTCGTGGGTTTCGGCTTCAGCGAACTGACGTAGGTGTAGCTGGCTTCGAAGTGCGGCGCTAGCTCGTCGACGCCGCAAAGCAGACTGTCATATGCCCGTTGAGTGAGGTGTACGGCATCGTTGCACCCTTGCGCTGCAGGTCCGGCTGAGTGGCGATCAGCCGTTCATAGAGATCGAGTACGTCCCGGGCCGGCGACATGGTCAACCCGTCATGAATGCCATGAATGCGGCACCGTCGACGACGACCTCACTGGAAGTAAGCCGTCCATCCCGTACGACGAGATGCTCTGCGATCTCGACGTTCTTGCCGCCGTTGCTACCGGTGTAGAGCTGGAAGGCGTGTTCGCCGTCGTAGGCCTCAGCGAGCAGAGTCGTGACCGCCTGCTCCGGCCAGCCGCTGACACCGGCTCCAGCTAGAAATTGATCACGGCCCTCAATGTGCATCATGGCACTGTCGAATACGAACTCTTCAGCCATGAGCTCGCGGAGCGCTTCCGGTCCTTGCGGTTGGTCCCAGCGGTTAGTCATGACCAGCAGCCGCGGTGGATCGAGGTCCAGAATCCGGCCGTACAGAACGGCGGTCTGCCCTCCGGATGCATCACCCAGCGACATTCGCCGCCCACCCGAAGATCAATCTCGGCAACCGACGTTCGGACATTCATCGGTCCCCACCAGAGCACCACTTCAGCCGGTTCAGTAAACGCGCGGAACACCCGCTCGATGTCGGCCCGGAACGTGCGCTCCACGGAACCGCCTCGCCGCCATCGCCCATTACCGCTCCTCAGAGAGATAGTCGGTGAGCGAGTCCAATGTGCCCGACCAGAAGGCGGTCTGCGCCTCGATCCAGCGCCGCGCCTCGAGCAAAGGCCGCTCCCGCAGAACGCAGATTTGATGCCGACCGGAGCGGCGGCGCCGGACCAATCCAGCGCGCTCCAACACCCGCAGGTGCTTTGAGACAGCCGGTGCGGACATCTGAAGCGGCACGCGGAGCTCGGCGACAGTCAATTCCCCGCGGGCCAGTCGCTCCACGATTCCGAGACGTGTCGAGTCGCCGAGCGCGCTGTACACCACGTCGAGCGCATCAGCCACCCGATGATACTTAACCATTTGGTTCAGAGTTGTCAATCGGCTTGCTCCGCTCGCTGCGCTCGGATCGCGCCTGGAAGCGATCCGGTCTCAGCAAAGCGCCAAGTTCTGGGGCTCAGCTATGTAATCATTCAGCAATGGCCATGACCGCCCAGGTGAAGTCAGAGCTGGCGACCATCAAGGTGACCAAGCCCTGTGACCGCAAATCGGAGGTTGCGGCGACCCTCAGGTTTGCCGGTGGCCTGCACATCGTGAGCGGTCGGATCGTCATTGAAGCCGAGTTAGATACCGGTGCCGCTGCCCGGCGGCTAAGGACCGACATCAGCGAAGTCTTTGGCCACCCCAGTGAGCTGGTCATCGTCAACGGCTCTGGCCTTCGGCGTGGTACCCACTACGTGGTCCGAGTGATCAAGGACGGCGAGGCGCTGGCGCGCCAGACCGGCCTGATCGACTCACACGGCCGCCCTGCCCGCGGGCTTCCGCCACAGGTAGTGAGCGGCGGGCTCTGCGACTGCATTGCGGCATGGCGTGGCGCCTTCTTGGCGCACGGCTCGCTGACCGAGCCCGGCCGCTCGATGGCACTTGAAGTGACGTGCCCTGGTCCAGAGGCTGCGCTCGCGCTGGTCGGCGCGGCGCGGCGACTCGGAATCCCCGCGAAGGCGCGCGAGGTACGCAACGTTGATCGAGTGGTCATTCGCGATGGCGATGCCATTGCGGCGTTGCTCACCAAGCTCGGTGCACATGAATCGCTGCTGGTGTGGGAGGAGCGCCGGATGCGCCGCGAGGTGCGGGCCTCGGCGAACCGGCTGGCCAACTTCGATGACGCCAATCTGCGACGCTCGGCTCGAGCCGCAGTAGCTGCTGGTGCGCGTGTCGAGCGTGCGCTGGAAATCCTCGGCGATGACGTGCCGGACCATCTCAGGGCGGCTGGCCTGCTGCGTATCGAGAATAAGCAGGCGAGTCTGGAGGAGCTCGGCCAAATGCATGAGCCGCCACTGACCAAGGACGCCGTTGCCGGAAGGATCCGGCGCCTGCTTGCGACCGCTGATAAGCGGGCGGCTGAGTTGGGTATACCCAACACGGAAGCCAATCTCAGCGCTGACATGCTCGACGAGGAATAGGTCTCAAAGTGACGTCGCTGCTCACCAGGAAACCGCCCGTCACGAGCATCAGCCAAGTTGGTTAAGGTGGTCATTGGCCCCAGCTGCCGAGGGCCTCATGACAGCCGAAGGAGATCGTGATCATGACCGTTCGTGTTGGTATCAACGGCTTCGGCCGCATTGGCCGTAACTTTTACCGCGCGCTGCTCGCATCGGGTGCCGACATCGAGGTCGTCGCTTTCAATGACCTGTTCGATGACGACACCCAGGCGCACTTGTTGAAGTACGACTCCATCCTGGGCCGGCTTGATCTACCGATCGAGGTTGTTGAGGGTGGCATCAAGGTCGGCGACCAGGTGGTCAGGTCCTACGCCGAACGTGATCCGGCCGCCCTCCCTTGGGGTGAGATCGGCGCCGACGTCGTAATCGAGTCCACCGGCTTCTTCACTGATGGGACGAAGGCGAAGGCGCACCTCGACGGGGGCGCGAAGAAGGTGATCATCTCCGCGCCGGCCAAGAATGAGGACTGGACTGTAGTGATGGGGGTCAACGATGGCGACTACGACCCCACGAAGCACACCATCATTTCCAACGCGTCCTGCACCACGAACTGTCTGGCGCCGATGGCCAAGGCGCTCGACGAGGGTCTCGGCATCGTCAAGGGTCTGATGACGACGATCCACGCCTACACCCAAGATCAGAACTTGCAGGACGGGCCGCATAAGGATCTGCGCCGGGCGCGTGCGGCCGCGCTCAACATCGTGCCAACCTCCACAGGCGCGGCGAAGGCGATCGGCCTCGTGCTACCCCAGCTAAGGGGCAAGCTGGACGGCTATGCCTTGCGAGTGCCGGTTCCGACCGGGTCGGCGACCGACCTGACTTTTGAGGCGCCGCGGGAGAGCTCGGTTGAGGAGGTCAACGGCATCATGCAGGCAGCTGCCGACGGTCCGCTGAAGGGATATCTGAAGTACACCAGCGACCCGATCGTCTCCACTGACATCGTGACAGACCCGAGCTCGTGCATCTTCGACTCCAAGCTGACCAAGGTGGTCGGCAATCAGGTCAAGGTGGTCGGCTGGTACGACAACGAGTGGGGCTACTCCAACCGCCTCGTCGATCTTGTCGGCTTGGTAGGCCAGTCCCTCTAGATCACCTCATCGGGTTAGTCGGTTTCCTACGTGCACGTAGGAAACCGACGCTCTGCATGGGTTGCAACGTGTGCAGACCGTCAGAAACCTGTGCACAGCCTCCTCCTCCGCAACCACTCGCCGATCTTGCTCGGGAAAGGATCAAGCGTGAAGTCAGTTTCTGATCTTGGCGACCTCACTGGCAAGCGGGTGTTGATCCGCTGCGACCTCAATGTGCCGCTGGATGGGCAGACGATCACCGACGACGGACGCATTCGCGCTTCGTTGCCAACCCTCAACGAGCTGCGGGACCAGGGTGCCAAGATCATCGTGCTGGCGCACCTGGGGCGACCCAAGGGCCAGGTCAACCCGAAGTACTCATTGGCTCCGGCGGCCAATCGGCTGTCTGAGTTGCTGGGCGCGGAGGTCGCGCTCGCCAAGGACGTCGTAGGGAAGTCGGCGAACAGCGTTGCCGAGAGCCTCGGCAATGGTGATGTAGGGATGCTGGAGAACGTCCGCTACGAGCCCGCTGAAGAGTCCAAGGACGAGGCCGAACGGGGTGCGTTGGCCGATCGCTACGCCGCCTTTGGTGAAGTATTCGTCTCCGACGGCTTCGGTGTCGTGCATCGCAAGCAGGCATCCGTGTACGACGTGGCCCAGCGGTTGCCAAGTGCAGCCGGGGAGCTGGTCAAGGGGGAGGTCGAGGTGCTCTCGCGGCTTACCGAAGCGCCGCCGCGCCCGTACGTGGTGGTGCTCGGTGGGGCGAAGATCTCCGACAAGTTGGCGGTGATCGCGAATCTGATCAAGATCGCCGACACTTTGGTGATCGGCGGCGGCATGGCCTTCACCTTCCTCGCTGCGCAGGGCTACGAGGTCGGCAAGAGCCTACTCGAGGAAGATCAGATCAAGACCGTACGCGGATATCTCAATGACGCTGCCTCCGGCGGCAAACAAATCGTGCTGCCCTCCGATGTTGTGGTGGCACCGGAGGTGGCCGCAGACGCCCCGCCCACGGTGGTGTCAGCAAATGCGATACCGGCTGATCAGGTCGGGCTAGACATCGGTCCGGACTCGGCCAGGGTGTTCGCAGGGGTGATCAGACACGCTAAGACCGCCTTCTGGAACGGACCGATGGGCGTCGCGGAGTGGGAGAACTTTGCCGATGGAACCAAGGCCGTGGCGCAGGCGCTCACCGAAGTCGACGGACTGACGGTCGTCGGTGGTGGCGACTCCGCCGCAGTGATCCGTGATCTTGGTTTCCGTGATGACCAGTTCGGACATATCTCTACCGGCGGCGGTGCCAGCCTGGAGTACCTCGAAGGCAAAACCCTGCCGGGCTTGGCTGTTCTTGATGGCGGGAAGTGATGATGACCCGCAAACCGCTAATGGCCGGCAATTGGAAGATGAACCTCAACCACGTTGAGGCCGTCGGCCTACTCCAGAAGCTGGCATGGACGCTGGAGGACAAGAAGCACGATCCAGAAAAGTCCGAGGTGATTGTGCTCCCGCCGTTCACCGACCTACGTACGGTGCAGACGCTGGTAGATGGTGATCGCCTGGAGATCGGCTACGGAGCCCAGGACGTATCGGCGTTCGACAACGGTGCCTATACCGGTGACATCTCCGCCGACATGCTGGTGAAGCTCGGTTGCCGGTATGTGGTTGTCGGACACTCCGAACGCCGCCGCTTCCACGGCGAGGACGACAACATCGTGAACGCGAAGACCGTGAAGGCGGTTTCCCGTGGCCTGGCTCCGATCGTCTGCGTCGGGGAAGGCCTAGCAGTCCGCGAAGAGCTGCGCCAGGTGCCCGACACGCTGCACCACGTCGAGGGCGCGCTCGCCGGACTGACCGCGGAGCAAGTCGCAAACATGGTCATCGCGTACGAGCCGGTTTGGGCGATTGGCACCGGAAGAGTGGCGACACCGGAGGACGCCGAGGAGGTTTGCGAAGCGATCCGCGGCTGGATTTCGAAGCGCCACGGCAGCGAGATCGCTGACCGGATAAGGATTCTCTACGGCGGGTCGGTCAATGCCAGCAACGTCGCTGCCCTGTTGGCGCAGCCTGACATTGACGGCTGCCTGGTCGGTGCCGCCAGCTTGAAGGTCGATGAGTTTGCTGCCATTGCCCGGTTTTACGACATGCCGGTGTTCTAACAATGTCCGAAATCCCAACGCTGGTGGAGTTTTGACTTCTGTGCGAATCGGTGAGTTAGGCTAACGTCCGTGCTTCTCGTGCCCATGATGACCGTGCCGATTCTGATCTTCTCCATCATCTTGGTGATCACCAGCATCGCGCTCGCGTTGTTCGTACTGATGCACAAAGGTCGCGGCGGCGGTTTGTCCGATCTCTTCGGTGGTGGGATCTCTTCCTCCCTTGGTGGGTCATCAGTCGCAGAACGAAATCTCGACAGGCTTACCGTCATCATCGGAGTCGTCTGGGTAGCGGCAATTGTGGCGCTCAACTTGCTCTACAAGCTGGGTGCCTAACTGCTCAGAACCACCGGCCGGCCACTTGTCTCGCAAGACACCGACTCATCCACAGCTAGGAAGGGCGAGGGAGAACAAACGTGGCTGGTGGAAGCGCCATTCGTGGCAGCCGGGTGGGCGCAGGTCCGATGGGAGAGGCAGAGCGGGGCGACGCCGCGCCGCGGCTCTATGTCTCGTACTACTGCGCACATGGTCATGAAACGCGGCCCGCATTTGCCGCAGATGCAACGATTCCTGAAACCTGGGATTGTCCCCGATGCGGCTTGCCGGCCAACCTCGACTGCCTGAATCCACCGCCACCGCCGAAGATCGAGCCGTACAAGACACATCTGGCCTACGTCAAGGAGCGCCGCACCGACAAGGAGGCGGCCGACATCCTCACTGAGGCGTTGCAGGCTCTTCGTGCCCGGCGGGAACGTGGCGAAGTCATTTACTGAAGCTCTTCTCTTCTGACGACGGCAAATACGGCCGGCATAATCCGGCATGGGCGTCCGGCTGATGTGCCGGCGATCGTGGCTGCCTATGACTGGCTGTTTGCGCCTCCCGGCGTACGGCCACCGGATTGGTCACCCGCCATTGCCGCTGATCGTCTGAAAGCGGCCATGGCTGATGATCGGTCCGCCGTCCTCATCGCGGATGATTCCCGCGCTGCGAGCGTCGGTGGCGCGAGCAGCGCCCAACAATCTGGCAACACAGTCGTGGGATTCGCGACCATCTATTTGGATTTCGTGTCTGTCCGTTTTGGGCAACGCGCCTGGGTTGAGGACCTTGCCGTGGCACCGCACCGCCGCTCCAGCGGGATAGGAAAGGCTTTGCTCGATGCGGCGAAGGCCTGGGCTCGTGATCATGGCGCTGCTCGGCTTGGGCTGGAATCTGGATCGGCACGCGTCGATGCCCATCGCTTCTACGAACGTGAGCGCCCAGAGAGCTCGTCGCGCAGTTTCAAGTGGAGGCTCTAGCAGACTAAATCCGGCCGCGCTGCTGCAGGTCGGCCGGCAACTCAGCTGCCGCGTCCCGATCGATCAACCAGAGCGTGCGTTCAGCTCCGGAGACCCCAGCCGCCGGCACCTGTACGGGCCCTGCACCGAGCAAAGCCATCTTGGCAGCCGCGGCCTTGTCAGCGCCGCTGACCACGAACCAGACCTCATGCGAGCGGTTGATCACTGGAAGCGTGAGACTGATCCGCTCCGGTGGCGGCTTCGGTGAGGCTCGGACACCGATGACGTCCCCCTCGGCGTACGAGGAGGGATGCTCAGGGAAGATCGATGCGACATGGCCGTCTGGTCCCATGCCGAGCAGGCAGATGTCGAAGACGACATCGTCAAGCTCTCGCGCGTACGCCTCAGCGGCTTGATCAAGGTCGAGGCCGCCGTCGCTGGCCGGCATCTCGTGAATTCGATCGGGGTTCAATTCCAGCAGCTTGGCAAGCACGTCAAGAGCCTGCTTGGCGTTCCGATCTGGATTATCGGCGGGCACGAATCGCTCGTCTCCCCACCAAAGCTCGACCCGTGACCAGTCGACGGCAGAGTTCGATCCTTCGTCGCCGAGTCGCTGATATGCACGGGTGGCAATTCGACCGCCGGTCAGCGCGATTTGGGGAATCCTGAAGTCACGCTGGATCTCGGTGAGTCGCGCCACCAGCCGCGCTGCCAGAGCCTCCGCGACCTCATCCGGCCCGGTATGGAGCAAGAGCTCAGGACCGGTCATGTCTTGCTAGAAGCCTTTCTGGCTCGCGACTTGCTGCCAGTGGACTTATCGCCGTCAAGCAGCGACTTGACCGTTCGTTCGTAGATCACATCCGGATCCAAGCGACGCAGTTCTTCAGAGATCAGCTCGGTGAAGTTGCGACGCTTGAGGGCTACGAGTCGCTCCGGCTGGCCGGGCACCGTGTAGGACGCGAGCAGCCCGTCGGGCCTTGTGATCGCGATATCGCCCGCCGCAGTGCTCATCCGCACCGCAGTGAGTCCCGGTCCGTCGCTGACCCCGCGGGTCACCCTGACCTTGAGTCGAGAACGCAACCAGGCCGCGAGCAAGTCGGCCGAAGGATTGTTCCGCTCAGACTCAATGGATATGGATTTGATCTTGGCGGGGTATTGGTCGAGGGCAGCAGCCAACAGCGCCCGCCACGGCGTCAGCCTTGTCCAGCTCAGGTCGGTATCGCCAGGGGTGTAGTCGCGGGCGCGCGACCGCAGCGCCGTGAGGGGGCGAGGGGATGCCGCGGCATCGGTCATACGTCGCATTGCCAACTTCGCGAGTTCATCACCGCTCCGGTTGTTCGGCGCTTTGCCCGGCCACCAGATCACCACAGGGGAGTCGGGCAATAAGAGCGGTCGGATTACCGAGGCCGGATGTGCTGCGACTGCGCCGCGCATTCGGATCACCACAACCTCACCCGGCGTGCCCTCGCCAATGCGTACTTCGGCGTCCAGCCCTGCGTCTCGTCCCGCAGCAGTGACCACCAGCAAGATGCGCGATGGATGCTCGCGGCCTGCGACGATGCTGGCCTCGAGTGCACTTGCGAACTCCGACTCGTCGCAGACGACGATCAAGGTCAATACCATGCCCTGGGCCGGACTGCCTGCACTGCGCCGAATCCTCACCAGTTCGGCAGAGATCTTCGATGAGGTGGTGCCCTCGAGGGTGAGGATCATGGCCGTCGCCAGCTGAAGCCGTCCCGGGCCAACATAATGTCCGCATTCTTCGGTCCCCATGATCCCGGTTCATAAGGCTCGGGTTGCTCCGGCACACTCGCCCAGAAGTCCAAGACCGGATCCAAGATCTCCCAGGAAAGTTCCACCTCCTCGTGCTGTGGAAACAGCGGCGGATCACCCAGCAGTACGTCCAAGATCAGCCGCTCGTACGCTTCAGGTGAGGACTCGGTGAAGGCCTCGCCATAGGCGAAGTCCATGTTCACGTCGCGAATCTCCATCTGGGTACCAGGCACCTTGGCGCCAAAGCGCAAGGTGACGCCCTCATCCGGCTGGATCCGGAGCACGATGGCGTTGTAGCCCAGCTCTTCGGTGTCTGTTTCGGCAAAGGGCAGATGCGGTGCGCGCTTGAAGCCGAGCGCGATCTCAGTCACTCGCCGAGCCAGCCGCTTTCCTGTCCGCAGGTAGAACGGAACGCCCGCCCACCGGCGGTTGTCGATGTCAATCCGAATTGCAGCGTAGGTCTCGGTCCGGGAATCGGGCGGGATCCGATCTTCCTCGAGATAGCCCTTGACCTTCTCTCCACCTGCCCAACCGCCCGCGTACCGGCCACGAGCCGTATGGATATCCATCCGTTTTGGCGGTCGCGCAGCGGCGAGCACCTTCTGCTTTTCGGTCCGGAGTTGGCTTGCCTCGAAGGAGTTGGGTTCCTCCATCGCCGTCAGCGCAAGCAGCTGCAACAAATGGTTCTGGATGACGTCGCGGGCGATGCCGATGCCGTCAAAGTATCCGGCGCGGCCGCCGATCCCGATGTCCTCGGCCATGGTGATCTGCACGTGGTCGACGTAGTTGTTATTCCACACCGGCTCGAACAGCTCATTGGCAAACCGCAGTGCCATCACGTTTTGCACTGTCTCTTTACCGAGGTAATGGTCGATGCGGAACACCGAGGATGAGGGGAAGACGCTGAGAACAATCCGGTTCAGTTCCCGAGCGCTGGCCAGGTCGTGGCCAAAGGGCTTTTCGATCACTACCCGGCTCCATCGGCCGGCATGCTGCTCGGCCAGCCCATGGGAGCGCAGCTGGTCGACAACGGTCTGGAACAGCCCCGGCGGGATGGACAAGTAGAACGCGTGGTTCCCGCCGGTGCCGCGGGCTTCGTCCAGATCGAAGATCGTCTCGGCTAGCCGGCTGAATGACTCATCGTCACCGATCTCACCTGGCACGAACCGGATACCTTCGGAGAGCTGTTGCCAGACTTCCTCTCGAAACGGGGTTCGGGCATGCTCTTTGACGGCGGTGTGGACGACGTGTGCAAAGTCCTCACGCGCCCACTCGCGGCGGGCAAACCCCACTAAGGCGAAGCCTGGCGGTAGCAGCCCGCGGTTGGCCAAGTCGTAGACCGCGGGCATCAGCTTCTTGGTCGACAGGTCGCCCGTAACACCGAAGATCACCAGGACACACGGACCAGCGATCCTGGGCAGTCGCCGATCTTGGGGATCCCGAAGTGGGTTGGGACGCAAATCAGTGGTCACGGGAAGACTCCCCCTTTCTTGCGGGCTGCACGCGCAGCTTCAATAACACGCTCGCAGCTGATATGGGGACTCCTGACTTGGTGACCGATGCCGTCAGAGAGCCGCCTTGGCGGCCTCAAGCTCCTGCTTGACATCGACCACGAGCTCATTCCAGGACGCCTCGAACTTCTCTACGCCCTCCTGCTCAAGTACGTCGACCACGTCGTCGTAGGAGATTCCGACCCGCTCCAGGTCATCGAGCACTTGCTGCGCTTCGGCTTTGGTTCCGCTCACCATGTCGCCGCGCACCTCGCCGTGATCGGCAAAGGCCATCATGGTCTTCTCAGGCATGGTGTTCACGGTGTTGGGGACGACAAGCTCGCTGATGTACATCGTGTCGGAGTAGTCAGGGTTCTTGACGCCAGTGGATGCCCACAGCGGCCGCTGCCGATTGGCCCCATTCGCCTCGAGTGCCCCGAACCGTTCGCTACTGAATTCCTCCTCGTACAGTGCGTAGGCGAGCCGGGCGTTCGCGATAGCGGCCTTGCCGCGCAGAGCCAGCGCCTCGTCGGAGCCGATTGCCTCCAACCGCTTGTCGATCTCGGTATCCACACGTGAAACGAAGAAGGATGCCACGGAGTGGATCTTGCTCAGGTCATGGCCTGCTTCCGCGGCCCGCTCCAGTCCCGTCAGGTAGGCATCGATCACCTCGCGGTAGCGCTCCAGAGCGAAGATCAGCGTCACATTCACGCTGACACCCTCAGCGGTCACCGAGGTAATCGATGGCAAGCCGGCCTTGGTCGCTGGGATCTTGATCAAGACGTTGGGCCGGTCGACGATCTTCCACAGGTCGGTAGCCTGCGCGGTGGTGGCGTCGGTTTCGTTGGCAAGATCGGGATCGACCTCGATGGAGACCCGACCGTCAAGGCCGTTGGTTGCCGCGTAGGTGGCCGCCATGACGTCACAAGCATTGCGTACATCGTC
>Ga0307409_100000240_pt1 | contig 22082 bp, 19 predicted proteins | sample 322Ometagenome_2_FD_203888 | JGI IMG/M metagenome (GOLD analysis project Ga0307409, IMG submission 203888) | Maize rhizosphere microbial communities from greenhouse at UC Davis, California, United States - 322HYB-O-2 | ecosystem: Host-associated > Plants > Roots > Rhizosphere > Soil | place... | reverse complement strand
TGGGACGAGGGGGCGGTCGGCGGATATCAGAGGATCAAGCTTCCGGCCTATGTGAAGGAAGTGGTCAAAGAGCAGGATTCCGGCCCGATCGGTGTCGTCACCGTTGCCGGCATGATCGTCGACGGGAAGGCTTCCGCGGGAACCGCAGGCGGCGACAGCATCGCGCAGGTGATCGAGAAAGGTCTTGCCCGCGACAAGCTGAAGGCGCTCGTCGTTCGCGTCGACAGCCCCGGCGGCTCAGTCCTTGCATCCGAGCGCATTCGCCAGGCGCTGCTCGAAGCGAAGCGCCGCAACCTGCCCGTCGTCGTTTCGATGGGCAGCGTCGCTGCTTCCGGCGGTTACTGGGTCTCGACGCCGGCAGACTTCATCTACGCCGAGCCTTCGACCATCACTGGATCGATCGGCGTGTTCGGTATTCTGCCGAGCTTCGAAGGCACGAGGGCCAAGCTCGGTCTCGGCGCGGACGGAGTGAAGACCACTCCGCTGTCGGGCGAGCCGGACGTGCTCAACGGCCCCTCCCCTGAAGCGAACCAGCTTCTCCAAACGAGCGTCGAATCCATCTACGCGCGCTTCCTCGGCATCGTCGCGCAGTCCCGGAAGAAGACCCCGCAGCAGATTGATCAGATCGCGCAGGGTCGCGTGTGGGATGGCGGCACCGCCCGCCAGCTTGGCCTGGTGGACGGCTTTGGAAGCATGGACGAGGCGATCGCCAAGGCGGCGGAGCTCGCAAAGCTCGGCGACGAGCGCGGCGTGACCTACCTCGAACGGCCGCTCAGCTTCCGCGAACAGCTGCTCGACATGCTGGCGCAGCAGGAGCGCGACGAAGGCGCGACGCCGACGGACGGGTTCGCTTTCCTCGCCAGCGGCGAAGTGAAGCTGGCCCAGGCAATGGCGGAACTACGCTCCGTCCTGACCGGGCCGAGCATCCAGGTGCGCTGCCTCGAATGCCCCGGGGTCACGCCGGTGCGAGTCGAGCGCAAGGACGTCGGCTTCCTCGCGGCGATCGGCGAGTGGCTATTCTGACGGGTCGACGCACCGCTTAGGCAGCGGTCTCCCGCAGCCGCATCGCATCCACGGCTATTCGGAACTGTGCGACTGCGCGATCGAAGTGAGCAACGTCGCGATAGGTACGCGACTGCATCACGCCCCCCTCCATCACATTGAGCGCGAGCTCGGCAAGGCCGCGGAAATCCGTGCCCTCACGAAAACGCGGAGCGGCAGCGCGGAAGCAGCCCTCCACCGCGTCGACCCAGGCGGTGAAATTCTCTGCCAGGCGTTCGCGGACGACGGGGTCCGCATCGTGAAGCTCGAGCGCCAGGCTGCCGATGGGACAGCCGTACTGACATTCCGTGTCGACGATCGCGCGGCGGTACTGCCCCAAGAGCGCAAAGACCTTTTCGACCGGATCCTCGACGCTCGACCAAGCCGGCTCCAGCAACATTGCGCTTATGCCGTCGCGATAGGTTTCGAGGACCGCCAGAAGCACGTCCTGCTTGCCCGGAAAGAAGTAATAGAGGCTGCCGCTGTTGACCTGGCTGCGGCTCAGGATGTCGGCGATCGACGTCGAAGCGTAGCCCTTGAGCCAGAACAGCTCCATCGCCGCCTCGACGATGCGCCAGCGGGTGTCCTTTCCGCCCATCTCCAGATTTTAGTTGAACGCTCAATCAATGGTCAAGCGGGCGGGTTCTTTCCGTTGCGCTTCTTGAGCGCCTTGGGGAGCAGGATCGTTCCGAGCACGCTCATCGCGAGCGCGGCCAGGCCGAACAGGATCACGAAGGGATTGTGCGTGTCCTCGCGAGTCTGGGGGTCCATGATGTGGAGTCCCCACATGAGGTCGTAAAAGCGCCACCAGCGGGTGCGCGTCGCGAGAATCTGGCCCGAGGCCCCGTCCACGTAGAAATGAGCGCCGTCGTCCATCGTAACCTGCCAGGCGGCGATCGGGCGCCGGAGATCCATCGGCGGATCGTCGGCACGCGTTCTCGCGACCGATTGGACTTTGGCCTTGCCCGCGTAGCGCGACTCCACTTCCCGTCGCGCATCGTTCGCCGACAGATCGGGCAGCAGGAGACCCGTCGCCGGATCCGCCAGGCGCGTTTTCCCGTCGGGCAGCTTGATCACCCAGCGCGCGCCGGCTGCGCGCTGCTCCAGCGACAGCGATGTCACGGGCACCCCGGCGATCAGAGGCGGAATGGGAGGCCCGACCAGTCGGATCGGCGCCGGGTCGCTCAGCAACCCCTCGCCCCGAACCTCTTCGATCGGTCGCGCGACCATGACGAGACCGGATATGACCCAGAGCAGGATGGGGATGGCCGCGACCCAGGCGAGCCAGATGTGCCAGCGCCTGTACTTGCCTCGACCGTTCACGGCTTCTGCCTAAGGTGACGACAGGCCGGCCACAAGAGCCGCTCGCCGGCCGCGATAGGCGACTAGTGGAGCTGCCGCGGCTCCAGCCGGCTCTCCGCGTAGAAGATGTCGCGGCCGACGCTCTCCAGCTCATGGTCGTTCGGGACCGGAGTTACGTAGCGCAGGAAGCTGTGCGGATAGGGGAAGAAGTGCAGGTGCGGATTGAACGTGAAGCGGTACTCGCGCTCCTGTGGCACCACGATGATGAGCCTCCGGCGCGCAACCCGGCGAAGTTCCGACAGCGCCTGACGGAACTCGAGGATGTGCTCCAGCACGTGCGTGCAGACGACCGTGTCGAACGACCGGTCCGCGAACGGAAGCTTTTCGATATTCGCCTGCTCGAAACGGATGTCGGGATGGCGCGAGCGCGTGCCTTCCTCGATGATGAAGTCGACGCCGGTCAGCGCCAGATCGGGCCGAGCGCGCTTGAGATGGTCGAGCAGGAAGCCCGTGCCGCAGCCGACATCGAGCACCGTTTCGCCCTGGATGGCGCCGGCGATGCGGTCGAGGCAGGCCTCGCTATTGTCCGTTTCGTTCTGGATGCGCGGCATGCGCTCGTAGATCTCGCGATACTCGCGGTCGGTGACGAAAGGTATGCGCTCGCGGAAGCGCTCGATGTCGTCGACCAGGTCGCCCCAATGACGTCGGAACAGCCAGCGCATCGGCTTTGAGTCCCGGACCATAGGCGGCAGCGCTTCTTCCAGCACCGCACGGATAACGTTGGTCGTTTCGCGACGCACTTCGGGTCTCCCCACCAGCTACATCTCTGTGGGTATGCTCGCGTGGTTAACAATCTTCTAAAGGATTGGAGTTAATGAAGCGGCTGCGATCGAACGGAGGGAACCGGCCGCGTTCATGTTCATAAGCATCAACAAGTTTCGTAACGACAGGCGAGATTCTACGCGGGAGCGGCGTCCGTTTGAGACGCCTGCTCTGTGGCTATGGCTGCTCCTGACCCTGCTTGGCTCCAGCCCATCGCTTCTGCTGTTCGCACAAGACCTGCTGGACCTTCGCGGGATGAACCTGATCTCGGGCCATGTCTGGGGCCGCGATTTCGTCAACGTCTGGACGGGCGGCCATCTGGCCATCGAGGGCCGCGCCGATATGATCTACGCGTTGCAGGACTACGTCGCTTACCTGCGCAACCTCGTTGGTCCGCTCGACCCCCATTACTATTCCTATCCGCCGTCGACCCTGCTCCTTGCCGCGCCCTTTGGCCTGCTTCCTTACAGTGCCGCTTTGGCCCTATGGACCGCCGGCGGCCTCGCCGTTTTTATTTGGGCGTCACGGCCTTACATCCGCGATGTTCCGAACTTCCCGATCCTGTATGCGGTGATCACACCAGCCGCGCTGATCAACGTCTGGGCCGGACATTACGGTTTCTTGGTGGGGGCTCAGTGGCTTGCCTGCTTCGCCCGGATTGAGCGCCGACCGGGCGCGGCGGGCGCGTTCGCCGCGCTGCTTACGATCAAGCCGCATCTTGGCCTGCTGCTGCCGCCGCTGCTGCTCGCCCGCCGCAAGTGGCGGACGATCGTCGTTGCTGCAGCCGGCTCGCTCGCAATGCTTCTGGCGAGCGGCGCTGTCTTCGGATTCGACCTTTGGACCGAATATGCGACGGAAATGAGCAGCTTCCAGGCGTCGCTCCTCGAGCGGAAGAGAAGCTTCTTCCTGCTGATGCCAGGCACCTTTACCTCGGTCCGCTATGGCGGCGGGAGCCCGCCTGCCGCCTGGCTTGCCCATATCTGCGTTGCATTGGTGGCCGCGCTTGTCGTCTGGCGCGCAGAGAGGAAGGGCGCGAGCCTTACCGACCTCGCCTTTATCTCGGCGACGGCAACGTTCCTGATCCTCCCCTACGCGTTCGGCTACGACATGACGGTCGTTTCGCTAGGCTTCGCACTGATGCTCTTCCGCCATTGGGGTAACTTGCCGAGCTGGCAGCGGGCCGCATTGATCGGAGGCTATCTCAGCCCGCAAATGAGCTATCTCGGCAAATTCGTCGCGGCGCCGATTGCGCCTGCTGTCCTGCTGCTAGGCCTCTACGCCCAGTTCCGCCTCTGCACGCGCGAGCCGCAGCCGGAATGAGCGAGCGCCTAGATGTGGATCGGCTTGCCCGTCACCGCCATCGCCGCTTCCTTCAGCGCCTCGCTGTGCGTCGGGTGGGCGTGGCAGGTGTAGGCGATGTCCTCTGACGTCGCGCCGAACTCCATCGCCTGCGCGGCCTGGGCGATCATCGTGCCCGCGACGGTCGAGATCATCCACACGCCGAGCACGCGGTCGGTCTTCGCATCGGCGATCACCTTTACGAAGCCGTCCGGCTCGCGGTTGGTCTTGGCGCGGCTGTTGGCGAGCATCGGGAACTTGCCGACCTTCACTTCGCCGTCCTTCTTGGCGTCTTCCTCCGTGAGACCGACGCCGGCGATCTCTGGATAGGTGTAGACCACGCTGGGAATGACATCGTGGTTCACGATACCTGTCAGCCCCGCGATATTCTCCGCGACCGCAATGCCCTCGTCCTCGGCCTTATGGGCGAGCATCGGGCCGGGGATCACGTCGCCGATCGCCCAGACGCCGGGAACGGACGTGCGGAACTCTCGGTCGGTTTCGATCTGACCGCGATTGTTGGTCTTCAGCCCGATCTTCTCGAGACCGAGACCCTCGGTGTTCGGGCGACGGCCAATCGACACCAGCACGACGTCCGCTTCGATCGTCTCAGCGGCGCCGCCGGCGGCAGGCTCGACCGTCAGCGTCACGGCGCTACCGTTGCCCTTCGCGCCCGTGACCTTGGTCGACAGGCGGAACTCGAAGCCCTGCTTCTTGAAGATCTTGTTCGCTTCCTTGCGGACCTCGCCGTCCATGCCCGGCAGGATCTGGTCGAGGAACTCCACCACCGTGACCTTCGAGCCAAGCCGCCGCCAGACGGATCCAAGCTCGAGCCCGATCACGCCGCCGCCGATCACGACCATGTGTTTCGGCACCTGCGGAAGGGCGAGCGCGCCGGTGGAGTCGACGATCCTCGCGCCCGCATTATCGACATCGACGCCGGGCAGCGGAGTAACCGAAGAACCGGTCGCGATAACGATGTTCTTCGCGGTGACGGTGCGGTCGCCGACCTTGACCGTGTTCGGCCCCTCGAACGTGCCGAGGCCCTTCAGCCACTCGATCTTGTTCTTCTTGAACAGGAACTCGATGCCGCCGGTGAGGCCATTCACCGCCGTGTCCTTGGATTCGTGCATCACGGCGAGGTCGATCTCGACCCCGCTGGTCTTCACCCCCCACTTGGCAAGCGTGCCGTGAGCGGCCTCCTCGAAAAGCTCGGACGCGTGCAGCAGCGCCTTCGACGGAATGCAGCCGACGTTGAGGCAGGTGCCGCCGAGCGTCTCGCGGCTCTCCGCACAGGCGGTCTTGAGGCCAAGCTGGGCAGCGCGGATCGCGGCGACATAGCCGCCGGGCCCGCTGCCGATCACCAGCACGTCGAAGTCGAAATCTGCCATTCATTCCTCGGGAATTTCGTGTGGGCGCCACTTAGGGTGCGAAGGCTCAACTGACCAGTGCCTGACGTCCGGCTACTTCTGGCGGACCTGCTCCAGCCCTTCGCCTGCGTCGATCAGCTTGCCCGCCCGCTGCTCCTGGACGGCGCGCAACAGGGTGCGTGCCGCGTTGCGCACCTCCTCCTGCACGTCCTGGTCCGCATCCAGCTCCTGATGGCTGGTCGCATAGGGTTTCCAGTAGCCGATGTAGCGGTCCAGCTCGGCGGTCGGGCCGGCAGGCTTGAGCTTCATGAAGCGCAGCCAATCCGCGAGGCTTCGGCGGACGTTCTCCGCGCCCTCCACGTCCCCATGGACGATGACCGAGAACACCCGGCCTTCCAGGTGCCGCGGATAGGGCCAGTCGGCGAGCTCCAGCTCCTTCGCCTTTTTCGCGTCCTTGCCGTGCGTGCTCGTCGGATCGGGATTGCCACCGTCGGCGCACACCAGCCGGTCCATCATCAGCTTCATCGGTGAGGTCGGCGAGTACCAATTGACCGGATTGATCAGCATGATCCCGTGCGCCCGCACCCACAGCGGGTAGATCTCGTTCATCCAGTCCTGCGTCTGGCCGAGCGAGTAATTGGGGTAGCAGCTGCATGGCCAGTGGCAGAGCGCCGCCGCGGTGGAGAAGCACGCCTTGCAGGGATGAATGTGGCGACCGTATTCGGATGCCAGCCGCGACAAATCGAGCACGCGCACCAAGGTCCCTTCGACGCCGCAGATTTCGCGCGCAATCTCAAGCAGCCGCCAGCTCTTCGACATTTCGCCAGGGCAGGTGTGCTCGCTGCGCGAAGAGCCGTTGACGATCAGGATGCAGGGCGGCTCGTTCCGATCGTCATGCTCGCGCTGAGCCTGCCCGACGGCTTCGTGTGCGCCGATCCAGTCTTCGGCCAGATCGTAGTGCGGGTCGGCGAATCCCGGGCCCGCCTTCCGGGTGCGCGGCGCCTTTCGGTGGTTCGAATAGCCGTCCCATGCCGCAGTCGCGACGCGATCGAGCTCTGACCTCAGCGGATCGAAGGCGGGGTCGATATACTGGGAAAGGAAGCGCTTGCGGAACTCGGCCTCGTCGATCTGAGGCGACGGCATGCCCTTTCGGGGCTCGGGAGCTTCGGTCATGCCCGCTCAACGCATGAGCAGGCATTCGTTTCGCCTAGAGATCGATCAGCAGGCGGGTCGGGTCCTCGATCGCTTCCTTCACCCGGACGAGAAAGGTCACCGCCTCGCGGCCATCGACCAGCCGGTGATCGTAGGACAACGCCAGATACATCATCGGCCGGGCGACGATCTGGCCGTCCTTGACGACTGGCCGCTCCTCGATGCGGTGCATGCCGAGCACCGCAGACTGCGGCGGGTTGATGATCGGCGTCGACAGCAGCGAGCCGAACACGCCGCCGTTGGAGATGGTGAAGGTGCCACCGGTCATGTCGTCGACCGTCAACGTGCCTTCCTTGGCGCGCTTGCCGAAGTCGGCGATGGTCTTCTCGATCTCGGCGAAGCTCATGCGATCGGCGTTGCGGATGACCGGAACGACGAGGCCCTTGGGCGCTGAAACCGCGACCGACACGTCGAGATAGTCGTGGTAGACGATCTCATCGCCTTCAATGCGGGCATTGACGCTCGGGACATCCTTCGCGGCGAGCGCGACCGCCTTCACGAAGAAGCCCATGAATCCGAGCCGGATGCCGTGCTTCTTCTCGAACAAGTCCTTGTACTTGGCGCGCGCTTCGATGACCGCCGACATGTCGACGTCGTTGAACGTGGTCAGCAGCGCAGCCGTGTTCTGCGCCTCCTTCAGGCGATGGGCGATCGTCTGACGCAGGCGCGTCATCTTCACGCGCTCTTCACGGCGCTCGCCCGCCTGGGTTTTCGCTTGGGGCTGGGGCGCGGGCGTGGCGGCAGCGCTCGGCTGGGGAGCCGGAGCGCGGGCTTCCGGTTCGTGGACCGGTCCACCCTGCTGCGCCTGCGCAGCGGCAAGCACGTCGTCCTTGGTCAGGCGGCCATCCTTGCCGGTTCCCTTGATCTTGCTCGGGTCCACATGATGCTCGAGCACCGCTCGGCGAACCGCGGGCGAAAGCGTAGTGATCGCCTCGCCGTCGCCATTGGGTGCAGGTTCAGGAGCATGCTCGGTCCCGCGAAGTTGTGGGTTCTCGCCCGCGCCGGCCGGGTTGGTCGTCGCGTCGGCAGCGTCCTTGGCGGGAGACGAAGCCGCCGGAGCCTCGGCCCCGGCGCTCGCCTTCTCGTCGATGCGCGCAATCACGGCGCCGACGGCAACGGTGTCGCCCTCGTTGACTAGCGTCTCGCTGAGCACGCCGGCCGTCGGGGACGGGACGTCGACGCTGACCTTGTCCGTTTCAAGCGTCGCAATGGGTTCGTCCGCGGCAACCGCATCACCTGGCTTCTTCAGCCACTGTGCAAGCGTGCCTTCGGTGATCGATTCACCAAGCGCGGGAACAGCAACATCAGTGGCCATGGTGGTCCTTCTACTGGGCAGCGACGGCCGGGCCCTCGACGCGGCTGCTATGGCCAAGAGCCGAAGCAATCAAGTTTGCCTGCTCCGCGGCATGCCGTTTGGCGAGGCCCGTTGCGGGCGAAGCCGAGGACTCGCGGCCAGCATAGACCGGCCGCATGCCGGTAAAGCCGGCGTCCGCGAGGCTCCGCTCCAGCAGGTCCTCCACGAAGAACCAGGCGCCGTTGTTCTTCGGCTCTTCCTGCGACCAGACCAGCGTTTCGAGGTGCGGCATGGCCTGCAGGCGCTTGACCAGGGGTTCCGAAGGAAACGGATAGAGCTGCTCGATCCGGATGATCTCGGTCGTCTGGTCGCCGGCGGCGTCGCGAGCATCCATCAGCTCGTAAGCCAACTTGCCGGTGCACAGCACCAGCCGCTTCGTCTCGCCTTCCCGAGGCGGGCGGAGATCGCTCACGATCCGGCGGAAGTGGCTGTCGCCGATGAAGTCCTCGATCCGCGAAACCGCAAGCTTGTGCCGCAGCAGCGACTTCGGCGTCATCATGATCAGCGGCTTGCGGAAGTCCCGCAGCAGCTGGCGGCGCAGGATGTGGAAGTAGTTGGCCGGAGTGGTGCAGTTGGCGACCTGAAGGTTGTCTTCGGCGCAGAGCTGCAAATAGCGCTCGAGCCGAGCGGAACTATGCTCCGGCCCCTGCCCTTCGAAGCCGTGCGGAAGGAGCATGACGAGCCCGCTCGCGCGGAGCCACTTGGCCTCGCCGCTGGCGATGAACTGGTCGATGATGGTCTGTGCGCCGTTGGCGAAGTCGCCGAACTGCGCTTCCCAGCACACGAGCGTGCGGGGATCGGCGAGCGAATAGCCATATTCGAAGCCGAGCACGCCGAATTCCGACAGCGGCGAGTCCCGAACCTCGAAGCGGCCACCGTCGACATGCATCAGCGGAATGAACTTCTCGCCACTTTCCTGATCGACCCAGACCGCGTGCCGCTGGCTGAAAGTGCCGCGGCCGCTGTCTTGCCCCGACAGGCGGATGTTATGGCCCTCGGCAAGCAAGGTACCGAAGGCCAAGGCTTCCGCCGTAGCCCAGTCGAAGCCCTCGCCCGTTTCGAACATCGCGCGCTTGGCATCGATCACGCGCTGCAGCGTCTTGTGGACCTTCACGCCCTCGGGAACGGTGGTCAGCACTTCGCCGACGCGGCGCAGCTCTTCTTCCGAAACCGCCGTGGCGATGTTGCGGCGGCCGAGCACCGGCTCACCCGGAAGCTTGAGCCCGCTCCAGCGGCCCTCGAACCAGTCCGCCTTGTTCGGCAGATAGCTCGCTCCGGCCTGAAACTCCTCTTCGAGGTGGGCGATGTAGGCCTTGGTGTGCTGGTCGACCCAGGCGCGATCGATGACGCCTTCCTCGATCAGGCGCTGGGCGTAGACTTCGGAAATGGCCGGGTGCTTGCGGATCGCCGCATACATTTGCGGCTGGGTGAAGCTCGGCTCGTCGCCCTCGTTGTGGCCGAACCGGCGGTAGCACCACATGTCGATGACGATGTCGCGGCCGAACGCCTGGCGGAACTCGATGGCCAGCTTCGAGCAGAAGGTCACCGCTTCCGGATCGTCCGCATTGACGTGCAGGATCGGCGCCTGGACCGACTTCGCCATGTCCGAAGGATAAGGCGAGGAGCGCGCGAACTGCGGGCTGGTCGTAAAGCCGACCTGATTGTTGATGATGAAATGGATCGTGCCGCCCGTGCCGTATCCTGGGAGGCCCGAGAGGGCGAGGCACTCGGCCACGATGCCCTGGCCAGCGAAGGCGGCATCGCCGTGCAGCAGGACGGGGAGCACCTTCTTGCCGTGCTTGTCGCCCTTAAGGGTCATGATCGCGCGCGCCTTGCCCAGCACGACCGGATCGACGGCTTCGAGGTGGGACGGGTTCGGCAGGAGCGACAAGTGGACCTTGTTGCCGTCGAACTCACGGTCCGACGAGGTGCCGAGGTGGTACTTCACGTCGCCTGAGCCACCGACGTCGGCCGGATTGGTCGCGCCACCCGCGAATTCGTGGAAGATCGCGCGGTAGGGCTTGCCCATGACGTTCGACAGGACGTTGAGCCGCCCGCGGTGGGCCATTCCGACGTCGACTTCCTCGATGCCGTACTGGCCGCCATATTTGATCACAGCTTCCAGCGCAGGGACCGCGCTCTCGCCGCCGTCGAGCCCAAATCTTTTCGTGCCGACATATTTGCGCGCGAGAAACTTTTCCCACTGCTCAGCTTCGATGACCTTGGCGAGAATCGCCTGCTTGCCCTCGGGCGTGAACTGGATCTCGGCGTTCTTGCCCTCGATCCGCTCCTGGATGAAGCGCCGCTCCTCCAGGTCGTTGATATGCATATATTCGACGCCGATGGTGCCGCAGTAATTGGCCTGCAGCACGGCGACGATCTCGCGCACCGTCGCCCGCTCGAAGCCCAGCGCTCCCCCGATCCAGATCGGACGGTCGAGGTCGTTGGGGCCGAAGCCGTGATATTCGGGCGTGAGGTCCGCTGGCAGATCCTGCCTATGAAGGCCAAGCGGGTCGAGCTTGGCCGCAAGATGTCCCCGCACGCGGTAGGTGCGGATGAGCATCATCGCGCGGATGGAATCTTCCGCCGCTCGGCGGACAGCGTCCGGATCAGCGGCAGGAGTGGCCGAAGCGGCCTTCTCGGTTGCAACCTTCCGGACGGCGTCGATCGTCGCCTGGGTTGGATCGAGCCCGAGATTGATGTCGTCGAGCTCGGCGACCGGCCAGTTCGGACGCGCCCAGCTCGGGCCCGGCTCGCGTTCCATCATCATCGGTTGGTCGTCGGCCATTATGCGTAAGCCAGCAGCTCTTTCAGCGTCTTGCCGAGCTCAGATGGGCTTGGGCTGACCGTAATTCCAGCCGCCTCCATCGCCGCGATCTTACTCTCGGCGTCGCCCTTGCCGCCCGAGACGATCGCCCCGGCATGGCCCATACGACGTCCAGGAGGCGCCGTTCGCCCGGCGATGAAGCCGACGACCGGCTTCCTGCGGCCGCGCTTCGCCTCGTCGGCAAGGAACTGCGCGGCGTCCTCTTCAGCCGAACCGCCGATCTCGCCGATCATGATGATCGACTTGGTCTCGTCGTCGGCGAGGAACATCTCGAGCACGTCGATGAACTCGGTGCCCTTCACGGGGTCGCCGCCGATCCCGACCGCCGTGGTCTGGCCGAGGCCCTCGTTGGTCGTCTGGAACACCGCCTCATAGGTAAGCGTGCCCGAGCGGCTGACGACGCCGACGCTGCCCTTCGAGAAGATGTTGCCGGGCATGATGCCGATCTTGCACTCGCCCGGAGTGAGGACGCCGGGGCAGTTCGGCCCGATAAGTCGCGACTTCGAGCCGTCGAGCGCGCGCTTGACCCGCACCATGTCGAGCACCGGAATGCCTTCGGTGATGGTCACGATCAGCGGAACCTCGGCGTCGATCGCCTCGAGTATGGAATCCGCGGCGAAGGGCGGCGGCACATAGATGACCGAGGCATCCGCGCCGGTCGCCTCGACTGCTTCACGAACCGTATCGAACACCGGCAAGCCGAGGTGCTCGGTCCCGCCCTTACCCGGCGTGACGCCGCCGACCATCTGCGTGCCGTAATCGAGCGCCTGGCGCGTGTGGAACGTGCCGGTCTCGCCCGTCATCCCCTGGGTGATGACCTTAGTATTGCGATCGACGAGGATGCTCATGCGAGGCTCTCATCAATCTGCTTGCAAGCGACCAGCAGCTCCTTCACCGCATCGACGCTGACCTGGAAGTTCTGCCTGGCTTCCTCGTCGAGCTCGATCTCGATCACTTCCTCGGCACCGCCCGCGCCGATCACCACCGGCACGCCGACATAGAGGCCGTCGAGGCCGTACTTGCCTTGAACATAGACCGCGCAGGGCAGGACGCGCTTCTGGTCGCCGAGATAGGCTTCGGCCATGGCGATCGCGCTGGTCGCGGGAGCGTAATAGGCGCTGCCCGTCTTCAGCAAAGCGACGATCTCGCCGCCGCCGCCTCGCGTGCGCTTGACGATTTGGTCGATCCGTTCCTTCGTCGACCTTCCCATTTTCACGAGGTCGTCCACGGGAATGCCGGAGACCGTCGTGTAGCGGGTCACGGGCACCATGGTGTCGCCGTGGCCGCCGAGCACGAACGCGTTCACGTCCTTCACCGAAACGCCGAATTCCTGCGCCAGGAATGTCGCGAAGCGAGCGCTGTCGAGGACGCCCGCCATGCCGACCACGCGCTCGTGCGGCAGTCCCGAAAACTCCCGCAGCGCCCAGACCATCGCGTCGAGCGGGTTGGTGATGCAGATTACGAAGGCGTTGGGGCAATGCTCCTTGATGCCCGCGCCCACCGCTTTCATGACCTTGAGGTTGATGCCGAGAAGGTCGTCGCGACTCATGCCCGGCTTGCGCGGAACGCCCGCGGTGACGATCACGACGTCCGCATCGGCAATATCGGCATAATCGTTAGTGCCGGTGATCCCCGCGTCGAAGCCCTCGACCGGGCCGCACTGGCTGAGGTCCAGCGCCTTGCCCTGCGGAATCCCGTCGGCGATGTCGAAGAGGACGATGTCGCCCAATTCCTTCTTCGCCGCGAGGTGAGCGAGGGTTCCGCCGATCATTCCGGCGCCGATCAGCGCAATCTTCTTGCGGGCCATGGGAGGGACAGGTTCCTTTGCAAAATCGTGGGCGCGCCAGGGCCGGCGCTTGATGAGCGCGCCCTCTAAACCTGCAATCCCGCCCGGGCAACCGGCTGGGTCGCCTAGCTGCCACCCTCGGCGAGGCTCAGGATATTGCCGTCAGGATCCTTGAACCAGGCGGCCTTGAAGCCCTCGGCAACGTGAAGGTCGCCCTGCTGCTCCAGGCCCGGAAGGTCGTAATGCTCGAAGAAGATGCCCTTCTCCTTCAACTCCCGGACCTCGCCCTCTATGTCGTCGACCTCAAAGGTCAGCGCCGTCGCCTTGTTTGTCCCGGCGAAGTCCGAACGATACACGTTGAACTCGGTATCGCCGCTCCTTACGACGAACCCTTCGCCAAAGTCGTCGATGGCCTTCAAACCCAAGGTTTGCTCATAGAAATTGCGAGCCCGGTCGAGGTCCTTGACCGCGATCATCGGCGTGGCGTCAGCCTTGCCCAGCATCGTCCGTCCTCCTGTCGGTGGGAATTAGGGAAACGGTCGGTTCCCTAAGGCTGTTCCGGCCCGGAAAGGCGGACCGGACTGAATCTGCGGTAACCAAATTTCGAAAGCATTGCGCAGAAGGGGGCGTATACTTTCACGCAATGGGAAGAGCACTTCTGATAGCAGGCATTGCCATGCTTGCTGCTGCCGGCTCGGCTGCGGCCAAGCCGGATCATGCCGGCAACGGCAAGAGCAAGCCGCCTGTCGTCGTCGACAAAGCACCGGTCGGCTACGGAGTTGGTGGCTGCCCGCCGGGCCTGCAGAAAAAGAACGAGCACTGCGTGCCACCCGGGCGGTACAAGAAGTTGTTCGAGATCGGCCAGCGTGTTCCCAAGGGATACGATGGGCTGCGCTCATACAACGCTTTGCCCTATGAGCTGCGGATGCGCCACGGCGGCGCCCTCGATCCTCAGGCGCGCTACATCTACGACCAGCAGTATCTGTATCGGGTGGATCCCACCACGATGGTGGTCCGCCAGATCCTGCGGTCGCTGCTGTAGTCGCGCCTAAGGCGCCTGGTTGGCAAGGCTATTGGCGGCGTTCAGGCCGCCGTCGTCGACGGCTTCGAGATTCGCCGGCGCTTCGTTGAGCATCGCCGACGCGTCGTCCAGCTGGCGGTTTTCCTCGGTCGTGGGGACGGCCGGGTCGTCACTGCAGCCGGCAAGCAGTGCCAGGCAGAGGATTGGGATCGCGATCTTCATGACGGTCGACTATCATTATGCGCTGGCCATGAAAAAGGGGCCGCGCAGCGAACCGCGCGACCCCTCGCAAACTCAGCGAGATGCTTAGTGAGCGGTGTTCTCGGCGGCGTTGCCGACCGCTTCAGCCGCGTTCTCGACGGCTTCGCCAGCGTTCTCGATCTGGTTGCTCGCAACGTCGAGAGCGTTCTCGGCGGCGTTGCCCGCGTCGACGGTCGCAGCGTTGACGTCTTCGGCGGCCGCGTTCTCGACATCCGCCTCGTTGCCGACGGCATTTTCCTCGGTTCGGGCTTGGCACGCGGCCAGGCCGAGCGCGAGGACCGCAACGGTCACTGCAATCTTCTTCATGATCGTTCCACTCCCTCAGTGGGGCCCTAAGCCGGACCCGGGCTCGGCCTATCGGTTGTTTCCCTCAGGCCAGCGCGGGCCTCTACAGGCGGTCTCAAGGGGGCGCAATCAACAATTGAGCGCGTTTTCGACGAGCCGATGCCGGTGTTTACGTTGACATATAAAGTTTTCTTTATATCAGCTTTCACCATGGACGCGCTGCCGCTCGCAGACCTGTTACAGGCCCTTGTCGATCCGACACGGCTGCGGATCCTCGCGCTCCTGCGCCGGATGGAGCTTTCCGTAGGCGAGCTCGCGATCCTTCTCGACCAAAGCCAGCCTCGCGTGTCACGCCACGTGCGCATCCTCGCCAATGCGGGTGTGATCGAGCGTCGCCGCGAGGGAAGCTGGGTCTTCCTGACGGTCGCCGCGGACGACCGTAATGAACCGATTTTCGCGCTGTTGGACGCCTGGGCCGATAGCGGAAGCGAGCAGGTCTTCCAGTCCGACGCTTCGAAACTCGACCGGATCCGGGCCGATCGTTCCGAGGCGGCGACCCGCTACTTCACCTCTCACGCAGAAGTCTGGGATTCCATCCGTTCGCTCCACGTCGCCGAAAGCGAGGTCGAAGACGCCATTGCGAGGGCCCTCGGCGACCAGTCGCTGGGACGCCTTGTCGATATCGGCACGGGCACGGGCCGGATGATCGAGCTGTTCGGCCGCGAGGCTCTCCAGTCGATCGGTATCGATCGTTCGTCGGAGATGCTTCGCCTGGCTCGCGTGAAGTTGGAGGCCGCAGGCATCCCTTCGAGCCTTCGACAGGGCGACATGTACGCGCTCCCGCTCGACGAAGGTGCGGCGGACACGGTGATCATCCACCAGGTGCTGCACTATGCCCACTCGCCCGCAGCGGCGATCGACGAAGCCGCGCGCGTGCTTGCTCCGAACGGCCGCCTGCTGGTGATCGATTTCGCGGCGCACGAGCGCGAGGAGCTGCGCTCGACGGATGCGCACATCCGCCTCGGCTTCGACGACGAGACGATGGCTGGCTGGTTCAAGGCTGCGGGGATCGCCGTCGACCATGTCGAGCATCTGGAGGGCGGAGAGCTGACGGTCACCGTATGGCGCGGCCTCAAGGCCGCCGAGCGGCAGCGGAGAGCGGCATGAACCCGTACGAAAGACTTATGAACCACGCGCCACTCTTTGCGGAGGCTCGCGGCGATATTGCCGTCAGCTTCGAATTCTTTCCGCCCAAGAGCGATAAGATGGCCGAGACCCTCTGGGAATCGGTCCAGACACTCGCGCCCCTGCAGCCGCGTTTCGTGTCCGTGACCTACGGCGCCGGCGGCTCCACGCGCGAGCGGACTCACCAGACGGTCGAGCGGATCCTCAAGGAAACCTCGCTGACGCCGGCAGCGCATCTCACTTGCGTCGCCGCCAGCCGCGAGGAGATCGACGCGATCGCGCGGGAATATTGGGACCTCGGAGTACGCAACATCGTCGCTCTTCGCGGCGATCCGCCCGAAGCCGGCACGAAGTACCGGCCGCATGCCGAAGGCTATCGAGACGCCGCCGAGCTGGTCGAAGGCCTGAAGAAGGTCGCCCCGTTCGACATCTCCGTCGCCGCCTATCCCGAAGTCCACCCGGACTCGCGCGACCGGGCGTTCGACCTCGAGAATTTGAAGCGCAAGGTGGACGCGGGCGCGGACCGGGCGATCACCCAATTCTTCTTTTCCGCCGAATGCTTCTTTCGCTTCCGCGACGAAGCCGCTGCCGCGGGTCTCGACGTGGAGATCGTGCCGGGCATCCTTCCCGTCTCCAACGTAGCCACCACGCGGCGGTTCGCGGCCACTTGCGGCGCGAGCATCCCGAAATGGCTGGACGAGCTGTTCGAAGGCCTCGACGACCTTCCCTCGGCGCGCCAGCTCATCGCAGCGACCGTGGCCGCCGAGCTGTGCGGGCAGCTCTATGCGGGCGGCGTCCGCCACTTCCATTTCTACACTTTGAACCGGGCGGAGTTGTCCTACGCGATCTGCCACCTGCTTGGCATGAGGGCACAGGTATGAGCGCTTCCCAGTCACTGCGCGCCGAAGCCGCCAAGCGCATCCTCATCAAGGACGGTCCCTACGGCACCGGCATTCAGGACGAGAAGCTGGCCGCCGACGACTATTGCGCCGGTCTGGACCTGATGAAGGACCAGAAGGGCAACAACGACCTGCTGAACATCACCCAGCCGCAGGTGGTCCGCACGATCTGCGAACGGTTTGCTGATGCGGGCGCCGAAATCCTCGCGACGAACACGTTCAACGCAAACCGCATCAGCCAGGCGGACTATGCCGCCGAGCATCTGGTCGTGGACATCAACCGCGCCTCGGCCCGCATCATCCGCGAGGTCGCCGACCGTTACACGTCAAAGGACGGCCGCCCGCGCTGGGTTGCCGGAGCGCTCGGACCGACCAACAAGACGCTGTCGCTTTCGCCGGACGTCAACGACCCTGCCTACCGCGAGGTCGACTTCGACACCGTAAAGGACGTCTATCGCGAGCAGATCGATGCGCTCGTCGAGGGGGGCGTCGACTTTATCCTCATTGAAACTGTGTTCGACACGCTGAACGCGAAGGCCGCCATCATGGCGACGCTGGAAGCGGAGCAGGCGCTCGGTCGCGAACTGCCGCTGATGGTCTCAATGACCCTCACCGACCTTTCCGGCCGCAACCTGTCGGGCCACACGGTCGAGGCTTTCTGGGCGACGGTCCGCCATGCAAAGCCGGTCACGATCGGCCTCAACTGCTCGTTCGGAGCATCGCAGCTGCGTCCGCATCTGGTCGCTCTCAACGGCCTCGCCGACACTTTGATCATGGCCTACCCGAACGCAGGCTTGCCCAACGAGCTGGGCGAATATGACGAGGCGGCTGCCGAGACCGCCGCCCAAATCCGCGAATGGTTCGAGGCGGGTCTCGTAAATATCGTCGGCGGCTGCTGCGGCACGACGCCCGCGCACATCGCCGCCATTGCCGAAGCGGCGCGCGGAAGGACCCCTCGCAACGTTCCGACCGCCGCCCGCCAGACCCTTCTTGCCGGCCTCGAGCCGATGGTGATCGCCGCGTGAGCACCCAGCCCAAAGTGATTCTCGATTCCGACCCCCTCGCCCAGGAAGCGGCTGCAGGTGCGCGTTTCGTCAATGTCGGCGAGCGAACGAACGTCACCGGCTCGGCGAGGTTCAAGAAGCTGGTCCTCGGCGGCGACTATGACGCCGCGGTCGAGGTCGCCCGCGACCAGGTCGAGAACGGCGCGCAGATCATCGACGTCAACATGGACGAGGCCCTGCTCGATTCAGAGCAGGCAATGACCATCTTCCTCAAACGCATCGCGGCCGAGCCGGACATCGCTCGCGTTCCCGTGATGATCGACAGCTCCAAGTGGAGCGTGATCGAAGCGGGGCTCAAGTGCGTTTCGGGCAAGCCCATCGTCAATTCCATCAGTCTCAAGGAAGGCGAAGGCCCGTTCCTCGAGCTCGCCCGCAAGTGCCGCGCCTATGGCGCAGCGGTCGTGGTCATGGCTTTCGACGAGGTCGGACAGGCGGACACGGCGGAGCGCAAGGTCTCCATCTGCGAGCGGGCGTACAAGCTGCTGACCGCCGACGGGTTCGAGCCGCAGGACATAATCTTCGACCCGAACGTCTTCGCCATCGCCACCGGCATCGATGAGCACCGCCGCTACGCGCTCGACTTCATCGAGGCCGCCGGCGAGATCCGCCGCCGCTGTCCCGGCGTTCACATTTCGGGCGGCCTGTCGAACCTCAGCTTTTCGTTCCGCGGCAACGAGCCCGTTCGCCGCGCGATGCACAGCGTTTTCCTCTACCACGCCATTCCGGCGGGCATGGACATGGGCATCGTCAATGCCGGTCAGCTCGACGTTTACGACGCTATCGATCCCGAGCTTCGCGAAGCCGTCGAGGACGTGATCCTCGACCGCAACGAAGAGGCGACGGAAAGGCTGATCGCGCTTGCCGAGCGCTTCAAGGGCACCGACGCCGCCGAGGAGAAGAAGCTCGCGGAATGGCGTTCGCTGCCGGTCACCGAGCGGCTGTCCTATGCGCTGGTAAAAGGGATCGACGCCCACATTCTCGAAGACACCGAGGAAGCGCGGCTGGCTGCGCCCCGTCCGATCGAGGTCATCGAGGGCCCGTTGATGGACGGCATGAACGTCGTCGGCGACCTGTTCGGCGCGGGCAAGATGTTCCTGCCGCAGGTGGTGAAGTCCGCGCGGGTGATGAAGAAGGCCGTCGCGCACCTCATCCCCTTCATCGAAGAGGAGAAGGAAAAGAACGGCGTCACCGCCGGCAAGGGCCGCATCGTGATGGCGACCGTGAAGGGCGACGTTCACGACATCGGCAAGAACATCGTCGGCGTCGTCCTGCAGTGCAACGGCTTCGAAGTGATCGACCTCGGCGTGATGGTGCCGTGGCAGACGATCCTCGAGTCCGCGAACGACAACAACGCCGACATGATCGGCCTCTCGGGCCTGATCACGCCCTCGCTGGACGAGATGGTGACGGTCGCGGGCGAAATGCAGCGTCTGGGCCTCAAGACCCCGCTGCTGATCGGCGGCGCGACGACCAGCAAGGCGCACACCGCCTTGCGCATCGACCCCGCCTACGAAGGCCCGGTGATCCACGTTCTCGACGCCAGCCGCGCCGTCGGCGTCGCCTCGTCGCTGGTCTCCGACACTCAGTGCGAGCCGCTCATCGCCAAGACTTCCGACGAATATGAGGCGCTCCGGATCGCCCGCTCGCGCAGTGGCCAGAGCGAATTGGCCAGGCTCGAAGATGCGCGCGCAAACGGCCTAGCTTTCGACCCGGCTGGGCAAGCGCCGCCTCCGGTCCGGCCCGGCCTTCACCAGATCGGCGAATGGCCGCTTCGGGATCTCAAGGCCTCCATCGACTGGACGCCATTCTTCCGCGCCTGGGAGTTGGCCGGCAATTATCCCGCGATCCTCGAAGACGAAGTCGTCGGGGAAAGCGCTCGCAACCTGTTCAACGACGCCAACGCGATGCTCGACCAGATCATTGCCGAGCGCTGGGTGACGCCGAAGGCGACCGTCGGCCTGTGGCGATGCAAGCGCGAGGGCGACGATGTGCTCGTGCTGGCGGGTAACGACTGGACCCGCCTGCCCTTCCTTCGCCAGCAAGTGAAGAAGCGTGAAGGCCGACCGAACATGAGTCTCGCCGACTTCATCAATCCCGAAGGCGAAGACTGGATCGGCGGCTTCGCCGTCGGAATCCACGGACTCGAGCCGCACCTCGAGCGGTTCAAGGCGGAGAATGACGATTATTCCGACATTCTGCTGAAGGCTCTGTCGGACCGCTTGGCGGAAAGCTTCGCCGAAGTTCTGCACGCCGAAGTACGCCAGCGCCTGTGGGGCTATGCCGACGAGCATCTCTCGAACGAGCAGCTGATCCGCGAGAAGTATCACGGCATCCGCCCGGCGCCCGGCTATCCCGCCTGCCCCGATCACAGCCTGAAGCCGATCCTGTTCGAAATGCTCGGCGGCCATCCGGGCGAAGTCACGCTGACCGAGAATTTCGCGATGCTCCCGACTTCGGCCGTATCCGGCTTCTACTTCGGGCACCGCGATAGCCAGTATTTCGGCGTTGCCCGCATCGGCGAGGACCAGCTCACCGAATATGCCGGCCGTCGCGGAGTCGACCTCGACTGCGCGCGGCGCTGGCTGCGGCCGAACCTCGACTGATACCGTCCCCCGCGGCTAGGGCTGCGCCATGGATGCAGCGGTAGCCATGACAGCGGGCCCGATGGCCCGGAGCTGGAAAGACGAGCTCCGGGCGACGCTCGTGCTCGCCTGGCCGCTGATGCTTGCGAACCTGACGATGCAGCTGATCCAGGCGACGGACGTGGTGCTGCTCGGCTGGCTCGGCCCGAACGAGCTTGCCGCAGCCGCGCTGGCGCTTGGCCTCACCTTCGGCATGACCCTTTTCGCGCTGGGCGTGCTCACGGCGTCCGCGCCAATGATCGCTTCCGCCCTGGGAGCCCGGTTCAACGCGGTTCGCGACGTGCGACGCACCTTCCGCCAGTCCCTGTGGGCCGCTGCAATGATGGCGGTGCCGGTCCTAATCGTCCTGTGGAACGCCGAGCGGGTGATCCTTGCCTTCGGTCAGGAGCCGGAGCTCGCGCGCCTCGCAGGCGTGTTCCTCAGGGGATACATGTGGGTGATCCCGCCATGGCTGCTGTTCCAGGTCCTGCGAAACTTCGTGTCCGCGATGGAGCGGCCCGGCTGGATCCTAGCGATCAGCGCGGCCGGAATACCGCTGAACGGACTGCTCAGCTGGGCGCTGATCTTCGGTCATTTCGGCCTGCCGAGGCTTGGGATCATCGGTGCCGGAATCGGAAGCTCGATCGTGTGGACGGCCATGGCCCTGGCCTTGACCATCGTCGTGCTGACCGACCGCCAGTTCCGGCGCTTCCACGTCTTCGGCCGCTTCTGGAGACCTGACTGGCCGCGTTTCCGGCGCCTGTTCAAGCTGGGCGCCCCGATCGGACTGACCATGGGGTTCGAAGGCGCGGTGTTCAGCGCCGCCGCCTATCTCATGGGCCTGTTCGGCGCCCCGTCCGTGGCCGCCCACCAGATCGCGCTGCAGATTGCCGCGACGACCTTCATGGTCCCGCTTGCCCTCGGGCAGGCCGCGACCGTACGCGTCGGGCTCGCCTACGGACGGCAAGACTCCCATGGCATCGCGCTTGCCGGCTGGACGGCTTTCGGCCTGGGCACCGCCTTCATGGCCGTGACAGCCGCGCTGATGTTCATCTTCCCACGCGAGTTGATCACCTTGTTCCTTCAAGACACGCCGGCCAATGCCCCCGCGATCTCCCTGGGCGTCTCCTTCCTGCTCGTCGCGGCCCTGTTCCAGATCGTCGATGGCGCTCAGGTCGTCGGCGCCGGCATGCTCCGCGGGCTGCACGACACGCGCGTGCCGATGGTCTTTGCCCTGTTCGGCTATTGGGCGATCGGTCTCGGCGTCGGCGTCGGCCTCGCATTCGCGATGGGCTGGCGCGGCATCGGCATCTGGACGGGGCTCGCGGTCGGTCTGGGCGTCGTCGCCGCGTTGATGCTGTGGCGCTGGACCCGCCGCGACAAGCTGAGCCTGCTTCCAGCTACCGCGTGAAATTCGCCTGGCCCGGGTGTTGACGGCTCAAAATGCCGGACCCATATGCGCCCTGTCGCTGGCACTCTCCATGTGGGAGTGCCAACGCTTTTAGGTTCAACATTGAGATAAGGGGCAAGCCAGCCATGGGTTTCAGGCCGCTTCATGACCGCGTCCTCGTCCGTCGAGTCGACGCCGAAGAGAAGAGCAAGGGCGGAATCATCATTCCCGATACCGCCAAGGAAAAGCCGCAGGAGGGCGAAGTCGTCGCCGTCGGCGGCGGCAGCCGTGCCGACGATGGCAC
>Ga0307409_100000239_pt1 | contig 22257 bp, 22 predicted proteins | sample 322Ometagenome_2_FD_203888 | JGI IMG/M metagenome (GOLD analysis project Ga0307409, IMG submission 203888) | Maize rhizosphere microbial communities from greenhouse at UC Davis, California, United States - 322HYB-O-2 | ecosystem: Host-associated > Plants > Roots > Rhizosphere > Soil | place... | reverse complement strand
TGCAGCGGTTCCCTCTCGGGACCGGACTCGCCTGCATCCAGTTACCTAGTGCAGGCACCGTACGAGAATCGCACCTTTTCGCTGCTTCTGGACTGCGGTCCCGGAGCCATGGGAGCGCTCTACCGCTATCTCGACCCGCGAGAGATCGATGCCATTGGGCTAAGCCACCTGCATGCCGACCACTGTCTGGATTTGACCGGCTATCACGTCGCAGCCTGTTACTCGCCGAACGCTCCGTGGCCGCGACGCCCCATTTATGCCCCTACTGACGCCGCTGCGCGGCTGGTCCGGGCGTACGAGGTGCCAGGCACCGACGGCGAGGTGACTGAGTCCGGGCCATCCATTGCTGAGTATTTCGACTGGCGCGTCTGGCAGCCGAGCCAGCGGATCGGTCCTTTTACTGTTCGCACGGTGCGGGTCGAGCATCCGGTGGAGGCGTACGCCATCCGCGTGGAGGAGGACATCTCTGGCAAAGGCGTGCTGGTGTACTCGGGCGACACCGGCCCATCGGATGCCTTTGTTCATATCGCGACGGGCGCCGACTTGTTGCTGATTGAGTCGGCTTTCGTTGACGGCTCGGACAATCCTCCTGGGATGCACCTCTCCGGCGCACAGGCCGCCGGGATCGCGACGGCTGCCGGCGTGGGAGCCGTGGTGCTCACCCACATTCCACCGTGGCATCGACCGGGCGATGTTCTGGCCGAGGCGAAGCCTCACTTTGACGGCCCGATTTCCCTGGCGACGCCCGGGGCCACCTGGGACATCGGTGGATAGGGTGAGTCCGTGATCTCTCGAGCCGACGGACGTAGCCATGATCAACTTCGAGAGGTCCGGTTCAGCAGGGGATGGCTAGCTCAAGCCGAGGGCTCCGTGCTTGTGGAGTTCGGTCAAACTCGTGTTCTGGTGGCGGCTAGCGTGACCGAAGGTGTTCCGCGCTGGCGCAAAGGCTCCGGGCTGGGCTGGATTACCAGCGAATATGCGATGCTGCCAAGGGCGACGAACACCCGGACCGACCGGGAATCCGTGCGGGGAAGGATCGGCGGACGTACCCATGAGATCAGCCGCCTGATCGGTCGCAGCATGCGCGCGATCATCGACTACAAGGCGCTGGGGGAGAACACGATCGTCCTCGACTGCGACGTACTGCAAGCCGACGGCGGCACCCGAACAGCGTCGATCACTGGCGCGTACGTCGCACTGGCAGACGCCGTCAGCTGGCTTCGGGAGCGGGAATCCCTGGCAGGCGAACCACTGCGCGGCTCAGTGGCGGCCGTCTCTGTCGGAGTGGTCGACGGTCTTCCATTGCTCGATCTTTGCTACACCGAGGACTCTGCCGCCGACACCGACATGAACCTTGTCATGAGTGGCGACGGGGCCTTCATCGAGGTCCAGGGGACAGCGGAGGGCGCTCCGTTTGATCGGGGGCTGCTCGATCAGCTGCTCGACCTCGGTGCGAAGGGCTGTGCGGAATTGACGACATTGCAGCAAGCCGCGCTGACGTCATAGATGAGCAGTCGGGTCGTACTGGCTACTCATAACGCCAAGAAGCTTGCAGAACTCCGCCGCCTGGTAGCAGCTGAGGCGGCCGGCATCGATGTTCTCGGGCTGACCGACGTCGCCAGCTACGCCGAGCCGGCGGAAACCGAGCGCACCTTTGAGGGCAACGCCTTGCTCAAGGCACGGGCCTGTGTGGCAGCCACCGGCCTGCCGGCACTGTCTGACGATTCCGGACTCGAAGTCGAGGTGCTCAACCAGATGCCCGGCGTGCGCTCGGCGCGCTGGGCGGGGCCCGGTGCTAGCGATGAGGAGAACAACGCCTTGTTGCTGCGTCAGCTGGAGGACGTCCCACCAGCCCATCGGACCGCGCGATTCGTTTGCGCCATGGCACTGGTACTGCCGGACAGCACAGAACATGTACGCATCGGGGAAATGCGAGGACGGTTGGCTGTCAGCCCTGCCGGTCACAATGGGTTCGGTTACGATCCGCTGTTCGTAGCCGATGGGAAGACTGTGACCAACGGTGAGCTTGAGCCATCGGCCAAGGATGCGATCAGCCATCGGGGGAGGGCCGTACGGGCCATCCTGCCAGTGCTGATCACAGAGTTGCGTCGGCTGGAGCACTCGGAAGGAATGCGCACGTGAAAACCTACCTGGCCCTGCTTGATCATGTCCTCACTCATGGAGTCGAAAAGAGCGATCGGACGGGCACTGGCACTTTGAGCACCTTCGGCTACCAGATGCGATTTGGTCTTCGCGAAGGCTTTCCGCTGCTGACCACGAAAAAGCTGCACGCCCGGTCGATCATTGGTGAGTTGCTGTGGTTCCTCCAGGGCTCCACGAACGTCAAATGGTTGCACGAGCAGGGCATCACCATCTGGGATGAATGGGCCGATTCCGATGGTGAGCTTGGACCGATCTACGGCTATCAGTGGCGTTCCTGGCCGACACCGAGCGGCGGTCACATTGATCAACTAGCTAGTGTGATCAATTCCATCACGACCGCGCCGGATTCTCGCCGGCACATCGTCAGTGCGTGGAATGTCGGCGATCTCGCCGACATGGCGCTACCCCCATGCCATGCGATGTTCCAGTTTTACGTTGCCCAGGGCAGACTGTCATGCCAGCTCTATCAGCGCTCGGCTGACATCTTCCTTGGCGTTCCCTTCAACATTGCCTCCTATGCGCTGCTTACGCACATGATTGCTCAGGTCTGTGATCTGGAGGTGGGTGACTTCGTCCACACTCTTGGTGACGCACATCTGTATCGCAATCACCTCGAGCAGGCGAGGCTGCAACTGACTCGCGAGCCCCGTCCACTGCCGAGGCTGGTTCTCAATCCCAACATCAACTCGATCGACGACTTCACCTTCGACGACATCGCGATCGAGGGATACGACCCCCATCCGGGTATCAAAGCGCCGATCGCGGTTTGATCATGCCCGAGATCATGGGGCCCGAGATCATCGGAATCGCCGCGGTTGCGGCCAATGGTGTGATCGGCGCCGACAACGACATACCGTGGCGAATTCCTGCGGACTGGCAACGCTTCAAGGCCTTGACCACAGGAAACGTGTTGATCATGGGCCGGAAGACCTACGACTCCATCGGCCGGCAGCTACCCGGACGGACAACGTTCGTGATCACTCGAGATCGGATGTGGCGTGCCGAGGGCGTACGAGCGGCGGCGTCGGTTGCTGAGGCGCTTGATCAGGCCATGCTGCTTAATCCAAAGATCATCTTTGTCGCTGGGGGAGGTGAGATCTATCGAGCGGCGTGGGACTTGCTCACAGGTCTTGAGATCACCGCCGTGGATCAGCAACCCCCGGGGGCGGTGACTTTTCCGCGGATCGAGCCGAACGAGTGGATCGAAACGAGCCGTGAGCGTCGGGATGGCTACAGCTTCGTCAGCTACCGCCGTCGGCGCATAAAGAGTCCCACCACCGATTGAATCTGTCCGCGTGGCTGCCGCGCCGCAGGTTTGTGTCCTCTAGAATCGCCGCTTTAGTGCCACATCCGTCACGCAAGGAGAGAGCTAGATGAGGGAACCATCCCTTACTGCACGATTGGGCGCCGAATTCCTCGGGACGTTCCTATTGGTCTTCGGCGGCTGCGGCAGTGTGGTCATCGCCGGCGAATTCCTCAGCAAGAACGACGTTCAACTCGGGATCGGGCTGCTCGGCATAGGCCTGGCCTTTGGCTTGGCCGTGCTCGTGGGTGCGTTTGCCTTCGGTCATGTCTCGGGCGGGCACTTCAACCCTGCCGTCAGCATCGGATTAGCGATTGCCAAGCGGTTCGAGTGGAAGGGCGTACTGCCCTATATCGTCACCCAACTCATTGCGGCGACCGTAGCGGGCGCCGTCTTGCTAGTCATCGCCTCTGGCAAGCCCGGTTTTAGCGCGGTTGAGAGTGGCTTTGCTACCGATGGCTACGGGGATCGGTCGCCCGGCGGCTATGGCCTCGTCGCCGCGCTGATCATCGAGATCGTCATGACCGCGATCTTTGTGTACATCATCCTGGGTGCCACCGATGACCGGGCTCCGAAGGCCTCGCGCCGATCGCGATCGGCTTGGGTCTGACCGTAATCCACCTTGCAAGCATTCCGGTCGACGGTACGTCGGTGAACCCGGTGCGGTCACTGGGCGTCGCCTGGTACGCGGGCAGTGCCGCCCTTTCCCAGGTGTGGTTGTTCATCGTGGGGCCGATCATCGGCGCGGTGATTGCCGGCGCCACGTACGCCCTGATCACCGGGGCGCCCAGCGCGGACGTTGGAGTTGCCCAGAATCCTGAGCTGGAGAGCCGCCCCGCGCAGACCCCTAACCGGTAGAGCGACTCCACTCCGCACCAGTTACTCGGACTCCGCACCATCTGCAGCTGATGCTAAGTCCGAGTACGTGATGCGGAGTGAGCGCTCGTGTGCCGAAGGAGGGACTCGAACCCTCACACCCGAAGGCACAGGAACCTAAATCCTGCGTGTCTGCCAATTCCACCACTCCGGCTCTGTTGATTGCCTCGCTCGCCAAGCTCGCTCGGCGCGGATCGCGCCAGTGAACGCGCCTACTTCGTTGTCGCTCGTGGACGATAAAGCGTGTCCACTCGCTCCTCCTCAGCACGGCGCGTGGCGCGATCCGAGACTGCTCCGCTCGCTGCACATCGAGTTGTCAGAATCTCAACACCAAACATGGTGCTCAGATTCTGACAAGTCGGCCATTGAGTCTACAGATGGAGGTCTCGCTTCAGCTTGTCGACATGACCAGTGGCCTTCACGTTGTACTGAGCAACCGCGATGGTGCCGTTGCCCTTCTGGTCGACATCAATAACGAAGGTTGACCGGATCACGCCTTCGATCAGCTTGCCGTAGAGCAATTTTTCCCCGTACGCGCCATAGGCATTGAGCGTTTCCTTATCCGGATCGGATAGCAGCGGAAAGCCAACCGACTCCTTCTCACGGAATTGGATGAGTTTTTCCTGAGCGTCCGGCGAGATGCCGATCACATGCAGCCCTGCAGCGCCGAGTTCTTCCATCGCAGAAGTGAAGTCAATTGCTTGTGTGGTGCACCCTGGTGTCAAGGCAGCCGGATAAAAATAGACGATCACGCGCTGTCCGCGGAAGTCCGCGAGCGACACCTTCTTGCCATCTGCATCTGGCAGGGTAAAGGCAGGCGCTGCATCGCCGTCGCTGAGCCGAATGGTCATGCCAAGACACTAGCGGCTCCGCCGACTAGCGCTGTGCTACCGCCACGTCCGCGTACCGCCCAGGCTGCAATACGCTGTGATCTTGGGCGCCCCGGCCGCCGGTCGGCGCCGCAGAACTGTCCAAGGGAGGCTATGTGTCCAGCAACTCTGTGTCCAACAATTCTCCTCAGCCCACCCGTACGCCGTCTCAGATCGAGGCCGATCTGGGCGCCACCCGGGATCGGCTGGCAGCGTCGGTGGCAGCCCTGATCGACCAGGTACATCCAAACCGGATAAAGCAGCGCCAGATCGCAAATGTGAAGCAGTTCGCCAACACAGAACTGGAGAATGCCAAGTCCAAGATCTTCAACGCGCGCGGCGACTTGCGTACCGGCCGAATCGTCGGCATCGCTGCTGCAGTAGCGGGAGTCATTGGATTTCTCGTGATCATTCGAGCGATCCTGCGACGCCGGAGCAGTGGGACTGAGTAGTGACCAATCAGAACGGCACCGAGAACACCGGCGCTCTGGACGAGGGCGCGCTGCCCATCAGGATGCTGCATGATCGCGTGCTGGTCACTACCGACAACGAGGCTGGAGAGCGACGTAGCAGCGGCGGCATTGTGATCCCGGCGACTGTTGCAATCGGACGTCGGCTGGCCTGGGGACAAGTTGTTGCTGTGGGAACCAACGTCAGGACCGTCAAGCCGGCCGATCGAGTGCTGTTCGATCCTGAGGACCGTGCCGAGGTAGAGGTACGCGGCAAGGACTACGTCTTGCTTCGTGAGCGTGATCTTCATGCCGTGGCCGCTGAGCGACTTCAGGATGGCAAAACCGGCCTCTACCTGTGAGCCCCACTTCCCAAAGGGCGCGAGTTGTGCTAGGGCCACGTATAACGAATCTAAAAGCAACGTAAGAGAACTAGAGCTTTTGCATCCGATTCCCTCTAGTGTGACGACGTGGCACCAACGAATGGGTGTCCTCTCTACAACGAAGTGAGGCCTGTATGACTTTCGTTCGTCCCGCGCGCCGCGTGCTCATTGCGGCCGCATCTATGAGTGCCCTCTTCGTCGCCGCAGCATGTGGTGGTGGCGGCGGTGGTGGCGCTCCCCAAGGTGGTGGGACATCGGCCGCTGCTGCTGATTTCAGCAAGCAGGGTGACATCGAGTTCTGGACCGGCAAGGACACGTCCGGCAATCTCCCCAAGGCGATTCAGAAGTTCAATGATTCCCACCCGAACGGCAAGGTGACCCTCCACGAGCTGCCCGAAGCTGCCGATCAGCAGCGGCAGCAGATGATCCAGAACACCCAGATCAAGAATCCGAAGATGGCGGTGCTCAACGTCGACGTTGTGTGGACTGCAGAGTTCGCAGCGAAGCAATACGTCGAGGCGCTGCCACCCGACCAGTTCCCCACTGACAAATTCCTAAAGCCCACCGTTGACTCGGCGACCTACTTCGGCAAGGTCTATGCCTATCCGCATCGATCCAACGGCGGCTTGCTGTTCTACCGCAAGGATCTCTTGGACAAGTACAACCTGCAGGTGCCGACCACGTTCGATGAGATGAAGGCCGCTTGCGACAAGATCATCCCTGGGGAGAAGGACTCCAAGCTTGCATGCTTCGCTGGCCAGTACAACAAGTACGAAGGCCTGACCGTGAACTTCGACGAGGCTGTCCATGGTGCGGGTGGTGTCATCGTTGGTGACGACGGCAAGCCAAATGTGGCAACTCCTGAGGCTACTAAGGGCCTGCAGACTCTGACTGATTGGTTCAAGAATGGTCAGATTCCGAAGGCCGCGATCACCTGGCAAGAAGAGCAGGGTCGCAGGGCATTCCAGGAAGGCGAGCTCGTCTTTCACCGCAACTGGCCATACGTATACACGACTGCGAACAAGACTGATGGTTCATCCCAGGTCGCAGGCAAGTTCGATGTGGCGCCGCTGCCCGGGATCACTCAGCCTGGTGTATCCAGCCTCGGCGGTGGAAACCTCGGTATCGCCAAGTATGCAGAGAACAAGGGCACCGCGGCCGATTTCTTGAAGTTCATGGCGTCCGAAGAGACGCAGAAGCAGGACACCTTGGCTACCTCGAATGCGCCGGCGCTTGAGTCGCTGTACACCGATCCGGAGATCGTGAAGAAGTTCCCCTACACGCCGGTGTTGCTCAAGTCGATCCAGACCGCCAAGCCACGACCCAAAGCTGTGGAATACGGTGATGTCACCTTGGCGATCCAGGATGCGGCGTATGGCGCACTCCAGCAGCAGACTGCACCCGATGCGGCCTTGCAACAGTTGCAGAGCAAGCTGCAGACTCTGATCAAGTAGTTGGTGTCCGCAGGTTCCCGGCGGGGCTAAATGCTGCGCCGGGAGTTCGGCCCATTTTCAAAGGAGGTAGCCGCATGGCGACAGCCACCGCGGAACCGCGGAGTCTGCCGGCCACCGAAGGCGATGGCCACAAGCATAAAAGGAACGCGCTGAGCGACGGTCAGGGCCGGTTGGCCTGGATCCTACTGGCGCCCACCCTGCTCGTTATCCTCGTGGTGGCCGGGCTACCGGTCGCGATGTCGATCCGGGAGTCGTTTTACCAGACCAATAGCGGTGTGGATCCAACGACCGGTCTGATCGCCGCTGGCGAGAAATTTGTAGGCCTGCAGAACTTCACCAATATCTTCAAAGGCGAAAACCCGGTGGTGGGGTCCTACGGCAGCATGGACCGCTTTTGGAATGCCTTCCTCAACACCACGTTCATCACCATTGTTTGCGTCATCCTGGAGACCATCATTGGCGTGGCGATGGCCCTGATCATGGCCAAGGCATTCCGCGGTCGCGCTCTTGTAAGGGCCGGAATCTTGGTGCCCTGGGCAATCCCGACAATCGTGTCGGCGCTGATGTGGAAGCTGATCTTCGACGCAAACGGCGTGATGAACAAGATTATCGGCAAGCAGATTTTGTGGTTGGCCGATACTGGGGCCTCGTTCTGGGCCATCATCATCGCCGATACCTGGAAGACCGCGGCGTTCATCGGGCTGCTAACCCTCGCTGGGTTGCAGACCATCCCGGCGGAAGTGTATGAGGCGGCTAAGGTCGATGGGGCGACCACCTGGCAGCAGTTCGTTCGGATCACGCTGCCAATGGTGAAACCGACGCTCGTCGTTGCAGTTCTCTTCCGCACGCTCGACACGCTGCGCATGTTCGATCTGCCATACGGCATGATCGGCCCAGGGAAGTATCGGGTTGAGACCTTGTCCGTGTTCTCATACCAAGAAGCCGCGCAAAGCCGATACGGGCCCGCCGCGGCGTACGCCATCATCTTGTTCATCTATGTTCTCATCGTTGCCTACTTGTTCGTGAGGGTGCTGGGTGCCGATGTGATAGGTGACGCCGATGTCCAGAAGAAAAAGAAAAAGAAGAAGAAGGATGAGTCGCCACCCGAGTTAGCTGCTCAAGAGACGATGATCGGCGAAGCGATCGGAGGTGCACATTAATGTCCACCACGGCACCTGCTGTAAGTGAAGAACGGTTCACCACTCAGGAAGAGGTCGCCAAGCTCGCTCACCCGAAGCGACCCGCCCGCCAGCGGGTCGGAGTGGTCCTGTCATACATCGGTATGGGCCTCATTGTCCTCTACTGCCTCATACCCTTCTACTGGATGGTGGTCTCGTCTCTGCGGCTCCCGTCGGAGGGACTTAGCACTGAGCTCATCCCAAGTCCGGCGTCGGTCGAGAACTTCAAGGCCGTGTTCTCTCCAGTGAACAACTTCGGTCGTTCATTGATCAATTCGATCATCGTGGCTGGCACGGCAACGATTTTGACGCTGATTTTTGGGATCATTGCTGCTTATGCGCTGGCACGCTTGCGGTTCAAGGGCAAGGGTGCGGTGCTTTGGCTGATCATGGCTTGCTCCATGTTCCCGCTAGTGGTCTTGCTGCCGCCACTGCTGAAGATGTTCTCCTCGACGGAGCCATTCACCTGGTTCCCGTACTGGGTGAACACCTACCAGGCGGTTATCCTGCCCAGCCTGAGCTTTGCCCTACCGCTTGCGGTGTGGAACTTGACTGCTTTCTTTAGGCAGCTGCCAGTCGAGCTGGAGCAGGCGGCCATGGTCGACGGCTGCACCCCAGGCGTCGCGTTCCGTAAGGTGATCTTGCCGCTCGCGGCGCCGGGGATCTTTACCACCGCGATCATTGTGTTCATCGGCGCATGGAACGAGTTCTTGATCGCCCTGACATTCCTGCAGGACAAGAACATGCAGACCGCAACCGTGGCGATCAGCAAGTTCACCGGTACGACGGGCTTCGATACGCCGTACGGCACCATCATGGCTGCCGGTGTGATCGTGACCGTTCCGCTGATCCTCGCGGTGCTTGTCTTCCAGCGCCGTATCGTCGCCGGCCTCACTGCAGGTGGCGTCAAGTAAGTAGCAAACCGAACAACCACACAGATCTGGCGCAGTCCCAAGACAAGGGATGCGCCAGATCTGTCTTCTGATGTGCACTGAGCTTGTCGAGGCGCGTGCCCTGTGCCCTTCGACAAGCTCAGGGGACATGGATCGACAGGCTCAGGGCATACGGCCCGCTCGGCGGGTGATGAACCACCCAATGCTGAAGGATCCGACGACCGCGAGTGCGGCTATGACGATGGCTTTGACGACCGCGGGCCAAGCGAACGTCCTTGCTGCCACTTCAAGGCCGATGAGTACCGGCACTTGCAGGAGATATGCCGCATAGGCACTCCGCGCCACCTTGGTAACCCTGACGGCTCTAAAGGTGAGCCATCGCTGGGCGAAGCCCAGCAGCCATACGGACCCGGCTACTACCAGTGTCGCCTCGGCCGCGTCCAGAGCGAGGGCCTGCCAATGCCAGCCGCCCAAGAAGGGGACCTCGTCCTGCTTGACGTCCGAGATGCCGACTCCGACGATAACCGCAAGACCCACCGCCAGAGTTGTCAGCACGATGATCCCGCAGCGCCGCGCGGTCCGGACCGGGACGCGCTCCGCCCAGCCCTGGTCAGCGATCAGCACGCCCAACGCATAAAGACCGATGCACTGCGGCCACTGCCAAACGTGGAGATCGAGAATCTGTTGGCTTCGCGCCGGAAACCAGATGCGGATAACGAACGAAGCCGTGGCGATGATGATGGCGGCAAGCGCCAGGGTGATAGCGCTGGGACGTACGCCATGGCGTTGACCGCTCCAGCTAATCAGTCCATGGATCACGGAGGCGTAGAGCAGGATCTGGACAAACCACAAAGGTCCGGAGTCGAGGAAGGGCTGCCGAGCTTGCAGCGCCTCCCAGAAGGGAAGTGAGTGGCCGGCTGCACGATAGGCGAACCACATCACAATCGGCCAGATCAACAACGTGAAGAGCAGCCAGGGTAGGCCGAGCCGGAAGACGCGTTGCCGAATGAAGGCTCCCGGGCCATGGCGAGCGATGCTGCCGGGAGCCAACAGACCGCTCAGGAAAAAGAATGTTCCGATCACGAATAGGGCAGTTGGCCCAATGACCACCACCAAGATCAACTCGACCCCCCGCGGGAGGGTCGTCTCGGCTACCTCGTCATAGGGCCACCCGCCGACCGCGGCGTACCCCAAGAACGCATGCCCGGCAATCACCCAGGCAACGAGAACCGCTTTGAGATTGTCGATAGGCACCAGTCGGCCAACCTCGCGCGACGCGTCCTGAGGTTGCAGCGACTTAGTGGCCTCGCTCGAAGCCGTCTCAAGCGGTCGGGCTGCGGTACCAGCCCATCTCGCGACAACTTGTTCTCGCGACATGATCGCGGAGCTCACAACTCCTTACTAAACGGTGGGCGAGTGGTTTACGACGAGCTACCTGCTAACCCTGGGGCCGGTGGACGTGGACGATCATTTCTGCATCGTCGGCGTTCCGGTGAGAAGCCCCACACACAGCGTAGGACACGCTGCGAAGGCAGGCGACCCATTACGTCGTTCGGGCTTACGCGGGGTCAGTCGAAGCTGTCAGTCGGCCAAAAGCCGGTGGGTTCCAGCTAGAGACAATTTCCATGAGGTGCACGTACACTTTTGCCACTGGTTCACTTCCTTTCTCAGGTAGTGGTGCCCACGAGCAGGAGTGATAACCATGCCCGTGAATGGTGTACTCGAGTACTTGTGGTACCGAGATAACGATCCATGGTGGGCGACGCTCTTGCGGACCGTGGCCCTCATCGCTCTCGTGGTGCTGTTCGTTATCAAAGGCATGCACAAAGTGCCTTCAGGCAGCAAGGCGTTGCGGACTCGGTTCAACAAAGTCGTCCATTTCCGCCGGGATGAGTATGACCGCCTCGGCTTTGCAACCCACCGCCGGGGAGATGCGAAAGTCGTTGGTCCAGGACTCGTTATCGGCATTCCTTTCGTGCACAACGTCATGATCGAATCGATAACCGAACAATTCGAGCCTTTGCCGCCGATGATCCGGCTGCAGCCCTTGCGTGAGCTTGGGTCTCAGATCAACTTCCAAGTCGTCGACCTTGAGAAGGCCCTCGTCGGTGTGGCCGACTACAAGGGTTTGCTCGTCAACAGTTGTGCCGCGGTGGTGCGCCGCCTGGTCCAGCAGACAAGCCTTAGCGACGATGAGATCTCAGCTCGGGTGCTCGAAGATGAGTCGCTGCAGCAGCGCGCAAGCAATCTGGGCGTCAGGCTGTCAGGGGTTAATGTGGCGACTGCCAACCTGACTGAACCCGCTCAATTGGCTCACGCCTTCAGGCAGGAAGGCATCGTTCTTGACGGCAGGCCCGCAGCTGTACTGGCGACGACCATGAATGGCAGTGCCGGCCAGCCCGCGCTGATTGCGCTCGATGGCGACGCTCCGGCTGCCTAATGCAACAAGCTTCGCCCGGTTCTTCTGGCGGCAGAGATAGGCCGCGTTAAAGCGAAAAGCGCAGCCTCTTGCCGCGTACGAACAAGCCGTACCGTGCAGGACGTTTGACTAGACCGCGAGGCTTTGCGGCTAATCAGGTATATCACCGACAAATAAACAGGATGTGGTCATGGCCTGTAAAAGTTTCGGTATTCCGTCTCTGCGCTCGATTAGCCGCGCACTGCCTCGAGTTTGGCGAAGACAACGATGTTGTCTTCATAGCTGTGTTCAGTTGGGTCGTAAGTGCCACCACAGGTGATCAGTCGCAGTCCGGCATGGTCGATTTGGCCGTACACCGCCTGGGTCGGGAACCGTGACTTGGAGAATCGGGTCACTCGGCTGACAGTAAAAACGGCAGTCTTGCCGTCCTTTCGGTTAACGGTCACCTGATCGCCGCGACGCATCATGCCTAGGCGATAGAAGACCCCGTGAACACCATTCCACCTGACGTGGCCGGCGATGACGGCCGGCCCCAGTGCGCCCGGTGTTGGCCCTTCATTGAACCAGCCAGCCATGGCAGGATCCTGTGGCACGTCCATCACTGCGTGCCCATGGAGCCCAAGTCCGACCAGCCTCGAGTGGACGCCAATTCTTGGAATTGACACGGTGACCGGCTCAGATTCCGGCAGAACCAACCCCTCGGTCCGGTCCCGGACATCGGTCTTATCCGTTCCTGCGGTACGTCGTTTCGCGATGGTCTCACGCGCGCCGGGAGAGGTCGGCGGCATGCTCTGATCATTCGTCGCTGGAGCGAGAGCTGGTTCGGGAGGAGAAGGTCTTGTTAGCGCTGTCCAGACCAACACAACGCCGATAATGGCCAGTCCGACGGCGATCAGAGCTCTGACGGGCCGGCTTAGATTCCAGCTCGACGAACTGAACATCGGGTCCCCCTCATGGACTGCGATCAGGACCAGGGCCTCCGCAAGCATGTGCGAGCACCGCTGGTTTGCTGGAGCGTACCTATTGTCTGGATTTTCAGGGTCTGGCTCCACGACTTGGAAGGCGTCAGTCCAGCCGAAGCCGAGACCCTGGCTCATGAACGCTGTGACCCCGGCCGTAAGTGTAGAGGCCCGCAAAGCACAAGATCAATTAGCGATGGTGGCAAGGCTACTGGCGACGCACGATTGAATGTCTGCTCGAGATCTACGATCGGGCCAGCGTCACGAGCAAATGTGGACATCGCCCAACGCTTTTGAGCGCCGCTCGTACCATTGCGCGTCGGCCTGTTTCGACGCAAGAGAGAAGTCAGGCACTGCTTCAGCGCTGGCTTACGATAGCGAATGTCGATGTCGCGAGAACGGGGGGCTCATGACTTCCTGTACACAGCCGGACTGCACCGGCATAATCGTCGACGGTTACTGCGATGTCTGCGGCAGTCCCGCGGGTGCAGCACCGTTCGTTCCAGCAGAGGCAGCGTCTTCGTCAGAGTTGCGCACCGCTGCTGATGACGGAAGTCTCAGGGCGGCCTGTGCCCAGCCAGCCTGCACCGGCATGATCGTCGACGGCTACTGCGATGTCTGCGGCAGTCCCGGGGGCGCAGCACCGTTCGTTCCAGCAGAGACAGCGTCATTGTCAGGGTCGGCTGCTGATGACGGAAGTCTCAGGGCGGCCTGTGCCCAGCCAGGCTGCATCGGCATGATCGTCGACTGTTACTGCGATGTCTGCGGCAGTCCCGCGGACGCAGCACCGTTTGTTCCGGTAGAGGCGGCGGCCTCGGCGCGGTCACCCGCCCTTGCCGATGAGCCTGCCCTAACAGCAGTCCAGGAGCCGACATGTGCCTCAAGTCCTCTTGACGAAGAAACACCGACGCGGCTGATCCCTCGGGTGAAGATGCCGCTACGGCCGTTATCGCCACAAGAGATGGTGAATCCAGGAGCTGCCGACACTGGAGCCGTTGACGACGACGTACCGACCCAGCGCATCCCTAAGGCGAAGATGCCGGGACAACGGGTATCCCGGCACGAGATGGCAGATCCAGGCGCCGCCGATGTCCAAGCTGTCGACGCCCGGAAGGTTGACGGGGACAGGGGACTTGCCGAACACCAGTCCGACGGCGTCCAGGACTATCGAACGCGAGTCGAGAAGGCGCAGCTACCCGACGAAGTACGTGAGGCGGCGATGTCCGAAGTCGGGAAGCTTGAACGAATCAGTGACCAGAGCCCCGAGTCCGGCGACATCCGGACCTGGCTCGAGACGATTCTCGACCTGCCGTGGGGCACCAAGGCCGCCGACTGGATGGATATTCAGGGGTCACGCGAAGTTGAGGCGACACTGCGGAGGTTGATCGAGCCAGCGGTTGCCGAGGGGGAGGAGGCCGATTCCGGAGAGGTTGTGCCGGCGGAGGTCAAGTTCGCGGAGGTTGAATCGGCGGAGGTTGAGTCGGCGGTTGCCGATGGGCAGGAGACCGACTCCGCGGAGGTTGAGTCGGCGGTTCCGGATGTGGAGCAGGTCGATACCGCGGAGGTTGAGTCCGCGGAGGTTGAATCGGCGGAGGTTGAATCGGCGGGGGTTGGGCCGGCGGTTGCCGAAGTGGAGCAGGCCGACGCCGGGGAGGCTGAATCGGCGGTTCCCGATGCGGAGCAGGCCGACGCCGGGGAGGCTGAATCGGCGGTTCCCGATGTGGAGCAGGCGGACGCCGCGGAGGCTGAATCGGCGGTTCCCGATGTGGAGCAGGGCGACATTGCGGAGGTTGAGTCCGCGGAGGTTGAATCGGCGGTTCCCGATGTGGAGCAGGGCGACATCGCGGAGGTTGAGTCCGCGGAGGTTGAATCGGCGGTTGCCGATGTGGAGCAGGCCGACGCCGCGGAGGCTGAATCGGGGGTTCCCGATGTGGAGCAGGGCGACATCGCGGAGTTTGAGTCAGCGGTTGCCGATCTGGAGCAGGGGGAGGCCGCTGAGGTTGGCCCACAGGATGACGACACAGTCGAGATGACGGGGGCCGCGGTACTTAGCGGCAATCGCGAGTTACGTCCTCACCTCCCGCAACCGCAGGTCCCTGGACCAAAGCCGGTTCACGTTCCTAAGGAGAAACGGCACATACGGTCTCTGACGCTAGCGGCCACAGTCTTAGCGCTGCTGATCGGCGCGTTCTTGTTCTCCGCAAGTAGAGATGCTGGCGTGAGGGCACAATCTGTCCCTAGCGTTACCCCGACCACAGCTGCGACGGTGAGCAATCCGTCGAGTCAGCCGTCGGTTAAATCGACGAAGACCAGGTGGAAAGGGTCGACCATCCAGTTGGAGCAGTTGGCCTACTCTGCCGGGCCCTTTGAAACTGTTCGAATCCGAGGTCGGTACCGCGGTGGCGAAGATACCTTTCTGCAGGTACAGCGCCGGGAGGAGGGCAAGTGGCTCGCCTTCCCGCTTCCCACGAAGACCGACCAGTCGGGCGAGTTCACGGCTCATGTGGAGCTTCGGCCGGGTCGTTACCGGCTTCGGCTGCTGGACCCGGACTCCGGCGTAACGTCGAAGACCTTTGTAGTGGTCATCAAAGGCTAACCGCAATGTTGCTCGCGCGAATGCTGAAACTTAGACATCGGTACAAGTCAGGGATGGTATACAAGTGGGGCGCCTGAACGGATTCGACAGGGGCTTCGGTGTCCTACGACATCGGCTGCCGGTATCGGGGGGTCGAATAGTGGACACGACTCGGCACTGAGCACGGCGTGCTCCCAATCTGAGGCAGTGGATATATGACCAAGTTGCGCAACTCGTTAATACTTGCAGCGGCCGGGGCCATGCTGTGCATACCAATGAGCGCGGCGGCCGACACGACTGTGAAGGCAAAGCTTGTGGAGCAAAATGACAGCGGCGTGACCGGCACGGTCACTCTGACGGCGCTGAACAACGGTGGTCTTAAGGTGGTCATCCATTCTCAAGGCCTGGTGCCGGGGCAGCCGCACGCTCAGCACATCCACGGGTCAGCACATGGCGGGCACTTTGGGTGTCCCACGCTGAAGAATAACGATAAGGATAGCGACGGGATCCTCACTAACGAGGAAGCGACCGGCGAGTACGGCACAGTGTTCCTTGCGTTGACAACCAGTGGTGGTGTGAAGCCGGAGGATGGGCTTGCCGTAGACAGGATGCCCGTGGCGGACTCGGAGGGCCGGCTTGACTACGAAAGAACAATCCCCGCAAAGTCCGTTCCTGACGGCTTGGTGGAGCACCTCTCCTCGCTGCACGTCGTGCAGCACGGCATCGACACCAACAACAACGGCAAATATGACGTTGAAGCCCTCGGTGTCTCGACATTCGCAGAGAGCCTGGGAGTGCCCAATATTCCCGAGGAGGCCACTGACCCGGCTAGCTGCGGCGTCGTACAGGGCGCGGGTATGTCGGGAAAGCCGCGCGGCGGCGTCGAGACCGGCGGTGCCCCAGTGTCTGCGCTGAATGCACCTCTCGCCGCGGCAGGGGCTGCTCTACTGCTGATGGCTGCAGTCTTTGGAGTTTCCGCGGTGGCCCGCCGGCGCAGCCACAGTGCCGATGATGGGCAAACGCCCGCTTAGCAAAAGCCGCTTCTGGGTGCCGAGGAGGTCCAATCTGGACGCTGTGGAGTGGCCTCTACACGTACAACGACAGCTCCTCCTCGGCCTGCGCCATCGAACAAATTCTCAAAATTAATCGCAATGCTGCAGATTCTGATCGTGATACGTGGGTAGGAACTAATCGCTTCTAACTCGGGGGAAGGCGTACGACGCGCCCCCACGCCTGCGCCTTTTGGAGGGAAACGATGAAACTCGGGGGACCTCGCTTCTTCAAGCGATCTGTCTTATTGGCCATGGCCGGCATTCTGCTTGCTGTGTTGACGGCGTGTACGGGCAAGGGTGGCGGCTACTTGCCTCCTGGCCCAAATTTCGTCCCGCCGAATGTCACCGATCCACTCGTCAGCGAGCCTCCTTTTTCCGGCGCTGTGTTCACCGGGCGGGCACCGTTCGGCTTCACTTTCAGCTGTGAAGACAAGGGCGACTTGAACCCGCCCCCGGGGAAGCTCGCGATCGAGCTCGCCTACAGCGACCAAGGCACCAGCACCACCGTCAGTAATGACACCATCCTGGGTGCTCCATTCTCGATTCACGGCATCGTCGATAAGATTGATCCGGTAGACGAATCCGCCCTCTGTGACGGTCCGAACCCGCCTGTCGATAGCACGCTGATCTTCCTAGGCCGGTACTGGTCCACGACATCACCACCACCGCCGGGCTTCCCGTCGACCTGTCCGACGCGTGTAAAGAACGGTACGCCGTTATGCCGCTTTGAGGTCATCGTGCGGGACAACGACGGTAACCTCAAACCGTCGAAGGGCGACTACTTTTCGATCAAGCTGTCGAGCGCTACGTGTACGGATCCAGCGGTTCCTAGTTGCTCGGAGCTCCCTGCCTCAGCCGTGTTCTACGCTCGGGGAGGCCTCCTAGCGGGTGGAAATCTCACCGTCAAGTAACGTCCGCGAACGCTCTTTAATCACGGGGGACAAAAGGTTATGGATTCTCACGATCGCGATGATCGGCCGCGCTCGTACCACCGTCACTTTTCGCGCCGAAAGTTGCTCGCTGGGGCGGCCGGCCTGTCAGCGGGCGCAGTAGTCAGCGGTCAGATGCCGACCGTCGTCGCGCATGCCGCCGAAACCGGCGATGCCCTGCACGGCGTCGAGCTTCGGGGCATGTACCTAACGAGCAAGGACCCGCTGGCCGAAGGCCGGTTCGGGGCCATGTTTAAACGGCTTCCGGCCTTCGCGCCGAGCGACACGCTGCTGGAGAACCTGGCCAAAACGATGGTCGAGGACCAGACGATACCGGACGACGACAATCTCAACACCAGTCCGCGTCTGTTCGCAGGGTTCACCTTCATAGGGCAGTTCATCGATCACGACACCACGTTCGACAACACACCGCTCGATAAGCAGCAGGCGGATCCGGATGCCAAAGTCAACTTCCGGACGCCGCGATACGACCTCGACTCGGTTTACGGACGCGGCCCGACAACTGAGCCCCAGTTTTACGATCCAATGGACAAAGACAAGCTGCTCCTGGAGCCGAACGTCAATGGTGTCGAGGACGTGCACCGTGACAGCAATGGTCACGCGATCATCCCAGAACTGCGCAACGATGAGAACCTGATCATCGTCCAGCTACACAAAGCCGTTGCCAAGTTCCACAACCGGATCGTTGACGACGTCCGAGCGCAGGGTATGCGGCGGGAATGGGTGTTCGAGGCCGCGCGCCGGCTCACTCGGTGGCACTATCAGTGGGCGGTGATCCATGACTTCCTCCCGCGATTCGTCGGTGACGAGCTCGTTCCAAATGGCGCGGTGTACAAAGAGGTCGCTGGGAAGCCGCCGGTGATCAACCTGAACTACTACAAGCCCACCAACAGGGACGGCCGGCCGTTCATGCCGGTCGAATTCGCGGTGGCCGCCTACCGGTTCGGCCACAGCATCATCCGGCCCTTCTACATCATCAACGACACGGGCAAGGTCGATGTCTTCGGCCCGCCCGGCGGCCGCAACCTTAACGGCGGCCGCCCGATCCCTTCCGATCTGGTCATCGAGTGGAAGAACATCCTTGATGTAGATGGGAGCGGCACGGCCAAAAAGCCGCGAAAAATTGACACGAGGCTGTCGCTGCCACTCGCCAACCTCCCCGCATCCGTGGTCCCACCCCCCGACCCGACTGTTCACCTGGCAATCCGCAACACCCTGCGCGGAAAGCGCGTCGGTCTACCGTCGGGCCAGCAGGTCGCCAAGGCAATGCGCGCCCAAGTCCTGTCCAACGAGACGCTCGGACTCAGCAACGATCCGGGATGGGGCGGCGAGGCGCCGCTGTGGTTCTACATTCTGAGGGAGGCGGAACTGCCGCCCGCCAACACCCAGCGGCTGGGGCCGGTCGGCGCACGGATCGTCGCCGAGGTCCTCGTCGGGCTCTTGCAACGGGACCCGAATTCGTACCTGTATCTAGACTCGTCCTGGAAGCCTGCCCCACCGATCGCGCCGGCGACCGGCCAGTTCACATTCGTCGACCTGCTGAAGTATGCACGTGCAGCTTGATCGCTACTGCTCGCCCCGTGGTTACGGCGTGGCTGTTGGGGACTCTCAAAGGACTCAGCTCACTGGCATCATCTTGCTGAAATAGCGAAAGTCGCTGCCTAGGGCATTACCGACCGTAATCTTTTCGGCGGCGACCGAAAAGCCGCAGCTGACGGCTAGTCATGGGTTTAAGGCTGGTAAAGGCTGACCTACACTCGCATCGGTTTCTATCGGTCTCCGCCCTGTGTCTGCGGACCTGACGTCATCGAGGTGACGCATGGTCTTGCAGCCGCCGCAAGCATTGGATTGCTCCGGCGCTCTGCGGATCGTCAAGGACCCGCCGTGACAGGTGATCACTGGATGGTGCTGACCGGCATCGCTGTCGCCCTCCTCTTCACCTGGCTGCTTCTGTTTATCGTGGTTGGCAGACGCCGCCCCAGGGACAGGAACCCTCAACTGGAGGAGGCGTACCGTCGGTTTTCGTCGAGTGGCACCCTGCCCGACCGCGACCAAAGGCTGCGGCCGGGCCTGCTAGTTCTAGCGGTGCTCGTGATCCTCAACATCGTATGGTTGGGCTTCTTGCTGTCCCGAGGACCGGATGAACGGGCGATGAAGTCAACGTCCACTCAGAGTGCAACGCCGGGCGGACTGCCGTCGAGCGCCGTTCCATCAGCAGCCTCCGATCCTACGAACGGTTCGGAGCAGGAGGCGACGGCTATCGAGGTGAAGGATCCGGTCGGCTCCGCCAAGCCCTTTGAGACCGTCCGCATTCAAGGTACGTACCGAGGGGGAGGAGGAACGTTTCTCCGGGTACAGCGCTGGGAGGGAGGTAAGTGGGTGGCTTTCCCGTTACCCACGAAGACGGACAAGTCGGGCCAGTTCACCGCCTATGTCGAGCTAGGGCAGCCGGGTCGGTACCAGCTTCGCATGCTTGATCCCGACTCCGGCGTCACCTCCAAGACCTTCGTGCTATCGATCGAAGGTTGACGCTACGGGAAATCTGCCGAGCCGGTCAGGGATGCAGCAGCATCACCGCGACGAGCGAGCGCCACGAAGGCGATCAAGAAGATCAGTGCGAGGTGCCGTGTGTGGCTTGCTGGCTCGACGGTCGGCACCTGCTCGTTGGGCAGCCCCGGGAGGTCGGCGGTCAGGGCGGCAAGGTCATTGAGGGTCATCGCTGTCAGGGCGGCGGTGCTGCGCTGGTCGAACTCGTCGAGGCTGAGCCGACCTACGGCGGCGTGCCGCTCTAGGGCCCGCAGAACGCTATCGCGGTCGTCGTCCGACGCCCGCAGTGCTGACGGCTCCCCCATGGCGGGAGCGTACTCCACAACAGAGTTTTTTGAATCGTTCCCGGCGCATTCGCAATGCCGGTAGTTTTCGTCGCAGCCGATCGAGGGGACGGGGACCATGGCTTCGGACAAACAGTTCATCATTGAGCGCATCCTGCGCGACCGCGTTGGGATCTGGGACCAGATCATCGACGAGCGTGACCTACCCAAACTCATCCTGCGGATGCTGCTCAGTTCAGCGATCAGCCTGGCGGCGTACGGCGCGGTGCTTGGCGCCTCGAGCGGCTGGCTGCAGGCGCTCGTCTCGACGGTCAAGTTACCGCTGCTGTTCCTGGCCACCTTGGCGATCTGCTTGCCCACGCTGTACCTGTTCAACCTGGTCTTCGGCGCCCGTTTGTCGGTGCTCCAGACCTGTGCCCTGATCATGGTGGCAATCACGGTCACAGCGGTGCTGACGTTCGCCTTTGCCCCGATCAGTTTGTTCTTCCTGATCACCGCCCGCAGCTACGAATTCTTCAAGCTGCTCAACGTCGCGATCCTCGCCCTGACCGCCCTCGTCGGATTGCGGTTCCTGATCTCGGGCATGCGTGCGCTCAACGAGCATGTCGCTGTGGAGTCGGTGCAGCCCAGCCAGGTCGCCCTGCCGGCGCAGCTGCCGGAGCGGGAACTGGTCGCAGCGACGGTCGGTGGCGCCGCCGACTCCGAGACCCAACAGCACACCAACGGCAACAAGAACCTTGACCATCTGCCGGTCTTACCAGTGGCCGCCGAGCCGATCCCGCCCCAGCACACCGCTGGTGAGCGGCCGGCCAGCATGTTGCTGCTCTACATCTGGATCTTGCTCTTCGGTTTCGTTGGGACGCAGCTCGCCTGGACACTGCGCCCGTTCTTCGGCAGTCCTGACAAGCCGTTTGAGCTGTTCCGCGACATTAGCGGCACCTTCTACAGCGATATCTTGGGCACGCTGGGGAGTCTGTTCGGCTGACGCTGGCCGGCGTCCCCAAGACTGGAGTCATGACTACTGTCGGGATTGTCGGCGCAGGCCGGGTTGGGGGCTCGTGTGCGCGGGCAATCGTCCGTGACGGACTGGTCACGCGATTGACGATCTATGACCGAACCGAGAGCTACGCCGAAGGAGAAGCTCTCGATTTGAGTCATGCATTACCGATGCTTCAGCCGTGTGAGATTCGCGGGCGACCGTTGACTGCCATTGAGCCCGAAGATGTCCTCATTATGGCGTTCGGTAGTCATACCACTTCCGGTCAGACCCGCCTCGACCTGGCACGTGCGAATGTCGCTATCTGCGAGGAGGTCGCCAGCAATGTCGAGGTGGGTGGACTTCCTCGCGTCTGTCTCGTGGCGACGAGTCCGCTGGATGTTCTGACGGAGTACCTGACGCGGCGCTGGGCCGGACGGATGGTCGATGTGATCGGCTCCGGCACCTCGCTTGACACCTGGCGGCTTCGTGGCGAGCTTTCCTCGGTCTGCCGTGTACATCCGAATTCCGTGCATGCGTGGGTCGTAGGAGAGCACGGCGACTCCGCTGTGCTGCTATTCAGTTCGGCAACGATCGCCGGCCTCAGTCTGGACGAGTTCGCTCGGCAGACGGGCGTCGACTTGTCGGCAGAGCGGCTGGCAACCATCGCCGAAACGGTGCGAACTGCCGCGTACCGAGTGCGCGAACTCAAGGGCTCGACGTGGGACGCGATCGGACTTGCGGTTGCGGCTCTAGTGCGCAGCATCGTCCGAGACCACGGGCGAATCGTTCCCGTTTCGGTTCGCGTCGCCGATAGGCTCTGCGCCAGCTTGCCGTGCGTGCTCGGTCCCGATGGTGCCGGCAAGCCACTCCACCCACGGATGGATGAGCAAGAGGCTCAGTCTTGGGAGCGAAGCCTCGATGTGC
>Ga0307409_100000238_pt1 | contig 22301 bp, 13 predicted proteins | sample 322Ometagenome_2_FD_203888 | JGI IMG/M metagenome (GOLD analysis project Ga0307409, IMG submission 203888) | Maize rhizosphere microbial communities from greenhouse at UC Davis, California, United States - 322HYB-O-2 | ecosystem: Host-associated > Plants > Roots > Rhizosphere > Soil | place... | reverse complement strand
ATGCCCACTGAAAGTTGTAGCCGCCGAGCCAGCCGGTGACGTCGACGACCTCGCCGATGAAATGAAGCCCCGGCACGCCGGTCGCCATCATGGTCTTCGACGACAGGCCGCGCGTGTCGACGCCGCCGATCGTCACCTCGGCCTTGTTCCAGCCCAGCGTCCCCGACGGCAGCACGCTCCAGTCGGACAAGCGTCGCGCCACGTCGCGCAGGCGAGCGTCACCGAGCTCCCGAACGGGCACCGCGACGCGATGCGCTTCGCACCACGCGTGCGCGAACCGGCGCGGCAGACGGCGCGCGAGCAGGTTGTCGAGACGCGTCGTGCTATCGCGCTCGCTCGCGAGCCAGCGCTTCGCATCTTCGCCGGGTAAAAGGTCGATCGACAGCGGCTCACCGCCGCGCCAGTACGACGACACCTGGAGGATCGCCGGACCCGACAGCCCGCGATGGGTGACGAGCAGGCTCTCGCGGAACGCGCCGCCATTGCAACGCACTTCGGCGTCCAGCGAGACGCCGGACAAGTCGCCGTAGCGTGCGAGGAGATCGGGCGGGAAAGCGAGCGGAACCAGTGCTGGACGCGGCGGGACCACCGAGAGGCCGAACTGCTTCGCAAGCTCGTAGCCCAGCGCCGTCGCGCCGATCTTCGGCACCGACAGGCCGCCGGTGGCGACGACCAGCGACCGGCCGCGCGCGACGCCGCGCGTCGTGGTGACGTCGAAAGCGTCCGCATGCCGCTCGACGCCGAGCACCGCGCACGGTTGCCACCACTGGACGCGACCGCGCTCGCATTCGGCTTCGAGCATCGCCACGATGGCCTTCGACGATTCATCGCAGAAGAGCTGGCCGAGCTTCTTTTCGTGCCACCCGATGCCGTGGCGCTCGACGAGGTCGATGAAATGCCGCGGCGTATAGCGGGCGAGCGCCGAGCGCGCGAAGTCGGGATTCTCCGACAGGTAGTTCGCGGGAGCGGCGTGGAGGTTGGTGAAATTGCAGCGGCCGCCACCCGAGATGCGGATCTTCTCGCCGACGACGCGATGGTGCTCGACGACCAGCACGCGCCGGCCGCGCTGTCCGGCGATCGCGGCGCAATGCATGCCGGCGGCCCCGCCGCCGAGGACGACGACGTCGAACGACGCGATGTCCGGCATGTCGGACGTCAACGACCGGGCGTCGACGAGCGCCCGGCCGCACGATCGGCAACCCGTCGCCGGTTCGCGCAACGGCCGCGCGAGAGATGCGCGTCGACCCGGTGCAACGGGCCCGGGCACGACGCGCGCGCCACGGCGCCGATAGCGCGCGCGTCCGGCATCGCGGTCAGCTCGCGAAGAACTCCTTCACCCGATCGAAGAAGCCCTTCGCACGCGGCGTGTGCGCGGCGGGGTCCTTGAGATTGATCGCTTCGAACTCGCGCAGCAGCTCCTTCTGCCGCGCGGTGAGGTGCACGGGCGTCTCGATGACCACGTGGCAATAGAGATCTCCGGTCACCGAGCCGCGCACCGGGCGGATGCCCTTGTTGCGAAGGCGGAACACCTGCCCGGATTGCGTTTCGGGCGGCACCTTGATCTTCGCCTGCCCGTCGAGCGTGGGGATCTCGAGCTCGCCGCCGAGCGCCGCCGTCGCGAAGCTGATCGGCATCTCGCAATGCAGGTCCGCGCCGTCGCGCTGGAATACGGCGTGCGGCTTGAGCTGCACGACGACATAGAGGTCGCCGGCCGGCCCGCCGTTGACGCCGGCTTCGCCTTCGCCCGCGAGGCGGATGCGGTCGTCCTGGTCGACGCCGGCGGGAATCTTGACCGAGAGCGTCTTGTGCTTGCGCGTGCGCCCCGCGCCATCGCAGGTCGTGCACGGATCGGTCACGACCTTGCCCGTGCCGTGACACGCCGGACACGTCTGCTGGATCGAGAAGAAGCCCTGCGAGACGCGCACCTCGCCGCGACCGCCGCAGCTCGTGCAGGTCTTCGGCGACGTGCCCGGCTTCGCGCCGCTGCCATGGCAGGTCGCGCACTGCTCGAGCGTGGGGATGCGGATCTTCGCTTCGGTGCCGCGCGCCGCCTCCTCCAGCCCGAGCTCGAGGTTGTAGCGCAGGTCGGCGCCGCGGAACATGCCGCTGCCTCGCGCACCGCCGCGGCCCTGGCCGAAGATCTCGCCGAAGATGTCGCCGAAGGCGTCGGCGAACCCACCGAATCCCTCCGGGCCGGGTCCGCGCCCGAACCCGGACGACGCATCGACGCCGGCATGGCCGAACTGGTCGTAGGCGGCGCGCTTCTTCGGGTCGCAGAGGACTTCGTATGCCTCCTTGACCTCCTTGAACTTGTCCTCGGAGCCCTTGTCCTCCGGATTGCGATCCGGATGGTGCTTCATCGCGAGCTTGCGATAGGCCTTCTTCAAGTCCTCCTCGGACGCGTCGCGCCCGACACCGAGCACTGCGTAGTAATCGCGCTTGGTGGTTGCCATTCGGTTCTCGATCCCCTTCGCACGGCGCAACCGCGCCGCGAGCGCCAGTAGCGCGAAACGGCCGGCACGTCCTCGCGCTCGTCGCGCGGCACGTGCCGGCCGGTGAAGCTCACGCGGCCGCGAGGCCGTGCTTCAACGCATCACTTCCTGTCCTTGACTTCGGTGAACTCGGCATCGACGACCTTCTCCTCGTTGCGCGGGCCGCCGCCCGTGCCACCGGTGCCCGTGCTGCCGCCGCCTGCGCTCCCGGCGCCGGCACCGCCGCCCGGCGCGTGCGCCGCTTCGCCCTGCTGGGCGCTCGCGTAGATCGCCTCGCCGAGCTTCTGCGCCGCGGCCTGCAGCGCCTGCGCCTTGGCGTCGAGCGCGTCCTTGCTCGCGTCCTGCTGCTTCAGCACGCTGTCCGCATCGGCGAGCGCGGACTCGATCCGCGACTTCTCGTCGGCGGCGATCTTGTCGCCGTGCTCGGTCAGCGACTTCCGCACGCTATGCACGAGCGCGTCGAGCGCGTTGCGCGACTGCGCGAGCTCGAAGCGGCGATGGTCCTCGGCCTTGTTCGCCTCGGCGTCGCGCACCATGCGCTGGATCTCCTCCTCGTTCAGGCCGGAGTTCGCCTTGATCGTGATCTTGTTCTCCTTGCCGGTCGCCTTGTCGCGGGCGGACACGTGGAGGATGCCGTTCGCGTCGATGTCGAACGTGACCTCGATCTGCGGCAGCCCGCGCGGCGCCGGCGGGATGCCCTCGAGATTGAACTGGCCGAGGCTCTTGTTGCCGCCGGCCATCTCGCGCTCGCCCTGCAGCACGTGGATCGTCACCGCCGACTGGTTGTCGTCGGCCGTCGAGAACACCTGCTGCGCCTTGGTCGGGATCGTCGTGTTCTTCTGGATCAGCTTGGTCATCACGCCGCCCAGCGTCTCGATGCCGAGCGAGAGCGGCGTCACGTCGAGCAGCAGCACGTCCTTGCGCTCGCCGGACAGCACCGAGCCCTGGATCGCCGCCCCGACGGCCACGGCCTCGTCCGGGTTGACGTCCTTGCGCGGCTCCTTGCCGAAGAACGACTTCACCGCTTCCTGCACCTTCGGCATGCGCGTCATGCCGCCGACGAGGATCACGTCGTGGATGTCGCCGAGCGACACGCCAGCATCCTTGACCGCGATGCGGCACGGCTCGATCGTCCGCTGGATCAGGTCGTCGACGAGGCTCTCGAACTTCGCGCGCGTGATCCGCGTCGACAGGTGCTTCGGACCGGACTGGTCGGCGGTGATGTACGGAAGGTTGATCTCCGTCTGCTGCGAGCTCGACAGCTCGATCTTCGCCTTCTCCGCCGCTTCCTTCAGCCGCTGCAGCGCGAGCACGTCGTTCTTGAGATCGACGCCCGCTTCCTTGCGGAACTCGGTGACGACATAGTCGATGATCCGCTGGTCGAAGTCCTCGCCGCCGAGGAACGTGTCGCCATTGGTCGACATCACCTCGAACTGCTTCTCGCCCTCGACGTCGGCGATCTCGATGATCGAGATGTCGAACGTTCCGCCGCCAAGGTCGTACACCGCGATCTTGCGGTCGCCCTTCTCGCCCTTCTTGTCGAGGCCGAACGCGAGCGCGGCCGCCGTCGGCTCGTTGATGATGCGCTTCACTTCCAGGCCGGCGATGCGGCCGGCGTCCTTGGTCGCCTGGCGCTGCGAGTCGTTGAAGTACGCCGGGACGGTGATCACCGCCTCGGTCACTTCCTCGCCGAGATAGTCCTCGGCGGTCTTCTTCATCTTGCGCAGCACCTCGGCCGACACCTGCTGCGGCGCGATCTTCTTGCCGCGCACCTCGATCCACGCGTCACCGTTGTCGGCGCGCACGATGCTGTAGGGCATGAGGCCGATGTCCTTCTGGACCTCCTTCTCCTCGAAGCGCCGGCCGATCAGCCGCTTGACGGCGAACAGCGTGTTCTTGGCGTTGGTGACCGCCTGGCGCTTCGCCGGCGCGCCGACGAGGATCTCGCCGTCCTCGAGGTAGGCGACGACCGACGGCGTGGTGCGCGCGCCTTCGGAGTTCTCGATGACCTTCGGCTGCCCGCCTTCCATGATGGCGACGCAGCTGTTGGTCGTGCCGAGGTCGATGCCGATGATCTTGGCCATGTTGTGGTGCTCCTGATGCGGTGAACGTTGTCTGCCGGGAAAATGGGGGGTGGTCGCGGCGAGTCAAGCGCTGCGGCGCCGGCCGATCAACCCTTCGCCACCGAGACCAGGGCGGGGCGCAGCACCCGGTCGTGGAGCGCGTAGCCTTTCTGCAGCACCTGCACGACGGTGTTCGGCGCGAGATCGGATTCCACGAGCTGCATCGCCTGGTGGCGGTGCGGGTCGAACTTCTCGCCGGCCGGGTCGATCACCGTGAGCTGCGCACGGCCGAAGGCGCTTTCGAGCTGCCGGAGCGTGAGCTCGACGCCGGCGCGGAGCTGCTCGGGCGTCGCATGGCCCACGGCCAGCGCCTGCTCGAGCGCGTCCTTCACCGGCAGCAGGTCCTCGGCGAATCTCTCGACGGCGAACTTCGTCGCGCGCGTCGCGTCCTGGGCCGCCTGCCGGCGGACGTTCTCGGTTTCGGCGCGGGCGCGAAGATAGGCGTCCTTGAGCTCGGCGATCTCCGCCTCGGCGCGCTTCAGGCGCGGGTCTTCGGCGGTGTCGTCCGGGGCGCCCTGGGCGCCGGCCGTCTGGTTGGCATCGCCGACGACCGCGTTCTCGAGCTTGTCGCCCTGAAGCTTGTCGGCGGCGGGCTGGGGGGTGGCGGTCTGGTCCTGCATGTCGATCGTGAAACGCTCGTCGATGGAAGGGTGACCCTGACCACGGTGGGGGCGTTGCCCCGCCTTTCAAGGGCGCGCGGGGAGCGGCGGCTTTAGCGCGGTGCGCCGAGCGTCCTGGCGCGAAGCTCGGTCATCTCCCGCGCCGCGGCGTCGGGCGGCTGCACCAGCCAGCCCTGCAGGTGGCGCCAGGCCAGGTCCGCCAGCGCGGCGATCCACAGCGCATGCTCGTTGAGGCAGGGAATCGCATGGAACGCCTTGCCGCCGGCGGCGAGGAAGGCCGCGCGACCTTCGATCCCGATCTCCTCGAGGGTTTCGAGGCAGTCGGAGACGAAGCCGGGGCAGAACACGTCGACGCGCGCCACGCCTTCGCGCCCCAGTGTGCCGAGCACCTCCGCGGTATACGGCTTCAACCACTCGGCACGCCCGAAGCGCGACTGGAACGTGAGCGTCCACTGGCGGCGCTCGAGACCGAGCTCCTCGGCCAGCAGCCGGGCGGTCTTCTGGCACTGGCAGTGATAGGGGTCGCCGCGGTCGAGCGTGCGCCGCGGCATCCCATGGAACGAGAACAGCAGGCGATCCGGGCGCCCGTTCTTCACCCAGTAGTCGTTGACGTTCTGGGCGAGCGCGCGGATGTAGTTGGCGTCGTCGTGGAACGAGTCGACGAAGCGCAGCCCCGGCAGCCGCCGCATGCGCCCCGCGTGCGCGACCACCGCATCGAACGCGCTCGCCGTCGTGCTCGCCGAGTACTGCGGATACAGCGGCAGCACGAGGATGCGCTCGCACGCCTGTCCGAGCAGCTTGTCGAGCGCGCTCGCGACCGACGGGTTGCCGTAGCGCATGCCGAGCTCGACCGGGCACAGGTCCGCCGGCAGGCCCGCTTTCTTCAGCCGCTGCCCGAGGTAGCCGAGCAGCAGCGTGCGCTGCCGTGCCGAATGCACGGCGAGCGGCGACCCGTCGCTGGTCCAGACGAGCTTGTACTTCGCCGCGGAGCGCGACGGCCGCACGCGCAGCACGACGCCGTGCAGGATCGGCTGCCACACCGCGGGCGGGATCTCGACGACGCGCCGGTCGGACAGGAACTCGGCGAGGTAGCGACGCACCGCACCCGGCTCCGGTGCGTCCGGCGTGCCGAGATTGACCAGCAGCACGCCGACGCGCGGTGCACGCGCGTGATCGAACGCGGTCGCCGGGGTGTCGATCATGCGATGCGCAGCGTGACGGCGACGGCGAGCATCGTCATCGCCGTGTCGATGACGAAGCCCGCGACAACGACCGCGAACCCCTTGGCGAACGCCATCGGCCAGCCATGCCGCCCGATTCGGCGCGCAGCGGCAGCGTTCCATGCGAACGCCGCGACCAGGCCGAGCATCACGCTGGCGAACATGGCGACCGCGCCGAACGCATGCCGCGCCGGCGTCGTGACGACGAGCCACGGCAGGAACAGCGTGAACAGGAACGCGAGGTAGTTGAGCGCAAGCGTGAATGCGCCGCGCCACCCGTCGAGCGACCGGCGATAGAGGAGCCGGTACACCAGCGTGTAACCGACGCCGCTCACGAGCGCGAGCGCGAGCGTGTACACCGACTGGAACCGGCGTTCGGCCCGCTCGAGGAGCGCGGTCGGGCTCACGCCGCGCGCCTTGGCCTGCTGCTCCACCAGCGGCTGCATCCATGGCGCGTTCTGCTCCGCCATCGACGTCAGCTGGAATTGCGTGGCCGACGAGAACAGGAAGAAGACGGCGACCGCGTTCAGGAACAACGTCCAGGGCGCGACGTACCCGACTCGCGCGCCGTGCAGATGATCGATCGCGAGGCGGCCGGGCTCGAGCCACAGGCTCCGTAGCGTGCGAAGCACGCGCGACGATTGCGTCGTCCAGCTGCGCCAGCTCGTCTCCGCAGGAAACGAGTCCTCGCCGCACGCATGGCAATAGCGTCCTGCGAGCTCGGCGCCGCAGTGGCGGCATGCGCGATCGCTCGGCGCCGCGCCGGCACGCAACGTCGGATCGGGCAACGACACCGCCTCAGTCACCAAACTGCTTGTCGAGCGCGTTGGAAAGCAGGCGCGCGGTGACATCCACGATCGGGATGATGCGCTCGTAGGCCATGCGCGTCGGGCCGATCACGCCCAGCGTGCCGATGACCCGGCCGTCGACTTCGTAAGGCGCGGTGACCACGCTCATCTCGTCGAGCGGCACCAGGCCCGATTCGCCGCCGATGTAGATGTGCACGCCGTGAGAGTGCTGCGACACGTCGAGCAGATGGATCAGCGAGGTCTTCTGCTCGAACAGCTCGAACAGCCGCTTCAGCCGGTCGACGTTGCCGACGAGATCGCCCGACGACAGGAGGTTGCGCTCGCCGGCGACGACGACGCTCTCGGCGCTGGACAGAGCGCCCTCGCCCGCCTCGACCGCGGCGCTCATCAGCTGCGCGATGTCCTCGCGCAGCGCGCGCAGCTCGTCGGCCAGCCGCGCGCGGATCTCCGCGAACGGCTTGCCGCTGAACGATTGATTGAAGAAGTTCGTGGCCTCGGTCAGCTCGACCTGCGTGTACGAGCGCTCGGTGTGGAGGATGCGGTTCTGCACGTCGCCGTCGGGCGAGACCATGATGAGCAGCACGCGGCGGTCCGACAGCCGCAGGAACTCGAGGTGGCGGAACGAAGCATCGTGTCGCTTCGGCGTCGCCACGACGCCGGCGAACTGCGTCAACTGCGACAGCAGGTTGGCGGCGGCGGAGACGAGCTCCTTCGGCCGCTCGGCGACGAGCTCGCCTTCCAGCCGGTGGATCTCGCCCTCGCCGAGCTGCTGCACGACGATCAGGCTGTCGACGAAGAAGCGGTAGCCCTTCGGCGTCGGCACGCGGCCCGCCGACGTATGCGGGCTCGCGATGAACCCCATCTCCTCCAGATCGGCCATGACGTTGCGCACCGTCGCGGGCGAGAGGTCGAGCCCCGAGTAGCGGGACAGCGCACGCGAGCCGACCGGCTCGCCGTCGGCGATATACCGTTCGACGAGCGTCTTCAGCAGGCGTTGGGCACGCGGATCGAGCATGGCGGCAGGCAGTTTAGCGGACCGGCGTTGCGTTGGGCGACCGTTGGACCGGTCGCCGCCTCGCCCGTTCGTCGTGGGCGACGCGACGACACGCTGTGGTTTAATCCACCGACCGCGTCGCGAGCGCGGCCCCACGCGCGAAACGCCGATCCGGAACCGCCGCATGCCCGTACGCTTTCCACGCATCGCGCTCGTCGGCCGCTATGCGAGTCCCGGCATGGTCGAGCCCCTCGGCCGTCTCGCCGGCTTCCTCCGCACGCGAGGCCATTCGGTGGTGCTCGAGGACGAGACGGCGCGCGAAACGCCGCTGACCGGCTACGCGACCGCCACCGCCGAAGCGCTCGGCACGCACGCCGACCTCGCCATCGTGCTCGGTGGCGATGGCACGATGCTGTCGATCGCACGCCGGCTCGCGCCGCTCGACGTTCCGCTGATCGGCATCAATCTCGGGCGCCTCGGATTTCTCACCGACATTCCGCTCGCGCGCATGGAGGAGTCGGTCGGTGCGATGCTCGGCGGCCGCTACATCGAGGAGCGCCGCACCATGCTCGACGCGACCGTCGAGCGCAATGGCGGCGCACCCGAACGCGCGCTCGCGGTCAACGACGTCGCCGTCAACCGCGGCTCGCTTGGAACGATGATCGACTGCTCGGTCGAGATCGACGGCCGCCATGCGTTCTTCCTGCGCGCCGACGGCCTGATCGTCGCGACGCCGACCGGATCGACCGCGTACGCGCTGTCGGCGGGCGGCCCGATCCTGCAACCGAACGTGCCGGCCTTCGCCCTCGTGCCGGTCGCGCCGCATGCGCTCACCCATCGTCCCGTCGCCGTCGCCGACACGGTGACGATCCGCGTCACGATCGTGCGCGGTCGCGACGCCGCCGCCAACTGCGACGGCCAAGCGCGCTTTCCGCTCGCCGAAGGGGAGGCGGTCACGATTCGCCGCGCATCGCACGCCGCCCGTTTCCTCCATCCGGAAGGGCACGATCATTTCGCGATGTTGCGCGAGAAACTGCACTGGAGCGCGACGCCGGAGCTTCGCGGGCGTTCGACGAGCGACCCGGCCTAGCACGGCACCGACGCGATGCTGCGCCTGCTGTCGATCCGCAACTTCGTGCTCGTCGAATCGCTCGACGTCGAGCTCGAGCCCGGCTTCTCCGTGCTCACCGGCGAGACCGGCGCCGGCAAGTCGATCCTGCTCGACGCGCTCGGGCTGCTGCTCGGCGACCGCTTCGAGGTCCGGCAGCTCCGCCCCGGAAGCGACCGCGCCGAGCTCGCGGCCGCCTTCGACGTCGCCGACGCGCCCGGCGTGCGCGCGTGGCTCGCCGAAAGCGATCTCGCCGGCGACGAGGAGGACGTGCTCGTGCGCCGCGTGCTCGACGGCCAGGGGCGCTCGCGTGCCTTCGTCAACGGCCGGCCGGTCACGCTGGCGCAGCTCGCCGCGCTCGGCGAGCGCCTCGTCGACCTGCATGGACAGCATGCGCACCAGTCGCTCGAGCTCGCCGAGGAGCAACGCGCGCTCGTCGACGGGTTCGGCGGCTTCACCACGCTGACGCGCGAAGTCGGCCAGGCGTGGCGGGCATGGCGCGCCGCGGTCGAGCAGCGCGATGCGGCCGCCGGTGCGGCGCGCGCGACGGCGACCGAGCGCGAGTTCCTGGCCGAGCGGCGGCGCGAACTGGCCGCGCTCGCCGTGTCCGACAGCGAGTGGGCCGAGCTCAACGCCGCGCAATCGCGCCTCGCCAATGCTTCCGCGCTGCTCGCCGCCGCGAGCGAGGGAGAGGAGCTGCTCGCCGAAGGCGACGACGCGATGACGACGCGTCTTGCGCAGTTCGCGCAGCGGCTCGCCAACGTCGCGGCGCACGATCCGGCGCTCGCCGACATCGTCGCGCTGCTCGAGCCGGCGCGCATCCAGCTCGACGAGGCCGCACGGGCGCTGCGCGACTACCGCCGCCGGCTCGATCTCGATCCCGCGGAGCTCGCACGAGTAGAGGAACGGCTGGCGGCGATCCACGACGTCGCGCGCAAGCATCGCGTGCGTCCGGACGCCCTGCCCGCGCTGCTCGCCGAAACCGAGGCGCGGCTCGCCGCGCTCGCCGCATCCGCGGATGCCGAAGCGCTCGCCAGGGCTGCCGAACGGCGTGAGGCCGATTACCGGGCGCTCGGGCAAGCGCTGTCGAGCAAGCGTCGTTTCGCGGCGAACGAGCTGGGCCACAAGGTCACCGAAGCGATGCAGGCCCTCGCCATGGCGGGAGGGCGCCTCGACATCGTTCTCGCGCCGCTGGCCGACGGCGCGAGCTACGGTCTCGAAAGCGTCGAGTTCCGCGTCACCAGCCATCCGAAGCAGCCGCCGGGTCCGCTCGCCAAGGTGGCGTCCGGTGGAGAGCTGTCGCGCATCGCGCTCGCCATCCAGGTCGTCACCAGCGAGGTCGGTCACGTGCCGACGCTGGTGTTCGACGAAGTGGATGCGGGCATCGGCGGCGCGGTGGCGGCGACCGTCGGCAAGCTGATGCAGTCGCTCGGCAGCCGGCGCCAGGTGCTATGCGTCACGCACCTGCCGCAGGTCGCGGCGTTCGCGGACACGCACTATCGCGTCACCAAGCAGGGCGACGAACGGCAGGTGACGAGCACGCTGGTGGCGCTCGATCGCAGCGCCCGCATCGAGGAGCTCGCCCGCATGCTGGGCGGCAGCGAGGTGACCGCCAAGACGCGCGCGCACGCGAAGGAACTGTACGACCAGCACCGGCGGACGGCGGCCGCGAAGCGCTGACCCAAGCGGCGAATCGCAGCGCCGCGAGCGCGCTGCCCAAGGGTTCTACACCGCTGCGACAAGACACGAGCTGCGACAAGACACGCGCTGCGACACGCGAAGCGAGCTGCGACGAGACACGATGCGACACGCGTGCCTTGCGTCGGCGCCCGACGCGGGCGGCGGCGTGTCACCCATCCGCCGCCTGACGGCGAACGACCGGCGAGAAGCGCTCAGTCGATGCGCACGTTCGCCGCCTTGACGACCTCCGCCCACTTGCGGATCTCGCCCTTGACGAACGCGCCGAACTCCGCGGGCGCGTTGCCGCCGAGGTCGGCCGCCTGCTGCGCCCACACGTCGCGGATCGTCGGCGTCTGCATCGCCTTCGCGACTTCCTGCTGCAGCTTCGCGACGATCTCGGGCGGGGTGCCGGCCGGCGCCCAGATGCCGTACCAGGTCGAAACGTTGTAGCCGGACACGCCCGCTTCGGCGGCGGTCGGAATGTCGGGGAAAGCGCTCACGCGCGCATTCGTCGCTACGGCGAGCGGGCGCAGTCGCTGGCCACGGATCTGCGCGGCGCTGGTTCCCATGCCGTCGAACATCATGTCGACCTGGCCGCCGAGCAGATCCTGCATCGCCGGCCCGGCCCCCTTGTAGGGCACGTGGTTGATCGGCGCGCCGGTCAGCGTCTTGAACAGCTCGCCGGCGAGATGGTGCGACGTGCCGTTGCCGGCCGACGCGTAGTTGAGCTTGTTGGGATTCGCCTTCGCATAGTCGACGAGCTCCTTCAGCGTGCGCACCGGCACCTTGGGATGCACGACGACGACGTTCGGCACCAGCGCGACCAGCGTGACGGGAACGAGGTCCTTCTCGAGGTCGTAGCCGAGCTTCGCGTATACGCTGACCGCGATCGTGTGGTGCACGGCGCCGACGAGGAACGTGTAGCCGTCCGCCGGCTGGTGTGCGACGTGATCGGCGCCGATCGTGCCGCCGGCACCGCCGCGGTTGTCGATGACGAACTGCTGGCCGAGCTGCTGCGACAGCTGCGCCGCGAGCGGCCGCGCGAATGCGTCGGTGCCTCCGCCCGCGGGGAACGGCGACACCAGCCGCACCGGCTTCGTGGGCCAGGCCTGTGCCACCGCCAGCACGGGCGCCAACAGGGCGACGACGAACGCCGCCCGCAACCACTTCGACAACTGCATGGTTTCTCCTCCGAATGAGTACGAACGCCCGGGCGCCTCGCGAGGGGCGCTCTTCTCGCGCAAGTGTAAGCTCGCGAGCGCGCCGCGTCGTGCGGGCGCGAAACGAAAACGGCCGCGCTGCGGCGGCCGTCGTTCGAGGCGATCGGAACGCTAGTTCGAGCGGACCTTCACGAGGCTCCGCGCGGGCAACGTACCGCGCACGCCGGCGGACGACCGCTTCGCGGCCACGCCGCGCGGCGACGAACCTGCGACGGCACGCTTCAGCGCTTCGGGCATCCCCTCGCCGGTTTCGAGCCAGCGCTTGACGCGCTCGGCGTCGCCGAGCCGCGTGTACTTGCCGACCGAGTCGAGCAGCACGATCACGACCGGCTTGCTCGCGATGTTGGCGAGCATGACGAGGCAGCGGCCGGCCTCGCGGATGTAGCCGGTCTTCTGCAGCTGGATCTCCCAGTTGTGCGACGCGACCAGCCGGTTGCTGTTGTTGAATCCGACCATGCGTCCGGCGGGATCGACTTCGACGAACGCCGACGGCGTCGTCGAGTATTCGCGGATCAGCGGGTAATCGGCCGCGGCCTTGACGAGCTTCGCGAGGTCGTTCGCCGTCGAGACGTTGCTCGGCGACAGCCCGGTCGGGTCGGCGAAGCGGCTGCGGGTCATGCCGAGCGACGCTGCCTTGAAGTTCATCGCGTTGACGAACGCGTCCGTGCCGCCGGGGTAGTAGCGCGCGACGGCCGAGGCGGCGCGGTTCTCCGACGACATGAGCGCGAGGCGCAGCATCTCGCGCCGCGGCAGCTGCGTCCCGAGGCGCAGCCGCGAGCTGCTGCCCTTCAGGAAGTCGATGTCGTTCAGCGAGACCTCGAGCGTGTCGTCGAGCGACTGGCCGCCGTCCAGCACGACCATCGCCGTCATCAGCTTGGTCAGCGACGCGATCGGCGTCACCTCGTCGGCCGCCTTGGCGTAGATCGGCTCGCCCGCGTCCGCGTCGAGGACCAGCACGTTGGCGGAGGCGAGGCGAAGCTTGGCCGGGTCGGGGGACGCGGCCGACGCAGTCGCGGCAACTGCTGCAAATACAAGGGCGAGGAGCGGATTCATCATGGCGAGCATCAACGGCCGTCGGGCTTTATAGCACGCGTTTACCGAGGTGCCAAGACGAGCCGGGTGCCGGCAAGCCAGGCGGGGGAACGAGGCGCAGCAAGGCGCGTGCCGCCGCGCCGGGACACCGCAGTGCCCCGGGCGCCGGGGGAGGTGACGCGAAAGCGGGGGCGACCGGTCCTGCGGACCTGCCGTCCATTGGCGCAAGGCGTCGCCGCTGTGCGGCCTCTTTTGTGGGCTACAGGCTAGTCGCCGGCGATCGGCGGGGCGGGGAGCGCGTCCGATTCGACGCCGAACACGGGCGCGGTGGCCGACGAGGGCATTTCCGCCAGCGGCGCGCCCGCCGCCGCGGCCGACTCGCGCCGCGCCTCGTCCTGCTGCAACCGCCACATGCGCGCATACGCCCCGTTCGCGACGAGGAGCTCGGCGTGCGTGCCGCGCTCGACGATGCGGCCGTGCTCGAGCACGAGGATCTCGTCGGCGTCGACGATCGTCGACAGACGGTGGGCGATCGTCAGCGTCGTGTGCTCGCGCGCGATGAGCCTCAGCTCCGACTGGATCGCGCGCTCGGCGCGTGAATCGAGCGCCGACGTCGCTTCGTCGAAGATCAGGATCGACGGCCGCTTCAGGATCGCGCGCGCGATGGCGACGCGCTGCTTCTCGCCGCCCGACAGCTTGAGACCGCGCTCGCCCACGGGGGTCGCGTAGCCCTCGGGAAGCCGGCTCACGAAATCGTGGATCTGCGCGAGCTGCGCCGCCGCGATGATCTCGGCCTGCGTCGCGCCGGGCCGGCCGTACGCGATGTTGTACTCGATCGTGTCGTTGAACAGCACCGTGTCCTGCGGAACGATGCCGATCGCTGCGCGCAGCGTCGACTGCCGGACGCTCCGGATGTCCTGGCCGTCCACGGTGATGCGTCCCGCGGTCACGTCGTAGAACCGGTAGAGGAGCCGCGCCAGCGTCGACTTGCCCGACCCCGACGGACCGACGACCGCCACCGTGCGACCGGCCGGAATGGTGAAGCTCACCTCCTCGAGGATCGGCCGGTTCGCCTCGTAGCGGAAGCTCACGTTCTCGAAGCGCACCTCCGCGCCACGCAGCACGAGCGGCTTCGCGTCCGGCGCGTCGCGTATCTCGGCGTTCTCCTCGATCAGCGCGAACAGCCGCTCCATGTCCGCGAGCGCCTGCTTGATCTCGCGGTAGATGACGCCGAGGAAGTTGAGCGGGATGTAGAGCTGGATCATGAACGCGTTGACGAGGACCAGGTCGCCGATGGTCATCGAGCCGTTGACGACGCCGGCGGTCGCGCGCCACATGATGAGCGTGACGGCGACGGCGATGATGGCGCTCTGGCCCACGTTCAGCGCCGACAGCGACGTCTGGCTGCGCACCGCGGCCCGCTCCCAGCGCTGCATGCTCTCGTCGTAGCGGCGCGCCTCCCATTCCTCGTTGCCGAAGTACTTGACCGTCTCGTAGTTCAGCAGCGAATCGATCGCGCGCGTGTTCGCCTTGCTGTCGAGCTCGTTCATCTGCCGGCGGAAATGCGTGCGCCACTCGGTGATCGTGATCGTGAACGCGACGTACGCGACGAGCGCGCCGGCGGTGATCGCGATGAACGTCCAGTCGTAGCGCGCGATCAGGATCGCGCACACCAGCGTGATCTCGACGGCCGTCGGCAGGATGGAGAACAGCGCGTACTGGATCAGCGTCGAGATGCCCCGCTGGCCGCGCTCGACGTCGCGCGTGAGCCCGCCGGTCTGGCGCGCGAGATGGAAACGGAGCGAGAGCGCGTGCAGATGGCGGAACACCTGCAGCGCGATCTTGCGCACCGCGCGCTGCGTCACCTTGGCGAACAGGAACTCGCGCAGCTCGGTGAACAGCGTCGTCGACACGCGCAGCACGCCGTACGCGGCCAGCAGCAGAAGCGGGACGGCGAGCGCGGCGGTCGTCCGGTCGAGGCTGTCGACGATGTCCTTCATCACCAGTGGCACGCCGACATTGGCGAGCTTCGCGGCGACGAGGCAGGCGAGCGCGGCGACGACGCGGCCCTTGTATTCCCACAGGTAGGGAAGGAGCTGGCGGATCGTGACCCAGTCGCCGCCGTTCGTGCGCGGGATGCCGGGATCGGCCGGCAGCGGAAGGGAAGAAGCGCGATGACGCATGAGACCAGTCTAACGCGCGGACGACCGGGCGGCGCTCCGGCGCGCCCGCGCGGGTCGCGCCACCGAGCCGGCTCCGTGCCGCTCGCGCGCCTGCCGCTGCGTTTAGAAGCGCGACCGCGTGTTGAGGAATGCGCCGCGGCGCTTGCGCCGGCCGCGCCACCATTCGTTGCCGCCGTAGCCGAGGAAGCCCATGGCGACGCGCACGATGCCGTAGGCGGCCCACGACAACGCCTTGGTCACCGGCGAGCGCGCGGCCCAGTGCTGCGGCCCGACGCGGCGCGCGCCGGTCTGGATCATCTGCAGCAGCTCGCGCCTGAGCTGCCCGGCGAATTCCGGCCCGCGGACGAACAGGTTCGCCTCGCGCGACATGAGCAGCGAATAGGGATCGATGTTGGAGCTGCCGACCGTCGCCCAGCGATTGTCGATGACCGCGACCTTGGCATGCAGGAACGAGCGGTGGTACTCCTCGATGGCGACGCCGCCGGCCAGCAGCTGTCCGTACAGCGCGCGCGATGCGTAGTGCAGCAGCCGGTATTCGACCCGCGCCTGCAGCAGCAGCGTGACCTGTACGCCGCGCTGCGCCGCCGCGATGAGCGCGCGCCGGAAACGGATGCCGGGAAAGAAGTAGGCGTTGGCGATCAGGATCTCGCGCCTCGCCACGCGGATCGCGGCGAGATAGGCCATTTCGATGTCGCGGCGGTGGCGCAGGTTGTCGCGGATGGTGAACTTCGCCGTCTGCGCGCCGGCCCGCTCGATGTGCACGGTGTCGGGGAAGAGCTTCACTTCCGACGTCGAGAACTGCACGAGCTCGCACAGCGCCCACACGCGCGCCATCGTCTGGACGATCGACGCGACCACCGGACCGCGAACGCGGACCGCGTAGTCGACGCGCGGCGGCTTGTGGCCCGGCGTGTTCATGTCGTCGATCACGTTGATGCCGCCGACGAAGCCGACGCGGCCGTCGACGTGCGCGATCTTGCGATGCAGGCGGCGCAGCCGATGCGACCGGAATTGCCATGGCGCCACCTCCGGCCGGTACTTGAGCAGCACGACGCCGAGATCGACGAGCCGGCGCTCGAGCGAAGGCGTGAGGTAGTGCCTCGCGCCCCAGCCGTCGACCAGCACGCGCACGGTGACGCCGCGCTTCACCGCTTCGCCCAGCGCCGCCGAAACGGCGCGGCCGGCGTCGTCGTCCGCGAAGATGTACGTCTCGAGCCACACCTCCCGCCGCGCGGACGCGACCGCGTCGATCAGCGCCGGGAAGAACTCGGCGCCTCCGCGCAGGAGGTCGACGGCGTTGCCCGGGGTGAACCGGTTCATGCGCCCCGCATCAGCGGCGTTTCGGACCGAGCTCGAACGTGGCGGCGAGCGCGGCGTGATCCGAGATCTTGTCGGCGGGAAAGGCGCAGTGGACGTGCGCTTCGACGACCTTGAGGCCGCGGGCATAGATGCGGTCCAGCCGGAACACGGGCATCACCGACGGGAACGTGCGCGCCGGCCGCCCGGTGACCGCCTCGAACACCTCGACCACCTCGAGCTGGTCGACGAGGGCGCGATTGGCCTTGTGGCGCCAGTCGTTGAAGTCGCCGGCGATGACCAGCGGCGCGTCCTTCGGCACCGTCTCGCGGATGCGCTCGCACAGCGCGCGGACCTGCCATTGCCGCCCGCGCTCGAACAGGCCGAGGTGCACGTTGAGGCAATGCAGCTCCGGAACGTCGTCGCCGAGATGCATCACGCAATGCAGCACGCCTCGCGACTCGAACGGGTGCGCCGAGATGTCCTCGTTGTCCTGGGTGACGATCGAGAAGCGCGACAGCACCGCGTTCCCGTGATGGCCGTGCCGGTAGATCGCGTTCTTGCCGTACGCGACTTCCTTCCAGTTCGTGTCGGCGAGGTACTCGTGCTGCGGCTTCGTCGGCCAGTTGCGGAAGCGGTCGGCGTTGCGCTCGTGCACGCCGACCACCTCCTGCAGGAACACGATGTCGGCGTCGAGGCCGTGCAGGCGCTCGCGCAGCTCGTGGATCACGACCCGCTTCATGAACCCGGCGAAGCCCTTGTGGATGTTGTAAGTGGCGACGGTGAAGCGCAAGGGAGTTCCGCAAGGAGTCCAGCAGGCCGGCGCGCGAAAGGGCGGGCGCCTACGCCATCTTAGCGAATGCGTCGCCGGCGTCTGGCAGAACCGGCCGCCCCGCGGGTGGGCGCGCAACCGGACCGCCCGTCAGCGCGGGCCCGATGCGGTGTCGGACTGGGCCGCGCCCGCGCCACCCGACAGGTTGCGAAGCTCGCGCAGCGCGACCGACAGCATCGCGAGGTCGGGCTGCGTCGCGTTCGTCACCTCGTCGAGGATGCGCGCGGCGCGTTCGCGCGCCATGCGGTTGCGGGCTTCCCAGCGCACGATGCGCGCCTCGGCGCCCGACGCGCCGTTGCCGGTGACGAGGACCTCGTGCGCGAGCACGCGCTGCAGGTCCGCGAGGTCGTCGCGCAGCGCGGTCTTCGCGAGCGCCTGCCAGTGCCCGTCGGTCGCGAGCGCATGGATCCGCTGCGCGATCGCGTCGAGGCCGAGCCGGGCGCCCAGGTCGTAGTACACCTGCGCGACGGCGATGACGTCCTCGCCGGTCGACGCGGCCGTTTCCACGACGTCCAGCGCACCGGCCAGCGCCTGGGCGGACGCGACCCAGCGGGCAAGCGCTTGCGGCACGCCCTTGGCCGTGTAGGCGGACACGCGACGGGCGACGTCCTCGCGCGCGGCGCCCTGCACGAGCTCGTGCACGCGGGAGGCGACGGCGGCGACCGCAGGCGCGAACCGCGAGATGGTCGCATCCATGTCGTCGTGCAGCCGCTTGCTGCGCAGGAACCACCACGAGCCGGAGCCGGACAGCTGGCCGATATCGACCAGCAGCTCGCACTGCACGTCGTCGGCGACGGCATTGTCGAGCGCCTCGATGCTCTTCCAGACGTCGTTCAGGCCGAACACCGCCCGCGTCAGCAGATGCGATCGCACGATGTCGGCGGGGGGCGCGCCGGTGGTCTCGCGCAGCCGGTTGACGAGCGACGGGCCGATCCGGTTCACCGTCTGGTTGACGATGACCGTGGTGACGATCTCCCGGCGCAGCGGATGGCGCTCCATCTCGCCGGCGTAACGGTCCTGCAACGGCTTCGGGAAATAGTCGACGAGCGCGCGCGCGACGCCGGGGTCGTCGGGCAGCCGCGAGCCGAGCAGCACGTCCTTCAGCCACAGCTTCGCGTAGGCGAGGAGCACGGCGCGCTCGGGGCTCGTCAGGCCAGCGCCTTCGGCGGCACGCCGCGAGAACTCCTCGTCGCTTGGGAGGTACTCGATCGCACGGTTCAGCCGCCCTTCGCGCTCGAGGAAGCGCACGAACCGGGCGTGATCCTCCACCAGCTGGGGCGCGAGCCGCCGGCCCACCGACAGCACTTCGGTCTGCTCGTAATTGTCGCGCAGCACGAGCGCGGCGACTTCGTCGGTCATTGCCGCGAGCTGGTCGTTGCGCTGCTTCAGTGTCAGCGTTCCGTCCGCGATCGACAGGCCGAGCAGGATCTTGAGGTTCACCTCGTGGTCCGACGTGTCGACGCCGGCCGAGTTGTCGATCGCATCGGTGTTGACACGGCCGCCGGCCTGCGCGTACTCGATGCGCCCGAGCTGCGTGAAGCCGAGATTGCCGCCTTCTGCGACCACCTTGCAGCGCAGCTCGCGGCCATCGACGCGCACCGCATCGTTCGCGCGGTCACCCACTTGCGCGTGTGTCTCCTCGGCGCTCTTGACGTAGGTGCCGATGCCGCCGTTGTAGAGCAGGTCGACGGGCGCTTTCAGGATCGCGTTCACCACTTCCGCCGGCGTCAGCTGCTCGGCCTCGACGCCCAGCGCGGCGCGTACCTGCGGCGACAGCGGGATCGACTTCGCCGTCCGCGGCCAGACGCCCCCGCCGGCGCTGATCAGCTTCTCGTCGTAGTCGGCCCAGCTGCTGCGGGCCAGCGCGAACAGGCGCTCGCGCTCGGCGAAGCTCGCCGCCGGATCGGGCGACGGATCGAGGAACACGTGCCGGTGATCGAACGCGGCGACGAGGCGGATGTGCTTCGAGAGCAGCATGCCGTTGCCGAACACGTCGCCCGACATGTCGCCGATGCCGACGACGGTGAAGTCGCTCGTCTGGATGTCGCGGCCGAGCTCGCGGAAATGCCGCTTCACCGACTCCCACGCGCCGCGCGCCGTGATGCCCATCTTCTTGTGGTCGTAGCCCGCCGACCCGCCGGACGCGAACGCGTCGCCGAGCCAGAATCCGTATTCGGCGCTGATGGCGTTGGCGAAATCGGAGAACGTCGCCGTGCCCTTGTCCGCGGCGACGACGAGATACGGGTCGTCGGGATCGTGGCGGCGAACGTCGGCGGGCGGCACCACGCCCCCGGGGCCGAGGTTGTCGGTGATGTCGAGGAGGCCACGCAGATAGTCCTGGTAGCAGGCGATCCCCTCCTTCATGTACGCATCGCGGTCCGCCGGCGAGGGCGCGCGCTTCAGCACGAAGCCGCCTTTGCTGCCGACCGGCACGATGACGACGTTCTTCACCATCTGCGCCTTGACGAGGCCGAGCACTTCGGTGCGGAAGTCCTCCGGGCGGTCGGACCAGCGCAATCCGCCGCGCGCGACCTTGCCGCCGCGAAGATGCACGCCTTCGAAGCGCGCGCTGTAGACGAAGATCTCGAACATCGGCCGCGGCTCGGGCATGCCGGGCACGCGCGCCGGGTCGAGCTTGAACGACAGGAACGAGCGCCGCGTGCCGTCGGCGTTGCGCCGCCAGAAGTTGGTTCGCGTCGTCGCGTTCACCATCGCGAGGTACTGCCGCAGCACGCGGTCCTCGTTCAGGTTCGCGACCTTGTCGAGCGCCGCTTCGATGGCGCGCAGCTGCCGCGCTTCGGTGCCGTCGTCGCTCGCCGAGGGGTCGAAGCGCAGGCGGAACAGCGCGACGAGCATCCGCGCGATCGACGGGTGCGCCGCGAGCGTCTGCTCGATGAACGCCTGCGACAGCGGGAAGGCCACCTGCCGCAGGTAGCGGCCGTACGCGCGCAGCACGACGACCTCGTCTGCCGACAGTCCGGCGAGCAGCACGAGGCGGTTGAAATCGTCGCTCTCGGCGGCGCCGCTGAAGACGCGCCCGAACGCCTCCTCGAACAACGTGCGCGCCTCGTCGACGTCGACGTCGGCGCCGGGCGCGAGCAGTCCGTAGTCGTGAAGCCACAGCCGCTCGCCGCCTTCGGTGACGATGCGGTAGGGACGCTCCTCGATGACCGTCAGCCCCATGCGCTCGAGCATGGGCAGGGCGTCGGAGAGCCGCACCGGCCCCCCCTGCTGCGCGAGCTTGAAGCGGAGCGCGTTCGGCCCCGCGTCGATCGGGCGGTAGAGGTTCATCGCGATGCGGTCGCCGGCGACCACGCGTTCCAGCAGCGCGATGTCGTGCACGGCCGCGCGCGCCGGGAAATCCTCGCGGTAGGCGGCAGGAAAGCCGTTGCCATACCGGCGATACAGCGGCCCGCCGCGGCCCTCGCCCAGCGCCTTGTCGAGCGCCTGCTGCAGGTCGTCTTCCCAGCGCCGCGAGGCATCGGCGAGGCGCTGCTCGAGCGCACGCTCGTCGGCCGGGGGAACGTCGCCCGGGTGCGTGCGCACGACGATCAGCACGCGCACCAGCGACGACTCGGACAGCAGCACCGTGTACTCGGACGCGGTGCCGCGGAACGCGTCGACGAGGATCGCCTGCCAGCGGCGGCGCAGCTCGGTCGTGTAGCGGTCGCGCGGCGCGAACACGAGGCAGGAGACGAAGCGCTCGTACAGGTCGCGGCGCAGGAACAGCCGCAATCGCTGCCGGCCCTCGAGCTTCAGGATGGCAAGCGACGTGCGAAGGAGCGTCGCCTCGTCGATCTGGAACAGCTCGTCGCGCGGGTACGTGTCGAGGATGTTCGCGAGCGATTTTCCGGCGTGGCTGTGCGCGATGAGCCCCGCCTGCTCGGCGATTCGCGCGACCTTCCGGCGCAGCAGCGGGATGTCGCTCGGCTTCGCGCTGTACGCGGTGGACGTGTAGAGGCCGATGAAGCGATGCTCGCCGATCACCTTGCCGGCCGCGTCGAAGCGCTTGACGCCGATGTAGTCGAGATAGCCGGGGCGGTGCACGGTCGCGCGCCAGTTCGACTTCGTGATGACGACCAGGTTCGGCTCGCGCGCCTTGTCGCGCAGGCGCACCGGCAGCTGCATGAAGCTCGGCGACAGCCGCTCGTCGCTCACCTCGCGCAACAGCCCCAGGCCGGAGCCGCGCACGACCGAAAGCGCGATGCCCTCCGGCGTGTCGACGAGGTCGTGGCAGCGGTAGCCGACGAACGTGAAATGGTTGTCGGCGAGCCAGTCGAGGAACGCATGCGTCTCCTGCACCTCGTCGGGCGGCAGCGGCGGCGGCGACGCATGAAGCTGGGCCGATACATCGATCATCCGCTGGCGCATCGCCTTCCAGTCGGCGACGACGATTCGCACGTCGCGCAGCACGCGTGCGATGTCGGCGGCGAGCGCGGCGCGGCGCGACGGATCGATGATCCGGTCGATCTCGACGTGCATGAGCGATTCGCGCACGCCGGTTGCGCCGCCGTCCGAGGCATCGTCGCGTCGCCCTTCGGCGTCGCGGGTGACGGTCACGATCGGGTGCGCGATCAGGTACAGCGTCAGCCCCTGCCGCAGCAGCTCCATCTGCAGCGAGTCGACGAGAAACGGCATGTCGTCGTTGGCGATCTCGACGACGGTGTGCGTCGACTGCCAGCCGTGCTCCTC
>Ga0307409_100000234_pt1 | contig 22466 bp, 15 predicted proteins | sample 322Ometagenome_2_FD_203888 | JGI IMG/M metagenome (GOLD analysis project Ga0307409, IMG submission 203888) | Maize rhizosphere microbial communities from greenhouse at UC Davis, California, United States - 322HYB-O-2 | ecosystem: Host-associated > Plants > Roots > Rhizosphere > Soil | place... | reverse complement strand
AGCGCACGCTGGAGAAGCGGTGCGAGATGAGCAGGACGGTCCGGCCGGCCAGCAGGGTCCGGATGCGGTCGAAGAGTTCCTTCTCGGCCCGGGGGTCGAGCGCGGCCGTCGGCTCGTCCAGGATGACGACCGGGGCGCCGCGGAAGAAGGCCCGGGCCAACGCGATGCGCTGCCACCGGCCGACCGACAGGTCGGTGCCGCCGGCGAACTCCGGGCCGAGCAGCGTGTCGTAGGAGTCCTTGAGCCGCTCCAGGAACGCGTCCGCGCCCGAGTGGCGGGCGGCGGCCCGGATCGCCTCCTCGTCATCCATCCGCGCGATCCGCCCCAGCCCGATGTTCTCCCGGGCCGTGAGGTGAAAGCGCTCGAAGTCCTGGAAGATGACCGCCACCCTGTCCCGCCAGGCGTCTGGATCCACCGTGGACATATCCACGCCGTCCCAACGGACCGCCCCGTCCTCGGGCAGGTACAGCCCGGCCAGCAGCTTGGCCAGGGTCGTCTTGCCCGACCCGTTCTCGCCGACCAGGGCGACCACCTCGCCGGCCGCGATCTCCAGCGAGACTCCCCGCACCGCCGGGGCGTCGGCCGCCGGGTACGAGAACACGACGTCGTGGGCCTCGAGCCGGCTGAACCCGGCCGGGGCCGGCCCGGTCGGCCGGTTGCGCCTGATCTCCGGCAGCAGGGCATCGAATGTGAGGAAGTCATCGACGTACCGGGCGGTGCCGGTCAGCGCGCCGACCGACCAGCCCAGGCCGCCCAGCCGGGTGCCGACGACCACGGCTCCGGCCACCGCGATGCCGGCCGAGGCGAGCGGAAGCCGGCCCGACAGCGTCAACCACACCATCACCAGCAGCAGGGCCGACAGGATCAGCGCCATCACCGCGTTGGTCAGCAGGTTGACCCAGATCTGGCGCCGGGCCAGCCGGGTCATCTCGGTCATGCGCTCCTCGTAGAGCCGCTCGTAGCGCTGCCGTAGGTGACCGCTCAGCCCGAAGGCCCGCACCTCCTTGGCCGTCTCGCGGGCACGCAGCAGCGACGCCAGGTACATCCGCTGGCGGTCCCGGGCGGCGAACCGCCAGAAGAGCCGGTGGAAGTCGCGGCCGCGCAGCGACGCGGCCAGCCACGTCGGCAGTACCAGGAGCGCGAGCAGGAACAGCACCACCGGCGCGATCGTCGCCACCACGACCAGCCCGGCGGCGGCCCCCAGCGCCGACTGGGTCAGCCCGAACAGACCCTCCACCATGGTCAGCGACATCTTGTTGCCGACCTGGCTGCGCTGCACCCGGTTGTGGAAGTCGGGCTCGTCGAACGTGGCGAGGTCGACGCCCGCCGTCACGTCCAGCACCCGCCCGTCCACGTGCCGGGTCACCTTCTCGCTGAGGATCATCTGTCGCTCGCGCTGCACGGCCGAGACCAGAGACTGGGCGGCCGCGACGCCGGCGATGGCCACCACCCACGGCAGTACGGCGGTCAGCGTGGTCGCCCGCGTGATGGTGGACAGCAACGCCTCCAGCGCCGAGCGGCCCACGAGCAGCAGCCCCACCAGACCGACCACGCCGATGACCTGCAACACGGCGGTGTACACGAGCTCGTGGGGGGCCGCCGTCCAGGTGATCGCGAGGGCCTGCCGGCACAGCCGGGGCAGCTTCCGCAATCCGACCTTGGGGGGCTCGTCGGGCTTGTCAAGGATGACCACCACGCGGCAAGTGTGCCCCGCCCGCGCGGCGCGCGACCAACAGTGTCAACCGCGGCCTGACCGCGGGGGCTACTACAGCTCGTCGTCGAGGACGTCGGCCGCGACGGTGTCGGCCGGCGAACCGTCGCCCACGACGGTATCGGTCGGAGACCCGTCGGCCGGCGGCGGGCCGATCAGCGGACCGAGGTCGAAGTGGTACGCGGCCGGCGGCTTGCGCAGCCAGGCCAGCGCGACCTCGGGCCGGTCGAGGACGCGGCGGGCGTAGCAGTCGTCCATGTCGGACTCGCCGAGCAGCAGCGCCCCGTGGAACTCACCGTCGGCCCGCACCACGACCAGCGGGCCGATCTGCAGGCTGCCGGCGGACTGCCGGCCGACGATCCGCAGCAGCCCGTTGATCGGACCGGGTCCCTCGACCGCCTGCTCCACGTCCAGGCCGAGCCGCTCGCGCAGCCGGTCGAAGCCGTCGCCGTAGGCGAGCCGGACCGGACGCGGGCCCGGACCACCGTTCTCCTCCCCCGTCAGTAGCGCGGCACCGAACGTGGACGCGTAGGTCCGCAGCGCCTCGACCGCCGCCCCGCGATCGGCGCCGTCGACCAGGACGGAGCCCGGGAACGCGTGGCGGCGGTGGCCGTTGCTGGCCGCCCGCTCGGCGAACTCGGTGAGCGTCATGAGCTCGGCCAGGCGGGCCTTCGCTCCGGCCAGGTCCGACCAGATCTCGTCCGTGCGCCGTTGGCTGGCGTCGCGCGCCGTGGCGGCGGCCCGGTCGACCGAGTTGAACCGCCGCTGCGTCTCGCCGTACAGCCGCTCGATCTCCGACCGCAACCCGGCCCAGGCGAGGTTGGTGGTCTCCTCGATGTCCCGTAGGCGCCGCCGCATCGTGAGCCAGATGTACACCGAGGTGGCCGCGACCACGACGAACGACGCGATGGTCACGATCAGCGCCATGGCCTACCTCTCGCCCCCGCGCTCACGAATCTGGATCGCTCTACCGGGCGCCCCGGCGGAGCCCGTCTGGTTGCCTCCGCCTCGCTCGTTCCTCGCTCGGTCGTCGGCAACGCGGCGATCACCGTATCAGCGTCCCCGGGGGTTGGCGAGCGAGGCGAGGGCCAGGCCGGACAGGCACACGGCCACCAGGCTGGCCACGATCGCGGTGGCATCGGCCGCCGGCCCGCTCAGCGACGAGCCATCATCGACATTGACCGCGCGCTGCTCGGGCAGGGCCTGCCCGGTGATGGGCGTCGGTCGCGGGGCGCGCGTCGTCGCGGCGGTTCGGCGCTGCTCCTGCTGCTGCTGTTGCGGACGGTCGGGTCGGTTGACGATGACGACGAATATCACCAGAACGAAGGCCATCAGGATGGTGACCGGTTTCACGGCGTCGCCTCCCCTCGCGCTGGCCGCCCATCCTACCGATCGAAACAGACCGACAGACCGTCGGCGAACGGGCGGATAGCCGGCGGCCCTTCGGCGCCGGACGTGATAGCATCCACGAGTGATCGGGGTGATCAACTATCGCACGGGCAATTCTCAAAGTGTGGTATTCGCGCTCAATCACCTGGGCCTGAAGAACCGGCTCGTCGCCACACCCGAAGAATGCGCGGACGTCGAACGGTTCATCCTGCCCGGGGTCGGCTCGGCGGGCGTGACGATGGCCTCACTGCGCGAAACCGGCTGGGACGAATACCTGGCCGGACGGGTGGTACGTGAGGAGAGTCCGTTTCTGGGTATCTGCGTGGGGCTACAGGTGCTCTTCGACTGGAGCGACGAGCACGACACCGCATGTCTGGGCTGGCTGCCGGGTCGCGTGCATGAGCTGAACCGGGCCCGGGTACGGGTGCCGCACATGGGCTGGAACCGGGTGGAGCCCGCGTCGAATCACCCATTCGTCGCCGATATCGGGCCCGAATCACATTACTATTTCGTCAACTCGTTCTACGCCGTCCCCGACAATTCTTCCGATGTGGCCGGTACGACGGAATATGGCGTCACCTTTGCCGCCGTGGTGGCCCGGAAGAACATCATGGCGACCCAGTTCCACACCGAGAAGAGCGGCCCGCTGGGGCTGGCCCTGCTCTCGCGGTTCGCCTCGTTGACCAAGGACGACCTGTGCTGACCTCACGGCTGATCGCCTGCTTCGACGTCCGCGACGGTCGGGTGACCAAGGCCCGGCGGTTCCTGGACAACATCGACGTCGGCAGCGCGGCCGAGGTCGCGGTGGCCATGTACGCCGATCAGATCGACGAGATCATCTTCTATGACATCACGGCCAGCGCCGAGCGCCGCCGCATCGACCTGGCCGCGGTCAGCGAGGTCGCGCACAGCGTCTTCGTACCGCTGACCGTAGGCGGCGGCATCCGATCGCTCGACGACATGCACGCCGTCCTGGATGCCGGCGCGGAGAAGATCAGCATCGACTCGATGGCCGTGCGCAACCCGCCCATCATCACCGAGGGCTCGCGCGAGTTCGGCCGCCAATGCATGGTCCTGAGCATGCAGGTCAAACGCGTCGAGGCCAGCCCGACCATCCCGAGCGGGTACGAGGTGGCCATCGACGGCGCCCGCGTGTTCACCGGCCTGGACGCGATCGAGTGGGCCCGGCGCGGTGAGGATCTCGGCGCCGGCGAGATCTGCGTCAACAGCATCGACCAGGACGGGACCCATGAGGGCTACGACCTTCCGATCACGCGCGCGATCGCGGACGCGGTCTCGGTGCCGGTGATCGCCTCCGGCGGCGCCGGAACGGTCGAGCACCTAGTCGCCGCGTTCCGCGAGGCCCACGCGTCGGCCGCCATCGTCAGCTCGATGCTCTACTCGCCGCGGCTGGAGCGCAACGTGACCGTCCGCGAGATGAAGGAGCAGCTCGTCGGCCACCACATCGCCGTCCGCCCCTACCTCACCCCCGCCTGACCGGCCCGCCCGATCCGCGGGGGCGGTGGGTCAGCACAGAGCTGGTGGGCGCTTTCCGTAGATGTCGGTCGCGGTGACGAGCGACGGGTCGATGCGCATTCTGCTGATCTCCGTGCACGCGATCAGGTCGGGACGGCGAGGGTGGCTCCTGGTGTGACGGAGATCCTACGGCCGATGGCCGTCCAGCTATCCCCACGACGCGAACAACCTCTGACCAGGACGCCGACAAATCACATGGTCAGAGACGAGGACCTGATGGCGCACAGATTGCACTCGCCTCGTACGCAGTGGCATGGCATTCCCACGTTGCCGAACCTGTCCCGGCGCCATGAGGACTGTGGTCGCGCGGGCGACCGGTAGGGGAACTCGATGCGTACGCCGTTGACGTCGGACGCCGACCAGTACCGTGGCACTGTCGGTCGACACGCTGAACTGGATCACCTGCGCCGGAACGTGGAAGCGGTGCGTTCAGGCTACGGCGGCGCAACCCTCGTGGTCGGCGAGCCAGGTATCGGCAAGTCGCGGCTACTTGCCGCGGCTGCGTCCGAAGCTCGGGCCGCCGGACTACCGACCCTCACCATCACGCCACGCCCACAACCCTGGAATGGCGCTGCACCGGCATTAGCGATCGACTGGCCCGACATCCACAGCATCACCGACCAAGTGGCAACGGCGGACCGGGCGGTCGTCATCGCCGATGACATCCACCTGGTCCCGCCGGAGCACATGCCGGCACTCGCCGAGTTGGTAGATCTGACCATGACCAGACCGCTACTCCTGCTGCTGGCCTACCGACCGAGACAAATTCCGTGCGCCTTGGGTGCGCTCTTGGCGCCGGCATCGGACGCCGGAACCTTGCGCACACTCGTCCCCGCGCCCCTCACGCTTTCCGAAACTGGTGACCTGCTCGGCGATCGGCCCGACCTGGATCACCTCCATCAGCTCGGTGCCGGAAACCCGCTCTACCTGCAGACGCTGGCAGACCCGTGGGGGCCGGCGGGCATTGCCCTGCTCGGCGAGATGTCGGCACTGAGCGTGGCCGAGTTGCAGACCGCGCGGACGGCGGCCGTTCTTGGCGACACGTTCACCTCGGCGCTGTTGGCCGCAGTGGCGCCCGTCGGCGCTGACCAGGCTCTGGCCGCCCTGGACCGGCTGGTCACCGCCGACATCATTCGGCCCACCGAGCCGGCGCCGCAGCTCGCATTCCGGCATCCGGTTCTCGCCAGGACCATTTACAACCAGATCAGCGTCAGCCAACGTCGGGTCATCCACCTGCGCATCGAGGCCGCGCTGGCCGAGTCGCAGGCCACCGTGGCCCAACGCGCCCATCATGTCGCTCAGGCCGCTGACCCGGCCATACCTGGCCACGTGGCGACCCTGGTGGCGGGAGCGCGCGAAGTACTGGAACGCGATCCGGCGACCGCGGCGGCCTGGCTCGCGACGGCCTGCTCGCTGATGGCCGAGAACGACCCGCGGTGGGCCGAGGCCCGGCTGCTGCTCGCCCGAGCTCAGCTCCTGCAAGGCTCGCCCGGCGAAAGCCGGCGAGTGCTGCACGAGCTGCTGCCCCGCGCCGTAGCGCCACAGCTCATGTCGACCGCGGCGGTGTATTTCGGCCAGGCCGACCGGTTGCTCGGACGGCCACGTGAGGCTCGTGCCCTGTTTGAGATGGGGCTCGCCGCCGAAGTCGGCTCCCAGTCCGCCGACTCCGTCACCATTCACACCGAGATCGCTGACATCGCCGTGGAGGCGTGGGACTTCGCCTCAGCCACCCATCACGCCACCGTTGCAGCAGACATCGCCCGCAGCCATGCCGACCGGACCGGCGAAGCGGGCGCTCTGAGCGTGGCGGCGTGGGCGCACCTGTACGCCGGGCAGGCCGAGACCGCCTACCAGACGGCGGCGGCGGCGGCCCGGCTCGTGGACGAGTTGTCAGATGCGGCGCTGCTACGGAACCTGGCCTGTCTGAACTGGCTGGGTATGACCGAGGCGGCGTTGGATCAGCTGCCCGACGCCGAGCGTCACGTCACCCGTGGACTGGACCTGTCTCGCCGCACCGGCCAGACGCACGTCAGGGCCGACCTGCTGAAGACGCTTGCCGATGTGCGGCTGCGCCGGGGCCACCTCGTGCTGGCCCTTGACGCCATCGCGCAGGCACGCGCCGCTGCCGAGCACGACACCGCGTTGTCGGCCCTGGTCGAAGTCATGTACGCCGAAGCCCTGCAATGGCGGGCCAACGACCCGGCCAACGCCATTGCCGCCGCCGACCGCGCGGTCGCACTGTGCGACGGCGCGACCGCCGCCTGGGCGATCGTCACCAGAGTGTCCAGCGCCGACATACTCATCCGCGCCGGCCAGGCAGACCGTGGCAGCCGTCTGCTGACCAGGACCGCAGGCGGCCCTCTCCTGCCACACCTGCCCGCCGCCCGGCGCGCACGATCGTGGGAGTCACTGGTCGTAGCGGCCGCCAGCCGCGGCGACGTCGACACGGCCGAACGGCTGACCAAACACGCCCTCGCCGATCCCGACGCACAGCTGTCCGCCGCCCGGCGCGGATACGTCCTGCGTACCCAGATGCACACCGCAGGCATGCACGCCGACACTGACCTTGCCTTGCGGCTGGCACTCACCGCCACCGAGTGCTTCGCCACCGCCCACATGCTGCTCGATGCCGGCCGCACACTGGTCGACGTCACACAGATCTGCCTCGCCGTAGGCGCCGTCACCGGCGCCTACGGCTGGCTCGACGAAGCCCAGGACCTGGCCCTCCACTGCGACTCGCGACGACTGCTCGATCAAATCGATCAGCTGCGCCGCCGGCTCGACGAACTGACCGCCGACAACGACGCCAACACCCAGCTCACCCACCGCGAACTGCAGGTCGCCACGCTCGCCCGCACCGGCATGCGCAGCAAGGACATCGCCAGCCAACTGTTCGTCAGCGTCCGCACGATCGACACCCATCTCAGCCGCATCTACCGAAAGCTCGGCATCTCCACCCGCACCGAGTTGGCACGAACCAGCCTGCCAGCGACAACGACCGCGCCAGCCAAACGGGTTGAGCAATGAGTATCCCTGCCGGGACCGGCGGTTCGGGGAGTGCGCCGCGGCTGTGGCTGGCGGACTCCCGATCACCTGTGGACTACCCGTTCACCGCAAGGGATGGTCGACTGCGCCACGGGAACCTGGTTCGCCGCTGAGTCGGTCGCCACGTCATTCAGTACCGGAGTGGAGTAGTTCTACCGATGGCGCTCGGGGCTGCCGGACATACGTTTGTCACGACGTCGAGGCCATGCCGATCTCGACGGTGTCCTTCAAAGGAGTAACGCATGTTGATAGGGCCGGTACGACGGACCGCTCTGCTGACTACGGTGACTGCCGCCATACTCATTCTGGTGGGCGTTGCCGCGCCAGCACTGGCAAGTTCCGCATCGGCGGGCGCGGTGACCACCATGGCCAGCGCGCAGTCAGCATCCCTCGCCGACAGCGTCACCACCTACACATTTACCTTCAACCCCACTGCGACCAACCTCGACGGGGATGGCACGACCGCAGCCATACCCCTACCTCCAGTCATCACATGCACGGCCGAGGCCGTAACTCCCCGTTTCTCGGCGCTCAACTTTAACAATATCATCGCTACTGGAAGGGCATTCTGCGACTCACCGGTCTTGAGCATCGAAATTATCCTGATCCTCCGCCGCGATGGCGCAGTCGCGGACAGCGACACACTTCCACCCACGGGACTCACCAGTTCGGAGAGCAAGTCAGTCTTAACCCCGTGTATCGACGACGGTTTTTACACGCTCGAGGCCTCCATGTTCTTCATCGTGCCTGTTGGCTATACGCCAAACCCACTTGTGCTTAATCCTGTGTCGAATCGAGCCCTCCTGGTCTGCGCTTAGAGACCCATTAGCAATCCGCGGGAACGCCACTGGCGCCCTTCCCCATGCTCGGCGCGTGCCGTCGTAGAGGCTGCGCTGGCCTTGAGCCACTCAGCAGGTTAACCACGGTTCATCACTCCTTGAATGCTTTGTGTAGGTGATTGGGGAGGAAGGGCCGGCACCGAGCGCCCCTCGGATGCCGGCCCGAGTCGTTACGCGCTGAACTTCCTCGGCGCCAATCGCGGTGTACAGCGGTTTCCACCGACCATGTGCGTACGCGGAGATCTCCCGCTCGCCGAGCGCGGCGCGGGGTCGCCACCGGCGGCAGCACGGCCACGTCCCCTCGCGGGTCACCGGCCGAGCCCAGCAACCCGCTCAGGTCGCCGGCCCCGATGTGCTCCCGGCACCGGATGGCGTACGCGACCGGAGATCGACGGCCCCCCGGCAACGGGGGCCCGGTCAGGTCAGGCCGAGCATCCGGGCGACCGCGCCGCCGACCACCTCGGGCGCGCCGGCCGGGTCGGTCAGTTCCTGGGCCCGCCAGGCCACGAAGCCGTCCGGGCGGATGAGCACCGCGCCGGCGGGCCCGATGCCGTACGCCTTGGCGAACTCCCCGTGCGGGTCGTCGACGTCCTCGCCCAACCGGAACACCGTCAGCGGCACGCCCAGCCGCTCACCGTCGGCCGCGGCCCAGGGCGCCCCGTCGGGACCCACGACGAGTACCGGGTCGCGTCCCACCAGATCGAGGGCCGACACCTCCGTACCATCGCGGCGCAGGGTCACGTGGGGGGCGCGGAAGCCGGGGCGGCCGGTGGGCGTGCGGGGATCCTCCCAGTCCGCGTCGTCGTCGGTACCGTCGGTGGTGAAGGAATCCGACCGGTAACGGTAGCCGAGGTCGATGAGCGGGTCGTCGACGACCGGGGCCAGGTTGTCGGTGCCCAGGCCCGGATCCAACCGGGTCACGTACCGCGTGTAGGCCTGCTCCACGGTCAGGCGGGACACCGGCAGGCGCTCGGCCTCGTAGGTGTCCAATAGGGACTCCCCCGCCCGCCCGGCCAGCACCTGGGCCAGCTTCCAAGCGAGGTTGTGCGCGTCGTGCACGCCGGTGTTCCCACCGTACCCACCGGTCGGCGGCATCACATGGGCCGAGTCTCCGGCCAGGAACACCCGGCCGCCGCGGAACCGCTCGGCCCAGTCGGCGGTGGCGTTCCACCGCTGCACGTCCTCGATCTCGACCGGCAGGTCGTCGGCGGCGCCCAGGGCCTCCCGCACGTACCGCACGCAGTCGGCCTCGGTGGCGGTGGCGCCGACCGTCGTCGTGCGCTCGCCCGCCTCGTCGACGGCCGTGTTCACCACGAGGAAGCCCGACTGCCCGTCGATGGAGAACCGGAAGAAGCCCTGCAGGCGCGGGTTGACCACGTACACGACGCTCAGGTTGCGGTCGCCCAGGAACGGCGTCACGTCGGCCCGGAAGTAGATCGTGATGCTGTCGGAGAAGGTGCCGTGCCCGACCATGTCGATGCCCAGCCGCTGTCGCACCGGGCTGCGCACCCCGTCGGCCGCCACCGCGTAGGCCGCCCGCACCCGCCACTCCTGGTCGCCGACGCGGTCGCGCACCGTCGCGGTCACGCCGTCATCGTCGACCTCCAGGGCCACGACCTCGGCCGAGTACCGCATCTCGGCCCCCAGCGCCGCGGCGCGCTCGCGCAGCACCGGTTCCAGCCCGATCTGGGTGACGAAGATGCGCGGCGAGGGGCTCAGGTGCTCCACCCCGTCGTTGATGTTGCGGAAGAACCACTGCAGCTCCCGGCCACCGAGCGATTCCACCGCCATGATGGCGCCGTTCTGCACGAACTCGCTCCGGGCGGCCGCGATGACCTCGTCCTCCAGGCCCACGCCCCGGAACAGCTCGACGGTCCGCTGCATCAGGAAGGCGGCCCGCGGGTGGATCGCCGTACCGGAGTGGCGCTCCACCACGAGATGAGGCACACCGTGATGGGCGAGGAACAACGACGTCGACAGGCCGACCAGGCTTCCACCGATGACGAGTACCGGAACCTCTACCTCATCCATGCCCATGGACCGTACTCCATCCCGGTGTATGCAGGGACCCCCCGCAAACACCTGGTGTTCAACAGGGGGCCCCTACCGACACGATGGGCGGGCCCTCTCCGGGCTAGTCGAGATAGTAGGTGGCGTCGGCCCGATCGGTGGCCGTGCTGATCGGCTGGTTGAACAGCAGCGAGTTGGACTGGCGGATGAACCGGCCCGGGAAGTTCAACGACTCGAACGAGGCCCCGGCCGCGTCGGCCAGGCCGGCCCGGCGGAAGAAGCTCGCGTCGTTGCGGAACAGCGTGGACCCGTCGTTGCGGTCCAGCCAGATCTCCTGGTTGCGGTGGCGCAGGAAGTACCCGGGGAAGTTGGCCGACTCCAGCGAGACGGTGCCACTGCCGGCCAGCCCGGTCACGAGCCGGAACTGGGAGTCGGCCAGCTGGGTCACGTTGGCATCGACCCGGCCCCGATTGCTGAGATGGCGGATGAACCGGTCGGTGCTGTTGTAGGCGCGCAACCGGTACGGGGTCAGGCCGTCGGCCACCGGGATGCCGAAGTTCGGCGTGCCGTTGGCGTTGTAGTAGACCTTCTGCAACCGCGTGCGGCGGTTCGGGTCGTTGAGCGGGTCGCCGGAGATGTTCTGGTAGCTGCGGTCGTGGTAGACCAGGATGTCGCTCTGGCCGTCCTCGGACACGGTGAACGAGTTGTGTCCGGGCCCGAACTGGCTCGTGGCGCTGAAGCTGGCGAAGACGGGGTTCGGGCTCTTGGTCCACGACGACGGGTTGAGTAGGTCGGCCGTGGCCGAGGCGGTCAGCAGGCCCAGACAGTAGTTGGCGTCCGTCGCGCTGGCCGAGTACGTCATGAATACGCGGCCGTTGCGGACGATGACCGCGGGCCCCTCGTTGACCCGGAACCCCCGCGTCTCCCAGGCCAGCGTCGGCACGCTCAACCTCACCGAGGCGCCGGTGATCTGCCACGGGTTGGCGCCCATGCGGGCGATGTACAGGTTGGAGTTGGTGGAGATGCCCGGCTCGGACTGAGCCCAGGAGAGATACCGGACTCCATTGTGGACAAACGTCGTGGCGTCGAGGGAGAAGGTGTCCCACGCGGTGGTGATGCGGCCCCGCTCGGTCCAGGTGCCGGTCAGCGGGTTCGCGCTGGCGTTCTCCAGCACGTACATCCGGATCCGCCAGATGTCGTCGCTGCGCCCGGCGGCGAAGTAGATGAACCACCGGCCGTTGATGAAGTGGATTTCCGGAGCCCAGATGTGGGCGGCCATCTCGCCGCTGGTGTGCCGGCGCCAGATCACCGTCTCGGTGGCGCTGGCCAGGCCCTGCAGGGTGGCGGCCCGACGCAGGATGATGCGGTCGTACTGCGGCACCGTCGCCGTGAAGTAGTAGAAGCCGTCGGTGTGCCGGTAGATGTGCGGGTCGGCCCGCTGGGCCACCAGCGAGTTCGTGTAGAGCACCCCCGGCGAGGCGTGCGCCGGCGGCGCCACCATGAACGCTCCGATCGCGAACAGCGCGACCGCCCCCGCGGTGAGCCCACGTCTGAGTGTCATCCGAACGACTCCCTTCGACATCGGATGTGAACGTTCACTTCGGCCACCGCCGGATGGCGTGATCGGATCGCCGCGGCTCGGAACTATGGCGCCGGCGGGCCGTCCCGGCCCCGTCGGTGTGAGCGTTCACACCGCCGCCGACCGCGGCATCTCGCGGACGATGAGCGCGGACCCAGCGCGTCCTCGGCCGGGGCCGCCGCGCCGACCGACCCGTCACGAGGAGATGCCAACGTCCCGGCTCATACAGCGACATATTCGCTCCCCTGATTGCGGGGATGTTAACTTCCCGTTCGCGGTCGGCACAACTATCGTCGAACGACCGTCGATGTGAACCCCGGTCCGGTTCGGGATCCGAACGGTGCGGTCCGGAAAACCTCTATGTCAACGAGGTCGGGGATCCACAGTAGACATCTGGGGCGTTCGGTCGGCGGTTGGTGGGCCCAGAAGGGCTCGTGACAGCCACCATGGATCGCCGTCCCGACCGCCGAACCCGTCGCTGACGCAAGGATGATCGCGATCCTGAGGACAATCGTGGAGCCCAACTGCACGTTCGTCCTGAGGATCGCGATCTCGCACGCTGGTGCCATCCTCGGCCAGCCCCTGGCTACCACCCCTACCTGAGCAGTCACCCGCGAAGTCGTGCGATCATGGCGGCGCCGCGAAGCCCGCTGGATGGCCCGGCGTGGGCTCCAAGGCCTCCGTCGATCATGAGGTTAGCGTCACCAAACAGCGCCGATCATGACCTTTAGTTCATGATCGACGCTGTGGGGGGAGGGCATGATCGACGCTGTTGGGGGAGGGCGGGACGGCGCTGTTAGGGGGCGGAGTGGGTCAGACCGGGCGGAATTCGATGCCGGCCAGCTCGCAGAAGACCTCCCATTCCCTCGCCTGGTGGCCGAGGTTCATCACCATGTGGTGGGTGCCGCCGGCGCGCAGCCAGTTGTTCATGCACTGGCGCATGCCGCTGGCCGGGGCGAACTGGCCGTAGGGCATCTCCAGCGCCGGCAGCACCTGGCTGTCGAGCACCTCGCCCTCGGCGACCACCATCCGGAAGGCCTCGCCCCCGAGGGAGACCAGCGAGGCGAGGGTGGCCGGCCCGGGCTGGATGCGGAACAGGAACGTCGGCGGGTCGTCCAGGCGGCCGATGCCCAGCGCGCGCTTGATGAGACGGACCGGCTCGTCCGAGCGGGCCACCGCGTAGTTGCCCTCCCCCATGTGGCTCATGAGGATGGAGTCGGAGGGGAAGTCCATCGCGTACATCTCGGTGAAGTGCCCGTCGCCGGAGAGCTGGTGGCCGGCGTAGACCATCGTGGCGGCCAGGGCGTCGCCCTCGGCGCCGTAGCCGTACCCCTTGGACATGAGCGTGGAGGCGGCGGCCAGGGGCAGCCGGGAGAATCGGCCGTCCTCGCCGATCGCGTCGAAGTGGGTGCAGTATGCGAGGTAGCCGCGGTCCTTCAGGATCGCCTCGATCGCGACCTGCATGCGAGCGTGGTCCTCGCGCTCCTCTTTGGACAGGTTCTCATCGATCTCGAACCGGCCGTTCTCCCACTCCATCACCTCGGCGACCGCTGAGTCCGGCACGGCGGCCATGCCGCGCCACAGGTCGCCCGGCGCGACGAAGCTGATCTCGGGGCCGAGCGCGCGCAGCAGCGCGTTCTCGTCGACCCGGATGTCGCCCATGTCGTTCATGGCGTAACCGAACACGCCGACCTTCAGCGTCCGCCAGGCGGTGACGGCTCGGGCCGCGCGGGCCCACCGGTCCACGTCCCGGCGGAACGAGTCGGCCTTCCAGTCGTCGGTGAGGACATGGAACGCGCGGCCGGCCCGCACCATGGCGTTCGCGGTGTCCTGCGCCCCGTGAATGCCCTGGTTGTAGGTCATGTCGGCCATGTCCCAGGCCGGGGTGACGTTCGGCTCGGGCTGGATGTTGGCCAGGCACACCGGCAGCCGGTTCTCGTTGAACAGCCGGGCCACCCGCATCGCCGGACCGTACGTGAGCATCACCACGAGCACGCCGTCCAGGTCCGCGTTCTCGAAGTCGCGCATCACGGTCTCCGCGTCGGTCCGGCTCTTCACCGGCGGCCCGACGCGCCACTCCGCCACGTCCGCGAGATGGTCGGCGATCTCCTGCGCATAGCCGGCCTGCCGTTCGGTGATGCCGGGGATCATGTGGTCGTACAGCGCCTGCATGATGCCGAGGACGCCGATTCGAGGCTTGCGATCGGTCACTGGACAACCTCCTGGCCGTATGCGGTCTGGTAACGCGCGTACAACGCGTCGATGTCTTCACCCTTGAGAGGCACGAGGTCAGCGCCTCCGGCCCGAGCCAGGTGCACGGTGCGGGCGACGTCCTCGCACATGGCGGCCGCCTTGACCGCGGCCTTCGCGGTGGGACCTATCGTGAACACGCCATGGTTGCGCATGAGCACGGCCGGCGACCGGTGGCCGGACAGCGTCGCCACGATGCCCTTGCCGATGTCGTCGCCACCGATGAGCGCGAACGGACCGACCGGGATCTCGCCGCCGAACTCGTCGGCCATCGCGGTGATGACGCACGGGATCGCCTCGCCCCGGGCCGCCCAGGCCGTGGCGTACGGGCTGTGGGTGTGCACCACGCCACCGACCTCGGGCATCATCCGGTACACGTAGGCGTGGGCGCCGGTGTCGCTGGAGGGCGCGCGGTCGCCCTCGACCACCTGTCCGTCCACGGTGCACACGACCATCGACTCCGGTGTGAGTTCCTCATAGGACACGCCGCTGGGCTTGATCACGATGAGGTCGGTGCCGGGCACGCGGGCGCTGACGTTGCCGCTGGTCCACACGACCAGCCCCCACCGCAGCAGCTGGGCGTGCAGGTCGCACACCTCGCGGCGGACGCGATCGATGTCCGTACCACTCATGCCACGACCGCCGTTCGGGCGGTCGGCGCATTCGCGGACACGCTGGGCCAGCTGATTCGCTCGCTACGGTCGCTCATGAATGGGCCTTCGCACGCAGGCGGCGCAGCCGGTGCAGCACGTCGTTGATGCCCCGGCCGAAGTAGTCGTGCAGCGCCGTGTACTCGGCGTAGAGCGCGTCGTAGGCGTCGGCCCGCTCGGCGTCCGGCGTGTACACGTCGCGGTTGACCTTGCCCATCGACGCGGCGGCGGCGCGGATGTCCGGGTACGCACCCGCCGCCACCGCCGCGTGCATCGCCGATCCGAGCGCCGGCCCCTGGTCGGAACCGATGACGGACAGCGGCCGCCGTAACACGTCGGAGTACACCTGCATCAGGAAGGCGTTCTTCAACAGCCCGCCGGCGACGATGAGCTCCGTTACGGGTACGCCGGCCGTCTCGAACGTCTCGACGATGGTCCGCGTCCCGAAGGCGGTGGCCTCGATGAGCGCGCGGTACTGCTCCTCGGCGCGGGTGGCGATGGTCTGCCCCACCATCACGCCGGAGAGGTCATGGTCGACCAGCACGGACCGGTTGCCGTTGTGCCAGTCGAGCGCGACCAGGCCGTGGGCACCCACCGGTTGGGCGGCGGCCAGGTCGGCGAGGTGGTCGTGCAGGCTCATTCCGAGCCGCTCGGCCTCCTCGGCGTACGAGCGGGGCACCGAGTTGTCCACGAACCAGGCGAAGATGTCGCCAACGCCGCTCTGCCCGGCCTCGTACCCCCACAGCCCCGGCACGATCCCGTCGCGCACGACGCCGCACATGCCGGGCACCTCGGAGAGCTGGTCGGAGACCATGACGTGGCAGGTGGACGTACCCATGATCATGACGAGTTGGCCGGGGTTCACCGCACCGGCGGCCGGTGACGTCACGTGGGCGTCCACATTGCCCACCGCCACCGCGATGCCCTCGGGCAGGCCGGTCCAGCCGGCCGCCTGCGCGGTCAGGTTCCCGGCCCGACCGCCCAGCGGCGCGAGCGGGTGGCGCAGCTTGTCGTCGACGAAGCCGGCGAAGTCCGGGTTGAGGGCAGCCAGGAACTCCCGCGAAGGATAGTCACCGTCGGTGCCAGTGGGCGCTTCCGCGCTCGGCGATCCACCACCGTCGTGGGCAGGGTCCGTAGCCTCGCTCGAAGCCGCCGTGAAGATTCCCTTGTACCCGGCGGTGCAGACGTTGCGCGTCTCGACGCCGGCCAGCTGCCAGATGATCCAGTCCGCGGCCTCGATGAACCGGTCGGCCCGGGCGTAGATCTCCGGGTCCTCCTCCAGGAGCTGCAGCCCCTTGGCGAACTGCCATTCCGATGAGATGCGCCCACCGTAGCGGGCCAGCCACGGCTCGCCCCGCGCCTCGGCGGTGGCGTTGATCCGGTCGGCGTGCGGCTGCGCGGCGTGGTGCTTCCACAGTTTCGCGTACGCGTGCGGGCGGCCGACGAACTCGTCGAGCTCACACAGCGGCGTACCCTCCGTTGTCGTCGGCAGGATCGTACAGGCGGTGAAGTCGGTGGCGATGCCGATGACCTTCGACGCGGGCACCTGGGCCGCCGCGACCGCCTTCGGCACCGCCTCCCGCAGCACGGCCCGCCAGTCATCGGGTCCCTGCAGGGCCCAGTGCGGCGGCAGCATCGCTCCGGTCGCGGGCAGGCGCGTCTCGACCGCTCCGTGGGAGTACTCATGCACGGCCGAGCCCAGCTCGGCGCCGTCGGAGACCCGCACCACGACGGCCCGGCCGGACAGCGTGCCGAAGTCCACCCCGATGGCGTATTGGTCGTCCGCGTGAACGTTCACACCCAACCTCCCCGAATGTCGACTCCGGTGCTATCTATCTGCGGCGGGCGACGACGAGCCGCTGCAGCAGAATAAACGCGAACAGCAGCAGACCCACGACAATCCTCAACCACCACGAGGTGAGATTGCCCTGGAAGTTCAGAATCGTCTTGATCAGGCCCAGCGTGAGCACGCCCAGCACCGTGCCGACCAGGTAACCCGAGCCACCGGTGAGCAGGGTGCCGCCGATGACGACCGCGGCGATCGCGTCGAGCTCCAGGCCGACCGCGTGCAGCGGGTCGCCCGACGGCAGGTAGAACGTGAACATCACGCCGGCCAGCGCGGCGCAGAAACCGCTGATCCCGTATACGGCGACCTTCGTGCGGGCCACGGGGAGGCCCATGAGCATGGCCGACTGCTCGTTGCCGCCGATCGCGTACGTGGTGCGCCCCAGGCGGGTATAGGCGAGAACCAGGATGCCGATCAGAATGACGACCGCGGCGATGACCACGGACAGCGTGATGGACGCCCGCGGGCCGAATCGGATCCGCTCCGAGGACATGAACGTCCAGAAGGGATCGCGGATCGGGATCGCCTCCGTGCTGATGGAATACGTCAAACCTCGGGCCAGGAACAGTCCGGCCAGGGTGACGATGAACGGCTGGATGTTGAAGTAGTGGATGATGCTGCCCATGCCCAGGCCCAGCGTCGTCCCGATGGCCAGCACGATCATCAAGACGGCGTAGGCCGGCCAACCGGCCTGGATCAGGGTCGCCGACAGCACGGTGGTCAGCGCGATCACCGAGCCGACCGACAGGTCGATGCCGCCGGTGAGGATGACGAACGTCATCCCGGCCGCGACCACGAACAGGAACGAGTTGTCGATGAGAATGTTGAGCACGACCTGCGGGCGGCCGAACCGCGCGTAGTTGGCCCGCCCGAAGATGTACAGCGTGATGAGCACGACGGCCGTGGCGAGGACCGGGATGTAGCGCTGCGGCGGCCGGTAGCCCAGCACCCGCCGCCACAGGTCGGCACCGTTGCGCGGCGTCGGGCCGCTCGGGGTGTCCGGGGCGACCGTCGCGTCGATGAGTGTCACGCCGCCACCTCGGCCTTCTCGGCCGGGGCCGGCGTCGGCGGTGGCGGCGCACCGGGACGGCGGCGCCCCAGCGTGACCTTGGCCCGGAACGCGGGCGACTGGATCAGGCAGACGGCCGTGACCACGAGGGCCTTGAACAGCATGCTGGTCTCCGGCGGCACGCCCATGGCGTAGATGGAGGTCGTCAGGGATTGGATCATCAGCACGCCGACCACCGTGCCGCTGAGGGAGAACCGGCCACCGGCCAGCGAGGTGCCCCCGATCACGACGGCCAGGATCGCGTCCAGCTCGATGAACAGGCCGGCGTTGTTGCCGTCGGCGCCCTTGAAGCTGGAGGCGTAGATCAGGCCGGCCACGCCCGCGCAGAACCCCGAGAACGTATAGACCAGCAGTTTGATCCGGCGAGCGCCGATACCGGCCAGGCGGCTGGCCTCGGCGTTGCCGCCCACGGCCTCGATCATCATGCCGAGCGCGGTCCGGCGGGTCAGCAGCATGGCGAAGGCGGTGACGGCGGCGGCGAGAAGCACCGGGACCGGGAAGGTGAACAGGAACCCGCCGCCGATCCGCTCGTACGGTCCACTGTTGACGGTGATGATCTGCCCGCTGGTGATGAGCTGGGCCAGCCCCCGGCCGGCCACCAGAAGGATCAGGGTGGCGATGATGGGCTGGATGCCGATGCCGGCGACGAGGAAGCCGTTCCAGGCGCCGAGCAACGCCGCCAGTCCCAGCGCGACCACGACCGCCACCAGCACGCCGCCGAGGCTGTTCTCGTTGTCCAGCCGGCTGATCCAGAGGCAGGCCATCGCGCCGCTGACCGCGACCACGGCGCCGACCGAGAGGTCGATCCCGCTGGTCGCGATCACCAGCGTCATGCCGACGGCCACGAGCATCAGCACCGAGCCGTACCGGAGGATGTTGATCAGTGGACCGTAGAGCCCGCCCTCGCGAACGGTGATGCTGAAGAACGGTTGGAAGTTGCGCACCTCGGAGACGATGGCGCTCGTGATCAAGAGGGCGATGAGCACGACGATGGGCCAGAACAGCCGGTGTCGTGTCAGGTCGCGCAGGCGCTGCGTCGGCGAGCTGGCGACCTGAGAATCGGGGCTGGTCACGACTGGGCTCCACTCGCGATGGTCTCCATGATGCGGTCGGCGTCCACATCTTCGTCGTTGGCGAGCTCGGTGACCATCCGCCGGTCGCGCAGAACAGCGATCTTGTGGCTGAGCCGCAGCACCTCCTCCAGTTCGGCCGAGATGAACAGCACCGCCATGCCGCCGTCGGAGAGCTGCACGACCAGACGCTGGATCTCCGCCTTGGCGCCCACGTCGATGCCGCGGGTCGGCTCGTCGAGGATGAGCACCCGGGGCTCGGTGATGAGCCAGCGGGCCAGCATCACCTTCTGCTGGTTGCCGCCGGACAGGTCCCGTACGGCCAGGTCCGGGTTGGCCGGCGTGATCTGCAGGGCCGAGATGTACTTGGCCACCAGCTCATCCTGGCGCCGGCGGGGGATCGGCCGGGTCCAGCCGCGGGCCGCCTGCAGGGCGAGGATGACGTTCTCCCGTACCGTGAGCTCCCCCACCAGGCCCTCGGTGCGCCGGTTCTCCGAGCAGAACGCGATGTCCCGCGCCATCGCGGCGCGTGGGTTGCGCACGCCGGCCGGCTCGCCGTCGACCAGGACCTGCCCGTGGTCGGCCCGGTCGGCTCCGAACATCAGGCGGGCGACCTCGGTCCGGCCGGAGCCGAGCAGGCCGGCCAGGCCCACCACCTCGCCGGCGTGGATGGTCATGGAGAACGGCGCGACGGCGCCGCGCCGGCCCAGCTCCCGGGCCTCGATCACCGGTCGGCTGCTCTCGAGGGCGGCCAGCGACCGCTTGGCCTGGTGCTCCTCCAACCGGTCCAGGACCTCGAGCTCCTTGCCGATCATCCGGGTGACCAGTTGCATCTGGGGCAGCTCCCGGGTCAGGTACTCCCCCACGAGGCGCCCGTTGCGCAGCACGGTGATGCGGTCGGAGATCTCGTAGACCTGGTCGATGAAGTGGGTCACGAACGCGATCGCCACGCCCGACTGCTTGACCTGTCTCATGATCCGGAACAGCTCGGCCACCTCGGTCGCGTCCAGGCTGGACGTCGGCTCGTCCAGCACGAGCACCTTGGCCTCGACGTCCAGCGCCCGGGCGATCGCCACCATCTGCTGGATCGCCAGGGAATACGTGCCCAGGTCGGCCGACACGTCGATGTCGATCTGCAACCGGGCCAGCAGCTCGGTGGCGCGCCGGCGCATGGCCCGCCAGTTGATCCCGAGCAGCCAGCGCGGCTCCCGGCCGACGAAGATGTTCTCCGCGACCGAGAGGTTCGGGCAGAGGTTGACCTCCTGGTACACGGTGCTGATGCCGGCCTGTTGGGCCTGCAGCGGGGTGCCGAAGCGCAGCGGTCGGCCGTCCAGCTCGATCTCACCCTCGTCGACGCTGTAGACGCCGGTCAGCACCTTGAGCAAAGTGGACTTGCCCGCACCGTTCTCGCCCATGAGCGCGTGGACCTCGCCGGGAAGGAGGCGGAAGTCGACATTGCTCAGCGCGGTCACGCCGGGGAACTGCTTCCCGATGCCGCGCATGGTGAGGATCGGTTCGGTCATCGGTGTGGAATCCTTCGGTTGGTGATGGGGTCGTCCTGGCGACAGCCTGCGCCAGGACGACCCCGAAACGCAACGGTCAGTACTTACGGCTGGGCAGGGCGTCCTTCGCCTGCTGCTGGTTGAACGTGGTCTCGATGGTCACCACGCGCTGGGGCACGGTCTCACCGGCGAGGACCTTCTTGGCCAGATCCATCAGCTGCGGGCCGAGCAGCGGGCTGCACTCGACGATAAAGTTGATCTTACCGTCGACCAGGGCCTGCATGCCGTCCTTCACCGCGTCCACGGTCACGATCTTGATGTCGGTGCCCGGCTTCTTGCCGGCCGCCTCGATCGCCTCGATCGCGCCGAGGCCCATGTCGTCGTTGTGGGCGTAGAGCAGGTCGATGTCCTTGTGCGCCTGCAGGAAGGCCTCCATGACCTCCTTGCCCTTGGCCCGGGTGAACTCACCGGTCTGGGACGCGATCGTCTTGAACTTCGGGTCCGTGACGACCTTGTTGAAGCCTTCCTTGCGGTCGTTGGCCGGGGCGGAGCCCGTCGTGCCCTCGAGCACCACGATGTTGACCGGCGCGGCCGCCGACGCGAACTCGGTGTTCACCCACTCGCCGGCCTTCTCGCCCTCCTTCACGAAGTCCGAACCGATGAAGACCTTGTAGAGAGAGGTGTCGGCCGAGTCGACGGCGCGGTCGGTCAGGATGACCGGGATGTTGGCCGCCTTGGCCTCGCCGAGCACGGCGTCCCAACCGGACTCGACCACCGGCGAGAAGGCGATGATGTCCACGCCCTGCGAGATGAAGCCGCGGATGGCCCGGATCTGGTTTTCCTGCTTCTGCTGGGCGTCCTCGAACTTCAGCTCGACGCCCGCCTCCGCGGCGGCGTCCTTGATGGACTGCGTGTTGGCCGTACGCCAGCCGCTCTCGGCGCCGACCTGCGAGAAGCCCATCACGATCTTGTCTGGGGCGCCGCCACTGGGACCGCCGGACGGCTCCTCTCCGCCACAGCCGGCCAGACCGCCGGCCAGCAGCAGGCCGCCAAGCGCGGCGGCCGCGAACCTCTTGAGCACTGCGTTCCTCCTCATTCGTCAGCGCACTTTCCTCTTGTGTTGTCGTGCCGGGCGTCGCCCTCTCGTCGGCCGTGCGTGGCACGGCCGGAGCCCGCCATGGCGGAATGCGTCGCCGGCGGCGTCGTGCGTCGTGTCGTTCTTCGTGCCCGGGTACAAGGTGAGCGTTCACATTGGCGCACCGCGTCGTGCACCCCGCGCTGGCCGCGCGGGCGCTTTCGGTGGCCGACCGCAGGGGTGATGCGGCTTCTGTGTCGAGAGTGTTAACGTTCTCATGCACATCCGTCAAGAGGCGTCGCCGCTGCGACGCTCAACCGTAATCAGACGCCCGCCCCGCACCGATGGACGTCGATCTTGGGCGCTCAGGCTCCAAGATCACTGGTCCCACCGAGATCGAAAACAGCCGTACGAGGGATGAGCCGGCGACCCCGGCCAAGGCATGCTTCGCTGTTATCGATAACAAGCCGACGCGAGCCTGCGAGCGGCGCCCACATAACAACTTCCCGCCGAAAGGACCCGAATGGACGACGCCGACACGGCCGGCGGGCCAGTGGCCGAACCGCGCGCCGTGCGGCGGCCAGCCGGTCGCGTCGAGCCGGTACCGAAGCCCAGCGACGGGCGGGTCGCCCCGCTGGGACGCGGGTCGGTGATGCGTGACGTCGCCCGCCTCGCCGGCGTCTCCCATCAGACCGTGTCGCGGGTGCTCAACGACCATCCGAACGTACGCCCGGAGACGCGCTCGCGGGTGCTCGAGGCGATGCGGGCGCTCAACTACCGGCGCAACCTGGCCGCCCGCACGCTGGTCACCCGCCGCTCACACACGCTGGGCCTCGTCGGCTTCGAGACCACATTGTTCGGGCCGGCGTCGATGCTGTACGGGATCGAGCAGGCG
>Ga0307409_100000233_pt1 | contig 22466 bp, 27 predicted proteins | sample 322Ometagenome_2_FD_203888 | JGI IMG/M metagenome (GOLD analysis project Ga0307409, IMG submission 203888) | Maize rhizosphere microbial communities from greenhouse at UC Davis, California, United States - 322HYB-O-2 | ecosystem: Host-associated > Plants > Roots > Rhizosphere > Soil | place... | reverse complement strand
ACGGGGCCACCACCCGCCAGTACCGGATCACCATGGAGTACCTGAACCGGCGGCGGAAGGAGCTGGCCCCGGTCGTCACCCACCAGTTCCCCCTGGAGCGGATCGGCGAGGCGTTCGAGACCATCCGGTCGGGGACCGGGCTGAAGATGGTCGTGGTCCCGTGACCGGGCCGTACGTGATCGGCTGCGACGTCGGCAGCCAGGGCACCAACGCCGCCCTGTACGCCGCCGACGGCCGCCTGGTCGCCTCGGCGTATGTCCCCTATGACGTCTCCTTTCCCCATCCCGGCTGGGCAGAGCAGGACCCCCGGCTGTGGACGGCCGCCCTCCACACCAGCATCGCCCGGCTGCTGGCCGAGGTCCCCGAGGGGCCGTCGGCGGTCAAGGGGCTGTCGTTCGGGTCCCAGCTCGACGGGATGGTGGTGTGCGACGCCGCCGGCGAGCCGCTGCGCCCGGCCATGATCTGGATGGACCGCCGGGCCGAGCCCCAGGCCGCGGCCGTGGCCGCCAAGCTGTCGCCGGGCGACTTCTACCACCACACCGGCGCCAACCTGGACTCCTCCCATGCCGTGTTCAAGGCCCTGTGGGTCCGCGACACCGAACCGGAGGTCTTCAAGCAGGCCGTCCACCTGATGCCGCCCGGGTCCTACGTGCTCCGCGAGGCCGCCGGGGTGCTGGCCGTGGACTGGTCCAACGCCTCCTCCCTGGCCCTGCTCGACCCCCGCACCCGGACCTGGTCCGACCCGGTGGTCGACGCCGTCGGCATCGACACCCGGATGCTCCCCGAGCTGGCCGCCGGCACCCAGGCGGTCGGCCCGGTCACGGCGGCGTTCGCCGAGCGGACCGGCCTTCGCCCGGACACCGTGGTCGTGGTCGGCTGCGGGGACGAGATGGCCGCGACCCTGGGGGCCGGGGTGTTCGCCCCCGGCGAGGTGTGCGACGTCGCCGGCACGGCCGAGCCGGTCTGCGCGGCCGCCGCCGAGCCCGGCGAGGACCCGGCCATGCTGGTCGAGTGCCACCCCCACGCCGACCCCGACGTCTGGCTGCTGGAGAACCCGGGGTTCGTCTCCGGGGGCAACCTCCGCTGGTGGCGGGACCAGTTCGGGGCCACCGAGCGCGACGCCGAGGCCCGGGGGGGCGGCGACGCCTACGACCTGCTCTGCGGCGCGGCCGCCGAGGTCCCCCCGGGGGCCGAGGGGCTGGTGTTCCTACCCTGTATGCAGGGGGCGATGGCCCCGGAGTGGAACGGGGCCGCCCGCGGCGTCTTCTACGGGCTCACCCTGGCCCACACCCGGGCCCACATGACCCGGGCGGTGCTCGAGGGCAGCGCCTACGCCCTGCGCGACATCCTGGAGGGGATGGGCGCGGCCGGCCTGGACGTCCGGCGGCTCACGATCGTCGGCGGCGGGGCCAAGGGCCCCCTGTGGCGCCAGATCAAGGCCGACGTCACCGGCCTGCCGGTCCGGGTCCCGACCAGCGTCGAGACCACCGCCACGGGGGCGGCCGTCCTGGCCGCGGTCGGCTCCGGGGTCCACACCGGCGTGGCCGACGCCGTGGCCGCCTTCGTCACCTACCAGCCCGAGGAACACATCCCGGACCCTGGGCGCCACCAGGCCTACAGCGAGGCCTACCGCCGCTACCGCGAGGTCTACTACGCCCTCAAGCCGGTGTTCGGGCGGGAGGCGGCGGCCGGCTAGCCGTCCGCGGGCGAGCCGGGCTCGCGGGCGGCGCGCCAGCGGGCGACCACCCGCTCGGCGTCGAACGGGGCCAGGTCCAGCGGGGGACCGGAGGCGGCCTTGCGGTTGCCCTCGGCGATCCTGGCGTTGATGGCGGCCACGATGGCCCGGACCTCGTCCTCGCTGCCGGCCCGGGCGGCGGCCGCCAGGGCCTGCTCGGCCTCCTTGCGCAGGGCGATCGTTGGCGGCAGGGAGGCCAGTTCCTCGTCGCGGAGCTTGCGCTTGATCCACCACAGCTCGTCGTGGGGCTTGTCCAGGTCGGGGATAGGCTTGCCGGCACCGGGGAGGTTGTCGAACGCCCCGCGCTCGGCGGCCTCGCGGATCTTGCGTTCGACCCAGGTGCCGAAGTCGATCCCGGGTGGCTTGCGGTCGGTCATGGTGTGATGCTCCAGCATCCGGATCGGGGAGGGAACCACATGGGCAACATCGTCCTCATCATGTCGGTATCGGTCGACGGCTTCATGGAGGGACCGGACCGCGACATCTCCTGGCACCTGGTCGACGAGGAGCTCCACCAGCACATGAACGACGTCGTCGGGGCGATGGGGGCCATCCTCAGCGGCCGCGTCACCCACGAGCTGCTGGCCGCCTTCTGGCCGACCGCCGACGAGGACCCGGACAGCAGCCCGACCATGGTCGAGTTCGCCGGCATCTGGCGGGACACCCCCAAGTTCGTCTACTCCCGGACCCTGGAACGGGCCGACTGGAACACCACCGTCGTCCACCAGGTCGATCCCGACGAGGTCCGGCGCCTGGCCGCCGGGATCGACGGCGACCTCGCCCTCGGCGGGGCCGACCTGGCCGCCGCCTTCCGCCGCCACGACCTGATCGACGAGTACCGCATCTACGTCCACCCGGTCGCCATCGGCCGGGGCAAGCCCGTGTTCGAGCCGGTCGACACCCGCACCGACCTGCGCCTGGTCGAGACCCACGTCTTCGGCAACGGGGTCGTCCTGCTCCACCACCGCCGCGCCTGACCGGGAGGACCGCCATGGCCGCCTACGTGATCGTCGAGACCGACATCACCGACCCCGGGGAGTACGACCGCTACAAGGCGGCCTCCCCGGGCGCGGTCGCGGCCGGCGGCGGCCGCTTCCTGGTCCGCGGGGGCGACATGGACGTGCTCGAGGGCGACTGGCGGCCGCCGCGGCTGGTGATCCTCGAGTTCCAGGACCTGGCCGCGGCCCGCCGCTGGTACGACTCCGAGATCTACCGCCAGGCCAGGGCGCTCCGCGAGGGCGCCGCCCGCATCCGCATGGTCGCCGTCCAGGGGGTCGAGGCGCCGCCGGAGGCCTGAATCACCCGTTCCGGGTGAGGACCGGCCACCGGCCGGCGGTCAGGCTGGGCGCCGACCGCGACACCAGCGTGCAGCAGCGGGAGGAACGGTGACGGCATCCTCGTATCCCAGGCAGGACGACGGCTCCGGGCGCCGGCCGCGTGTCGACGCCGGCCGGCTGTGGACGGGCGGGCTGGCCTCGGCCCTGGTGGCCGCCCTGGTGGCGGTGGTCGGGGTGGTGATCGCCCGGGGGCTGTTCGACGTCCCGGTGCTCGCCCCCACCGGCGAGGGGACGCTCGGCGACGCCAGCACGGCCCGGCTGGCCGTCCTGGCCGCGCTCGCCGCCCTGCTGGCCACCGGGCTGATGCACCTGCTGCTGGTCTCGACCCCGCGGCCGTTCATGTTCTTCGCCTGGATCGTCTCCCTCCTCGTCCTGGTCGCGGTCCTGGGCCCGTTCACCACCGGCGCCGACCTCGACACCAAGGTCGCCACCGCGGCCATCAACCTGGCGATCGGGCTGGCCATCGGCTCCCTGGTCCCCGGGGTGGCCAGGAGCGCCATCCGCCTGGGGAGCGGCCGGCCGCCGGCCGGCTCGTCACCCGCCTAGCCGCGAATCACCCCCCCGGGGTGACGACGGCTCACCCTTCGCTCGGGCAGGTTGGGGGGCCTGCCGAGCCGTCTGGAATCTGGAGGTCGCGATGGCACCCACCGGCGATGCGCTGCTGGCTTCGTGGAACGACGGCCCGACGGTGACGGCGATCCGGGAGTTCGTGGCCGGGGCCACCACCGAGGGGTCGCCGGGGTTCCTCGAGCCCGAGGAGCGGGTGGCCGTCTTCGACAACGACGGCACCCTGTGGTGCGAGAAGCCGATGCCGATCGAGCTCGGCTTCATCCTTGGGCGGCTGGCCGCCATGGCCGACCAGGACCCGTCGCTGCGCGAGCGCCAGCCCTGGAAGGCCGCCTACACCAAGGACCACCACTGGGTGGGGGACGTCGTCACCAGGCACTACGCCGGCGACGACAGCGACCTCAAGGTCCTGATGGCCGGGATCCTGCAGGCGTTCGCGGGCATGTCGGTGGACGACTACCAGACCGCCGCCCACGCCTTCCTGCACGGTGAGCGCCACCCGACCCTGGACCGGACCTTCCGCGACTGCGGCTACAAGCCGATGGTCGAGCTGCTCGACTACCTGGCCGCCAACGGGTTCACCAGCTACATCGCCTCGGGTGGGGACCGGGACTTCATGCGCCCGGTCACCCAGGCCATCTACCGGATCCCTGCCGAGCGGGTCATCGGCAGCTCCAACGCCCTGCGCTACACCCCCGACGAGCACGGCGGGTCGGTGGTGTACCTGGCCGAGCCGGACGTGTTCGACGACGGGCCGGTCAAGCCGGTGCGGATCTGGAGCCGGGTCGGGCGCCGGCCGGTGGTGGCCGGGGGCAACTCCAACGGCGACATCCCCATGCTGTCGTTCGCCGGGGGGCCGTCCCGGCCCGGGCTGCGGCTGCTGGTGCTGCACGACGACCCCGAGCGCGAGTTCGCCTACGTGGCCGGGGCCGAGCGCTCCCTGGAGGAGGCCGACGCCCGCGGCTGGACGGTGGTCAGCATCAAGCGCGACTGGGCGACCGTGTTCGACGAGGCCGCCGGCCCCGGCCGGTGAGCTGGCCGCTGTTCGCCTCGCTGCGCGGCTACGACCGGGGCTGGCTCCGCGGCGACGTGGTCGCCGGGCTGACGGTGTGGGCGGTGCTGGTCCCCGAGGCGCTCGCCTACGCCACCATCGCCGGGGTGTCCCCGGTGATCGGGCTGTACGCGGCCCCGGGGGCGCTGCTGCTGTACGCCGCCTTCGGCAGCTCCCGGCACCTGGTCACCGGGCCGATGTCGGCCACCGCGGCCCTGTCGGCGGCGGCCGTGGCCGAGCTGGCCACCCAGGGCAGCAGCCAGTTCGTCCAGCTCACGACGGCCCTGGCCGTCACCACCGGGATCGCGGCCCTGCTGGCCGGGCTGCTGCGCCTCGGGTTCCTGGCCAGCTTCATCTCCGAGCCGGTGCTCAAGGGCTTCATCATCGGGCTCGCCCTGACCATCATCGCCGGCCAGCTGCCCAAGCTGTTCGGGGTCGAGGGCGCGGGCGGCGACTTCTTCGAGAAGCTCGCGGGCCTGCTGGGTGATCTCGGCGACACCCAGGGGCTGACCCTGGCCGTCGGCCTGGCCTCCCTGGCCCTGGTCCTGGGCCTGCGCCGCCTGGCCCCGGTCGTGCCCGGCTCGCTCGCCGCCGTCCTCGCCGGGATCGTGGCCGTGTAGGCCTTCGGCCTGGACGAGCGCGGGGTCGACATCGTCGGCAGGATCGACAGCGGCCTGCCCTCGCTCGGCCTGCCCGGGGTGGCCGCGGCCGACTACCTGGCCCTGGCCCCGGCCGCGATCGGGGTGATGCTGGTCGGCTTCGCCGAAGGGCTGGGCGCGGCCAAGACCTACGCCGTCCGGCACCACTACGAGGTCGACGCCAACCGGGAGCTGCTCGGGCTGGGCGCGGCCAACCTCGGCGCCGGGCTGTCCAGCGGCATGGTGGTCAACGGCAGCCTCTCCAAGACGGCCGTCAACGGCTCGGCCGGGGCCTGCTCCCAGGTGTCGGGGCTGGTCGTGGCCGCCCTCACCGTCGTCACCCTGCTGTTCCTGACCGGGCTGTTCGAGAGCCTCCCCGAGGCCACCCTGGCCGCGGTGGTCATCGCCGCCGTGATCGAGCTGGTCGACATCCCGGCCCTGGTCGAGCTGTACCGGGTCGCCACCCGCCAGCTCCGCGGCATCTACGGGGTCGCGGCCCGGCCCGACTTCCTGGCCGCCCTGGCCGCCCTGGGTGGCGTGCTGGTCTTCGACACCCTGCCCGGGCTGTTCATCGGCGTCCTGGTCTCCCTGCTGCTGCTGCTCTACCGGGCCTCGCGGCCCCATGTGGCCGTCCTCGGCCAGGTCCCGGGGGCCGCCGTCGGCCAGTACGGGGACGTCCGCCGCCACCCCGAGAACCGACAGCTCCCCGGGATCGTCATCCTGCGGCTGGAGAGCGGGCTGTTCTTCGCCAACGCCGACGCCGTCCGCGGCGCCGTCCGAGCCCACGCCTTCCGCGACGGCATCCGGGCGGTCGTGCTCGACGCCGAGACCATCCCCTATGTCGACGTCACCGCTGCCCGGACGCTGGTCCAGCTCGACGACGAGCTGGCCCGCCGGGGGGTGCGGCTGGTCATGGCCCGCGACATCGGTCAGGTCCGCGACGTGCTGCGCCGCACCGAGGAGGACGGGCCCCTGCTCGCCGCCTACCCGACCGTGCAGCGGGCCGTCGACGCCCTCGGGCAGGCCCCCGCCGGCTGAGCGGGCACGGGCCGGGAGGACTAGTACTGGACGGATGAGGTTGCTGGCCGTCCTCGCCGCCGGGGTCGCCCTGGCCACCCGGAGGCGGCCGGCCGGGGAGCGGCGGCGGGCCCGCCTGGCCGGCTTCGGCGCCCTGGCCCTGGCCGGCATGGTGGTGTTCGCGGCCGCCGTCCCCGACGACCACGAGGGGCCGCCCTGAGCCGCCGTCAGGCGGCCGCCGGCGCCCAGCGGAACACCCGGACCGAGACGAGCAGGGCGGCGGCCGCCCAGGCGGCCAGCACGGCCAGGTCGTGGACCGGGACCGACGGGGTGGCGCCGGTCGCGGCCAGGGCGTGGGTGACGGCGTCGACGGTCGGACGCCCGGGCAGCCAGCCCACCAGGCCGGTGAGCCAGCCGGGGACGCCGCCGACCGTGCCCAGCACCCCGGACAGCAGCATCACCGGGAAGTAGCTGAGCGTCAGCAGCGGCTGGGCGGCCGGCGCCGAGGGGATGAAGGCGCTGACCGCGGTGCCGACCGCGGCCCAGGCGAGGGCGCCGAAGCCGAGGGCCGCCAGCAGCCCCAGGGCCGCCCCGGGGCCGACCCGGGCGTGGTAGGCGAGCATCCCGACCAGGACCGTGACCGCCCCCGAGGCGAGCGCCACGGCCACGGTGGCGCACAGCCGCCCGGCCAGGTACCCCCAGCGGGGGAGCGGGGTGGCCCGCCAGCGCTTGAGCACCCCTGCCTCCCGGGCCGTGACCAGGCCGACGGCGTGGGTGAGGTAGGCGATCAGGGTGACCCCGAGCACCACCCGGCCGGCCAGCGCCGCCACCGCGACGCGCCCGCCACGGGTGGCGGTCAGCGACAGCAGCAGCACCGGCAGCAGCACCCCGGCGACCAGGGCGTTGGGGTTGCGGCCGAGCAGCAGCAGCTGGTAGCGGACCTGGACGGCCAGGGTCGGCCAGGGGCCGGGGAGCCGGGCCGGGACAGGGGGGCGGGATGGGCTAGGCATGGGACGGGACCTCCTCCTCGATCAGGGCCAGGTAGGCGTCCTCCAGGCTCGGCGGGCCGACCTCCAGCCCGGCCAGCTCGACCCGGTGCCGCCGGGCCCAGCCGACCAGGGCGTCCAGGGCGGCGGTGACGTCGGCGGTGCGCACGACCAGCCGGCCGCCGTCGGGGTCGGCGGCGGCGGCCAGGGTGGGCGGCAGGTCGGCGGTGGGGGTGCCGGGCGGCAGCGGGACCCGGATCACGGTCGGGGCGCCGCGGCGGCGCAGCTGCTCGGGCCGGGCGTCGGCGACCAGGCGGCCGCGGGTCAGGACCAGCACCCGGTCGGCCAGGCGCTGGGCCTCCTCCAGGTAGTGGGTGGTCAGCAGCACGGTGGTCCCGGCCGCGGTCAGGCCCTCGATGACCGTCCAGGCGTGGCGGCGGGCCGCCGGGTCCAGCCCGGTGGTCGGCTCGTCCAGGAACAGCAGCTCGGGCCGGCCGACGATGCCGATCCCCACGTCCACGCGGCGCTGCTGGCCGCCGGACAGCCGGCCGACGCGGGTGCCGGCCTCGCCGGCCAGGTCGGTCAGCTCCAGCACCTCGGCCAGCGGCCGCGGCCGCGGGAACAGGCTCGCGAAGATCCCCAGGGCCTCGGCCACGGTGAGCTGCGGGTCGAGGCTGGTCGACTGCAGCACCAGCCCGACCCGGGCCCGCCAGGCCCGGCCGGCGCCGGCCGGGTCCTGGCCGAGGACCCGGGCGGTCCCGCCGCTCGGCGCCTGGTAGCCCTCCAGGATCTCCATGGTGGTGGTCTTGCCGGCCCCGTTCGGGCCGAGCAGGGCAACCACCTCCCCGGCGGCGACCTCGAAGCTGACGTCGTCCAGGGCGGCCAGCCCGCCGTAGCGCCGGGTCAGGTGCTCGGCGGCGACGGCGCTCACCGCCGGCCTCCCTGGACGGCACCGAGCAGGGCCTTGAGCAGGAGGGCGCCCCCGACGACCACGGCCACGGGCAAGTGCTGCCACAGGCCGAGGCCGGCCACGGCGGCGCCAAGGGGCGCCAGCACGGCCGGGGGAAGCCCGAGGATCCCGGTCAGGCGAAGCATCACGGCTCCTTTCGACGGTGTGCATCGGTGACCGCAGGCTAGGCGGCCACGGCCCCCGGGTCTTCGGCGCGACGGTTGAACCTGCGGCTCGGCCCCCCGGCCGAGGCGTCTCCACCCAAGGGTCGAGACCCGCCCTCCACCCGGGGGCCGATGCCGCCCCGCGGGGACGGTCGTAAGGTGGCCCCGTGGGTGCGAGAACGACCTCGGAGCGCTGGCTGCGGCCGGTCGGGGTGCTGATCGTCGCCATCGTGATCATCGACGGCCCCGCCACCCAGCCGGCCCCTGGGCTGGACGGCGACCGCCTCGGCGTGCTGGCCGCCCTGGTCGCCTTCGCCGTCGGCCTGCTCGGCTCCCGGGAGGCGCTGCTGCGCCACGCCCCGGTGTGGGTCCAGGCGCCGCTCCTGGCCGCGCTCGTCGCCGGGTCCGGGGTGCTGATGTGGCTCCAGCCCGGCGGCCCCGGGTTCCTCGGGTTCTTCTTCCTGGCCGCCTGCCTGGCCGCCCTGCGGGTACCGGCCCGGGCCGGCGCCACCGCCGCCGGCCTGGCCCTGGTGGTCGCCCTCGGCCTGGTCCGGGCGGCCACCGCCCACCGCCCGGTCACCGGGATCGTCCTCAGCGCCCTCGGGCTGAGCATCGTCTACCTGGTGGTGGTGCTGGCCCAGCGGGCCCGCGAGGGCCAGCGCCGGGCCGAGCAGCTCCTCGGCGAGCTGCGCGAGACCAGGGCGGCCCAGGTGCGGGCGGCCGCCCTGGCCGAGCGGCAGCACCTGGCCCGCGAGCTGCACGACGTGCTCGCCCACTCCCTGTCCGCCCTCACCCTCCAGCTCGAGGGGGCCAGGCTGCTGGCCGCCGCCGAGCGGCCCGACACCGGGCGGATCGCCGAGACCCTGGAACGGGCCCACCAGCTCGCCAAGGCCGGGCTCGGGGACGCCCGCCGGGCGATCGGCGCCCTGCGCGACGAGGAGCTGCCCGGGCCCGGGCGGCTGGCCGGCCTGGCCCGGGAGTTCGAGCGCGACAGCGGCGTCAGCTGCCACCTGGAGGTCGCCGGCGACCGGCGCGAGCTCGGCTCCGAGGCCCGGCTGGCCGTCTACCGCACCGCCCAGGAGGCCCTGACCAACGTCCGCCGGCACGCCGGCGCCCACCGGGTCGAGCTCCGCCTGGACTACGAGCGCCAGGGCACCCGCCTGACCGTCGACGACGACGGCCGGGGCGCGCCCCCCGCGGAGGCCGCCCCGGGCGAACCCGGCGGCGGCTACGGGCTCACCGGCATGCGCGAGCGGGCCGAGCTGCTCGGCGGGACCCTGACCGCGGCCCCCACCGGCGCCGGCTACCACGTCGAGCTGTGGATCCCGGCGTGAGCGGCGGCCAGATCCGCATCCTGGTCGCCGACGACCAGCGGGTGGTCCGCGAGGGCCTGGTCATGCTGCTCGGGCTGCTGCCCGGGGTGGAGGTGGTCGGGGCCGCCGCCGACGGCGAGCAGGCGGCCGCGCTGGCCGCCGAGCTGCGGCCCGACGTCGTCCTCATGGACCTGCGCATGCCCCGTCTCGACGGCGTCCAGGCGACCCGGCGGCTGCGCGACCACGACCCCGAGGTGGCGGTGATCGCCCTCACCACCTACGCCGACGACCGCTCGGTGGTGGAGGCCCTGCGGGCCGGCGCCCGCGGCTACCTGACCAAGGACGCCGGGGCCGAGGAGATCCGCCGCGCCCTCGAGGCGGTGGTGGGCGGCGAGGTGGCGCTCGACCCGCCCGTCCAGCGCCACCTGGTCGACGCCCTGGCCGGGGGCGCGGGCGGTCCCGGACCGGCGGCCCCGGCCCTGCCCGACGGCCTGACCCCGCGCGAGGCCGAGGTGCTGGCCCTGATCGCCGAGGGGCTCACCAACGCCGAGATCGCCGCCCGCCTGGTGGTCAGCGAGGCCACGGTCAAGAGCCACGTCAACCACCTGCTGGCCAAGATCGGGGCCCGCGACCGCGCCCAGGCGGTGGCCTACGCCTACCGCCACCACCTGGCGCCCTGATCAGGCCGGGGCATCGCCGCGGGCGACCTCGACCGCCGTCTCCAGAGGCATGGCCAGGCCCTCCCGCCAGGCCCGGTCGGCGACCTCGGGGGAGAGGTGGGCGCGGGCGTCGGCCACCGGGTCGCCCTCGAGCATGCCGCCGAACCCGGGCATGGCGCCCCCGCCGGCCGGCTCCCGCTGGGCCTTGGCGACGGCGGCCATGCGGATGGCGTCCTCGTGGCGGCCCTCCCAGGTGAGCAGGAACGCCAGGTCCAGGAAGGCCAGGGCGACCCCGGTCGGGTTGCCGGCCTCGCGGAACAGCCCCAGCGCCTCGAGAGCGGTCGCCCGGGCGTCGTCGGCGCGGCCGGCCCGGCCGACGGCGAAGGCCAGCCAGACCAGGCAGAAGGCCAGGTTGAGGCGGTCGCCGAGCCGGCGCCAGATGGCCACCGCCTCCTCGATCCGGGCGATCACGCGGTCCCAGGCGCCGGCCACGGCGTCCCGGACGACCAGCATGACCATCGCCCGGGCGGCCCCGGGCTCGTCGCCGACCTGGCGGAACAGGGCCAGGCTCTCCTCCAGCAGGCCGGTCGCCGCCTCCAGGTCGTCGCCGGCCACAGCGAACGCCTGGTTGTAGAGGGCCTCGGCCAGCCGGGCGGGATCGCCCAGCTCCCGCTCGATGGCCAGGGCCTCGGAGTACAGGGCCCGGGAGGCCGTCTGGTCGATCCACCAGGCGATCCCGCCCGCGCCGGCCAGGGCCTTGGCCCGGGACGGGGTCGGCTCCTGGCCGGACGGCATGGCCAGGACCTCCTCCAGCCAGCGGCGGCCCTCGGCCAGATGGCCCCGCTGCTGCCAGAACCGCCACAGGGCCCCGGCGGCCGCCTGGGCCCGGCCGGCCTCGCCGGCCTCGACCGCCCAGCGCAGGGCGGCGCGGATGTTGGCGTGCTCGCTGTCGCAGCGGTCGAGCCACTCGCCCTGGTCGCCCGCGGTCAGGTTGGGCTCGGCCGCGACCGCCAGGTCCAGGAACCAGGCGGCGTGGCGGCGCCGCAGCTCCTCGGCGTCGCCGAGGGCCTCGAGCCGCTCGAGGCCGAACTCCCGGATCGTCTCCAGCATCGAGAACCTGCCCGGCCGCCCCGGCGGCTCCACCCGGCGGACCAGCGACTTGTCGACCAGCGAGGTCAGCCCGTCCAGGGCGTCGAGCCCGAACGACTCCGGCTCGCAGACGGCCTCGGCGGCCTCGAAGGTCCAGCCGCCGGTGAACACCGACAGCCGCGCGAACAGCCGCCGCTCGGCCTCGGTGAGCAGGTCGTAGCTCCAGGCGATGGCCGCCCGCAGGGTCTGCTGGCGCTCGGGCAGGCTGCGGGGCCCGGAGGTGAGCAGGGCCAGGCGCCGCTTGAGCCGCTCCAGGATCTGCTCGGGGGTGAGCACCTTGGTCCGGATGGCGGCGAGCTCGATGGCCAGGGGCAGCCCGTCCAGGCGGGCACAGATCTCGGCCACCACCGGGGCGTTGGCGGCGGTCAGGGCGAACCGGGGGCTGGCGGCGGCCGCCCGCTCGCGGAACAGCCGCACCGCCGCCAGCGCCTCCAGGTCGGCGAGGTCGCCGGGGAGCCGGTCGGGGTCGGGGACCGGCAGCGGGGGGACCGCGTACTCCTGCTCGCCCCGCAGCGACAGCACCACCCGGGAGGTGACCAGCACCCGCAGCCGGGGGGCGGCCCCGAGCAGCGCCTCCAGGACCGGGCCGGCCTCGGCCACCTGCTCGAAGTTGTCGACCACACACAGCAGCTCGCGGTCGCGGAGGTGCTCCTTGAGGCCGTCGAGGATCGGCCGGCCGCCCGCCTCGGGGACCCCGAGGGCGTTGGCCACCGCCGCCGGGACCAGGGCCGGGTCGGTGACCGGGGCGAGGTCGACGAACCAGGCCCCGTCCCCGAGCTCCGGCAGCAGCCGGCCGGCCACGGCCAGGGCCAGCCGGGTCTTGCCCGACCCCCCGGGCCCGGTCAGGGTGAGCAGCCGGCTCTGGCCGAGCAGCCGCTCGACCTCGGCGATCTCGGGCTCCCGGCCCACGAACGAGCTGAGGGCCACGGGCAGGTTGCCCAGCCGGGCGTCCAGGGTCCGGGGCGGCGGGAACTCGTCGGGGAGCCCGCCGGCGCCCAGCTGGTGGAGGCGCTCGGGCTCGGCCAGGCCCCGCAGGCGGTGCGGGCCCAGGTCGCGCAGGGCGGCCCCGTCGGGCAGGGCATGCTCGACCAGGGCCCGGGTGGCGCCGGACACGAGCACCTGCCCGCCATGGGCCGCGTCGGCGATCCGGGCCGCCCGGTGCACGTCCAGGCCGGCGTAATCGTCCCCGCCCCGGGTGCCCTCGCCGGTGTGCAGGCCCATCCGGACCCGAACCGGGGGCCCGGGCGACCAGTCGTGGGCGGCCAGCGCCCGCTGGGCGGCCAGCGCCGCCCGCACCGCCGCCGCCGGGCTGGTGAAGACCACGAAGAAGGCGTCCCCGTGGGTGCTGATCTCGATCCCGCCGGCCTCGGCGACCGCCTTGCGGAGGATGGCGGCGTGCTTGTCCAGGACGGCCGGGTAGCGGTCGCCGAGGGTCTGGAGCAGGCCGGTCGAGCCTTCGATGTCGGTGAACAGGAAGGTCACCGTGCCCGTCGGCAGGTCGGTCATGTCGCTGGACTCTATGCTGCCGTCCCAGGATCGGGCACTCGACCGTACGGAGGATGGCCATGCTGCTGGAGGGGAGGACCGCCGTGGTCTACGGCGGGGCGGGGCGGGTCGGCGGGGCGGTGGCGCGGGCGTTCGCCGGCGAGGGGGCGCGGGTGTTCCTGGCCGGCCGCACCCGGGACCGGCTGGAGGCGGTCGCCGGCGACATCCGGGCCGCCGGCGGCTCGGCGGCCGCCGCCGAGGTCGACGCCCTCGACGAGCGGGACGTGGACGCCCACGCCGACGCCGTGGCCGCCGAGGCCGGCGGGATCGACGTGTCGTTCAACGCCATCAGCCACGGCGACGTCCACGGGCTGCCCCTGCTGGAGATGGCCTTCGAGGACTTCGCCCGGCCGGTCGACACCGCCCTGCGGTCCCAGTTCCTGACCACCCGGGCGGCGGCCCGGCACATGACCCGGCGGGGGTCGGGGGTGGTCATGACCATCACCGCCACCACCGCCCGCCTGTCCATCCCCCAGGTCGGCGGCACCGGGGTCGCCTTCGACGCCATCGAGAGCCAGTGCCGCCAGTGGGCGGTCGAGCTGGGCGGCCTCGGGGTCCGGGTGGTCTGGCTGCAGACCACCGGCCTGCCCGAGGCCATCGCCGGCGACGACGTCCTCCAGCCCGGCTACGGCAGCGGGGCGGCGGCCATGACCCGGGACGAGCTGATCGCCTGGAACCAGGGCAAGGCCCTGCTGGGGCGGCTCACCACCCTGGCCGAGGTCGGGCGGGCGGCCGCCTTCCTGGCCTCGGACCACGCCGCCGCCGTCACCGCGGCCGGGCTGAACCTGACCTGCGGCCAGGCGCCGGGCCGATAGCCCGGGGGCGTGGTAGCGTCGGGGCCGTGACCACGCCGACCAGCACCGACGTCGCCCGGGTGAACGGGATCGAGCTCGGCTACCAGACCTTCGGCGAGGGCGCGCCGCTGCTGCTCCTGCACGGCGGGTTCGGGTCGCTGGACATGTTCGGCCCCAACCTCGAGCTCCTGGCCGCCGGTCGCCGGGTCATCGGGGTCGACCTCCAGTCCCACGGCCGCTCGCCGGCCGCCCCCGACCGGCCGATGCGGTTCGAGACCATGGCCGACGACGTCGCCGCCCTCATCGGCCAGCTGGGGCTGGAGCGGGCCGCGGTCATGGGCTTCTCCCTCGGCGGGGCGGTGGCCCTGCGGACCGGGATCCAGCATCCCGAGGTGGTCGAGCGGCTGGTGCTGGTCTCGACGGTGTTCCGGCGCCGCGGCTGGTACCCCGAGATGACCGCCGGCATGGACGCCATGGGGCCGGACACGGCCGGCCAGCTCCAGCAGACTCCCATCTACGAGGCCTACCGCCGGGTCGCCCCCAGGGTCGAGGACTGGCCGGTGCTGGTCCGCCAGGTCGTCGAGGTGGTCAAGATCGACTACGACTGGTCGGCCGAGGTCCCCGGCCTGCCCATGCCGGTGATGCTGGTCGTGGGCGACGCCGACGGCCTGCCCCCCGCCCACGCGGTCGAGTTCTTCGGCCTGCTCGGCGGCGGCCTCCGCGACGCCGGCTGGGACGGCTCGGGCCTGACCCGCCACCGCCTGGCCGTCCTCCCCGGCGTGACCCACTACGACATCAACGCCGTCCCCGCCCTGTCGGCCGCGGTCGTCCCGTTCCTGGACGGGGCCTAGCCACCGTCGCCGTCGGACTTCTTGAGATCTTCGGCCCGCAGGGGGCGGAGCCGGGCCCAGGCCAGGAAGACCGCCCCGCCGGCCAGGATCACGACGCCGGCCCAGAGGTTGATGTTGACGCCGGCGGCCTTGGCCTGGTCGGAGGCGAATACGCCCATGACGGTCAGGACCACCCCGTACAGGGCGAGCAGGCCACCGATCACCATGCGGAGGTCGAACAGGCTGGCCATGCCGGTGGCCCGGTCGCGGGCCTCAGCCTCCTCGGCCGCGGCGATCTGCTCCCGCGCTTGGCGCTCGGAATCGGAGTCAGCGTCGGCCATGGGATGCGCCTCCTAGAAGACGAAGATCAGGTACAGCAGGGCGGTGAGGGCGAGGGCACCACGAAGGCCGCGCCGGCTCCCCAGAAGTCGGCGGCCAGGGGGGAGCCGAGATCCAGCGGGCCGCGGGAGTGGAGGAAGTGGACGGCGACCGCGGCCAGGGTGCCGGAGGCCAGCCCCCAAAAGCCCCCCCATGGGGTGGCGCGCCGCCAGAACATGGCAAGCAGGAAGGTGGCGAACAGGGGCGCGTTGAAGAACGAGAACAGCGCCTGGATGTAGTCCGTGATGCTGTTGAACCCGGCCGCGATGAAGGCCGTGCCGATCGCCACCACGATCCCGAGGACGGTGGCGATGCGGCCGAAGCGGACGTAGTACTCGTCGGGCTCGTCCTTGCGGACATAGGCCTGCCAGAGGTCGTAGCTGACCACGGTGTTGAACGCGGTCACGTTGGCGGCCACCCCGGCCATGAAGGCGGCCAGCAGCCCGGTGATGGCGATTCCGAGCATCCCGTTGGGTAGGTGGAGATCAGGATGGGGACGGCGTTGTTGAACTGCAGGTCGCCGGTCTTGGCCCCAAGGCCCTTGACGGTGACGGCGGCGATCAGCCCGGGAACCACGACCAGGAACGGGATCAGCAGTTTGGGGAAGGCGGCGATCAGGGGGGTGCGACGGGCGGCGGACAGGTTCTTGGCCGCCAGGGCTCGCTGGACCTCGGCGAAGTTGGTCGTCCAGTAGCCGAAGGAGAGCACGAACCCGAGTCCGAACACGATCGCCACCCAGTCGGCCCCGATGGGTTGGTGACATTGCCTGGTGCGGTGCCCTCCCATGGTTGCAGGGCCAGGGGGCCAAGGGCCTTGGCCGCGGTCACCTTGTCCTGGAGCCCGCTCCAGCCGCCGACCGCGCGGAGCCCGACGATGGTGAGCGGGACCAGCCCGGCCAGGATGACAAAGAACTGCAGGACCTCGTTGTAGATGGCCGACGACAGCCCGCCCAGGGTGATGTAGACGAGCACGATGGCGGCGGCGAGCACGATCGAGATGGGGATGGGCCAGCCCAGCCGTACTTGGCCCCGTTGGCGGCCAGGCCGAGGATCTCCAAGGCCCCCAGGTTGGCCGCGATGAACGCCAGCCCGGTGATCCAGGCCGGCAGCGAGCGCCCGGACAGGAAGAAGTCGAGCCCGCTGTGCACGGACCGCCTGGCCGCGAAGCCGATCCCCAGCACGACCGCGAAGTAGACGGCGATGATCGCGTAGTCGACCACACCCGCATGAACCCGGAACATGGGCACCTCCGGACTTGGCAACGCAAGCCGGGTTCCCTGCGGGGCTGCCCGGTAACCGGGCCATACTTGGGGGGCCGGGAGGGAAGGGAGGTGGCAGGAGCATGGACGTCTGGCTGATCGGCGTCGGGGGGGTCGAGCGGCGCTCGACCGAGGAGCTCGAGCTGCTGGTCGCCATGGGGGAGGGGCTGGTGTGGGTGGACATCCCCACCTGCGACGACGAGTGCGCCAAGGTGCTCACCGAGGTCTTCGGCTTCCACCCCCTGGCCGTCCGGGACTGCGTGGAGCGCAACCAGGTCCCCAAGATCCACGCCTACTCCGACCACGTGTTCCTGGTCCTGCACGCCCCCGAACGGGGGCAGGGGGGCAGCGTCCACTACGTCGAGCTCGACCAGTTCATCGGGCCGGGGTTCCTGGTGACCGTGCACGGGCCGCTCCAACCGGCGGTCACCGAGGAGGTGGCCCGGCGCGAGACCGACCGGGTGCTGCGGCGGGTCGAGTCGGGGCGGATGCGGCCGGCCTCGTCGTTCGAGCTCTCCCACGCCATCGTGTCCGCCCTGGCCCGCCACCAGGAGGCGTTCCTGGCCACCCTGGCCAGCGAGGCCGGCAGCCTGGAGGAGCGGGTGATGGACGAGGAGATCGGCGACCCGGTGCCGTTCCTGGAGGAGCTGTTCCGGGCCCGCCACGAGCTGCTGTCGGTCCGGACCATGGCCGCCCTCAGCCGCGAGATCTACCGGCGCATGCTGACTCTGGAACGCTATGTCCCCGGCGCCTCCCAGGCGCTGGTGGCCGACCTGGCCGACCAGTTCGCCCGGGTCAGCGGCCTGGCCGACGGCCAGACGGCCTTCCTCCGAGGGGTGATCGAGTTCTACCAGGCCCGGACCGAGACCAAGATGACCATCGCCGCCGAGCGGCTGGCCGTGATCGCCGCCGTGACCCTGCCGATCACGGCCCTGTCCTCGATCTACGGGATGAACGTCATCGTGAACGACACCACCCACTGGGGCCAGCTGGCCGTGATCCTGGCGGTGATGGCGGTCATGTCGGGCATCCTGCTGCGCTGGACCAAACGGCAGGGGTGGTGGTAGCGGCCATGGGCGACGTCCTCTACTGCGGCTGCGCCCTGATCGACCACGCCACCCGGTCGCTGGTCCCCGACGGGGCCGTGCTGGTGACCGGGGGGCGGGTCGGCTGGCTGGGGCCGGCCGGCGACGCCCCCGACCCGGGCCCCGGGGTCGAGGTGGTCGACGCCGGGGGGACGACCGCGGTCGCCGGCATGGTCGACGCCCACAGCCACCTCACCCTGCCCGGCGGGTCCCACTGGATCGACCGGGCCGCCGACCCCACCGACCGGCTCCTGGCCGTGGCCGAGGACAACGCCCGGCTGCTCCGCCAGGCCGGGGTGCGCTGGGCCCGCGACGTGGGCGCGCCGGTCCGGGACGGCCGGGCCCTCAACCTGACCGTCCGCGACCGCTGGCGGGGCCGCCCCGGCTACCCCTATGTCCGGGCCGCCGGCTGCTGGCTGACCCTGGCCGGCAGCCTCCCCGCCGAGCTGCCGGTCGAGGTCTCCGACGGCGACGGGCTCCTGGCCGCCGCCCTCGGCCAGCTCGACGACGGCGCCGACCTGGTCAAGCTGTACATGGACGGGCCCGACCGCGACACCTCGCCGTTCACCGCCGGCGAGGTCCGCCGGGTGGTCGAGGCCGTCCACGCCCGCGGGGCTACCGTGACCGCCCACAGCTCCCTGCTGCCGGGGGCCAGGGCGGCCGTGGCCGGCGGGGTGGACGTGATCGAGCACGGCTTCCGGCTCGACGCCGACGTCGCCCGGGCCATGGCCGCCCAGGGGACGGCCCTGGTGGCGACCCTGGCCGTGATGAAGTCCTGGGAGACCTTCGCCGCCACCACCCGGCTGCCCCGCTTCGCCTCGGCCGACGGGCGGGCCGCCCTGGGCGAGCGCCGGGCCGCCGCCCACGAGTCGGTCCGGCTCGCCCACGCGGCCGGGGTGCTGGTCTGTGCCGGCACCGACTTCGGCGGCGGGTCGCTCCGGGCCAACCAGCTCGCCTGGGAGGTCGAGACCCTGGTCGCGGCCGGCCTGGAGCCGTACGACGCCCTGGCCGCGGCCACCGTCAACGGCGGCCGGCTGCTCGGCGAGCCGGGCGCCGGCGTGCTGGAGGCGGGCGGCCCGGCCGACTTCCTGCTCGTCCACGGCGACCCGCTTAGCGACCCGGGAGCCCTGTGGCGGGTGTGGCGCATAAGCTGGTGACCGGGGTCGCCGACCGGACAGGGAGTTGGGTGCCGTGCAGCAGCGCAGACTGGGCCGACTTGGCCACCAGAGCTCGGTCCTGATCTACGGGGCGGCCGCCCTGGGCGAGGCCGACCAGGACACCGCCGACGCCTCGATCCGCCTCGCCCTGGACGCCGGCATCAACCACTTCGACGTCGCCGCCAGCTACGGCGACGCCGAGCTGCGGCTCGGGCCGTGGATGCCCGAGATCCGCGACCGCATCTTCCTGGCCACCAAGACCGGCCTGCGCGACCGCGACGAGGCGTGGGCGCAGATCAACCGGAGCCTGGAGCGGCTGCGGACCGACCACGTCGACCTCATCCAGGTCCACGCCGTCGGCGACCTGCCCGAGCTGGACCTGGTCACCCGCCCCGGCGGGTCGCTGGAGGCGGTCGTCCGGGCCCGCGAGGAGGGCCTGGCCGGCGCCGTCGGCATCACCGGCCACGGCCACGACGCCCCCGCGACCCACCTGGAGGCCCTGGGCCGGTTCCCGTTCGACACCGTGCTCTCGCCCCTCAACTGGGTGCTGGCCCAGGACCCGGCCTACCTGGCCGCCTACCAGGCCCTGGTCGCCGAGGTCCAGGCCCAGGACGCCGGCCTGATGATCATCAAGTCGGCCGCCCGCCGGAACTGGCCGGAGCCGGTCGAGCACACCTACACCACCTGGTACGAGCCCTTCGACGATCAGGACCCGATCACCGCCGCCGTCGCCTGGGTCCTCTCCCACGCCGAGGTGACGGGCATCGCCACCCCCGGCGACGTCCGCCTCCTCCCCCTGGTCATTGAGGCCGAACGCCGCCTCGGCGAGGTCACCCCGTCCGACGCCGAGGCCGTCCTGGCCCGCGCCGGCGCCTACAGCTCCCCGTTCATCGACATCCCGATCTGACCCCGGGCTCCGCCCCGGGCGTGCTTGGTTTCCTTGCCTGCTGGCCTGGGTAGGCGCCGGATGCCATGCGACGATCCTGGGTGGTGGCGGCGATGCTGCTGGTGGGCGCCTGCACGGGCCCGGTCCGGTCGTCGCCGGTGTACGAGTCCAAGGCCGGGCAGACCGCCGCGGTGGCGGCCTCGGCCGTGCAGACGGCGCTGCTGGCCGTTGACGCCGCCAAGGACGACAAGGCGTACGGTCGCTACCTGACCCAGGTGCTGGTCGAGGCCGAGGAGGACGCCGGGTCGGCCCAGGGCACCTTCGACGGCATCCAGCCCCCCGACGACCGCGCCGACGAGCTCCGGGCGTCCCTGGACGACCTGCTCAACGACGCCACCACCATCCTCGCCGACCTCAGGATCGCCGCCCGCCGGGGCCGCTTCGCCGAGCTGCCCGAGCTGGCCAAGCCCCTGCCCGAGGTCGCCGCCAAGCTGGACGACTTCGCCGAGGCCCACGGGTGAAGCGGCTCGTCTCCATCGCCCTCGGCATCCTGACCGCCATCGGCGGGTTCGTCGACATCGGCGACATCGTGGCCAACACCGAGACCGGGGCCCGCTTCGGCATGTCCCTGGCCTGGGTGGTGCTGGTCGGAGTCGTCGGCATCTGCCTGTTCGCCGAGATGGCCGGCCGGGTGGCCACCGTCTCCGGGCGGGCCGTGTTCGACCTGGTCCGCGAGCGCCTCGGGGCCCGCATCGCCCTGGTCAACCTGCTGGCGTCGTTCTTCATCACCTTCCTCACCCTGGCCGCCGAGATCGGCGGGGTCGCCCTGGCCATCGAGCTGGCCACCAGCGTCAACTACCTGCTGTGGGTGCCGATCGTGGCCTTCCTGGTCTGGCTGGTCGTCTGGCGGGTCAAGTTCGACATCATGGAGAACGCCTTCGGCCTGCTCGGCCTGACCCTGGTGGTGGCCGCGGTCGCCCTGTGGCGGCTGGGCCCGGACTGGGGCGGGCTGCTCCACGCCGCCGCCCACCCGGTCGTCCCCCAGGGCGAGGGCCACCCGACCTGGTGGTTCTTTGCCATCGCGCTGCTCGGAGCGGCCATGACCCCCTACGAGGTGTTCTTCTTCTCCTCGGGGGCGGTCGAGGAGGGCTGGAGCCGGTCCGACCTGATCACCAACCGCCTCAACGTCTACATCGGCTTCCCCCTCGGCGGGCTGCTGTCGCTGACCCTGATGGCCGGGGCGACCCTGTTCCTGGAGCCGCGCGGCATCGAGCCCGGCCACCTCTCCCAGGTCGCCCTCCCGACCCTGCTCGTGCTGGGAAAGCTCGGCCTGGCCGTGCTCCTGATCGGGTTCTTCGCCGCCACCTTCGGGGCCGCCCTGGAAACGGGCCTGTCGTGCGGCTACTCCATCGCCCAGTACTTCGGGTTCCAGTGGGGCAAGTTCGTCCGCCCGGCCGACGCCCCCCGCTTCCACCTGATCGTGCTGCTGTCGATCCTGGTCGGGGCCGGGCTGGTGCTGACCACCATCGACCCGATCACCGTCACCGAGTACTCGATCGTGCTGTCGGCGGCCGCCCTGCCCCTCACCTACTTCCCGATCCTGGTCGTGGCCAACGACCCCGACTACATGGGCGACAAGGTGAACTCCCGCTTCACCAACGCCCTCGGCTCGGTCTACCTGCTGCTCCTGCTGGTGGTGGCGGTGGCCACGATCCCCCTGATGATCCTCACCAAGGCAGGGAGCTGACCATGAGCGGCCGTGTCCTGGAAGCCGGGCTCCACCTGCTGGACCGCCAGCTGGTCGACGCCGACGGCCGGCTGGCCGGCAAGGTCGACGACCTCGAGCTGGAGTTCCCCGAAGGCGGCGGGCCGCCGGTGGTCACGGCCATCCTGGCCGGCCCAGGTGCCCTCAGCCGCCGGATCGGCGGCCGCGCCGGCGCCTGGCTGGAGGCGGTCGCCAACCGCCTCCGCGACGGCGACGACCGCCGCCCCGCCCGCGTCTCCTTCGGCGTCGTCAAGCGGATCGAGAGCGCCGTCGACCTGAGCGTGCCCAAGGCCGACCTGGAGACCAACCGCCTCGAAGCCTGGACCCGCGACCACCTCATCGGCCACCTCCCAGGAGCCGGCGATGCGCCCGAGTGAGCTCCTGAGGGCTGAGCGTGACTTCCCTGGAGCCGGCGATGCGTCTCAGTGACCTGCTCGGGGCCGACGTCGTCGACCAGGCCGGCCGCAGAGCCGGCCACGTCCACGACGTCCGCCTGGTCCAGGACGGCCCGCTGGTCGGCGCGTTCGGGGCCAGCCTGCGGCTTGACGGGCTGCTCGTCGGCCGCCGCGGCATCGGCGCCCGCCTCGGCTACAACCGCCGCAAGATGCACGGGCCCCTGCTGGTCAAGCTGGCCGTCGGCTGGCTGTTCCACGACGGCCGCTACGTCGACTGGGACCGCGTCCGGTCGGTCGAGGAGGACCGCATCCTGATCTCGGGATCGGTCGACGACCTCGGCCAGCCCAGCCCGTCCAGCTGAGGCTGATCCGCGGGCGGGGGTCGGGTGGTCGTCCGGGTCCCGTGCGGTTACCGAGAGCGGTGGGTCGGGGTCGTTGGGCCCCATGTACTTGCCTGGCACGATGGTTTCTTGCGTCCGGCCCCATGCACAGGCCTGGCACGGTGGCCCTCTCGACCGGGTTCGGAAATGGTTCGGCGCACGTGGGGTCCCGCAAAATTTCGGTCTGAAATACTTGTCCACAATTTCGGGCGGGTGCTTGTGTTCGGGGGTGGGTTGGTAGGTTGCGGTCATGGACTCGAACACACATTCGACCTCGTCGGTGGCGGGGCCGCCAGCTGGGTGGCCAGGCGACCCACCGGCTGATCCCGCGGTCGGTCTGCCCGCCGGGCCGTCTGCTGCGCTCACGGCAGCTCTGGAGCGGCTGGCCGCCGAGGACCTGGAGCAGCTCTCCGACAGCGCCTTGAACC
>Ga0307409_100000231_pt1 | contig 22493 bp, 24 predicted proteins | sample 322Ometagenome_2_FD_203888 | JGI IMG/M metagenome (GOLD analysis project Ga0307409, IMG submission 203888) | Maize rhizosphere microbial communities from greenhouse at UC Davis, California, United States - 322HYB-O-2 | ecosystem: Host-associated > Plants > Roots > Rhizosphere > Soil | place... | reverse complement strand
TGGCGTATCGGAGCCGTTCCGGATGCTCAGGCGCGCCGTGGCCAGCCCGGGCGGCAGTCGCACGCCACTCGCCACCCGCCACCCGCCACGCTCAGTACGTCCCATCCCGCACCTCGAACTTCGTCGGCTTGCCGAGGAGTGTGCCGCCGCGGCCCACCCACTCCGCCACCCACGCGATGAGCTCCGACGCCGTCACCGAGGGCGGGGCGAGGTGGCGTGTCATGCGCGCACTGTTCGAGAGCAGCGCGTCCGGCGCCTCCTCGCCGACGATCACCGGCGGCCGGCCGAAGTGGCGGCCGAACGCGTGGGCGACGTCGCGCACTCGGAGCACCTCAGGACCTGTCACGTTCACGACGAACGGAGGCGACGCGGCGTGGGCGAGGCATTCGACGGCGGCGCGGTTCGCGTCGCCCTGCCAGATGACGTTGACGTGGCCCATCGTGACGTCCACCGGCTCGCCGCGCAGCACGCGAAGAGCCACGTCGACCAGCACGCCGTAGCGGAGGTCGACGGCGTAATTGAGCCGGTAGATCGCGACCGGGGTGCCCCGCGCCCGCGAGAAGTGCTCGAACACGCGCTCGCGCCCCACGCACGACGCGGCGTACTCCCCGGCCGGCGTCACCGCGTCCGTCTCGGCGCTGCCACCCCGCGCGACCGGCGTGAGCGGGTACACGTTCCCCGTCGAGAAGGCGACGACGCGCGAGCCGGCGTAGCGCTCGGCGCACAGCACGGGTGCGACGACGTTCATGGCCCAGGTGCCCGACGGGTCCCCCCGGGTCCCGAACTTCTGGCCGGCCATGTAGATGACGTTAGGCGCGTCGGGGAGCCGCTCGACCTGCGCGCGGTCGGTGAGGTCCGCGCGCACCGTCTCCACGCCCGCCTCGCGCAGCCGCGCGGCCGCGTCGTCGGAGCCCCACCGCGAGACCGCGACGACGCGGCGGCTGCGGCCGTCGCGCGGAGCGGGGACGCCGCCGCCCTTCCCGTCGACGCCCCCGCCCGTCGCGACTTCACCGTCGAGCGCGCGCCGGACCATGCGGGCGAGCGTCGGTCCCATCTTGCCGCCGGCGCCAAGGACGACCACGTCACCCGGGCAGGCGAGCAGCGTGCGTACGACGGCCGGCGACGGCGCGGAGAGGAGGTCGTCGAGGGCCTCGTCACTGCCGGGAGTCGGGAGTCGGGAGCCGGGGGCCGGGAGCTGCCCTCGGAGTGTGATATCGGCTCCCGGGTGTTGCTCTCGTCCGGCAGCCGAGTGGGCGCTAGCGGCGCCACGCGGGATCTCGGATGCCAGCCCCGGCTCCATCCACCCGCCTTCGGCGGGCACCCGCCCGGCTCCCGACTCCCGGTTCTTCGTCATCGGGCGCTCGACTCTGCGGACTCGACACGAACGTTCAGCGGCGTCGCGATTCCCAGGTCGCGCTGGAGCGCGCGCCGTGCCTCGTCGATCGTGGCGCGCACGCGCTCACGCAGCGCCGGCACGTCCGCGGTGGTGAGGCCCAGTGTCTCGATCGGCTCGAGCACGCGGCACACCGCGCGGGCCCGCCGGAACTGGAAGCTCCCCTTCGCCATGGCGTAGCGGGTGCCGGCGACGGCGATCGGGAGAATGGGCACGCCCGCCTCGATCGCGATCTGGAACGCCCCGTCCTTGAACGGGAGCAGCTCGTCCGTGCGGGACCGCGTGCCTTCGGGAAAGATCATCACCGAGACCCGCTTCGCCAGCCGGTCGCGGCAGGCGGAGATCGCGCGCACGGCGCTGTCGCGCCGCCCACGCGTGACCGGGATGTCGCCGGCCATGCGCATCATCCACCCCATGACCGGGATCTTGAAGATGGTGTCCTTGCTGAGCCACTTCATCTCCCACGGGAGGTGGCTGATGAGGAAGATGTCGGCGTACGACTCGTGATTCGACACGGCCACGTACGGCCGGCGCGGATCGCGAACGCGCAGCCCCGAGGTGGTGAATGACCAATACGGGTTGAGCCACGTCCCGAAGACGGCGAGCTGCCGGAACGCCCGCCCGGCCGCGTAGCGCCCCGGGTCGAACGGCGCGGTGACGAGCCAGACGAGTCCCACGTAAATGAACCCGAACAGGACGGTGAGGACGGTCGTCGTCCAGACCCAGGCGTTGATGAGGCGGCGCATCGAGCCGGTGAATGCGAAGAGCCGATGGTCGGCGATCAGCGATCAGCGGAGCCGGGCAGTCGCTGGTCGCTGCTGTTCAGCGTCGAACGCTCGCTGGGCCTCCTCCGCCCCCTTGAACCCGATCCTGCTGTGGGTGCCGTCGCAGAACGGCTTGGCGGTCGAACCACCGCAGCGACAGAGCTTGATGACCGTCCCCTTGGGGACGATCGCGTTGCCCTCGGGTCGACGAGGACGACGTTCGCCATGTCGTCGCCCTGGATCAGGTACGGGCCGTTCTTGTTGACCTTGATCGTGATCGGAGCCATGGAGTCCGGAGTGCAGTGCAGTAAGGAGTAGGGAGCGGCGGTGAGGGGTGGTGCGTGTTGCGGGTTGCGGGTTGCGTGCTAGGGCCGCTCGGTCGGCCTCAGGGCGCGAGCGCATCGCGAGCGGCAGTCACACGCAACCCGCAGCACGCACCACTCAGTTCTGTTCTGCACTCGCCGCGTCTCTCGCGTACCGCTTCAGCCGCTGCAGCATGGCGTTGAGTCCCACCTCTCGCGTGCCGAGTCCGATGCTCTCCATGATCTGCCGCACGAAATCCGGCGGAATCGCCAGGGTCGCCGCGGGCGGCTGCCCGTTCACCGCCGAGAGTACGATGCCGAGCACGGCGGCGATGGTCGGCGAGCGGCGGGCGTCGACGTCGGCGTAGAAGTACATCTTCCCGTCGCGCAGCTCGGGGAAGATGTCGACGCGCGTCTGGCACTCCGGGATGGTGAAGTTCGCCCGGTCGAGCTCCCGGAAGCGCTCCGGCAGCGGCTCGAGCTTCCGGGAGTACTGAACGAGCGCGGCCATCTTCTCCTCGCGCGAGAGCGAGCGAAAGCGCTCGAGTACGCGCGCGACCGCGGGCGGGACGGGCTGCGGCGGCGTGTCGTGAATGTCGTCGTGGGGGTCGGCGGTCTGCGGCATGATTCAAATTTAACCCACGCAGCATCCGTTCCCGTGCCCCACCCCTTGCGGCTTTTGACTAAACGATTAATTAGCAACCCATGGGCCCCCCGACCGAGACCCGCGACGCGATTCTCGACGCCGCCGAGCGGGAGTTCGCGAGCCGCGGCTACGCGGCCACGACCATCAAGCACCTGGCCGCCGCGGCCGGCGTGAACGGCGCCCTCCTCTACTACTACTTCGCCGACAAGGAGACGCTCTACCGCGAGATGCTGCGGCGCGTCCTCGGCGCGTTCGCCGCCGAGGGCGTCCGCCGCCTCGACGGCGCCGCGTCCCCCGAGGCCGGCGTGCGGCGCTTCGTCGAGCTGCAGATGGAGTTCATGAGCGCGCGCCCGCACGTGCCGCGCCTCATCGTCCGCGAACTGATCGACTACGACGCGACGCACGCCGAGGTGCAGATCGCGCACGCCGCCGCCGCCTTGTTCAAGCGGCTCTGCGAGCACGTCGAGCACGGGCAGCGCGCGGGCGCGTTCCGCAAGGATCTCGAGCCGCGCTTCGCCGCCGTCTCCATCATCGCACAGGTCGCGTACATGCTCGTCGCGCGCCCAGCGGTGACCATCCTCCTCGGGGAAGGCCCCGACGGCCCGTCGCCGGACACGATGCGGCGCTTCGCCCGCCACGCCGCCGACTTCGCCATCGCGGCGCTCACCGCTGCCGCGCCCACCCCGTCGCTGCGCGCGACCGGACCGTCCGGAGCCACCCAGCCGGGCCCGTCTGCCGGGCCGCGGAAGCGGCCCGTAACCACCGCCACCCCACGAGGCCGACGTGGTTCCCCGCCGGACAGGCGGTGATCGCGCCGCGAGCCGATCAGGATACGCCATGAGCTCCGACGGAACTTCACGTCCCACCCGACGATTGCGACGGTCGCTGTCCCCCGCGGCCCCCGTCGCCCAGGCCGCCACCCGGTTGGCCTCTGGGGTCGCCTCGGGCTTCGCTGGCCGGAGCGTCAGCGGCTGGAGTATCGCCCTAGCCTTGCTGGCCGTCGCCTGCCGATCGAGCGAGTCGCGGAACACCATCGAGGGCACCGGCACGGTGGAAATCGTGGAGGTGGACGTCTCGCCGCTCACGCCGGGCCGCGTCACGCGCGTGCTGGTGGACGAGGGCTCCGCGGTGCGCCCGGGGGACACACTGGCCGTGCTCACGCAGTCCACGCTGGGCCCCGACATCGAGGGGCGGCGGGCTCGCGTCGCCGCGGCCGAGGCATCACTGCGCGACCTGACGGCCGGCGCCCGCGGGGCGGAGCTCGAGCGGGCGGCCGCCGAGCTGCGGGCGGCGGAGGCGGACGCCGTGCGAACGGAGCGCGATCTGGCCCGCCTCACGCCGCTGGCCGAGCGCCAGGACGTAAGCCAGCAGCAGCTCGACGCCGCGCGCGCCGCGGCGCGGACTGCCGCCGCGCGGCGCGACGCAGCCGCTCAGGCGCTGCGCCTGCTGCAGCAGGGCACGCGTACGGAGCGGGTGCGGGCCGCGCGGGCGGAGGTCGAGGCGGCGCGGGCCGCCCTCGGCGCCGCGGAAGCCTCGGCCCGCGACCTCGTGCTGCTGGCGCCGATCGCCGGCACGGTGATGGGGCGGCACGTGGAGCCGGGTGAGATCCTCGGCGCCGGCGAGCCGGCGCTCACCGTCGGCGACGTGCGGCGCCCGTGGGTGCGTATCTACGTCTCGCCGGCGGCGCTCGCGCGCGTGCGCGTCGGCGCCCGCGCGACCGCGACGCTCGACGCGTTCCCGGATCGTCCCTTCGCGGGTCGCGTGGCGTCGGTGAACGACCGCGCCGAGTTCACTCCGCGCGTCGCTCTCACCGAGGAAGAGCGCGCGGACCTCCTCTTCGGCGTGAAGGTGGATCTCGACGACAGCAGTGGGATGCTCAAGGCGGGGCTGCCGGTGACGGTGCGAATCGAAGCGGCGAGCGGCGAGCGGCCGGCGGCGAAGGCTGCGCGCGCGTCGAGCGGGTTGGCTTATGCCTCGCGCCGATAGCCCCCCGCCCCCCGCCGCCGATCCCGTCGCCGTGCGCACCCACGCGCTTCGCAAGAGCTTCGGCAGCCGCGTCGCGGTCGAGGGGCTCGACCTCGTGATCGAGCGCGGCGAGGTTTTCGGCCTGCTCGGGCCGAACGGCTCCGGGAAGACGACCACGATCCGCATGCTGACCGGGCTCCTCGTACCGACGTCGGGCGACGCGACGGTGGTGGGCTTCGACGTGCGGACCGAGCCGGAGCGGGTCCGGCGCAACATCGGCTACATGTCGCAGAAGTTCGGGCTCTACGACGACCTGACGGTGCGCGAGAACCTGCGGTTCTACGCGGCCGTGTACGGCCTGCTCGGCGCCGAGCGGCAGGCCCGCGTCGCCGAGCAGCTCGACGCGCTGGGGCTCGCGCCGCGCGCCGAGCAGCTCGCCGGAACGCTGAGTGGCGGCTGGAAGCAGCGCCTGGCGCTCGGCTGCGCCACGTCGCACCGCCCCGCGCTACTCTTCCTCGACGAGCCCACGGCCGGCGTGGACCCGGCGGCGCGGCGGCAGTTCTGGCGCATCATCCACGCACTCGCCACCGCGGGGACGACGGTGCTGGTCACCACGCACTACATGGACGAGGCGGCGCAGTGCGGGCGCCTGGCGTTCCTGTCTCGCGGGCGGCTCATCGCCCTCGGGACGCCGGAGGAGATCGTCGCCCAGTTCGGGCAGTCCACCATCGAGGACGTGTTCGTGGCACTGCAGGAGCGAGACGAGGGAGCCGCCGCGGGAGCCGGGAGTGTGTCGCCCGCGCCGCCGTGGGGAACGCGGGGGCCCCCCCCCGACAGCTAAGGTCGCCCAACCCACGCGCTCCCGCACCACCGGATCCACGCCGGCCGTAGCAGACGTCCGCGCGCACCACCGCGAGCAGTCGTCACCACCCGCCCTCCACCCGCAGCTCACGAGACCGTCACCTCCTCGCACCGCCGTCCGCCGGCAACCACCACAACCCTCGCGTGCTCTCGTCCCTGTTCACCCGCCTCCGCCGCGCCCTCCTCTGGCCGATGCTCTGGAAGGAGTTCGTGCAGATGCGCCGCGACCGGCTCACGCTGGCGATGATGATCGGCGTGCCGGTGCTCCAGCTCGCCCTCTTCGGCTACGCCATCCGCACCGAGGTGCGCCACCTGCCGACGCTGGTGCTCGACGAGTCGCGGACGGCCGAGAGCCGCGCGCTGGTGTCGGTGATGGCGAACACCGGCAACTTCGACGTCGTTGGCACCGCCGGCAGCCGCCGCGAGGTGGCCCACCGCATCAACGCCGGCTCGGCGCGCGCCGCGATCGTGATCCCGCCGGAGTTCGCCCGCGACGTCAAGCGCGGGCGCACGGCGCGCGCCCAGGTCATCGTCGACGCCGCCGACCCGATGGCCTCGGCGGCCGCCATCTCCGGGGCGTCGCTCGCCGCCGCGGTACGCTCGCAGGAGCTCGCGGCGCGGGCGGGGCCCGGCCGGGCCCCACCGCTCGACGTCCGCGTGCGGCCGTGGTACAACCCGGCCCTCCGCAGTGCGGCGTACATCGTGCCCGGCATCGTCGGCGTCCTGCTCTCGCTCACCATGCTGCTCATCACCAGCATGGCCGTGGTGCGCGAGCGGGAGCGCGGGACGCTCGAGCAGCTCGTCGTCACGCCGATCGGCAAGACGAGCCTCATGCTGGGCAAGCTCCTGCCGTTCGTGCTCGTCGGCTACGTGCAGATGACGAACGTGCTCCTCTTCGGCTGGCTCCTCTTCCGCGTCCCCATGCGCGGGAGCCTGGCGCTGCTGTACCTGCTGACTCTCGCGTTCATCGTCGCCATGCTCGGCCTCGGCCTGCTCGTCTCGACGGTGGCACGGAGCCAGGCGCAGGCGATGCAGATCAGCTTCTTCCTCCTGCTGCCGAACATCCTGCTTTCCGGCTTCATGTTCCCGCGCGAGGCGATGCCCGCGCCGGCGCAATGGATCGGCATGGCGCTCCCCCTCACGTACTACCTTCACGTGCTGCGCGGCGTGCTCCTGAAGGGCGTGGGCCTGGAGTACCTCTGGCGCGATGCCCTGATTCTCACCGGCTTCGCCACGGCGCTGGTGGCGGTGAGCGTCCGGAAATTCGCGAAGACGATCGAGTGAAGACGATCGAGTGAAGACGATCGAGTGATGTTGACCATCGTCACCGCCGGCTCGCGGGGCGACGTGCAGCCGTACGTTGCCCTCGGGCTCGGGCTGCGGCGCGCCGGACACCAGGTGCGCGTGGCCACCCACGAGAACTTCCGGGCGTTCGTGACCGGACACGGGCTCGACTTCGTGCCCGTCCGCGGCGACCCGCAGGCGATCCTGCGCGGCGCCGCGGCCGACGCCTGGCTCGCCTCCGGGCGGCACCGCAACATGCTCCGCTTCGTGGGCGAGATGCGGCGTGTCGCCAAGCCGCTCGTCGAGCAGATGCTCGCCGACTTCTGGCACGCCTGCCAGGGCGCCGACGCGGTGCTCTTCTCGGTGGTGGGCCTCGCCGCCTGGCAGGTGGCCGAGCGGCTCGGCGTGCCTCGCGCGGCGGCGTTCCTCCAGCCGCTCACGCGCACGCGCGCGTTCCCGACCGCCGGCCTGCCGGCCGCGCTCCCGCTGGGACGGTTCGGCGCCGCCTTCAATTGGGCGACCCACGTGGTGGCCGAGCAGCTCATGTGGCAGCCAGTGCGGGGCCGGGTGAACCGCTGGCGCAGCACGACCCTCGGCCTCGCGCCGCTGCCGATCGCGGGCCCGCTCCGCGTGATGGAGCGGCAGCGCGTCCCGATCCTCTACGGCTTCAGCCCCAGCGTGCTCCCCAAGCCCGCTGATTGGGGCGACTGGGTGGACGTGACTGGCTACTGGTTCCTCCCACCACCCGCCACCTGGCATCCGCCCGCCGACCTGGAGGCCTTCATCGCGGCCGGTTCCCCTCCGGTGTACGTGGGATTCGGGAGCATGACGCCGACCAACGCCGCGCGCCTCACCGCGACGGCGCTGGAGGCGCTCGAGCGCGCGGGGCAGCGCGGAGTGCTGCTCCGCGGGTGGGGCGCGCTCGGCGAGGGGGACCTCCCGGCGTGGGCGCTCGCGGTCGACGACGTGCCGCACGAGTGGCTCTTTCCACGCATGGCCGCGGTGGTGCACCACGGCGGCGCGGGCACGACCGGGGCAGGCCTGCGCGCCGGCGTGCCGTCGGTGCTCACGCCGCTCGGCTTCGACCAGCCGTTCTGGGGGCGCCGCGTCGCCGCGCTCGGCGTCGGGCCGGAGCCGGTGTCGCGCCGCACGCTGACCGTGGAGCGGCTGGCCGCGGCCATCGAGCGTGCCGTGACCGACGAGGCGATGCGCGAGCGCGCCGCGCGGCTCGGGGAGCGGATCCGCGGGGAGGACGGCGTGGCGCGTGCGGTCGACGCAGTCGAGCGGCACGTAGGCGACCACGGGAGCGCGGCGGCGTAAGCTCGATGTGCGAGAGGCGCCGAATCGGCTCACCGTGGCGCGGGTACGATGCCGGTTGGGGGTGACTGGTGTCAGGCCGCGTCCGAGCAAGTAGGCCAAGCCGGTGCGGCCGCGCCCGATCGGGCGCGGCCGCACTTCAGCTCACGTCTTCGACTGACCCGCGCGCCTCGCGTGAGCTGGCGCCCCGCGTTGCTCAGCCTTGGGGCGTCCCCGAAAACCGCTGGCGCACGACCGAGCCCCGGGCACCCGCTCCAGCGTCGGTCAGCCCTCGATCTTGTAGATCTCCCGCTTTCCGAGATCGACGAGATCGTGATACCCCTTCATGATCTCCTCGAATTGCTTCATGTCCTCCGCCGAGCCCGGCGGCGACGACATCATCTGCTCGAACGCCTGCAGGTCCGACACCTCCATCTCCGACACGACCGTCCAGTACCGCTCGGCACAGAAGTCGGTCATGACGCGCATGCGTGGCATGCCGACCTTTTCACTCAGCTTCGACATTGCAACGAACTTCTCGACCATCGGGCGTACCTTGCCCGGCTTGCAGTACATGATGTCTCGGATCAGGAACATGGGTCCCTCCATGTAGTGCGCGGCGCATTGTTGCCTCGGTACTCAATGTTCCCGACTCGGGCCGGGCGTCAAGGACCGACCCGAGCCTCGGCGGGCCTCGCTTCACTCGGCCCCGCCGGCCGCGAAGCATCTCACGACGGATCAGACCGGCTCAGGCGGGCGAGGAACGCATGGCGGCCGAGCGAGTCGTTGCAGCTGACTATCGGCAACTCGAAAACCAGCGATGTAGAGAGCGCACCGCCGGCTCCGACTTCTCTACGCAACCCCGGTCGAGAGGTACGAGCTCTCGACATGCGACCACATCAACGCCGACGCCGCCATGAACGCAAATCCCTCGTCCGGACCCTTGACCGGACCTGACGCCGCCGCCGGGCCCCTCGTGGTCTCGGAGGCCAACCCACGCTACTTCACGATCCGCTCTGGCAACGCCACCGACCGCCGGGCCGTGTACCTGACCGGCTCGCACATTTGGAACAACTTCCACGACGGCATGGGTCCCGGCGCGGATTGCGCCGGGACCTCGGAACAGCTCGACTACGGCGCGTACCTCGAGTTCCTCAAGGGCCACGGGCACAACTTCATCCGGCTCTGGCGCTGGGAGCAGTTCAAGTCGCAGGCGGCCGGGGGCAACTACCACCTCTGCATGACGCCGCAGCCGTGGCCGCGATCCGGGCCCGGACTGGCAACGGACGGAAAGCCGAAGTTCGACTTGTCGACGTTCGACCAAGCCTATTTCGACCGACTCCGCGATCGGGTCATCGCCGCCGGCAACGAAGGCATCTACGTCGCGGTCATGCTCTTCGAAGGCTGGGGTCTGCACCTCAGCCCGGCGCCCGACAACGTGGAAGGTCATCCGTTCCACGCCGCCAACAACGTCAACGGGATCGGGATCACGTCGATCGTCGACTACCAGGTCCTGCCGCTCGACCCGCGCGTCCAGGCACTCCAGGAGGCGTACATCCGGAAGGTCGTCGACACGGTCCACGATCTGCCTAACGTCCTCTACGAGGTGGCGAACGAATCGTCGGGCGGCGGGTCCGTCGACCGGACCTTCGCGGAGGCGCTGGGACTGGGCGACCCACCCGAGTGGGGCGACTCGACCGAGTGGCAGTACTGGGTGATCAACTTCCTCAAGCGGTACGAGCGGCAGCAGGGGTACGACGCGCATCCGGTCGGCATGACGATGCAGTTCCCCGTCGCCGATCAGACCAAGGTCAACGACCCGCTGTTCGACAGCCCCGCGGACTGGATCTCGCCCGGCTACGACGACGAGATCTTCGCCGGCGGCGGGCACCCGATGGCGCCCGGGAGTCCCGCGTCGCGATGGTTCGACAACCCGCCCGCCAGCGACGGCACGAAGATCGTGGTCACGGATACCGATCACTACGCCCCCGGCAAGGGCGACGCGCTGTGGGCCTGGAAGTCCTTCCTTCGCGGCCACCATCCGATCCTCATGGACTTCGGGATCATCGACGGCGTGAACCCACCCGACTCGTCATCGGGGACCTCGCCCTACGAATCTTTCGAGCCCGCTCGCCACGCGATGGGCGACACGCTCCGCTTCGCGCAGCGGATGGAGCTCATCGAGATGGCGCCGCGCGGCGACCTCAGCTCTACCGGATACGTGCTCGCGAACCCCGGAAAGGAGTACCTCGTCCTCCAGCCGAGCGACACAGCCGACCCGTTCACCGTGGAGCTGGTCGCCGGCACCTACACGGTCGAGTGGTACAGCGTCGATGGCCGCGAGACGGGGGACGTGGGCACGGTCACGGTCGAGCGGGGCGGGAAGCTCGGCTTCACACCTCCCTCCGGAGCGGCCGGCCCGTCGGTGTGTTACCTGGTGCGGGCCGGCCGCTGAGCGCCCGGCCCACAGATGTACGGATGTCGAGAACGCGCCGCCGGCTCCGACTTCTCTATGCAGGGGCCACCAACGACGCCAAACTCGAGAGGAGAACGAACCATGAAGTACATGCTGATGATGCACGTGCCGCGGGGAACGGGCGATTACCAGATCAACAACTGGTCCCCGGAGGAATTCAGAGCGCACATCGCGTTCATGCACCGCTTCAACAAGGAGCTCACCGACGCCGGCGAGCTGGTAGGCGCCGAGGGGTTGGCTGCGCCCGGGGAGGCGAAGTTGGTGCGCGCGGGGAAGGACGGCGCGCCGGTAACTGACGGCCCGTTTCCGGAGGCGAAGGAATTTCTCGCCGGCTACTGGATCGTCGACGTCGACCGGCCGGAACGTGCGTACGAGCTCGCGGCCAAGGCCTCGGCGGCGCCGGGACGCGGTGGTGTCCCGCTGAACATGCCGATCGAGGTGCGCCAGGTCATGAGCGGTCTCCCCCAGGACGTGTGACGGCGCAATCACTGGACTCCACCGCCCTGCACCTGCTGCGCGAGCTTGCGCCGCAGGTGCTCGGCGTCGTGGCGCGGCGGTACGGAGACTTCCCCGCCGCCGAGGACGCGGTACAGGAGGCGCTGATCGCGGCGGCGATGCAATGGCCCGTGGCGGGCATTCCCACCAACCCGCGCGGGTGGCTCTTTCATGTCGCCGTCCGGCGCATGAACGATTACTTGCGCAGCGAGCTGGCGCGACGGCGCCGCGAGGACGTCGTGGCGACCGAACGGTCGGCCGACGAGCCGTTCGCCCCGCCGCCGGATTCGGAGATTGGGGTGGATCGGGACGACACGCTCGTCCTGCTCTTCATGTGTTGTCACCCCGCACTGACGCCCGCGTCGGCGATCGCGCTCACGCTCCGCGCCGTGGGCGGCCTGACCACCGCGGAGATCGCCAACGCCTTCCTCGTCCCGGAGGCGACGATGGCGCAGCGGATCAGCCGGGCCAAGCAAAGCATCAAGGCCTCCAACGTTCCGTTCAGTATGCCCACTGATCGGGAGCGCGCGGAGCGACTGGGCGCGGTGCTGCACGTTCTGTATCTGATCTTCAGCGAGGGCTACACGAGCAGCATCGGCCCGAGCCTGCATCGCCCCGATCTCTCCAACGAGGCGATCAGGTTGACCCGCGTCGTTCACGGGCTGCTCCCGGACGACGGAGAGGTGGCGGGGTTACTCGCGCTCATGCTGCTCACCGATGCGCGCCGCGCCGCGCGGACCGGGGCGAGCGGTGAGCTGATCCCGCTCGACGAGCAAGATCGAACGCTGTGGGATCAGCGACTGATCGCCGAGGGGATTGCACTCGTCTCGGACGCACTCTCCAAGGGATCGGTCGGCTCCTACCAGCTGCAGGCCGCGATCGCGGCCGTTCACGACGAAGCAGCCCGCGTCGAGGACACCGACTGGCCGCAGATCCTCGCGTTGTACGGATTGCTCAAGCGGATGTCCGACAATCCGATGGTGGCGCTCAATCATGCGATCGCCGCCGCCATGGTGCACGGTCCGGTGGTCGGGCTCGAGCTGTTGACGGCACTCGACGGCGACCGGCGAATGGGGGGGCATTATCGCCTCGACGCCGTCCGCGCGCACCTACTCGAGATGGCCGGCGATTACGAGCGCGCCATCGCGCACTTCCGGGCCGCGGCGGAACGAACGACGAGCATCCCGGAGCGGAACTATCTCACCGCCAAGGCTGCTCGACTCGCCGCCGAGCAGCGCAGGGAGGGCGCGGCCCGCGACAGATAGTCGCGTTCTCGGTCCGTCGTGAGGGGAGGCCTTCGTCGGGCAGCGCCTCCGCAAGTACCCGAAAGGGCGCCCCGCGCGGGCTGACGACGCGCCGCACTGGGCCGGCGCATTCTGGACCGCGGGCTATGCCGTCCGTGACTTGCGCGGCCCCCGGCCCGACGCCTGATTCTGGGGTGATGGGCACCCGTGGTGGGCGCCCCAGCTCCCGGGGGTCTCCGTATGCTGTCGACCGTGCCGCCCCGTCCCGTCCCGCCGCCGTTCCCGTTCCCGCCCGCTGACCCGGGGCCGCGTGCGCCGCTGCAACCGCCTATGGTCTATGTCCCGCCGGTCTGGGAGTACAAGCACGTGGAGCGCGCGCTCGGCGCGGAGGCCCCCGTCGGTGCGGACGAGCTGAACGCGCTCGGGGCCGAGGGGTGGGAGCTGGCGGCAGTCGTCCCCGCGGCGTCCCGGGTCCACTTTTACTTCAAGCGGTTGCGGGAGTAGGGGAGGCGTTTCCCGAGGAGATCTCGCGATGTCGGCGCTCGAGGTACCCGGCTTCCGCGGCAACAACGAGCTCGCGCTCCACGTCCCGGATCCCGAGGCTGCCGAAGCGTTCTACGTGGGTACGCTCGGCTGCCGAGTGGTCAGCCGCACGGCCGACTTCATCGCGCTCACCAGCGGGGCACTCCGGCTGTATCTGCTGCGCGACCCCGGCCGGACGCACGACGCCGTGGTCCCGTCGTTCGACGTCCCCGACCGCGCGGCGGCGCTCGCGCACCTGGAGGCCGCGGGCTGCCGGTTGATACCGATTGGGCCGCACGCGCCCGGCGAGGTGTACGCGCAGGACCCTTTCGGCGTGGTCTTCGACGTCATCGAGCGCCGTCCCCCAGACGAGCCGGCAGCCTAACGATGAGCCGCGGTGGCCGGCCGTTTTCGGACGCCTGCCGCGCGTCGAGTGTGCGCGCGCCTGCGGCTGAGCGAGGATCGCCATGGAACGCAGAGACTTCCTGAGCGCCGGGCTGTCCGCCGCCGCGGCACTCGTCGCCACGACCTCGGCCGCGGGGCAAACCCGCACCGGGCCGCCCCCGCGCGCGGGGCGGAGGAGCCGCTTCAAGCTCAAGTACGCTCCGCACTTCGGCATGTTCGAGGCGCACGCTGGCCCCGACCTCGTCGACCAATTGAAGTTCGCCGCGGACGAAGGCTTCACGGCCTTCGAGGATAACGAGATGCGCGGCCGAGGCGTCGGCGAGCAGGAGCGGATCGCCCGCGCGATGGCGCGGTTGGGGCTCCAGATGGGGGTCTTCGTCGCCAACGGCAACGGGCTGGAGTTCCCGATCCTCACCTCGGGCGACAAGTTCCTTCGCGAGGCGTTCCTCTACGACATCCGGCAGTCGGTGGAAGTCGCCAAGCGCGTCAACACGAAGCGGGCGACGCTCGTCGTCGGCACGGCGTCCCACCGCCTGCAGCACGGCTACCAGACGGCGAACGTGGTCGACGCGCTCAAGCGCGCCGCCGAAATCTGCGAGCCCTCGGGGCTCGTCCTCGTGGCCGAGCCGCTCAACGTCTACCGCGACCACCCGGAGTTCTTCGTCTTCTCCAACCACGAGATGTACGCCCTCATGAAGGCGGTGGACAGCCCGTCGGTGAAGATCCTCTTCGACGTTTACCACACGCAGGTCAACGAGGGGAACATCATCCCGAACATCGATCTCACCTGGGACGAGGTCGCGTACGTCCAGACCGGCGATCACCCCGGACGGAACGAGCCGGGCACCGGCGAGATCAATTACCGGAACGTCTTCCGGCACCTCCACCAGAAGGGCTACGCGGGCATCGTCGGCATGGAGCACGGGCAGTCCAGGCCCGGCAAGGAGGGGGAGCGGGCGGTCATCGACGCGTACGTCGCGGCGGACGCGTTCTGAGAACGGCGGCGCTCGGCGCTCGGCCCTCGGCTCTCGGCTAGTGCGGGTCTGGGGTCTCGCGTCCAGGACGGAGAGGAGCCCTCCAGACCCTAGACCCCAGACCCTCTACGGGAGCGCGAACGCCACTAGTGCGTCCCCTTCCTTCTTGCTGAAGTAGCCGCCGCCGCCGGCCGCCACCACGACGAACTGCTTGCCGGTCCGCTTGCCCAGGTACGTCGCCGGCGTGGCGTGTGCGCTCGCGTCGAGCTCGACCGACCACAGCTCGCTCCCGGTGCGCGCGTCGAAGGCGCGGAAGCGGGCGTCGTTGGTCCCGCCCACGAAGACCAGGCCGCCGGCCGTGACGATCGCGCCCCCCAGGTTCGAGGTGCCCGTCCTGGGGACGCCCGTTCGCTCGAGCGCCTCCACCGTGCCGAGCGGCACCCTCCAGGCGATGCGTCCGTCGTTGAGGTCGACGGCGTTGAGCGTCCCCCACGGGGGCTTCGTGCACGGGTAGCCGTGCCGGTCCCTGAACCACGTGTACTGCACGACGCCGACCGTGGCGGGCTCGCCGGGCCGGACAACGCCTAACGCGGCGACCGTCGGGAGGTCGTTCACGTTCACGTACAGCAGTCCGCTCGTCGGGTCGAACGACGCGCCCGACCAGGTCGCGCCGCCGAGCGGCCCGGGCACGAGCAGCGTCGACGTCGACCGGAGGGGCGTGTAGATTCGCCCTCCCGCCGAGATCGAGTTGAACAACTCGGCACAGTCTGCCGCCGCCTCCGGGGTCACGGAGCTGAGGTCGTTCCGGGTGACCTCGTGCCTGACGAGGGGGGGCGGCGCCACGGGAAAGGGCTGCGTGGCCGACGTCGCCTCTCCGGCGAACCCGCCCTGCGGGACCGGCCGCTCTTCCACGGGGAAGATCGGCTTGCCCGTGACCCGGTCGAGGACGAACACCATCCCCATTTTGGTGACCTGCGCCACCGCCGGGACCCGTCGCCCGTTGCGGGTCACGGTGACGAGCACCGGTTGCGCCGGCAGGTCGTAGTCCCACACGTCGTGGTGCGTCGTCTGAAAGTGCCAAAGGAGCGTGCCGCTGTCGGCGCTGACCGCGACGAGCGAGTTCCCGTAGAGGTTGTTCCCCTTGCGGTCGCCGCCGTACCAGTCGAAGGCGGGGGAGCCGAAGGGCAGAAAGACGATGCCCCGCTCCACGTCCACGCTGATGACGGACCACACGTTGGTGCCCGAGCGGTCCTTCCAGGAGTCACCCTCCCACGTGGCGTGTCCCGGCTCGCCGGGGCGGGGAATGGAGCGGAACTCCCAGACGAGCTTTCCGGTCCGCGCGTCGAAGGCTCGCACGGTGGCGCTGGGCCCCTTAGAGGGGTTCTCCTGGAGCCGAGCGCCGGTGATGACGAGGTCCTTGTAGATCGCCGGCGGCGAGCTCACGGCGTAGAACACCATGCGCCAGTTGGTCGTCGGCGGGCGCAGGAGGATCGAGCCGTTGTCGCCGAAGTCCGCGCGGGGCTTTCCCGTCACCGCGTCGAGCGCGAGCAGGCGGCCGTCGTAGGTGCCGACGAAGATGCGCCGGTCACGCCCCCTGCCGTCGCTCGTCGGCCCCTCCCAGTACGAGACCCCGCGGTTCTGGTGGAACTGAACGAAGACCGACGGCGGCTGCGTGTCGTACTGCCAGAGCTCCTTGCCCGTGTCGGCGTCGAGGGCGATGACCCGTCCGGCGGGCGTGGTGAAGTAGAGCGTCCCATCGACGACGAGCGGCGTGCTCTCGAACGCGGTGGGCTCGACTTCGCCGCTGACCTGGGGCTTCCTCCTGAGCTCCCCCATGTGGTAGCTCCAGGCCACCTTCAGCCGCCCCACGTTCTGGCGGTTGATCTGGTCCAGCGTCGAGTAGCGCGTGCCCCCGGGCTCGCCGCCGTAGAAGCGCCAGTCGGTACCCGCGGACGCGGGCGGGGGCGCCTGGGCCGTGGTGACGGACGCCGTCAGGCAGAGACACGCGAACATGGCTGCGAGACCGGGACGAACCGAGTTCCACATGGCTGTCTTCTCCGGAGAAGACGACACGGTGCGGGCGACGGGCCCGGCTACCGCGGCCGGGTCACCGAGACACGCACCGCGTCCCAGGCGTTCTCGGACGAGCTGAACCCGTAGAGAAAGACGCGGAACGCACGCGGGACTCCGTGAATCGCCCTCGTAAACGCCACCTGACCGTTCAGCATGAAGGAGAACTCGTCGCCGCGGCGGGCGATCGCGAGCCTGGGGTTCGGGACTCGCGTGCCGATGTTGCCCATGTCGAGCCGCTCGCCTCGGTTGTGGAGGACGGCCCACGCCTCGAACACGCCCTCGCTGTTCAGGAGCCACTCGATGCGGTTGTCGCCCGTGTCGTCGAAGAGCAGAGTCAGGATGGCGTTGCCCGCGGGAAGGTCGGCCTCCTCGTTCGGGTCTTCCTGGAAGGCGCCTTTCGATACGCCGTGCTCGTCGCCGGCCTGGAGCTCGGGCTCGGGGGCAGCAGGGCTCACGCCGGACGGGGCCGGGTTCGGGTCGGGCACGATGTATCCGGCCTTGGTGACGGTGGCTTCGACCACATAGCTGTCGCCGACGAACATCGGGCGAGTGCGCACGCCGGCGCGCGACCCCACCCTGCCGCGCAGCCGAAGCTGGCCGCTCCGGACTTCGATCGTAGGCTTTCGGTCGCCCTCGAATCCGAAGGGCTCCCACTTCGCCGGGTCCAGTGCCTTCGCGTCGAAGCGATCACTCCACTCGTCGCGGGCCGCCGTGCTCGACGCGACCGGGGTCGCCCGCTGCTGCGCAGGGGCCGTTCTCCAGAAGGCGCTCAGACAGAGGGTCAGAACGGCGGCGGCGGTTCGACCTGGAAGGTTCTTCATACGGCCCCCCTCGACTGGTACCCGTTGAGCGGGCAGCAAGCTACGCGCGCCGAGTCGCGTCGGCAAGCGATTCCGGTGCCTACGCTCGCGGGTGCCGCGCTCGCACCAGGCGACCTGTCCGGTTCGTAGATTGGAGGCATCCCGCGGCGCGCCCCGGCGCGTCGCAATCACCAGCACATCCGTCCCGTACATGCCTCTCAGGGTTGTCTGCTTCGCCCTCTCCATCGTGCTTCTCGTTCCCCTGCGGCCGCTCGCGTCACAAGCGGCGGACACGACGCGCCGGGGCCAGCCGGCGGGCGGCTGCCCGAGCTGCGCGGAGTGGAACGCGCCGCAGCGGCCGTTCCGCATCTACGGCAACACGTACTACGTCGGCACGCGCGGCTTGAGCGCTCTCCTCGTGACCTCGAGCGACGGACACGTGCTCGTCGATGCCGGCCTCCCGGAGTCCGCCCCTAGTATCGCGGCGAACGTCCGCGCGCTCGGCTTCCGGGTGGAGGACATCGAGATGATCCTCATCTCGCACGCGCACTTCGATCACGCCGGCGGCGTCGCCGCGCTCCAGCGCGCCTCCGGCGCCGTCGTCGCCGCCAGTCCCCGGAGCGCATCCGTGCTGCGGCGCGGACGCTCGGGACCCGATGACCCGCAGTACGGCGTCAGCCTGCCATTCCCGCCGGTGCCCGTCGTCACGGAGATCGCCGACCGCGATCCGGTGCGCATGGGCTCCCTCACGCTGACACCGCACTTCACGCCCGGACACACACCCGGGGGCACGAGCTGGTCGTGGCGGTCGTGCGAGGCCGGACGCTGTCTCGACCTCGTCTACGCGGACAGCCAGACCCCGGTCTCGGCCGACGGCTTCTACTTCACGCGGAGCCAAACCTACCCCTCGGCCCTCGAGGACTTCGCCCGCGGCCTCGCCAGACTCGATCAGCTGCCGTGCGACGTATTGCTGACGCCGCACCCCGGGTTCTCTGATCTGTTCGAGCGCATCGCGGCCCGGGATCGAGGCGGGGCGCCCGCGCTCGCGGATCGGGGTGCCTGCAGGCGGTACGTCACGGCGGCTCGCCAGCGGCTCGCCCGACGTGTCGAGACCGAGACAGGGACGCCGTAGCCGGAAATCGAGGACGGAACCCCCAGGGCGTCGGGGCCGACGTCGCGAGCCATTCCGCGTACAACGGCGTCCGACCGCGTCCGACCACGGTGGCTGCGCCGCGGAGGTCAGTCGGCCCGCCGGCTCGAGTCCTCGCGCTCGAACCGCCGCTGACTCTCCTCCATCTGGTCGAGCACGCGCTCCGGCGCCACGTCCTGGGCGAGCTCGGACAGCTCCGGGTCGTGCGACTCCTCGATCCCCATGCGCTGCGCCATGGCGGTGACGAGCGAGATGAGGCGCGTGACCTCGTGCTCGGCGAGCAGGCTGACCTGCAGGTCCAGGTCGGCACGCTTGTCGGCCAGCGCCGCCATCCGGTTCTGGGTGATCAGCACGAAGGTCGACAGGAAGATCGCCTCCACCGACGCCACCATGGCGAGCACCACGAACGAGGGGTCGAACCGCGGGACGCCGGGCACCCAGCCGAGGTTGACGGCGATCCAGAGCCCGAAGATCAGCAGGTGGAGGTAGACGAAGACCATGCTCCCGGTGAACCGGGTGACGGCGTCGGCAATGCGGTCCTGCAGGCTTCTCCGCTCCTCCTCCTCGCGGCGTTTGGTGAGCAGCGCCGCGATATTGCGCTCGACGACGCCAGCCAACCCCGAGCCTCGACGGTCGGCGGTTGGTACGCGGTGAGTTGTCATGGCGGTCTCGTCTGTCGGCCAGTGGTCGTCAGGTGGACGGGGCTCGGAGGCGCTGCGCGAGGTGCAAGCCTCAGTCCCTCCGCTCGAGAGGGGCCCTGGGATACCAAGGTCGGTTCATGAGTCTGTTCGTACGGGTGTGAAACCCACCGCACGCCCCGGCGTACCGTACGCGAGTGCTCCGCCGCGTTCCCCGCGCCCGCCCAACGCCTGCGTGAATTCATGAGCTACCGACCGATGCTCGCGCCACTGGCCCTGTGTGTCGTGGCCGCCCTTCCGGAACGCCTCGTCGCGCAACGCACGGAGTCCCGCCGCAGCCTGGACCTGACCGTCAGGAACGTCGGCGTGAGCATCGGCGATTCGCGGCGGATCACTGGCTTGCGGATCAACTTCCGCGACCGGCGGATGGAGCGGGTGAACGGGGTCAACATCACCATCTGGACGCCGTACGAGGCGAACGGCGAGGTGAACGGGATCGCCCTCGGTGTGCCGGCGACAGGCGCGAGGCGAATCGACGGCCTGGGGGCGGGGGTACTCGGCGTCGGCGCGGAGGACCACATCCGCGGGATCGGCGTCGGGGGTCTGGGGCTCGGCTCGGGCGGAGGACTCTCGGGAATCATGATCGGGGGCGTCGGCGCCGGCACCGGCGGTGACATCAAAGGGATCGGCATCGGCGGCATCGGGCTCGGCGGCGGCGGTGACATGCGCGGCCTGATGATCGGCGGCGTGGGGGTCGGCGGCGGCGGAAGCGCCACGGGGATCATCATCGGCGGCATTGGCGCGGGGAGCGGCGGTAACGTAAGCGGCTTGAGCGTTGGCGGGATCGGTGTGGGAGCAGGCGGCGGCCTGACCGGCATCTCCATCGGCGGCATCGGGGTGGGCACTGGCGGCGATGTCACCGGAATCGCAATCGGCGGCGTGGGCGTCGGTGCCGGAGGCACGATCAAGGGGCTGGGACTCGGCGGTGTCGGCGTCGGCGCGCCGCGGATCGCGGGCGCCGCGGTCGCGGGGCTCATGGCGGGCGGGGAGGACGTGCGTTGGGTAGTGCTCGCCCCGGGGTATTTCCGCATCGCACCCGGCGGCCAGTTCACGGGGGTGGCCGTGAGCGCCTACAACCACGTGCAGGGTCGGCAACACGGGCTCACCATCGGCCTGCTCAACTATGCCGCCCGGCTGCGCGGCGTCCAACTGGGCGTCTTGAACTACGCCGCGAACAACCGCGCCCCCTGGAAGCTGTTGCCGGTCGTGAACGTGCACCTCGAGTAGCGGCGAGGCCGCCGATGAGCGCGGATGAACGACAACAGCCATGGATGAACGCGGATCGCTCCCGGCGCAGCACACAGCCCCTCCTCCACGATCCGGAAGAGGGGCTGTGCCGGTGCGAGGGACGGATCCGCGTTCATCCGCGGCCGCTCTTCGCTCTTCCAGTTCCCCCGTGGATGCGCGGCTGCCGTCGCGGTCGACGCTACGGCGTGCGGGTCGCCGCGGGGGCGCCGCGGACGAAGGCGATGTAGTCGGTCGGGGACGGGACGTCGCCGCCGCGCCGGACGGCGGCGGCGACCTGTCCGCGGTGGTAGGTGCCGTGGAGGGCGACGTGCAGGAGGATGTCCTCGACGCGCGAATCGAACTCCGCGCCGGCGCTGTTACGGTAGTGCACGGTGCGCCGCAGGGCGTCGGCGTCGAGCGCGCCGAGGTAGCGCGCGTACGCCCGCTCGTTGTCCCTGGCCAGCGCCTCGCACTCGTCGAGGGGGAGGGCGGGCCAGACGGCGACCGTCGCCGGCCGGCCCTCGAGGCGCGCGAGCCACACGTGCTCCGCGCCGAGGACGTGCGCGAGGAGCTCGCGCGCCTGCTCCTGCGGGTGCGTCGCCTCGCGGAGCGACTGCAGCGCGCGGGCGTCGGCCCAGGCGAGGTGCGCGAAGAGGCGGCGTATGTGCTCCACGGCCCGCGCCTCGGCGTTAGGCAGCCGTGGCGTCGAGCCGGCAGTACACCTGCTCCATGCGGCTGTCGTCGGGGTTGTAGCCCGGCCGCGCGCCGCCGAATGCCTCCGCCGTCGCCGTCACGTCGCGCATCTCGGTCACCAGGTACATGCGCCAGCCGGGGTCCGGCTCCGACTTGCTCCAGCCGCTGACGAGCCAGGCGGAGAGCGCCTCGTTGCCGGCCGAGTTGACGCCGTAGACGTGCGGCTCGACGACGCGCTCGTAGCCGTCGTACACGAACCGGAGCAGGCGCCGCGTGCGGATCGCGTCGCAGATCGCGACGTTCATCGCGCGGCCGGCCCCACCGCCTGGGCGCGCGCGAGCTGCTCGCGCAGGTCCAGGATCGTCGCGTCGTGCGACTCGCGCGGGCCGAACGTGTAGCGGCGCTCCTCGCCGCCCTCCGACAGGAACAGCCGATACCCCGTGCCCGTCCGCCCGTCCTCCACGTCCTTGTGCCGCCACCGCTTGCCGTCCGCCGCGTGGAACGCCACGAACCCGTCCGGCAGCGGCTCGAGCTTGTCTCGGCTCTTCATGGGCCTCCCTCCAGGTCGTTGTGTGGTCCGACGCGCCACCTTGCACCACGCTACCTCCGCGCCGCGGCGCGTGCAATCGCCGATTCTCGCCGGCGTGCCTCCCCGGCTATCTTGCGTGTTCAGTCATTCACGCTCACACAGCGAGGAAGCGAACATGCCGACACGGAATGCCAGCGCCGTCTGGGACGGTGGCCTGCGGGGGGGGAAGGGGAGCTTCAAGGGGGAGAGCGGGACGATCGGCGGCAACTACTCCTTCGGCTCGCGCTTTACCGATGGGGAGCGGGGGACGAACCCCGAGGAACTGCTCGCCGCGGCCGAGGCGGCCTGCTACAGCATGGCCCTCAGTGGTGCGCTCGAAGGGGCCGGGACGCCGGCGACGCGAGTGGAGACTCGCGCGGCGTGCACGGTCGAGAAGGTGGCCGACGGCTTCAAGATCACGACCATGAAGCTCGTCGTTCGGGCGACCGTCCCGAACGCGAGCCCGGACAAGTTCCGCGAGATCGCGGAGGCGACGAAGGCCGCCTGTCCGGTGTCGAAGGCTCTGACCGGCGTGAAGATCGACGTCGACGCGGCTCTGACGGAGGGGAAGACGGAGGCCAGAGCCGACGTGCAGTCGGAGGCGCGCGCGTAAGGCGCAGTGGGGAGTGAAGAGTGGGGAGTGGCGAGTGACTGCCC
>Ga0307409_100000230_pt1 | contig 22510 bp, 24 predicted proteins | sample 322Ometagenome_2_FD_203888 | JGI IMG/M metagenome (GOLD analysis project Ga0307409, IMG submission 203888) | Maize rhizosphere microbial communities from greenhouse at UC Davis, California, United States - 322HYB-O-2 | ecosystem: Host-associated > Plants > Roots > Rhizosphere > Soil | place... | reverse complement strand
CTTGCGCATGCACTGCGAACGCTCGGCCAGCGTCGCGCGGCGCCAGTGGCGTTGCGCTTCGGCCGATTGCGCGAGCTTGCGCGCGGCGTCTGCGGCGCTGTGCCCGCGGTAGCTCTTGCCCGCCTCGAGCGTCGCGGGATTCCGGGTGGTGAAGGTCGGAGGTGCGCTCGTTTCGTTCATCCCGATTCCTCCTGGTGGCATCGTAGCGATGTCGCGTTCGCGACAACGGCGCGCGGGTTTCGTAGCGGCAAGGTGCACGCGTCGGACATTGGCTACAAGCGGACCGGCGGTGGCCCGATGGCCCGCGGACCGGGCGCACGGCAGACTGGCGTCATTGCATTTCCACTCTTTTCTTTCCATGACTGCCGCAACTGCCACCCACTCCACCGCACACGCTCGACCCTTCCATCCGCCGCCGCCGCGCCATCTCCAGTGGATGGAACTGCGCGCCTTGGGCGAGTTCACCGCATCCCTGGCGCTGATGCCGCTGCTCCAGCGCACGCCGCGCGGCGATGGTCATCCGGTGCTGGTGCTGCCCGGACTGATCGCCAGCGACACCTCGACACAGCTGCTCCGCGCCTACCTGGCGCAGCGCGGCTACGCCGCCCACGGCTGGGGCCTCGGCCGCAACATGGGCCTGAAGGACGGTCTCAAGGACAAGATGACGCACGTGGTGCGCCGGCTGCACGAAGAGTCCGGCCGCAAGGTGAGCCTCATCGGCTGGAGCCTCGGCGGCGTCTACGCGCGCGAGATCGCCGGCGAGCTGCCGGATGCGGTGCGCAGCTGCATCATGCTCGGCTCGCCGATCCACGGCCACCCGCGCTCGACCAATGCCTGGCGCATCTACGAGCTGGCGAGCGGGCAGAGCGTCGACGACCCTTCGGTGCCGCTGCCGAACCCGGCACCGCCGCCGGTGCCGACGACCGCGATCTTCAGCCGCAGCGACGGCGTCGTCGCCTGGCAATGCAGCGTCGAGCCGAAGACCGCGACGAGCGAGAGCATCGAGGTCGACGGCAGCCACTGTGGACTCGGCGCCCACCCGGCGGTGCTGTACGCGATCGCAGATCGTCTCGCGCAGCCCGAAGGCGCGTGGAAGCCGTTCGATCGCTCGGGACTGCGGGCGCTGGTGTACCCCGATCCCGACCGCCCGGCGCGTCACTGACGCGGCGCGCGACGGCGAGCGTCACGCGCGCGCTGCGCGCGGCGGCGTGGCGCCGACCGTGTCGTCGGTCGTGCCGCGTTGTTCCGTCTCGGCGATGCTGGCGACCGGATCGCCGTTGACGAAGGCCACGCCGTCGCGCACCTCGATCAGCATCGGTCCGAATGCGCTCTGCCAGACGTAGCGGAGCACCCCATCGGTGGCGAGCGAGAGCGGCAGCTGCTCGCGATCGTGCTCGCCGAGCAGGATCTCTGGGCGCGGCTCGGTGGCGGCGGAGGCTGGCTTCATGACTGTATGAATATACAGCCGCGAGGCGCAGCCGGCGTGTTCCCGACCGGCAAAGCAGCGTCCTTCGCGAGGGTAAGCTCGGCGACGCCGGCGCTTCGGCGCAGCTCGCCAGTCGATCTTGGAACGGCTCCGCTCGCGCGACCTGCGCGGATCGCTTCTCCTGTTCGCCGCCGCCGTCTGGCTGGCTGCGAGCCTGGCCGGGGCTGCCCTTGCCGCGCCATTCGCGAATCCGATCGTCGCCGCAGCACCGCGCACCGGCTCTGCCGACCCGTCGGTCATCTTCCACCGCGGCTATTACTACTACTGCCGGGCGGTCGATGACAGCGCGATCGGCGTCGCCCGGGCGCGCCGCCTGCAGGACATCGGCGCGGCGCCGCTGGCGATCGTGTTCCGGCCGCCCGCCGGAACGCCTTACAGCCGCCAGCTCTGGGCGCCAGAGCTGCAGCGGATCCGCGGCCGCTGGGTCATCTACTTCGCTGCCAGCGACGGCGACAACGCGAGCCATCGGATGTACGCGCTCGGCGGCCTCGACGACGATCCCCAGGGACGCTACGAATTCAAAGGTCGCGTCGCCGATCGCGACGACGCCTGGGCGATCGACGGTGCAGCGCTCGAGATCGGCCGCTCGCTCTACTTCGTCTGGTCGGGCTGGCCGGGCCTGCGCGGCGACTTCCCGCAGCTCCTCTACATCGCGCCGATGCGCGATCCGTGGACGATCGTCGGCGAGCGCCACGCCATCGCCGCGCCGGAGCACGACTGGGAGCGCGTCGTCGCGCCGCTCCTCGAAGCGCCGCAGCCGCTGCGCCGCCGCGGCACGACGTTCATCTTCTACTCCGCCGCGGCGAGCTGGAGCGACGACTACGCCGTCGGTCTGCTGCGCTACCTCGGCGGCGACCCGCTGCGCGCAGCGTCGTGGCGGAAACACCCGCTGCCGGTGTTCGGCAAGAACGCCGAGGCGGCGGCGTTCAGCGTCGGCCATCCGAGCTTCGTGCCTTCGCCCGACGGCCGCGAGGACTGGATCGTGTACCACGCGACGGCGCGCTCCGGCGCCGGCTGGTCGGCACGCTCGGTGCGCGCGCAGCCGTTCGACTGGTGCAGCGACGGCCGGCCGCGCTTCGGCGCCGCGGTCCCCGTCGGGCGCCTCCTCGACGAGCCCTCGGGCACCGCGGGCGCGGCGACGGCGCCGCGCGCTACGATCGCCGCGCCGTGTTGACGAGGACCGAACGATGAGCCGCCTGCTGGCGGTCGACTGGGGCAGCTCGAGCTTGCGCGCTGCCGTGATCGACGACGACGGCAACGTCGTCGACGAGCGCTCCGCGGCGAGCGGCATGCTCAAGGTCGAGCGATCCGGATTCGACGACGTCTTCGAGGCCGAGTTCGGCGACTGGATGGACGTTCCCGGGACGCGGTGCCTGATGGCCGGAATGGTCGGCAGCCGGCAAGGCTGGGTCGAAGCCGACTACGTCGCTTGCCCCTGCGGCATTCGCGATTTCGTCGCCCGTCTGCGGCGCGTCGGGCCCGAGGCGTCGCGCAAGAGCCGCGACATCGCGATCGTTCCCGGTGCTTCCTGCACGCACGACGGCGCGCCCGACGTCCTGCGCGGCGAAGAGGTCAAGGTGCTCGGCGTCCTCGAGCTGCTCGGCGCCGACTCCGCGGTCGTCGTCTCGCCGGGAACGCACAGCAAGTGGATGACGGTCGAGAACGGCCTGCTGACGCGCTTCTCGACGGCGATGACGGGCGAGATCTACGCGCTCCTGCGGCGCCAGTCGATCCTGGCGCGCAGCATGCCGCCCGAGTCCGAGGATCGGCTCGACGTCGCCGCGTTCGACGACGGCGTCGCGCGCGCGCTCGGCGGCTGCAGCCTGCTGCAAACGGCGTTCAGCGTGCGCACCCGCGCGCTCTTCGACCAGCTTCCCGCGGCGGCGCTCGCGAGCTGCCTGTCGGGGCTCGTGATCGGCGAGGAGCTGCGCTGCCGCCCGGTCGAGCGCGGCGAAGCGGTCGCGGTGGTCGGCGCGCCGGCGCTGACCGAGCGCTACGCGCGCGCCTTGTCGCGGCTCGGTGTCGACGTGCGCGCGTTCGACGAGGACGCCGTCTGGCGCGGCCTCTCGGCGATCGACCGCCTGCGCCGGCAGCGGGAAGCGGGCAGGGCATGACGACGCCGTCGGAGCGCTTCGCGGCGGCGACCGCCGAGCTGCCGCTGGTCGCCATCCTGCGTGGCATCCGGCCCGACGAAGCCGTCGCCATCGGCGGCGTACTCGTCGAGGCCGGCTGGCGCATGCTCGAGGTGCCGCTCAACTCGCCGGAGCCGTTGCGAAGCATCGCCGCGCTCGTCGAAGCGTTTCCCGACGCGCTCGTCGGCGCGGGCACGGTGCTGACCGCGGCCGCGGTGCGCGACGTCCACGCCGCCGGCGCGCGTCTCGTCGTCGCGCCGAATTTCGACGCCGACGTCGTCCGCGAGACGGTGCGGCTCGGCATGATCGCCTTGCCGGGCGTGCTCAGCGCGAGCGAGGCGTTCGCCGCGCTCGGCGCCGGCGCCGCCGGACTGAAGCTGTTCCCGGCCGAGATGATCCCGCCCGCCGCCGTCAAGGCGCTGCGTGCGGTGCTCGATCCGGCGACCGCGCTGCTGCCGGTCGGCGGCATCTCACTCGACAACATGGCGGCGTACCGCGCCGCCGGTGCGAGCGGCTTCGGCGTCGGCTCGAGCCTGTACCGGCCGGGCAGCGACGCGCCGGCGGTCGCCGCGTCGGCGCGCCGCTGGGCAGACGCGTGGCGGGGATCGCCGCCGGCTGCGCCGCGAAGCCCGCCGCGTTGAGAGCGCGAGCGCCGTTTCGTCCGCAGACCGCAGAATCGACGCCATGCAATCCCGACTCGCCACGCTCCTGGTTCTCCTGATGCTTGCAGCGTGCGCGAGCACGCCACCGCCGCAGCAGGCCCCCGCTGCGTCGATACCCGACCAGCGCGCCGCCGTGCCGGCGCAGCTGTCGACCGAGCGGCAATGGCTGAGCTCTTGGTTCAAGGGCACGCCGGTGCGCATCCGCCAGGTCGACGACAGCACGATCACGATCGACGTGCCGCGCGAGTTCTGCTTCGAGCCCGGCAAGACGGCGGTCAAGCCCGCGCTCGGCGCCGTCCTCGACAAGATGTCGCAGAGCTTGAACCGCGTGCCGCTCGCCAACGTGACCCTGATCGCGGCACCCGGGGATGCGCCGGGCGCGGCGGCGCTCGCGTTGCAGCGTGCAGCGCAGGTCCAGCAGCATCTGCGCGCCGCCGGCGTACGCGCCGAGCGCCTCGGCAAGCCCTCGGTCGCGTCTGCATCGGCGGTCCAGCTGCGCATGGAAGCGTCGCCGCTCTGACGCGCATGGACGGACGAGCCTCGATCGCAGGACGACGCGTCGGCGTCGTCGGCCTCGGCGCGATGGGCGCGGGGATGGCCGGATCGCTGCGGCGCGCCGGCGCCGACGTCCACGTCTGCGACGTTCGCGACGGCGTCGCCGCGGCGTTCGCGGAGCAGGGCGGCCGCGCGTGCGCGACCGTCGCCGAGCTCGCGGCGCGCTGCGAGGTCGTCGTTTCGGTCGTCGTCAATGCGGCGCAGACCGAGGAAGTGCTGTTCGGCGGAGACGGCAAGGGCGGCGCCGCCGCGGCGATGGCGCCCGGCGGCGTCTTCGTGATGTGCTCGACCGTCGATCCGAACGTCTCGATCGACTTCGAGCGCCGCGTCGAGGCGAAACGGCTGCTCTACGTCGACGCGCCGATCTCGGGCGGCGCGGCCAAGGCGGCGTCGGGCGAGATGACGGTGATGGGCGCCGCCCGCGATGCGGCGTGGTCGATCGCCGAGCCGTTCCTGCACGCGATGGCGGCCCGGGTCTACCGCCTCGGCGACCGCGCCGGCAACGGCAGCAAGGTCAAGATCATCAACCAGCTGCTCGCGGGCGTGCACATCGCTGCCGCCGCCGAGGCGATGGCGCTCGGCCTGCGCGAAGGCGTCGACGCGGCGGCGCTCTACGACGTCATCACCCACAGCGCCGGCAACAGCTGGATGTTCGAGAACCGCATGGCGCACGTCCTCGCCGGCGACTACACGCCGCTGTCGGCGGTCGACATCTTCGTCAAGGACCTCGGCCTCGTCCTCGACACCGCGCGCGCGACCAAGTTCCCGCTGCCGCTCGCGAGCACCGCGCACCAGATGTTCCTGCAGGCGTCGAGCGCCGGCTTCGCGAAGGAAGACGACGCCGCGGTGATCAAGATCTTCCCTGGCATCGCGCTGCCAGGCACGCGATGACGATCCGGCTCGGCTGCATCGCCGACGATTTCACCGGCGCGACCGACCTCGCCAACAACCTCGTGCGCGCCGGCATGCGCGCGGTGCAGACGATCGGCGTGCCGCGCGACGGCTCGAAGGTCGACGCCGATGCCGTGGTGGTGGCGCTCAAGTCGCGGACGATCGAGCCGCGGCTCGCGGTCGAGCAGTCGCTCGCCGCGTGCCGCTGGCTGCGCGCGAACGGCGCGACCCAGATCTACTTCAAGGTCTGCTCGACCTTCGACTCGACGCCGCGCGGCAACATCGGCCCGGTCCTCGAGGCGCTGATGGACGAGCTCGACGCCGACTTCACGATCGCGACGCCGGCGTTCCCCGACAACGCGCGCACCGTCTTCAAGGGACATCTCTTCGTCGGCGACGTCCTGCTCTCGGACAGCGGCATGCGCCACCACCCGCTGACGCCGATGACCGACGCCAACCTGGTCCGCGTCCTGCAGGCGCAGCTCGCGCCGGCGCGCGGCGACGGTGCCGCGCCGCGTCGCGTCGGCCTCGTCGACCACCGCGCCACCGGCGCGTCGAGCGCGGCGATCGCCGACCGCTTCGCCGCGCTGCGGGCGGCAGGCGTCTCGATCGCGATCGCCGACGCGATCGGCAACGACGACCTGCTGCGCCTCGGCGAGGCGGTGCGCGACCTGCCGGTCGTGTGCGCGGGCTCGGGCCTGGCGATCGGCTTGCCGCGCAACTTCGGCCTCTCGCCGTCGGGCGAGGCGGCGGCGTTGCCGCCGGTGCGCGGGCCGAGCGCGATCGTCTCCGGCAGCTGCTCGGAGGCGACCAACGCGCAGGTCGCCGAGTTCCTGCGCGCCGGCGGCGCGGCGCGTCGGATCGATCCGCTCGCCCTCGCCGCCGGCGGCGACGCCGACCTCGTCGCCGACGTGGCGCGCTGGGCCGAGCGCGAATGGCAATCCGCGCCCGCGCGGCCGGTGCTCGTCTACAGCACCGCGCCGCCGCACGCGGTCGCCGCCGCGCAGGAGCGCGCCGGTGCGCACGACGTCGGCACGCGCGTCGAGGCGCTGCTGGCGGCCGTCGCCAAGGCACTGGTCGAGCGCGGCGCGCGCCGGCTCGTCGTCGCCGGCGGCGAAACCTCGGGCGCGTGCGTGCAGGCGCTCGGCGTCGAGACGCTGCGCATCGGCCGGCAGATCGATCCCGGCGTGCCGTGGTGCCACGCCGCCCCTGCGCTCGCGCCGCAAGGCCTGTTGCTGGCGCTGAAGTCCGGCAACTTCGGCGCGGTCGACTTCTTCTCCCGCGCCTTCGCCGCGCAGGCCTGACGTGGACGAAGCGCGCCTCCGCGACGAGCTCTGCCGCATCGGCCGCTCGCTCCATGCGCGCGGCTACGTGCACGGCACCACCGGCAACCTGAGCGCACGCATCGACGACGGTGTCCTCATCAGCGCGACCGACGCCTGCCTCGGCAATCTCGTGCCGGAGGCGCTCGTCAAGGTCGATCGCGCCGGAGCCGTGGCGCCAGGCGCGGCGCGGCCGAGCAAGACGCTCGCCCTGCACCGGCGGATCTACGACGCGGCCGCCGAGGCGCGATGCGTGATCCACACGCACTCGCGCCACCTGGTCGGCGTCAGCCTCGCGATCCCGGCGGACGAGGATCGCGACGACCTGCTGCCGCCGATCACGCCGTACTTCGTCATGAAGGTCGGCCACGTGCCGCTCGTCGCGTACCGGCGGCCCGGCGATCCGCTGGTCGGCGACCGCATCGCCGCCGCGATCGCCGAGGGCGAGCGCCGCGGCGCGCCGATCCGTGCCGTCATGCTGGCGCGCCTCGGCCCGAACGTCTGGCACGAGACGCCCGCGGCCGCGATGGCCGTGCTCGAGGAGCTCGAGGAGACCGCGCGCCTCTGGCTCGCCGCGACGCCCAGGCCGGAGCCTTTGTCGGCGGCGCAAGTCGACGAGCTGCGCCGCCACTTCGGCGCGCGCTGGTGAACACGAAAGGAGTTCCGCGATGCCTCGCTTCGCCGCCAACCTGACGATGATGTACCCGGAGCACGCGTTCCTCGATCGCTTCGCCGCGGCCGCGGCCGACGGCTTCGAGGCGGTCGAGTACCTGTTCCCGTACGAGTGGCCGGCGGCGCGGCTCGCCGCCGCGCTCGCCGACAACGGCCTGCAGCAAGTGCTGTTCAACGCCGCGCAAGGCGACTTCGGCGCCGGCGAGCGCGGCATCGCCGGCCTGCCGGGGCGCGAGAAGGAATTTCGCAGCGCGATCGAGCGCGGCCTCGAGTACGCCGCGGCCCTCGCCTGCCCGCGCGTGCACGTGATGGCGGGGCTCGCGCCGAACCAGGCCAGCCGGGCGTCGATGGGAGCGGTCTACGTCGCCAACCTCGCCTGGGCGGCGGAGCGCGCGGCGGCGGCCGGCGTCGACGTCCTGATCGAGCCGATCAACACGCGCGACATTCCCGGCTACCTGCTCAACCGCCAGGACGAGGCGCACGCGATCGTCGCCGAGGTCGGGGCGCCGAACCTCAAGGTCCAGATGGACCTCTACCACTGCCAGATCGTCGAGGGCGACGTCGCGACCAAGCTGCGCGCCTATCTGCCGACCGGCCGCGTCGGTCACCTGCAGATCGCCGGCGTCCCCGAGCGTCACGAGCCCGACGTCGGCGAGGTGAACTATCCCTACCTGTTCGACATCGTCGACGCGCTCGGCTACGCGGGCTGGATCGGTTGCGAGTACCGGCCGGCTGCGGCGACGTCGAGCGGGCTCGGTTGGCTGCGCGGGCGTCGCGCCTAGGCCCTAGTTCGGGACGTACATGTAGCCGGCGTTGCGCACCGTCCGGATGCAGCGCGGCTCGGCGGCCGGATCGGGCTCGATCTTCTTGCGCAGCCGGCCGATCCGGATGTCGATCGAGCGGTCGAACGGCTCCCACTCGCGGTTGCGCGTCTTCATGAGCAGCTGGTCGCGCGACAGGACGCGATTCGGGCTCGCCAGGAAGACGCGCAGCAGCTCGTACTCCATCGCGGTGATCGGCACTTCCTCGCCGCTCTCCTCGAACAGCCGGCGCGCATCGACATCGAGCCGGCAGCGGCCACAGCGCACGCGCCCGCCCCCGGCCGAAGCCGCGGCAGGCGGCGCGTCGACCGGGCCGCCGTTGCCCTCGAGGGCGACGCGCGCCTGCATGCGCCGCAGCACGCTCTTGATGCGCGCCAGCAGCTCGCGCGGATCGAACGGCTTGCCGACGTAGTCGTCGGCGCCGATCTCGAGGCCGACGACGCGGTCGACGACGTCGCTCGAGGCGGTGACCATGATGATGCCGACGTCGTAGCGCTCGCGCAGGAACCGCGCCAGCGTCAGCCCGTCTTCGCCGGGCATGCGGATGTCGAGCAGGACGAGATCGGGCAGATCGCGCTCGATCTCGGCGCGCATCGCGGTGCCGCTGTCGGCGGCGCGGACATCGTAGCGATGGCCGCCCAGGTATTCCACCAGCATCGCCCGAACGCTCGGATCGTCATCGACGACGAGGAGGCGGCCGCTGCTGCCCATGCGCGTTCTCCGGTCGTGGCTCGCGGTATCCCGATCGATACAAAACGATAACACGCGATGCGCGCCGCGCTGCACGGCCGATACCGCCGCTTTCGACACTGCCGACACGTTGCCAGGCGCGGTGCCGGCGACGACAGGCAACCGAGGAACCCATCATGCAGATCGCCTCCCACCCGACCGGCGAGAGCCGCTACGCGAAAGTCATCGAAGTCTCCAAGCGCGTGCGCTGGGAGATCGAGCGCGACGTCATCCGCGGCCGCGACTTCGACTTCGCGCTGAATTTCCTGCCCGCCAGCCTCTCGCTCGTCGACGAGCTGTCGTTCCTGTCCGAGCCCCAGAAGCGGGCGCTCAGCCAGGTGCAGGGTCGCACCTACGCGAACATCTTCGGCCTGGTCGAGCGCTTCATCGGCGCCAAGATGGTCGACGTCAGCCGCGGCCACGCGCTCGGCGACCAGGCCGCGTTCGAGGCGCTGGTGCGCTTCACCGACGAGGAGCTGAAGCACCAGGCGATGTTTCGCCGCATCGACGAGATGCTGGCGGCGAAGATGCCCCCGGGATACGTCCTGGCCGCCGAGCCGAACGCGGTCGCCGACGCGGTGCTGTCGAAGAGCAGCTGGGCGGTGCTCGGCCTGACCTGCCACATCGAGCTCTTCGTCCAGGCGCACTACCGCGCCAGCATCGGCCCGGACGAAACGCTGTCGCCGCTCTGGAAGGACGTCTTCCTGTTCCACTGGCGCGAGGAGTCGCAGCACGCGATCCTCGACGAGCTCGAGTGGCAGCACGAGGACGCGAAGCTCTCGGCCACCGAGCGCGACGCCGCCGTCGACGACCTGATCGCATTGGTCGGCGCGGTCGACGGCGTGCTGCAGGCGCAGGCCGCCGCCGACGCCGGCTACTTCGTCGCCCACTGGGGCGAGTTCCTGAGCGCCGCACGCATCCAGCAGGTGCGCGACGGCATCCTGAAGGCGTACCGCTGGCAGTACATCGTCTCCGGCGTCTCCGGTGCGCGCTTCCAGGCGCAGCTGTCTGCGCTGGTGACGACGACGCAGATGCGCCGGGTCCAGAAGGCGCTCGGCCCGCTCGCGTATGCGATGCCGTCGGCGCCTTCGATCTCGCTGCCGATGGCGGCGTGAGCCGCGCGATCGGGGTTCCAACCACACCGAGAACGACATGAACAGCACCACCCTTGCACTCTCCGCGACCCCTTCGACAGGCGTCGCCGGCGCGCTCCGCCGGATCGTCGCCGGCGCGCACTGGCTGAGGATCGCCTGCGCGGAGCAGCGCCGCGCCGCGCGCGAGCGCGCCGAGTTCGACCGCCTCGACGCGCGCACGCTGCGCGATCTCGGCATGACGCGCGACGAGTACCTCTCGTACGCGGCCGAGGCGCGCGGGATCGTTCCGTGCACGCGCCAGCGCATCCTCGACGATCGCTGTCGGAGATCGTCGGCGTGAAGGCGGCAACCTGGCGGCTGACCGCCGCGGCGAGCGGGCTGACCGCGCTGATCTCCGGCAGCCGCGCCTCGTTCGGCATGTTCCTGTCGCCGCTCAACACGGCGACCGGGCTCGGCATGGCGGCGATCGGGCTGGCGGCGGCGTTCGGCCAGCTCGCCGCCGGTGCCGCGCTGCCGCTGGTCGAGACGCTGGCGCGCCGCTTCGGGCCGGGGCGCGTGATCGCCGGCGGCGCTCTCCTGCTCGCCGGCGCGACCGCGCTGCTGGTCCTCGTCCACACGCTGGCAGCGCTCGTCTTCCTGATGCTGGTCGTCTTCGCCGCCGGCACCGCCGTCGCGAGCAACGCGCTCCTGATCGGCGAGGTGAGCCGGCACTCGGCGGCCTCGGAGCGCGGCCTGGCGAGCGGCGTCATCGGCGCCGGCGGCCCTGCCGGACAGCTCGTCCTCGCGCCGCTGGTCACGATCGCGATCGCCATGCAGGGCTGGATCGCGGCGCTCTGCGCGCTCGGCGCGATCGCCTTGCTGGCGTTGCCGCTCGCAAGATCGTTCCCGCGACGCCCGGCGGCGGCCGCCGCGCCGGGTTGCCTTGCCGAGGGCGGCGAGGCGCTGCGCGACCGCCGCTTCTGGCTGATCGCGGGCAGCTTCGCCCTCTGCGGCTTCCACGTCTCGTTCCTGACCGTGCACATGCCGGGCGTGCTCGAGCGCTGCGGCATGTCGTCGTCGTTCACCGGCGCCTGGCTGGTCCTCGCCGGCGCGGCGAACATGGCGGGCAGCATCGGCATCGGCGTGCTGATGAAGCGTTTCGCGAGCGCGCCGCTGCTCGCCGTCGTCTACGGCCTGCGCGTCGTCGCGATCGCTGCCTTCGTGCTCGTGCCGACGAGCGGCGCTGCGCTCCTCGCGTTCGCGATCGCGCTGGGTCTCACCTACATGGCGGCGCTGCCGCCGACCGCTGAGCTGATCGCGCGTTCGTTCGGCGTCGAGCGGCTGTCGGCGCTGCTCGGCGCGACGATGCTCGTGCACCAGATCGGCGGCTTCTTCGGCGCCTGGCTCGGCGGCGTCGCCGTCGAGCACAGCGGCAGCTATCTGCCGCTCTGGGTCGCCGACCTCTCGCTCGCGGCGGTTGCGGCAGCGCTGCAGCTCTTCCTCATGCGGGAACGCCGAGCGCCTCGGCCAGTGCCGAGCGCAACGCCTGCGGCTCGATGGGCTTGCGCAGCAAGGCGCGAACGCTAGACCGCTTGAGCTCGCCGGCATCGATGCCCTCGCCGAAGCCGCTGTAGAGAAGGACCGGCAGCTCGGGCCGGAGCGCGGCGACGCGCTCCGCGAGCTCGATGCCGGTGCGGCCGGGCATCGTCTGGTCGGTGAGGACGACGTCGAAGCGCGAGCCCGCGCCGGCCAGGCAATCCTCGGCCTCGAGCGGATCGCTGCAATGGGTGACGTCGAAGCCCCAGCCGGCGAGCAGCTCGGCCATGAACGCGGCGACCATCGCTTCGTCCTCGACCAGCAGGATGCGGCCGGCGAGCGCCGCCGGGCCCGGAGCGTGCGGGTGCTCGACCGGCGACAGCGGTGCGGTCGTCGCCGGCGGCAGCAGGACGCGAAAGCGCGTGCCGTGCGGCTCGACCGCATCGATCAGCACATGGCCGCCGTGGTCGTGAACGATGCCGTGGACCATCGCCAGGCCCATCCCCGAGCCGCGGCCGACCGGCTTGGTCGTGAAGAACGGCTCGAACATGCGCTCGCGGACCGCGTCGCTGACGCCGATGCCGGTGTCCGCGACCGACAGCACGACCCAGGCGCCGCGCAGTGGCGCGCGGCACGACGCGCAGACCGCGTCGAGCGTCTCGCTGCCGAGGCCGATCCGGATCGCTCCCGCGCCGGAGATCGCGTCGCGAGCGTTGATGCAGAGGTTGAAGAGCACCTGCTCGATCTGCACCGAGTCGCCGACGACGGCCGGTGCGCTGCGGTCGAGCGCGGTGTGCAGCTCGACCGAGCTCGGCAGCGTCGAGCGCAGCAGCTGTGCCGACTGGCGCAGCTCGGCGGCGAGCGCGAGCGGGCGGCGCTCGCTGCGCTGGCGCCGCGCGAACGCGAGCATCTGCGAGATCAGGTCGCGCGCGCGCTGCGCCGCGAGGTGCGCTTGGCCGAGCTGGCGGACGAGATCGGCGGCGCCGATCCGCTCGGCGCGCTCGCTGGCAAGGACGATGTAGCCGGTGACGCTGGTCAGGATGTTGTTGAAGTCGTGCGCGATGCCGCCGGTGAGCTGGCCGATCGCCTCCATCTTCTGCGCCTGGCGCAGCTGGCCCTCGAGCTCGCTGCGCTGGATCTCCGCCTGCCTGCGCGCGGTGATGTCGCGCAGGTGGCCGACGTAGATGTTGCCTTCGGACGCGGCGGCGACGCTGATCGCGAGCTCGATCGGGAACTCGCTGCCGTCGGCGCGCAGCGCCGTCGTCTCGACCAGGCGGCCGACGAACGGGCCCTCGCCCGTGTGGGCGAACTTGCGCAGCCCTTCGCTGTGCCCCGAGCGCAGGTGCGCCGGGATGATGACGTCCGAGAGCAGGCGGCCGAGCACCGCCGAGCGGGCATGGCCGAAGCAACGCTCGGCGGCGGCGTTGAACTCGACGATCCGGCCGTCGCCGTCCATGCCGACGATGCAGTCGAACGCGGCCTCGACGGTCGCGCGCAGGCGCGCCTCGCTGCGCTGCAGCTCGCGCTCGCGCTGGCGCCGCTCGGTGATGTCGCGAACGACCGAGAGCACGTGCGGCTCGCCGCGGTAGCGGACCGGGATGACGCGCAGGTCGGCCTCGAAAGTGCTGCCGTCCGGACGCAACGCGATCGTCTCGATCCGCGACTCCTCGCCGCGCAACGCGCGCTCGACGCGCTCGCGGCGCTCGGCGACGTAGCCGGTCGGAAACGTCTCCGGGTAGCCGCCGCGCGCCGCGAGCTGCTCGCGCGTGAAGCCGTACAGCTGCAGGAACGCCGGGTTGACGTCGACGATGTCGAGCTTGGCATCACGCAGGACGAAGGCGTCGGAGGAGGCCTCGAAGATGGCCCGGTATTGCTCCTCGCGCAGCCTGAGCGCCTCCTCGGCGTTCTTCTTTTCCGTGATGTCGCGGCTCATCGAGAGGATGCGCGGGACGCCGCCGATCGAGACCGACTTCAGGCGGACCTCGAACCAGGCGATCGAACCGTCGGCCTTGCGCCCGCGCCACTCGTACGGCGGGCAGTGGCCTTCGCGCGCGAGCTGGAGGTGGCGGCGCGCGTCGGCTTCGGTGTAGGGCTCGCGGCGCGAGCAGAAGACCGAGAGCGGCGCGCCGAGGACGTCCTCGCGGAGAAAGCCCGACGTCGCGCACGCCTTCGGGTTCATGTCGACGAGCGCGCCGGTGTGCCAGTCGTGGACGACGAGCCCGTCCTCGATCGACTCGAAGATCGTCCGGTAGCTCTCCTCGGACTTGCGCACGGTCTCGTCGGCGCGCAGCCGCTCGATCTCGGCCGCGGCGCGGACGGCGAAGACCTGCATCACCGATTCGAGCCGGTCGAGGCGGCGCAGCGGCACCCGCGAGGCGATCGCGACCAGACCGAGCGTCTGCCCGGCGAGGTCGTTGAGCGGATAGCCGGCGTAGGCCACGACGCCCGTCTGCAGCATCGGTTCGCCGGGGAAGCAGTCGGCAAGCCGGTCCGGATAGACGCGGAATCCTTCGCTCAGCACGCCCGCGCACGGGGTGTTCTCGAGGGCGTACGAGCCGTATTCGACCGGTCCACCGTCGAGCTGCATCGCCAGCACGTCCATCGTCTCGGCGTCGGCCGCCGCGGGGCGGGCGATGAACGCGACGTCGACGTGCAGGATCTCCGCCAGCGAGCGGGCCAGGTCGGCGAAGACGGTCGCGCCGCCGACGCTCGACACCGCGAGCGCCGCGGTCTTCAGCACGCCCTCGGTCGTCGTCCGCTCGAGCTCGGCGGTGATCCGGCTGCCGATGATCTTGAGCACGGCCTCGGCGAGCGCGACGTCGGCGAGCGGCTCGCGGTCCATCGTCGCGAGCAGGCCGAGCCGCTCGCCATGGCTGTCGCACAGCGGATAGGCCGCGTACGAGTCCATCCCCTTGGCGGCGAACAGGCTGCTGGCACGGTAGTCGTGCATCAGCCCACGGGCGACGTGGCGAAACTCGCTGCCGACGACCTGCTCGCACGGCGTTCCCGCGAGCGCGTACTCGAACGGGGTCAGCAGCCTGCCGTCGAGCAGCGCCGTCACCGTCCGCACGCGCGTCCGCGTCTCGTCGGTGAACACCGCGATCAGACCGGCGGACGCTCCGAGGCTGTCGGCCATCTCGCGGACGAGCTCGGCGAACAGCGCCGGGCTCGACGGACGCGCCGCGGCGAGAGCCACCCGGTGCAGCGTCCGGGCGTGGGGATCCCAGCTTGCCGGTCCGTCGACGGGAGTCGCCATGGCGGCAGTGTAGGGACGCCGGCGCAGCGCAAGGCGTGCTTTGCCGGACTGAAGCGGCGCCGATACACGCCGGTTACGTGACCCGGCGTGCGTTTGTTGCCCCCCTCGAGCACGGGGGACGCCGACCTGCGGTCCCCACGCGCGCTTGCGCAAGGACTATCGTGCCGGGAGCGAGGAAAACGACATGTCCAGAATCGAAGCAGCGCGAGAAGCGGTGTTGCAGTGGAGCCGGGCGGTGCTGGCGCTGCGCGGGCGGTCGCTCGAAGGCCCGTCGCCCGCGGGGATGCCGTCGGCCGAAGAGATCGACACGATCTTCGGCGAGACGGGCCTGGTCATGACGCCGGCGCAGACCGCGGGCTTTTTCGCGCGCAGCTCGTCCTGGCGCTGCACCGGCTGCGGCAAGGTGCACGTGTTCGCCCACGTCGTTCCGGTCGCAGCAGCGTCGCCGTGCGTCTGCGCGAGCATCGAGTTCGAGCCTCGCCTCGAGGCCGACTTCTCGTGGGGAACCAGCCACCGCTCGATGCAGCTGATGACCTGAGTCTTCGCTGCCGCGCCCGGGCGTGCGGCTTGCCGTTGCCGGCCGATGAGGCTGGTGTTGCGCGTCTTCGCGATCGTTCATGCCGGTTTCGCCGCGGCGTTCGCCGCGCTCAGCCTGCTCCTCTTGATCATCGCCGTGCGCACGTCGTGGACGGCGGTCGCCGGCGGATCTCTCGACGCCTCGGCCGGGGTCGCGCTGATCGAGGCGATGGGCCTGCTCGCGGTCGCGGTGGTCGCCCTCCAGGTGGCGCAGACGATCGCCGAGGAGGAGGTCGTCCGCGAAGCGCACGTGAGCGCGCCGACGCGGGTGCGGCGCTTCCTCTCGCGCTTCATCGTCGTCGTCGCGATCGCCCTGGCGATCGAGGGGCTCGTTGCGACGATGAAGGCGCTGCACGAAGACATGACCCAGCTTCCGCATGCGGCGAGCGCGGTCGTCGCGGTGGCGGCGCTGATCGCCGCCTGGGGAATCTTCGTGCGCCTGAACCGGTTTGCCGAGGACATCGAGCCCGAGGCGATGGAGCAGGCCAAGGCCGAAGACCGCAAGCTCGACTGAGCGTGCCCGCCTAGCGGCCGTTCGCGGCCGGCTTGGCGACCTCCGCTTCGGGCAGGGTCGGGTAGAAGTCGCTCGCCGCGGGCGTTGTGGCCTGCGGTTTTTCGGGCATCTTCGAGCGCGCCTCGAAGACGATCAGCAGCTCGGCCTCGCGGCGCGCGGCCTGCGCGTCGCGCACTGCGGCCCAGCGACTGTGCAACCACCAGCCGGCGGTCCCGACCAGCAACAGGAAGAGCACGGTGAAGCCCATCGGTGTCCTCGTTCGAGCAGTCGAAATTCTGCGCAGCGCGCGAAGCGGCGGAACGCCGGCTGTCGGCCGGAACTCACCCTTCGAGCAAGAGGGTCGGGCGTCGGACGCCGGAATCCGCGGCTGCCAACATCGCTCGCAGGGGCGCCTTGAAAGCCGATCCGGGCAGCCCATTTGCCAGCCTGAAACCGCGCACCACGTCGCGCGGCGTCACCGGAGGACTGCCATGAAGAAGTGGATCCTGAGCCTGGTCCTGGCCAGCCTGGCGGCCATCGCCTGGGCCCTGCCGAGCGTGCAGGACGTCGAAGCCGAGGTCCGGCAGGGCCGCTATGCGCAGGCCGAATCGATGATGCGCGAGGTCGTCACGGCCAAGCAGGGCAGCGCCAAGGCGCACTACATCTATGCCGAGATCCTGGCGCACAACGGCAAGACCGCGCTCGCCGCCGAGGAGGCGCAGAAGGCGCGCCTGCTCGACCCTGACCTGAAGTTCGCTTCCGACCCCGAGAAGTTCCGCTCGTTCGAGGCCGCGCTGCAGCCGCAGCGATCGGCGGCGCGCACGGGACAAGGCGCGGCGCGCGCGCAAGCGCCGGCACCGGCGCAGGACGCGACCGCTTCTTCGGGCATCCCGGGCTGGGTCTGGCTCGCGGGCATCGCGGTGCTCGGCCTCATGCTCTGGCGTGGCTTCTCGCGCAGCCGGAGGTCGGCAGCGGCCGCGGCGGGGATGGCGGGCAGCGGCTACGCCGCGCCAGGCGGATACGGCCCCGGACAAGTCGGTCCGCAAGGCGCTCCGTACGGCGGCTATCCGCCCCAAGGCTATCCGCCGCAACGCAGCGGCATGCTCGGCACCGGTCTGGCGGCTGCGGGCGGCGTCGCCGCCGGGATGCTGGCCGGCGAGATGCTCCGCAACCGCTCGCAGAACAATCTCGACCAGGACACGTCGGCGCAGCCCGGCGCCTTCGATTCGCCCGATGCGGGCGCGCTCGAGAACCGGCCGATCGACTTCGGCAGCGGCGGCGATTGGGACTCGGGAGCGAGCGACGTCGGCGGCGGCGGCGACGGCGGCGGCTGGGACTGATCCCGCTCGGCCGGCGGCGCCCGACGCGCCTTGCAGCGCTCAGTCGGCCGGCGCCGAGCGCGCCGGCTGCAGCATGCCGCGCTGCTCGATGAACGCGACGACCTCGGCGAGGCCGTCGCGCGTCTTCAGGTTGGTCATGACGAACGGCTTCGTGCCGCGCATGCGCAGCGTGTCGGCGCGCATGACGTCGAGGCTGGCGCCGACGTGCGGCGCGAGGTCGATCTTGTTGATGACGAACAGATCGCTCTTCGTGATGCCGGGACCGCCCTTTCTCGGGATCTTCTCGCCGGCCGCGACGTCGATGACGTAGATCGTCAGGTCGGACAGCTCGGGGCTGAACGTCGCCGCGAGGTTGTCGCCGCCGCTCTCGACGAACACGATGTCGGCGTCGGGGAACTTCGCCAGCATGCGGTCGATCGCCTCGAGGTTGATCGACGCGTCCTCGCGAATCGCGGTGTGCGGGCAGCCGCCGGTCTCGACGCCCATGATGCGTTCGGCGTCGAGGGCGCCGGCCACGGTGAGCAGGCGCTGGTCTTCCTTGGTGTAGATGTCGTTCGTGACGACGACCAGGTCGTAGCGCTCGCGCATCGTCTTGCAGAGCATCTCGACCAGCGTCGTCTTTCCCGAGCCGACCGGACCGCCGATGCCGACGCGCAGCGGCGGCAGGGTGCGGGTGCGGCGGGCGATGTCGTGCAACGGGCTCATGGCGGTGGTGACGAAGCGATCGCGAGACGCGATCACGAACGGAACAGCCGCGAGTACTGCTCCTCGTGCTGCGCCGACAGGATCGCGAGCATCGGCGCGAACGCCTGCAGCTGGCTGGCCGGCATTCGCAGGGCGCGATCGACGGCGTCGGGGATCGCGGCGGCGAGCGCGGCGAGGATCCGCTGCGCCGCCGCCTGGCCGAGCGGCACCGCCTTCAGCGCCGCCTGCGTCGCGTTCTCGGCCCAGCCGGCGGCGAAGCTCGTCAGCACGGCGCGCGGCGTCGCGCCGCTGTCGGCGGCGGCGAGCGCGAACGCGACCGGCCACGTCGGCGCCGGGGCGAGCGCGTCGAGCACGGCGATCCGCGCGTCGCCGGCGTCGCGCTGGCGGAGCCAGATCGCGAGCGATCGGCCCATCTGCTCGGCCTGCCGTCGCAGCTCGCTCGACTCGCGCGTCGTCGCGAACCACGCGTTCCAGGCGACGACGGCGTCGCGATCGCCGCGCCGCCAGGCGGCGAGCGCCCGCGCTGCGACCGGCAGCTCGCTGCGGCCGATGCCGAGATCGAGCTGGTCGAGGAGCCATGCGCCGGCGGTCACTTCGTCGCGCACCAGCAAGGCGTCGACGGCGGACTCGACGCCTTCGGAGTAGCTGAAGCCGCCCACCGGCAGGCTGGGCGACGCCAGACGGATGAGCTGGAGCAGCGCGGCCATCGGCAGCGGTGCCTCGGCCTCGCCAGGCTTTCTCGCGCGGAAGCGCCGCGGCCGGGCTTCGGCGCGCAGCCGTCGGCGATCCGGCCGCGGTGCGGCGGTCATTGCTCTTTCGCGCCGTGGTCGTGACCGTCGCAGTCGCCGCGGTCGTGGCGATGGTCGGGACCGTCGCCGTGATCGCGACCGTGGTGATGTCCCGACGATGCATCGTAGGCGCCGGCTTCGGGCTCGAAAGGACTCCTCGTCTCGGCGACGTCGAGCCCCATGCGCACGAGCATCTCGGCGAGCACGTGGTCGGGCTCGAGGACGAGGCGGTCGCCCCGCACCTCGAGCGGCACGTGCCGATTGCCGAGATGGTAGGCGGCCCGCAGCAGATCGAGCCCGCGGTCGCGCGACGCCGCGCGCGCGGTGACGACGATGACCGGCTGTGCGAGCGCCTCGACGACGATGAGCCCTCCGTCCTCGGCGACCAGCACGTCGCCGCCGCGGACAGTCGCGCCGCGCGGCAGGAACACGCCGATCCGTCGTCCACTCGCGTCGACCGCCTCGAAGCGGCTCTTCTGCCGCGTGTCCCAGTCGAGCGCGAGCACAGCGGCGCGGCGCAGCAACGCCTGCGCGAGGCCGCGGCCGCCGGCGATCAGCTTGCTGGCATGCATTCGCGCCATCACAGCATCGGCCAGACACCGATGAAGAAGACATAGAGCAGCACCGCCGAGACGACCGTGGCGATCAGCGTTCGCTTCATCGACGTCCGGCCCAGGGTCAGGCCGAAGATGCCGAACACGAGGCCGAGGATCCAGATGGGCGAGAGGTACATCAGCCCGGTTTCCGAGATCTCGTCGAAGACGACGAAGTACGACACCACCGTCTGCAACGTGCCATAGATCAGGCTCACGAGGTAGAAGCCGCGCAGCTGATTCTGCTGCAGCTTTGTCGCGCGCTGTCGGCTGGCGAGGACGTAGGCGACCTGCAACGGATGGATCGGCGGATCGCGCACGGTCGAGCTTGCGAGCTCCTTCTCCGCTTCGACGAGATCGGTGCCGGCGAGCAGGTAGCTCTCGTCCTTGTTCCTGTGTTCCCACTCCCGCGCGCGCACGAGCAGGCGCGAGTGGACCTTCGCCCACGCCAGGTCGGTGTCGAGCGTCGTCAGCAGCGTCGCGAAGCTGGCCGGGAAGCTGTCGCGAGCGCGAAAGAACAGCCAGTTGAGTCGTGCCAGGCTGTCCGGAACCTCGGCCTGAGCGACGTCGCGGGCCACGACCGGGACGATGCGCTTGCTGTACGTCGCAGCGTGATCGCACTCGTGGCGGCAGGTCTGCGACGCCAGCGAATCCGGCGTCAGGACGAACACGAAGGTGTCGGCGGCCTCGATCGCCTGCTCGATCTCGCGCAACCATTCGGCCGAGGGCGGAATGTCTTCCCAGTCGACCCAGACGTCGCGACCGCTCCTGGCGAGCTCGTCATGGAGCCTTCGTACGAACGGCTCGTCCTTGCGCGAGTAGGAGACGAAGACGTCGGCCACTTCCCTAGAACAGGAAGTAGCGCTGCGCGAGCGGCAGCACCGACGCCGGCTCGCAGGTCAGCAGGACGCCGTCGGCGCGCACCTCGTAGGTCTGCGCATCGACGTCGATCCTCGGCGTCGCGCCGTTCAGCACCATGTCGGCCTTGCCCACGGTGCGCGTGCCGCGCACCGCGCTCAACGGGCGACGCAGGCCGAGCCTGTCGGCGATGCCGCCGTCGAGCGACGCCTGCGAGACGAAATTGACGCACGAGAGCGCGAGCGCCGGGCCGTAGGCGCCGAACATCGGCCGCGAGTGCACGGGCTGCGGCGTCGGGATCGACGCGCTCGGGTCGCCCATCGCCGCCATCGCGATCATTCCGCCCTTGATCACGAGGGAAGGCTTGACGCCGAAGAAACTCGGCTTCCAGAGGACGAGGTCGGCGAGCTTGCCGGGCGCGATCGAGCCGACCTCGTGCGCGATCCCCTGCGCGATCGCCGGGTTGATCGTGTACTTGGCGACGTAGCGGCGAACGCGGAAGTTGTCGTTGCGCGACTCGCGCGCGCAGGGTGCGACGCGCGCATCGCGCTCGGGCGCCAGCCAGCCTCGCTGCGACTTCATCTTGTCGGCGGCCTGCCAGGTGCGCACGATCACCTCGGCGACGCGGCCCATCGCCTGGCTGTCGCTCGACATCATCGAGAACACGCCGAGGTCGTGCAGCACGTCCTCGGCGGCGATCGTCTCCTTGCGGATCCGGCTCTCGGCGAACGCGAGGTCCTCGGCGATCGACGGGTCGAGGTGGTGGCAGACCATCAGCATGTCGAGATGCTCGTCGACCGTGTTGACCGTGTACGGCATGGTCGGATTGGTCGACGACGGCAGCACGTTGGCGAGGCCGGCGAGCTTGATGATGTCGGGCGCGTGGCCGCCGCCGGCGCCCTCGGTGTGGAAGGTCGCGATCGAGCGACCCTTGAACGCCGCCGCGGTGTCCTCGACGAAGCCCGATTCGTTGAGCGTGTCGGTGTGGATCGTCACCTGCACGTCGTGGCGCTCGGCGACCGCGAGGCAGTTGTCGATCGCCGCCGGCGTCGTCCCCCAGTCCTCGTGCAGCTTCAGGCCGCACGCGCCCGCCTCGACCTGCTCGTCGAGCGCGGCGGGCAGGCTCGCGTTGCCCTTGCCCATGAAGCCGAGGTTCATCGGCAACGCCTCGGCCGCCCTCAGCATCGAGGCGATGTGCCACGGGCCCGGCGTGCAGGTCGTCGCGAACGTTCCCGTCGCCGGGCCGGTGCCGCCGCCGAGCATCGTCGTCACGCCGCTGGCGAGCGCCGCCTCGACTTGCTGCGGGCAGATGAAATGGATGTGCGAATCGACGCCGCCGGCGGTCAGGATCATCCCTTCGCCGGCGATGATCTCGGTGCCCGGCCCGATGACGACGTCGACGCCCGGCTGCACATCGGGGTTGCCGGCCTTGCCGAGCGCGGCGATGCGCCCCGACTTGATCGCGACGTCGGCCTTGACGATGCCCCAGTGGTCGACGACGAGCGCGTTCGTGATCACGGTGTCGGCGACCTCGGCCGAGACGCGCTGGCTCTGGCCCATGCCGTCGCGGATGGTCTTGCCGCCGCCGAACTTCACTTCCTCGCCGTAGCCGCCGGCGCGCAGCGTGTAGTCGTCCTCGACCTCGACGACGAGGCCGGTGTCGGCGAGGCGCAAGCGGTCGCCGACCGTCGGCCCGTACATCTCGGCATAGGCGCGGCGCGAGATCGTCGCCATCACAGGCTGCCCTGGACCAGGCCGCGAAAGCCGTACGCCTTGCGCCCGCCGCCGAGCTCGACGAGCTCGACCGTGCGCTGCTGCCCGGGCTCGAAGCGGACCGCGGTCCCCGACGCGATGTGCAAGCGCATGCCGTGCGCCGCTGCCCGGTCGAAGCGCAGCGCCGCGTTGGTCTCGGCGAAGTGGTAGTGCGAGCCGACCTGGATCGGCCGATCGCCGGTGTTCTGCACCGTCAGCGTCGCGGTCCGGCGCCCGGCGTTGAGGACGTGGTCGCCAGTGGCGGCGAGC
>Ga0307409_100000226_pt1:17500-22640 | contig 22640 bp, 13 predicted proteins | sample 322Ometagenome_2_FD_203888 | JGI IMG/M metagenome (GOLD analysis project Ga0307409, IMG submission 203888) | Maize rhizosphere microbial communities from greenhouse at UC Davis, California, United States - 322HYB-O-2 | ecosystem: Host-associated > Plants > Roots > Rhizosphere >... | reverse complement strand
TAAAGGTATCATCCATATCTATAGCGCAGAATGTATCTGTGACAGAGTCATAGCAAAGGTTTCCTGCATGACGATCAGAATTACCGATAATAATATCAAGAGCTACAATCAGTGCCAATTGAGGATGCCATGTCATCTGGGTAATGATCTCTCGAGTTAATCCTGTTTCTGCAAATGTCTTTGCAAGCGCCCATTGCTGTTTTAATTGTAGACTAGAATAGATACTATTTTTTTGTTTACGAATAGTATCACCAAGAGCAATAGTATGAATTGTAGCTGGCCAAGAACGAACGACCTTACCCGGTATATATATATTAAGAGGAACAATAGATACTTCATGTGCTATATGAAGTATTTTTGCGATATAGGCTGCAAGGGCATCCTTAACAACTGATATCTGTTTTTTTTCCTCTTTTTTTTGTTTAACAATAAATTTTTTCCCTTTAATTTTGATATAGCTAATATAAGAATTTTTTGTTTCTATCTTATATAAAAATTCTATATCTTTAGCGGGCGTTAAGTAGATAGAATCACATACATTAAGACTATTTATAGATATACATATGATGAGAAACCATACTCTTACATAGCACATGCTCTCCCCTTCTTACTATTTCTATCGATTTGATATAGCAGCATGGTAAAATTTTACTGTAATAATTCTAAAAAGATTTTTTCTAATGCATTATTTACATGCTTATTATCAAACTTTTTAATAACAGTATTTCGTGCTATATATTCTATAGGAAGCCATTCAGTTGGGTTTTGCATAAGTAGATTAACGGCTCTGACAATAGATTGACTACTTCGCTCTTCTACTAGATAGCCAGAAATTCTATCTTGTATGACCTCAGAATTTCCTGAATGATTAGTTGCTATTACAATAATTCCCAGCGCCATCGCTTCTTTAATAACATTTGGTATACCTTCCTCATCGCCATTGCGCGCCACAATACTAGGAGCAAGAAGTATGTGCGTATCGTCGAGACATTTAATATACTCATCATGAGAATACCATCCATGAATTGTTACTTTTTGATCAATACCTAAAGAGCGGATAAGTCTTATACATTTCCTTTTTAAAGCACCTTCTCCAATAATTTTATAACGAATAAAGGGATATCTTTTTATTAATTGAGCTATTGCCTTAATGCCATATATAAATCCTTTTTTTTCAACAAACCGACCTACACTCACGATTGTAAGCGGTTTTCCTTTCTGAGGGTATTCACGCTCCTTAAAATAAAATCTAGAGCTATCAATTCCCGAATAATGAACTTTAATCTTTTCTACAGGACACCCATACTTTTCAAGTTTGACTTTAAAGGCTTTACAGACCGGTAAGAATAGATCGCAATCTTTAAAAAGATGATCATATGCATGCGGATTTTTTTTTAATAATCCAGTCATATCATAACCACGAAGACGTATAACTACTTTGCCTTTATAATTATGCGTTTTTTTTATATTAAATGCTTTATGGCCAAGCTGAAATACAATAATATCATACAAGTTTATATTATCTGGTAATTTTCCAAAAAATGTTTTAGATAAAAGATTATACGTAATAACCTCTTCTTGAACTTTGGCGGTATCTCCTTTTTTAGGTGCATAAATATGGACGTTATGTCCTAAATCAATGAGCCCAATTATTTCATATAACATACAATTGTCATGAATTTTTGGAAAAGAAGGAACTATTATTAAAATATTCATACATCTTTTATCTTCAGAATAGATGGCTACCGGGAGCGTTATAAGCATGCATAATAGTGTAATAATATACTTCATAATTATTCCTTAAATAGTAATTTTTCATTATTAGAAATAAGAATGGACAAAAGATAGATAAGCTTTTTTATATGTACATACGATTGTTTTATAGCACGTATATATCCATTAAGAATAACCGATATCATCTTAGATTTTGGTGCTTTAATATCAGTAATACCTGAGACTTCGTAATATTTATTAAATATTTCCATAAGAACTTTGGGAGGGAATTTTTTTACTAATTTTTTAAGTATAGTTCGATAGTGTTGTAAGGCATATAATTCTTGAACAGTAAAAATTTTATTATTTTCTATCATAGCAGCAACATTTTCACATGCAACCAATGAAACTAGTTTACGATCACTTAAAATATCAAACATTAGAGCCATATCAATTGAATAAAAAGAGTCACCTTCAGGATCATATAAAATATTAGCTTTATTTCGATCTTTATTTCCTAAAAAAGTGTCCAAGGCAGTTATAAGTACCAGGTCAGGATGCTGTGACATCCAATAAATAGTCTGCTCGGTAAAACCCCTCTGGTCATCGGCTATATCTAGTTCAGTTGACTGTTTGATGTTAAGTTTTGCATAGAGTCCCTTAGGATTAGATCGTATTGTATATCCAGGAACAAGAGTATGTAATGTTGCAACTCGTTTTGTGATAAATTTTCCAGGAAATGGAACATTCGTAGGAATAATACACACTTTATGAGATGGAATTGCAGTAAAATATGCTATATATGCGCATACTGCTTCTGAAACCGCTCTAAATTGTTTGCTCATACTATCAGCTTTTTCTTGTTTAACAACAAAATGGTTTTCTTCATCATCTTGAATAAAAATAATATATGAACTTTTTTGAGTCTCTAAAAACTTATATACTGTAATTCTATTGTGATCATATTCAGGGTTTATCAAGTCAAAATAATTCATTAATGATTTATAGTGTTGTTCAAGATGTTCATAGGTAAGCACTTCTGTTTTTCTACCAGATATCCTAGAAGTACTCAATATTCCTATAGTAATAATAACAAATACAACGTATCGCATTATTATTTTCCCATCTTATATTTTATATATGACATACTACGATGTTGTTTTCAGGACTGTTACATTTTTTTTTACATGTGATTGCAAGGTACTCATTTTTATACCAATCATACATATGTTGTAACCCGGCATGAATTGATACAAGCGGTTGATAATCTAAAAGATCTTTTGCTTTAGATATATTTGCATGAGTAATCGGAACGTCACTCATATATTCGGGACCATAATGTATGCACGCTTTTTTGCCTACAATATTCTCCATAGTAGCGATAAAATCTGATAAGATGATAGGCTCTCCACGTCCTAAATTAAGAATCTGATACCCTAATGGTCTGTCAATTGCTTTAACAATACCATTCACAATATCTCTAACATACGTAAAGTCTCTAATAGCTGATCCATCTCCATGAATAGTAATTATTTTGTTATGATGTAAAGCATCCATAAAGATAAAAGGTGCCATATCTATTCTGGCACGAGGACCATACACGGTAAAAAACCGTAAATTGGTAATCGACATATCATAGAGACGATGATATACATATCCTAATAATTCACCAAAACGTTTTGTTACGCCATAGATACTTGTCTGATACTCAATAGCATCATCCTCAGAAAATAGCCCATGTTCTCGTACCCCATAAACGCTACTACTCGAAGCACATACGATATGGTTAACTCTAAACATACGCGCCATTTCAAAGATAGTAATAATCCCATTATTATTTGTTCTTGAGTACTCATAAGGATCATCTATACTAGCTCTTACACCAGCCCGAGCAGCTAAATGACAGATAACGTCTAGTTTCTCTACTTCAAAGATCTGCTTAACTGCTTCTATGTCACATATGTCAACTTCATATATTTTGAGTGCATTTTTATCACCATTAGCTAATTCTACTCGAGAAAGATTATATCTTTTTAGTGAGGTATCATATGCGTCATTTAAATTATCGAGTATAACAACAGCATCCCCTCTTTCCAATAAAAATTCAGCTACATGACTGCCAATAAACCCTGCACCCCCAGTTAAAAGAATTTTTTTTGCTGAAATAAAAGAGACTGATTTGATACAAAAAAAAACGATCAATAGAAAATATACTCTATTCATAGATTATCCCCCCCCACCTATTATTACTCAAACAGTATTTAGGTATCTAGAGGATAAAAAATAGAAATAGCACAAGTCAAGGCACAGAAAAAATAATTATAAAAGAATAGTATTATAATAGAATCAGTATAAAAACAAAAATTCCTCCACAACTTTTGAATCGTTGTAGAGGAATTTATATTTAATCTGGCACTACTTACATTCCCAGGTCGTCACCAACCAAGTATTCTCAGCGCTGTGGACTTAACTGCCGTATTCGGAATGGGAACGGGTGTTTCCCCACAGCTATACGCACCAGAAATTTTTCAAAAATTGTATACGATCTTTGAATTATATGTATTAATGAATGTCAATAGAGTAAGCAACCTTAATTTTTTATAATTGCGGTTAAAACATTCGGTCTATTAGTACTGGTTAGCTCAACACATTACTATGCTTACACACCCAGCCTATCTACCTCGTAGTCTTCAAGGGACCTTATTAATATACTTTGTCAATTAAACAGATCAGCCGAAGCTTCTCTATTTAAAATATTAAGCATGGGGTATCTAATCTTGGAGCGAGCTTCCCACTTAGATGCTTTCAGCGGTTATCTCTAATAAACTTGGCTACCCAGCTTGCTCTTGGAGAACAACTGGAACACTAGAGGTTTACCCATCCCGGTCCTTGCGTACTAGGAACAGCCCTCCTCAAATACCCTACGCCCACAGAGGATAAGGACCGAACTGTCTTACGACGTTCTGAACCCAGCTCGCGTACCACTTTAATAGGCGAACAGCCTAACCCTTGGGACCTTCTTCAGCCCCAGGATGTGATGAGCCGACATCGAGGTGCCAAACCTCCTCGTCGATGTGGACTCTTAGAGGAGATCAGCCTGTTATCCCCGGCGTACCTTTTATCCGTTTAGCAATGGCCCTTCCATACAGAACCACTGGATCACTAAATCCTGCTTTCGCACCTGCTCGACCTGTATGTCTCGCAGTCAAGCTCCCTTATGCTTTTGCGCTCTAAAGATGATTTCTATACATCTTGAGGGAACCTTTGAACGCCTCCGTTACTTTTTGGGAGGCGACCACCCCAGTCAAACTGCCCATCAGACACTGTCCTCTGTCCGGATTACGGAACAAAGTTAGATCTTTAAGCGTATAAGGGCGGTATTTCAAGGATGACTCCACTACAACTAGCGTCGTAGCTTCATAGTCTC
>Ga0307409_100000226_pt1:0-12500 | contig 22640 bp, 13 predicted proteins | sample 322Ometagenome_2_FD_203888 | JGI IMG/M metagenome (GOLD analysis project Ga0307409, IMG submission 203888) | Maize rhizosphere microbial communities from greenhouse at UC Davis, California, United States - 322HYB-O-2 | ecosystem: Host-associated > Plants > Roots > Rhizosphere > Soil... | reverse complement strand
GAAAAATCCCCTGCAGACTGAGATATCAAAACGGTTACAATATATAAGAGGACTACGAGACACCTATACAACAATTGTCAAAACACACACCGACCTTAAAGAGCTCCTTACTCTTTTTACCGATAATGAAAACGAATTACAGGCCTTAAAACCTGAATTCATTGATTTAGAGAAAAAGATAACAACATTTAAAATAAATCTCCTTCTACATGACCCCCAAGACTCTTCAGCATGCTTTCTTCATATACATGCAGGCGCGGGCGGAACCGAGTCACAAGATTGGGCTAACATGCTACTTCGTATGTATACTCGATTTTGCGAACGCAATAATTTATCTATGAATATCATCGACTATCAATCAGGAGAAGAAGCGGGCATTAAATCGGCAACATTATTTATACGGGGAAAAAATCCATATGGCTTGTTAAAAAGCGAACATGGAATTCACCGACTCGTAAGAATCTCTCCTTTTGACACAAACAAACGTCGCCACACCTCGTTTGTAAGCGTACTCATCACACCAGAAATACCTGAAATTGAAGTGACTATAGACCCAAACGATCTACGAATTGATACTTATAGAGCAAGCGGAGCAGGTGGGCAACATGTTAATAAGACAGATTCTGCAGTAAGAATAACACATGTGCCTACTAATATTGTTGTACAATGCCAGAATGAACGCTCACAACAGCAGAACAAAGCTTTTGCTATGAAAATGTTGCACGCAAAGCTTGCCCAAAAAATGAAAGAAGAACAAGACGCTAAGACAAGCGCCGCTATTGAAAAGAGAAAAATTGAATGGGGATCACAAATAAGATCCTATGTATTACATCCCTATAAGATGGTAAAAGACCATAGAACTGACTATGAGTCTCCACAACCAGATAAAGTTCTTGATGGTGAATTAATAGAATTTATAGAAGCATTCCTTGTATGGAAAAGTACACAATAATATATTGTGTACTTTTTATAGGCAACTAGAAAGATTATACGTGTACATTATACATATACGAATGCACACGAAGCTTATAACACATCAGCACAATACATAATGATGCTATTATCCCTGAAATATAGCGCGGATTCTGATAGAGTTTTAACATAGATAGAATCCTTTCTATACGATTTATCTCTGTTGACCCTACTGGTGATACCTCCTTTTTCACTATGGCATCTTCATCATCTTCTTTTTTATTGGCCGGGCCGCCGTTCTCTTCTTCTAGAATATCACTAATTTCATTATCATCTTCTTCGTGAGTATCACTATCGGAGTTATTATCATCACTCTCCTCCATCCTTACCATAAAACAACTGGAAAGATCTCCCTTGATAACGAGATATCGTCCATGCCCAGGTATTTGTATATAGTATTGCGTACAATTATCGCATAGCCTTTGTTCCATACTACAACCCTCAATCAATCCCTCAGGTAATACTATGTCAATTACTACTGATATAGATTGGTTATCATTGACAGGATAAACCGTAATCTGATCGTTATCATAATTCAAAGAGCATGCAATGAAATCCTCACTAAGATCATCTTGTTTGCACGCACTATCGTCACGATCCTCTTTTTTTATAAAACAACTGGAAAGATCTCCCGCAGTGACTCGACATATTCCTTGCCCAGGTATTGTTATATACCATCGCATACAATTATCGACTGAAAATTGCTCTAATAAACAACCCGCAATAAAATCATTAGGCGCTGGCCCGTCAATTGTTATTATTATAGAGTTGCAATTATTGGGAGGAAAAAGATGAATCTGCCCGCGATCATAATCCAAGGAACATTCACTTGCTTCCTTCATACTCAAAGCATTATCATTATCTGAAAAAAACGATGCCCGAAATGCATAAAAACCGTTATTGTCAATTATACGCGTAATAGTGTATAGCTTATGATCAATTATTAAGAAATATTCGTAGTCATCTTCTTTTGGATCCCGATTTGCTATGCCGCCTAGTTTGTTTATTTTTAATAATGCATCATAGCTAGCCACATTAGTATTATTACCAATCAACTCTATCAGATCGTCTGCCTTGATCATCACGGAAACATTATTAGGTAAGGATAAACTATAATCAAATCCTTCTCCCCCCTGACATCTCTGATACTTTAAAGTACAGCTACATGCCCTTGTTATAGCTTTTCGAGTTAATGCTTCCTCTTCTCTTCTTTGACTTTCTATCTGCTTTTCTGCCTCTATTCTCTGCTTTTCTGCCTCTACTCTCTGCTTTTCTGCTTCTTGCTTTTCGTTCTCTTGACACAACTTTAAGTGATTATATTCTGTTACATCATAGTGAAAGTGATAATTTTTGTTATCATACAAAAGCTTCACATAAGATGCCTCATAAGTAGCTACCTTTTCAAATGTCATACGTGGTTTTTGAAGATTTTCCCTACATACTGATAGTAATGAATCATAACCTGCATAACTTAAAGAAAAAAATTTGTTTTTATCGTATATACTAATATATCTTTTGGTACTCTTATTATCCTCCTCTGGCACAAGACAAAACCACTTTTTACCCTTTTGTGTATCTTCAGAAAAAGCATAATCTTTTAGTGGTGTTGCTGTTTGTATAAGAGTCTTAAGATAATCTTTACCCCATTCCATATCTTTTCTATTAAGTATGCATTTAGGCAGAGTCGTAGAACTATCTGCGAACTCACATACAAACTCATTACTGCCTACATCCTCACCAAGTTTTTTCATTACCAGACATACCATAAATGGAGTTAGCGGTAACACATAATTTTTCCTACGGTAATTAAAAGATAGGCGCTTCTCATTATTATCATCTTCAATTGCTCCGCACAAAACACCTAACCCTCTGCCACTCACAATAGTAGACAATGTGTATTCTGAGCTGTGTAACAGTGCACTCGTTGATACTACTCCCCATATAAGTATCAATAGCATTACAATTTCTTTCCATATAAAAAATATATATTATTTCAATAGATTATTACGTAATTCATCTTGGTAGAAAATAGAGAGGCCGATAAAAACAATTATACCTGACACATAAAAATGCCAAGAAATATGCTCATTAAAGAATGCCCACCCATATAAGGCTGCAAATAAGGGCCCTAAAAAACTCGTAAATGACATAAACGTTGCAGAATAAGTCTTTAATAATGTTGCATACAGATTATGACATACAATATTTCCAATACATACCGTTGCAATTAACGCGCTCGAAAAAGCATATGGATCTGATATTGAAACAATGCCTTCCTGATAATAGGAAGTAGCTAACGAAAGAATACCCCCAGATGCCATTGCAATGCCATTAACAAACGTCGGTTGATAGTGATGATTACGCACAAGCTTTTGTATTAAAATCCAACTATAACTGTGGCATGAAACCGATAACATAAGACATACCTCATACCATGAAATATAAAAAACCTCTCTGAGCGTAGCCTCAGCAGGGCTTGAAGAGATAAAAATAGGAATCATACCCAGGACACCTATCATAAGACCTACCCATTGCTTATATGATAATTTTTCACCGAACAAAAGGTATGCATATAATGCTGATAAAAATGGCGCAAAGTTATAGAAAAAAGAAGTTTTCCATACCGGCAACACCTGCAATGCATAGAGCCTCAGACCATATGTCATATACATACCAAGTACAATAATCTGCGCAAATAGTATAAAATGCTGACCATGAATACGTCCACGCGTTGATGATACAGTAGCAGTATACGCTTGATACAAAAGCAACAAGACCCCTGAAGTAATCATACGAATACCAGAAACAAACATGGGTGAAGCAAAAGTCAAAAGATATTTGCTTAACGGAAATGAAGTTGCAAAACATGCCTGCAACAGAATAAGAAATGTCATATGTTTACCAATTTAAAAAAATTATTACTTCTGCAGTGCTATACAAAAAAATGTATACTCTCGACACACATCTATGATATGTACATGAGTATACAATATCTATCAATAAGGACTAATTCTATGCGTCATATTCAAAGATTAATTATACAGATCTTTATCACATTCGCAACAATACCTATAATAGGCATGGAATTGTATAATCTGAAAAAAACAAGTTCTCAACAACACAATCGCACTATTAGTCAAAGTTCACGTAACAAAAGAATTAATCCTACCTATACCATTTCCTGCTTTAATCCCGAGTCGTCTCTAAAGCGCAGGGATGTTCTTACTAAGTTTTTAGCAACACAACTTACTATTGCCCCTGATGACAAAAGTATTTTTGCATCTACAGATGGAAAAGTATATGAAATCCAACTCTATAAATATCCTTTTATAACAGAACCCACACTTCTTTTTCAGCATCCGTCAACACCATATCCTCCTATGCTGAGAATAAAAGAAGAACCCACTAAAAGTAGACTTATTGCTGCCATTGGAAATTATTGTGATAAGACAAAACATAAATGGCTTTCGCAGTTGCTCTTATATAAATGTAAAAAAGAATCATATCGCGTAATAGATTTTAAACACCCCCTACAGACACTAGAATTTTCTCCACACAATAATAAATTAGTTCTTGCTGGCTTCGAATCAATTATTCTCTTTGATACCGATAATTACTCAAAAAGTATATGTGCGCTCCATTCCTCAGTCACTGGCAATAGGCTTGTTGATTTAGCAATCTCCCCCGATGGTAATAAAATTATCGTTAACGGTAAATACGGAACCATGCAACTTATATTTATTGATCCTAAAACATATCAGCTGAGAACGGTAAAAAATATTCTCTGTCAACATGAGATACAAAAGTTATCATACCCAACGCTAGAAGCAGTATTTTTTATAACACATACTACCTCTAATATCATTAACCTCTATGATTATTTAGAAAAGGATGACACCACAACATTAAACAAACATCATACTTCTGATGCAGTAGTACAGACCACACAATTTTCTGCATCAAAAATATACAATCGCGTCTCTTTTGACCAGTGCTTGCAAGACTATCTATTCACTGCTCATTGGTCCAAAAAAAATATACCATCCTACAAACCTATTTTGGAGAATACTCACGTCATTAAAGCCTATTACCAAAAATACACTCACCTGAAGAATGAAAATAAAAATCACAAACGCAGAACCTATATATTATGCGCCCCACAATCTGACAAACCCTACGATATTATCTCTAAGTCTGGACAACTACAAGAAAAGCACGAATACATCTGCCATGTAGCCTTAAAATATCCTCTTGTGACAGCTCTTTTGAGCTCTGGAAAGATACATGTATGGAAAATAGGCCCAGATAAGATTACACCTACAAAGCAAGAACTCTCTACCAATAATACAACATGGAGAACCCAAAGCCTGCCATGCTCTATAGTAAAACAACCTGCCACAGATACAAAAAAGTCAACGTGTACAAAAACAACTTCTAAAAGCAAAAGGCGATCATTGGTTGTTACATCTCTCAATCACAGACTATACAAACAATTAGAGCAATCTGATTCTTTAGAATAATTTTGACAAAAAATATATTTTATGCTTTAACCAGACAACCGCAGTCTCTGATCCACGTGAATGAGTAGTATTATAGTAAAGCATTATAAATAAAAAGGTTAAATCTATGAAAATAACAGATATTCTATTACTCTACTGTGCACTGTTTATATCGATTACATTGCATACAACTGAACCCGCACACAACCCAATTCTTGTTGCTGTTATCATGGTAAAAAATGAGGAAGCTGTTATCGAAAAGACATTGCAACCGTTTGTTGATGGAGGAGTAACAGATTTTTTTGTGTTCGACACAGGTTCCACGGATAACACAATTGCGATTACACAAGAATTCTTTACAAAAAATGCTATCTCCCATGGATATATCGAAGAAGAACCTTTTATAGACTTTGCAACCTCACGCAATCATGCCTTGGAGCGCGCGCAAAAAAGGTTCCCTAATGCTGCTTTTATCATAATGTTTGATGCAGAGTGGTATATTAATGATGCTCATGCCCTCATAGAATTTTGTCATAAGTGCCTTATGGAACATGATGTATATGCAACCTATGATATTCGTATTCTTAATAGAGCAATTGATTTTTATACACCACGACTTATTCGGTGTGGCAGAGGATCTTATTTTGAAGGAGTGGTACACGAAATTATTGTAGGACAGAGAGATATAAAAATTCCACCTACCATCTATTTTCAATATCTACCAACCGCACAAGGAACAGCTAAGTCCCAAGAGCGATTTATGAGAGATAGGCAATTACTCTATATAGAACACATTAAAAACCCAGAATGCACTCGAACACTTTTTTATCTTGCCCGAGCATGTGAAGATATTGGAAACCTAGAAGAAGCATATACGTTTTATAAAAAGCGTATTACTATGGTTGGTTGGGATGAAGAAGATTTTATGTCCTACTATCGCCTTGCACAGACGATAGAAAAGCTCTCGTATCATGATTCACGCTACACATGGGCAGAAGCGCTAGATTATTATCTCAAAGCCTACACAATGCGCCCCCACAGAGCAGAGCCTCTTATTAGTATTGCTTATTATTATGTTCAACAGAATGATATGCCCACAGCATTCCTCTTTGCACATCGCGCTTGTGAAATAGCATATCCATATAATGATGTATTGTTTGTACAAAAATATGCTTACGATTATCTTCGTTATGAACTACTAGCTCGTTGTGCATGGCATACTAAAGAATGGAATATTGGCGAAGATGCTGCACGCAAAGCGTTTGAAGCTCACCCTGAATATGTGCATGCCTACAATAATCTACAGTGTTTTCTTGAGCGCTCACATAATGCTCGTATTATACATTCTTGATAGTAAATAAGTATGCGATATAGTAAACACGATCGCATACTTAACAAAGAAAGATCTTATCTTTGTATACATTATTGAACATAGCCAGCACTTAACCGTGCTTGGCTATGATATATCTAGAAGTTTCTAAAAATCTGATAATAATTTTCCTGCAAGAAAATGAAAGTGAAGATGAAAAACAACTTGCCCTACATCGGCGCCACTGTTGCATATAAGGCGAAATGCTTGTGATCCAGATAAAGATTGTGAGAGTTTCTGAGCTATCATTACGAAAGAACCTGCAGCGCGTATGTCCTCTGTCCCCAATGATTGAATATCTGATACATGCTTTTTAGGAATAATAAGATAATGAATAGGCGCGCGCGGATTAATATCTTTAATAACAATTACATCATCTTGTTCAAGAATAATATCAGCGGGAATAGTCCGTGCAATAATTGCACAAAAAACACATGCGTTCGTCATAGCCGCCTTTTTCAATGATGTTTTATTATATGGTGCCGAGAGTCGGACTTGAACCGACATGATGTTACCATCGCGAGATTTTGAGTCTCGTGCGTCTACCAATTTCGCCATCTCGGCTAGTGTCAAATATAGTATATTATACGGTAAATGAATGTATTCGTCAAATATGCTTACACAACCCGAGACAATTCCATAATAGGCAGATAGACCGCAAGAATAAGACCTGTTATAAAACACCCGAGAATAAGAATCATGATTGGCTGCATAAGAAATACGATACGAGAAAGTCTCTGATGTAATAATTCTCGATACATCTGCGCTGCATATTCTAAAGAAATTCCTAATGTATTGGATTCTTCTCCTACACGTATCACTGAGATTGCTTCGGGTAACATAATTTCAGAGGCACTCAATGCATCACTTAATAATCTACCGTGTTGCACTTCATCATAAAACATACGTAGTTGCTTTTTTATGGCCGTACATGTTGCATGCAGATACATACTCTCTAACGCCTTTGAGAGAGAAACCCCATTCTGAACAAGCAGAGATAATGAATATAGTATCTGACTTAATTGATGATAATAGACTAAATCCGTACAATATGGGATATAGATGACTACATTTTCGATTGATAGCCGCCTATGTTGCGCATACCACCACAAAAAAATTACTATCATACTCGCAATACTCATAAGCCATACCATTGATAGACTGCCAATATATTCACTCATAGTTACAATTAACCGAGTAAACCATGGGAGATTATGTCCTAAAGAAGAAAATAACTCTGCAAAGCGCGGCACTATAAAAACAAAAATAATGAGACTAATGGTTATAAAAAACACTAAAGTTAAGAGCGGCATTGCAATCACAGCACATATCTTTTTCTTAAAATCATGCTGGGCGCTATAATACTGGGATATCCGCTCAAATGCATCTATATTGCTACCAGAATCCTCGCCCGCACGTAACAGAGCTAGAGTAATCGGATTACACAGACTCGTATATTTTTCGAGAGATGCTGAAAACAAGATTCCGTGCTTTATCTGCTCAACACATGCTCCAATAGCATCATATATCAATGGATTCTGTGTATTATCCGCCGCTATCAATAAGGCCTCTGGCAACAGAATACCAACACGCAGCAACCTCCCTACAAAACCAAATAATAGACTTCTCTGTAAGGCATTAATCCGCCATACATAGGGTATTATAAAAAGTGTACGTGACTTTAAGAGAGCAACGCCGTTTTGTAACAGCTTATGAGATAGATCCTGTTCAGAATATGCAACAGATTTACCTCGTCTCATATCGCCAACTAACGTAACGCCAATCCATGTATAATACGGCACATACTACCCCACATTGCACTACATCTGATATTATATCTTTGACAATGTAATAAAAGGTTCAACTTTATTGCAATAGAGCTTAAAATCATATAAAAATTGCTATACAATATAAAAAAAAAAAGCTACATTTAAACAAAAGTATGAATAGTAGTATTGAAAAATTGATATATACGTATTTTGATATCTATGGAGAGATGGCTGAGTGGCCTAAAGCGCTTGCCTGCTAAGCAAGAGTCTGGGAAACCGGGCGCGAGGGTTCGAATCCCTCTCTCTCCACCATAACACCATAGCCTAATGACGTTTTAGTAGGCTCACAAACGAAACATATGCGCCCGTAGCTCAATTGGACAGAGCGTCAGACTACGGATCTGAAGGTTGTAGGTTCGACTCCTTCCGGGCGCGCCATATAGAGATTATTTTGACATATATTAAAATTTTCTATACAACTATATATGTTCGGAGAGATGGCAGAGCGGTCGAATGCGGCGGTCTTGAAAACCGTTATTCCGAGGGATCGGAATCGTGGGTTCGAATCCCACTCTCTCCTCCATGACTTTTCTTCACTATATAAAATTTTTTCTCTGAAAAATCTCTACACTTATATCGATCATATCACCACTATAATCTACACCTAAAGGAATCTCATGATCTTTATTGCATGCCTAGCATACATAACTCTTCAAGCCTTTTCTGCGTATTCTATGGAAAAATCGAGACTAACAGAGCCTGCTCCACATCCACATATTCTCACAATCAAAAGAACACACCGCAGTCTATCTACATCAGAAAATCCACTTATTGCTATACATAAGGCATTCAGTGGAGAATCGATGCATCGGACAACAATACAGCAGTCTATCCCAAAGCATAATCGCCTTTTTTTACAGGGATTGTATTCAGATGCGCCCATCGAAAAAGTAGAAAAAATTATTGCACATAAAAAATACTCTATAAACTACCAGAATAAGTTCGGTATAACATCATTACATGCGGCATGTATCCACTTTTCAAACATCAGACACGACGTTGAAAAATGTGATCGAGTAAAAAAAATAATATCTCTTTTATGCAATTGCCCTCTAGTCAATGTGCTACTTACTGATCATAACGGAAAAACTCCCTTAGATTGCCTCACAAGTCTAGATAAAACATCACATGAAGTCTATATTCCTCTCTATCTTAAAACTATGTTCTATCAAGCTGATCATGGTCATTATCAAGATAATACTCTCTATGACTGCAATGGAAACACTCCTCTCATACACGCTGTATACACTGGTGACATTAGTCAGATAAAAACAGCACTGGAATGCCCTGTACTCGCAATAAATCATCAGAACAGATTTGGCAATACAGCTCTGCATATTGCTGCATTAATAAAGAATAAAAAGATTATACAACTATTATTATCTGATCACCGCATCAATGCAGGTATTGCTAATAACAAAGGTTTAAGGCCACGCGATTGTATCATTGCTACAGACAAAAAAGAAAAACGATTAAGAATTAAGCTTTTTACTCGAGCTATGCTCTGTGAAATAGTATGTATCGAATCGTTTGCATCGCAAATGAATCTTATACCATCAGAAATGATACTTGAAAATACTCTCATCAGGATAAAAGAATATTTTACAACCGACACCCATCGCCAAAAAGAGTCCGCACCTCTGCCTAAAAAGGTAACTCTTCCTGATGATGAATTTATAAAAAAAATGATTACCTTTTATATAGAACAGAGCATGTTACACAAGTAAAAAACCTCCTATTTGGGCTTCCCATAATTTTTTATAGAGACCGTTTTTAACTAATAACTCTTCATGAGAGCCATCCTCAACAATACTCCCTTTATCGAATACTAAAATTCGATCCATGTTCTGTAGTGTTGAAAGCCGATGAGCGATTACAAGCGTTGTTTTATCACGCATAAGATCATCGAGGCTCTCTTGAATCTCTGTTTCAACAACTGAATCCAGTTGACTTGTTGCTTCATCTAAGATTAAAATAGGTGCGTTTTTTAACAGAGCACGCGCAATGACAATCCGCTGGCGTTGGCCACCAGAAAGCTTTACTCCCCGTTCGCCAACCGGGGTATTATATTGTTCAGGTAAATTCATAATAAAATCATGTGCATGAGCGCGTTGAGATGCCATAATGACATCTTCCGAAGTTGCATTGAGCTTACCATACAGAATATTTTCCATAATAGAACGGTGAAATAGAGATGGCTCTTGCGGTATAACTGCAATAGATCGATGCAAACTCTCTTGTGTTACTGTTTGAATGTTTTGATCGTCAATCATGATAGCTCCGGATGTTACATCAAATACTCTCAAAATAAGATTAATAAACGTTGATTTACCACTTCCTGAATAACCGACAAGGCCAACTTTTTGACCTGGTGCTATTATGACTGATTTATGCTCAAACAGTGATTCTGCGCCTTTATATTGAAATTGAACATTCTCAAAAACAATCTTTCCTTCTGTAACAACAAGATCTTTTGCTTGTGGTGCATCCTTAATCTCAACAGGAGATTGAATAATAGCCAAAGCTTGTACAATATTACCTATCTTTTCCCAAAAATCTCGCATATCTTTTGCAATATTCCAAAAATTTTCAATAATATGAAGATTTAGTGTCAGAATAAGAACAAAATCTCCTGGTGTAACCATATTATTGATAAGCCCATGTAATAACCACCAAAAACAGACCACCTGTAGGAATAGAAATGAGATTCCCTGCAGAGCATGTAATTTAAGAAAAAACCAATCCCTATTCTGATCTTTTTCTACAGATACCTGCATATCATGAGCAAGGTAATTATGCTCAAATCGTCTGCCTGCAAAAAAACGAATTGTTGGCATATTAGTTAAAACATCAACAATATGACCTGTTACAATAGCACGAGCGCCTGCAACCTCATATGCTAAATGTTGATTGCGAAACACCATATAGAGAGAGAGTATTAAAAAAGAGCTGATCCACACTGCTAAAGCAACTGCAAATTTTATCTGGACAAGAGACATATTATACAGAGCTAATATCATCATAAGAAGACATGCAAAGAGGCGATCAATAATAATCCGTACTATATCAGGCACACCAATGACGATATCGTTAATACGTGTCGTCAGACTACCCGCAAATTGATGCTGATAAAAACTATGGGCATGTTGCATCATTTTTTCCATTAAGATAAGACCAATATGTTTTTTTATAACAGGCCTAAATCTAATGATAATCCAGTCATATACACGAAAAATAGAGACATACACCAATTCCGACAAAAGATATAAGCTCATGAAAAAAGCAATCGTATAGAATAGATCACATTTTTGTGTATCTTGGGCAGCGTTTAGAATAAGTTTAATAAGATATGGTTGCACATTCAGTAAAAAAGCCCACATACATGCTATAAAAATCATACCGATGAGGTATACGCGAAATGGTTTAGTTACCATCATTATAAATGAAACTATTCCTTGGGATCTGGTAGACATTATTTTCCCTTTATCTAATGTTGTTTCTTATTAAGCATTATGAAAAAGGAGATTTTTGTCCACTTCAAGTTTTGTTATGGCTAATGAATGCTCATAAAAAAGGGCAGAGAGTTCTACCCTTTTTATGAGCTTTTGAAATTACGTTTAGTCTTCTATATGAACGTTAATATCCCTTGAAACACCAAGCTCTCTTTCAGTATCGATTCTCTCATCGTTTGATGAGACTTTAGTTACTATCAATTGCAAACTGATGAATAAGAGAATTCTTTGAATTTTTATTTTGAGAATATACCGAAAATTCATGCACAAGACAACGCTGAACCTGTGTTAGTTCTGAGATCAATTGATCATTCCTCTG